>JADMIO010809404.1_pt1 | contig 14663 bp, 9 predicted proteins | sample 8958161 | NCBI WGS metagenome assembly JADMIO01 (sample SAMN16585339, study PRJNA669376) | soil metagenome | isolation source: Crop rotation soil | place: USA: Cullars Rotation, Alabama | collected 2011 | reverse complement strand
CGACAACTTGTCCACGTGGAATTCTAAGCTTAGGATCCCAATGTGCTGGAAAGGAGCTCGGCCGCGGTCACAACGGCAAGCTCCAGCTCCAGTTCGAGAACCGCGGCTGGCTCGGCACCGGCGGCTGGCCCGGCAAGTCCAACGGCACGAGCTACGCGGACACCGGCTACCAGAACACCTGGGAGGTCAGCCGCGCGCAGCCCGGCACGCCGGGCATCCTCGTCATGTACTCGGGCGGCTCGACCACCGATGCGATGACGACGACATCGTCGTTCGCCAACGCGAGCGACAGCAAGGTCGTGGCGGACGCGCAGCGCGGGCTCGCGCTCCTCGCGAAGACCTATCCGGGGCTGGTGTGGAACGGCAAGGCGACGCAGTCGCTGCCGCACAAGAACCCGCTGCTCGGCGCGAGCTACGCGTACTGGCGCGTCGGTCAGTACACGAAGTTCTCGGGCTACGAGGGCGCGCCGCAGGGCAACGTGTACTTCTGCGGCGAGCACACCTCGACCGACTTCCAGGGCTACATGGAAGGCGGTGCGTTCACGGGTGCGAACGCGGCCGCGGCGATCGCGACCGCCGCGAAGTAGCTCACGCGATCGCGTCGCGCGGGCGGCCGGCGCGCACCCACGCCTCCTCGTGCTCCGCGGCGGTCGTGTACCAGAGCTCCATGCGCGAGCGGATCTCCAGGGCCGGATCGCGGCCGAGCTCGGGCTCGAGCTGCGCGCGCACCGCGAGATAGGCGCGCCAGTACGCGATCTGGCGCCGCTCGAGATCCTTGATCACCGCGAGCTCGCGCGGCGGCCGGATCGCGTGGAGCCTGCGCTCCGATGCGCGCATCTCGCGCCACGGGACCACCGCGGCCTCCTGCGCGATCGCGTGCGCGCCGATCGCCGCGACGCTGCGCATCAGCTCGCCGGGCTCGAACGGAGTCCGGGCGCCGCACGCGCAGACGAGCTCGATCGCGCGAAACGAGATCGGCGCCGCGGTGGCCGTGCCGCAGCGAGCGCACGCGACCGCGCGATTCGCGGCGAGCGCGTGGGCGTAGCGCTGGCGCGAGAGCTCGGCGAAGAGCGAGATCACGAGCTCCTCGCGCGCATCGTCGAGGGCATGCGCGAGCGCCTGGCCCTTGTCGCGTGCGCGGTCGCGCTGCCCGCGATCCTCGGCGCAGATCGCGTCGTCGACCTTCGCGTGCCAGGTCTCCATGATCATCTTCTCGAGCTCTTGCAGGCGCGACGTCACCGCCGAGAGCTGGTGCGAGAGCGGCTGGTAGTCGCCGCCGCCCGCGACGCTCGCGATGAACTGCCGCGCGGCGGTCGCGGCCTCGGCGCGCACCGATGCTGCGCGCGCCTCGATCTGCGCGAGGAACGCATCCCAGCGGGCGAGCGCGCTCATGTCAGAACGCGATGTCGACGTCCGGCTTCACGCCGGGATACATGGCCGCGTACTTCGCCTCGGTGGTCTTGTGGATCTGCTCGTACCAGGCCCAGTTGCGCTGCGCGTCGCGGTTGAACAGGTAGCCCATGTACGCGCCGAGGTCGGTCCAGTCGACGATCGTGAGGCCGCACGCCTTGAGCGCCTCGATCGGATCCTTGCCCTGCTTCGCGGCGTAGGCCTGCTGGATCAGGATGTCGTAGTACGCCTCGTACGGCATCGGCGGCGCCAGCGCGAGCTCGCGGTTCTGCGCGCGGGCCGCGTTCGCCTCGCGCGCGAAGTCACCGAACTTGCCCTGCGAGGCCGCCTGGAACGCGTTGCCGTACGCGGTGGCGACCGCGAACGTCGTGTCGCGCGCCATCCGCGCGTTCCACTCGGCCGACACGCGATCCCAGCGCGCCTTGTCGATGCCGGCGCCCTTGATCAGATCCTCGGTGTTGCCGCCGCTCACGATCGCGGCGTTGAGCGCGGCCCACGCGGCGAGCGAGACGCCCTCGACGGGTGCGAGCGCGCCGCTCGACGCGGCCTTCGCGGTCTGGCCCTGCATGTGCGCCTGCATCTGGCCCTGGCGCCAGTTCATCTCCTGCTGCGAGGCCTCGTTGCTCGAGCCGTACTTGCGCGCGAGCATCTGGTAGTTCGAGTCGCGCACCGTGTGCCAGTGACCGCGATCGCGGATGCCGTAGCGCTGCATGATCTCCGCGCGCGAGGCATCGGTGCCGCCGAACTGGCCCTCCGATTCCATGTGGAGCACGGCGTTGAAGAACGCGCCCTCGTCGTTGATCGGATCGAAGCCGGCGAGATCGAACTGCTCGTCGTCGTCGTCGTCGGCCGCCTCCTCGTGATGCTGCGGCGGCGGTGCCTGCGGCGGCGGTGCCTGCGGCGCCGGCTGAGGTTGGGCAGCACCCTTCACGAGACCCTTCACCTTGTCGAATAGACCCATGCGACCGACGCTAGCACCCGCGCCACGCGCGCTCCTCCGGAGTGCGCGGCGATCAGTCCCGCTTCGCATCGCCGAGCACGAGCCCGATCGCGGCGGGGACGAGCATCGCGGCGAGCGAGAGCCCGATGCCGATCAGCGGGTTCGTCTCGAACACCGCGCGGATCGCCTCGACGAACGCGCCGACCTTGGTCGAGGTCAGGAGCGCCATCACCACGACGCCGAGCGCAGCGCCGAGCACGAGCGCGAGCAGCGCGCCGGCGGCCGCGGGCAACGCGCGCAGCGGCATCGTGATCGCGCGGAGCACCGGCACGAGGACGCTCGTGGCCGCGAGGTAGAACGGGAAGAACATCCCGACCGTGAACATCGCGAACCACAGCGCGCGCTGGCTCGGCGGGAACTCGAGCGGCGGCGTCGGATCGATCGGCCCGAGGCTCACGTGCCAGGTCTGCAGCGCGACGCAGCACAGGTAGATGAAGCCGAACGTGAACGCGAGCTTCACCGGCACGGACTTGATCTGCATCCAGCGCGGCAGCGATGGCAGCGTCGGGCCATAGTCGAGCCGGCCCTCGAAGTATCCGGACAGCACGAGCAGCGGGACCTGCACGATCAACAGCGCGAGCGCCGCACCGGCGGGGAGCTTCTCGGCGATCAGGTCGAACCGCGAGGCGATCCCGACGAGGTGCACGAGCGCGACGAACGCGAAGTACAGCGTGACCTGCTCCGGTCGCAGCTTGGGTTGCGCCACGCCACCAGCGTACTCGATTGCAACCCGCCGCCCGTCGCGCGAGCATTGCCGGATGAGGCTCGCCGGGATCGCGGTCGTCGGTGGCGCGCTCGCGATCGCCGCCGCCGCGCTCGCGAAGGCACCGCCGCAGACGCCCGCGATCATCGCCGCGGGCAAGGCCGCCTACGAGGGCTCGGCCGCCGGCTGTCACGCGTGCCACGGCGTGACGGGCGAGGGGAACGGGCCGGTCGCGTTCTTCCTCAAGCCACCGCCGCGCAACTTCACGAAGGATCCGTTCAAGGGCGGCGACACGGTGGACCAGGTCTACGCCACGATCACGAACGGCCTCGCGGGCACGTCGATGGTCGCCTACCGTCAGCTCTCCGACGACACGCGCTGGGCGCTCGCGTACTACGTCCTGAGCTTCCGCCCGCGCAAGTAGCCGGCGATTTCCGGCTGAATCGGCGCGATTTCGATGGTACGTCCGGCGCATGAAGCTGACCGGAGCGATCGCGATGATCCTGGCCGCCGGGTGCGGCGGTGGCGACTCGACCACCGATGCGAACGGCACGAGCTCGTCGGCCGGCGTGGGCTTGACGATCGCATCGGCGAGCTCGTCGACGAAGATCGGCGGCGTCGCGGCGGGATCCGGCAACGAGTTCATCACCGTGGCGATCACGCTCGCGAACACGGGCGCGAAGGTCCCGCTGTCGACGAGCCCGGCGCTGTTCTCGCTCGCGACCGACGCGTCGATCGACTACACCGCCTCCGCGCTCGCGCCGTCCAACGCGTGCAGCGCGAACGTGTCGGTCGCGATGGGTGGCACGCAGAGCTGTTCGCTCGCGTTCGAGGTGCCCACGGCGCAGAAGCCGACGGAGCTGCTCTACAACGACGTGCACGGCGATACCGCGATGGTCGCGGTGCCGGCCGTCGTCGGACCTTCGGCCTCGTGCGAGACGTTCAAGTCGTTCCCGCTCGGGAATTCGGCCTGCCAGACCTGTCTCCAGGGAGCGAGCGCGAGTGGCGGCGCGTGCTCCGCCGCCGGAAGCGATTACGCGAGCAGCTGCCCGACCTGCGGCCAGATGTGCGCGACGGCGAGCGATCCGTGCCAGTGCGAGCACGACTGCGACACGCCCGCGTGCCAGCAGAAGTTCGACACCGAGACGATGTGTTACGTGACGGCGTGTGGCGCCAGCTGTCACTGAACGGCGGCGAGCACGGGGCCCATGATCGCGCGGTGGCGGTCGCCGGTCTCGTCCTCGATCAGCGACGCGGCGATGTCGGCCGGGTTCGTCGAGGTCATCGCGGTGGGATCCTGGCCGAACCGCACGACCACCATGTCGAGGCTCGGGATCACGTCGATGAACTGGCCGCCGAACCCGCGCGCCGCGAACAGATCGGACGGCGCGTAGTCGTAGAGCTCGGTGGTGCTCTGCGAGCCGGTCGAGCTGATCGTCGGGCCCTGGCCGTTGAGCCACCACAGGTAGCCGTAGCCGCGGTTGTACGGCTGCGAGGGCGTCGTCGCCGCGGCGACCCAGTCCGCCGGCACGACCTGCTCGTCCTTCCAGCGGCCGTGGTGGAGATAGAGGTAGCCGAGCCGCGCGTGATCGCGACACGTCGCGCGCACGTTCGCGTAGGTCGTCGGGTGGCCGACGGCATCGTGGTCCCAGGTCGCGGTCGTGCCGATCTTCGACCACAGGTGCGCGCGGGCGTAGTCCTCGATCGAGACGCCGGTCGCCGCGCGAAACAGCGGCTCGATCACCTGCACGCCACCGTTGTGATAGACCCACGCCGAACCGGCGGGCACATCGTCGTCGATGCCGACCGCGAACGCGGACTTGTCGGGCGCGATCTCGGCCATCGCGATGTAGTCCTGGGCGATGCTCCACTTGAGCCCGGAGGTCATCGTGACGAGATCGTGCAGCGCGATCGGCTCGCGCGGCGATCCCACCCAGGTCGGGACGTAGTCGGAGACCTTCGCGTCGAGCGAGGGGAGATCGTGATTGCCGAGCGCGATGCCGACCGTCGTCGACGTGTACGACTTCGCGATCGACCACGAGTTCGGCGTCGTCGCGGCGGTCGCGCCACCGAAGTAGTGCTCCGAGACCAGCACGCCGTGGCGGATCACGAGCAGGCAGTAGGAGTCCACGCCCTCCGCCGCGGTCGCTGCCTCGTCGAGCTTGGTGCCATCGAGCCCAACGCTCTCCGGCGTGCCGGTCGGCCACTCGGGATCGGGATAGATCGTCGCCGGCGCGGCGGGCGCATCGATCGCCGTCGGCGTCGGCGTCGGGGTCGGCGTGGTCGCGTCCGGTGCATCGGTCTGGGCGGCGCGGCCGCAGGCGATCAGCGAGAGTGCCAGGCACGCGAGGGTCTTCATGCCGCGCAGCGTGCCGGGCGCCCCGCACCGGGGCTTTCGCGATCGCGCCAAGCGCTGGTGCGATCGCGCCACCTACCGCTATCCTCGGGTGGTGCGCCGCGTCACCGTCGACGAGCTCGCGGCCAACCCGGTCGGCTGCTACGTGGCGGGCGCGACCTATCTCCACTTCTGCGCGGCGCCGACCCTGTGGGGCATCATCCTGTGGGGCCGGCCCGACGCCACCGACGCGACCGGGCTCGGTCGCTCGCTCGTCAAGCAGCTCGCCCCGCCGGCCGTGCCGCACGTCTCGATCTTCGACGCGAGCCGCATCGAGGGCGTCGACCCGGGGGCGTTCGCCGCGGCCGGTCGCTACCTCACGAGCAATCACTCGGCGCTCACCCACTGGCTGCTCCGGCTCGCGCTGATCCGGCCGAGCGGCATGGGCGGCGCCGTGGTCGCCGGCGCATACGATGTGCTGCCGCGCCCGTATCCGGCGCGGGTGTTCGCGGCCGCCGCCGACGCCTACGCGTGGCTCGTCGCGGAGAACGGCGCGACCGACTGGCCGGCCGATGGCCCGGCGCTCCTCGCCGAGCTCCACGCCGAGGCCTCCCGGATGCCCGCGCTGCTCGGCGAGCTCCGCGCGGTCCTCGATCAGCACCTCGCCGGTCTGCCGATCGCCGATGCGGCGAAGCGCCTCGGGGTCTCCGAGCGCAGCCTGCAGCGCAAGCTCGGCGAGGCAGGGACCACGTTCTCCGACGAGGTCTCCGAGGCTCGCCTCCGCGCGGCGAAGCGCATGCTCGTCGAGACGGACGCGCCGCTCACGAACATCGCGCTCGACGTCGGGTTCGCATCGCTCCAGCACTTCAGCGCGCTGTTCCGCAAGCGCGAGCACGTCTCGCCGAGCGACTACCGCAAGCGCCACCGCTGACTGCCTGCTGCCTGCCACAGCTCGCCGGGCAGGGTTTGCCAAGTGCGCGGAAGCTCTCGGCGCAGCCGGGTGTCTTGCGTGCAACGCGGCAGGGGATGCTCACATCCACCCAGGACCTGCGCGGCGATGGCTGGCGGGCGCTCCTCGCGTGCCTGCATCGTGCACCGAGCTCCGCCGCACGGTTGTTCCACGCGGCGCGCCGCCGGTTGATCGCGCTCCTGCGCGGCCGCGGCTGCCGCGATCCCGAGTGGGTCGCCGACGAGGCGTTTCACCGCACCGCGGCGCGCCTCGCGAACAACGAGCAGCTGCACGGCGACGCGATCGCGTACGTGACCGCGGTGGCGCGCCGGGTCGCGCTGGAGGAGCAGCGCCGCTCCGCGCGGATGTTCGCGCTCGCCGACGAGCCGGTCGCCGATCCGGGCGAGCCCGCGGCCGAGCGCGTACGGCGCGAAGCGCTCGATGCCTGCCTGGCGATGCTGCCCGACGCCGATCGCGCGCTGCTCCTCGCGTATCACGGCGGCCGCGGGGTCGAGCGGATCACGCGCCGCGCCCAGCTCGCCGCGCAGCTCGGTGTCGAGCCGGTCGCGCTACGCGTTCGCGCGCACCGGCTGCGCACGCGGTTCGCGGTGATGGTCCGCGCCGAGCTCGCGCGCCGGCTGGCGCTGTCTTCGATCGCGATTCTCTGATCACATCGCCGCCGCGCGCTCCAGGGCGCCCGCCAGCTTGACCTGCGCCTTCTCGAGCGCGACCAGGAGGTCCTTGCGCTGCTTCTCGAAGCCCGCGCGCTGCGACTCGGAGGCGGCGTCCAGGTCGGCGAAGTTCTGCGTGAGCTCGACGGTGATCGCCTCGATCTTTCGCTCGTACTTGTGGAGGTCGGCCATCACCGCCGCGCTCAGCTTCTCGATGGCGGCCGGCTGTGCGGCCTTCGCGCGCTCGAATGCCGCGGTGGCCTCGGCAGACATCTCGATCGGCGCGGGTGCGGCCTCGGTCCTGAGCCGCTTCAGCTCCGTGGTGACGAACGCGAGCTGCGCGGTCCAGAACTTCAGCTCGGTCGCGCTCGCGTCCGGGTCCGCCTTCAGCGCCGCGATCCGCTGCTCCGCGGTCCGCTGATCGGCGGCGAGCTTCACGGTCTTGCCGGCGCGCCGAGCGTCCTGGTCGTTCGCCTTCTTGTGCGCCGCCTGGAGCATCCCGTACATCTCGATCAGGCGGCGCTGGCGCCACGCGAGGTCGGCCTCGACGTCGCCCTTGGTCTTGCCGGCGAGGCCGGCCTTGCGCGTCGCCTTCTCGTTCGCGTTGGTCGCGGTCGCCACGCGCTCGCGCTTCGCGAGATCGGCCGCCACCTTGATCGCGATCCGCGCCTCGAGCTCTGCGATCTCCTCCTTCTTGCACGCGATCTTGGTCTGCAGCTGCGCGGCGTCGAGATCGGTCGTCTCCGCCACGAGCCCCTGGTGCCTCTCGTAGCCGGTCAGGCGCGTCGCAACATCGCCGTCGAGCACCGCGCGTCCCGGCACGGTCTTCTTCAGGCCGGACCTGATGATCAGGAGCTTCTTCTCGTGATTCGCGAGCTTCTTGCGCGCCTCTGCGAGGAAGCCGCGATCGCCCTCGAGCGCGAGCTGGGTCGTGCGGGCGGCGGCCTTCGACTCCGCCACCTTCGCCGCAGCGTCGGCCCGGTCGGCCTCGAGCTTGCGCTGGTCCGGCTTCCAGGGCTTGTCGCCGGTCGCCGCGGCAGGCGCCGCTGCGAGCAGCTCCTCCGATGCCTGCATCTTGCCGACGCCGCGATCGACGGTCCTCTGCGCGAGCGCGATCGCCTGCTGGGTATCGCCGCCGGTCAAGAGCTCGTCGAGCTTGGGATGCAGGCGCAGCACGTGGGTGGGAAACTCGCCCGCCGGCAACAGCGTGAGCCCGCGCGCGGTCTCGAGCCGGGCGAAGCCATGCGCCGCGACCTCGGCGATCTCCGCCTTCGCGAGTGGCTTCTCGATCGTCCGGCCGAAGCCGAGCACGTTGATCGATGCATACGCGCCGGCCTCGCCGGTCAGCATCGCGCCCTTGCTCGTCTTCGGATCGCTGAGGCTCAGGTAGAGCTCGACCGCGCCGCTCGCGTCCTTTTCCGGGGCCTTCGGCAGGTGCCAGGCACCCGACGCCTCGGCGGCGAGCGTCGCGCTCAGATCGAGGCCCGCATAGATGCCGGCGGAGACCGTGAACAGGGCCGGCACGCCGCCGAACACGCCGACCCGCAGGCGACCCTTCACCGCGGCCTTGCCCGCGACCGTTCCGGCGAACCCGAGGTGATCGCCCTCGGCGAGCGCGACATCGGTGGCCTCGAGCGAGACCTCGTGCGCGAGGCTGCCCGAGATCTCGATGCCCACGCCGTGCGCGAGCGGGACCTGCAGCCCGACCTTGAACTCGCCCTTCGGCGGCTTCGCGGCGACGCTCGCGGTCCGCCGGGTCTTCGTGCGCTCGAACGATCCGGTGATGCCGGGCAGCTTCAGCCCGGCCTTCTGCACGTCGATCTCGATCTGCGAGGCGGTCGGCCATACGATCTTCTTGCCCTTCGCCGAGAGCGGGAACTTCGCGCGCACCTGGTAGTCCGTTCCAAGGTCGAGCCACGTGGGCAGGCCGGCAATCGGCGAGCCCTGATCGAAGCCGAGCGCGGTGTCCTTGCCGAGCACGACCGTGACGTCGGCGGCGCTCCAGCCATCGGGCGTGAGCGCGATCTTGCCGACCGAGGTCTCGCCGACGCCGCACCGGAGGCTCCCCCCGGTCAGCTCGCCGGACTGGAGGCCGGTGCGATCGATGACGAGCTTCGCCGAGCCGCCGATCGAGAGGTTCGGCACGCCGATCTGCGCGCCGATCGCGATCAGCGTGAGCGCCCAGCTCTCCGGGATCAGCGAGGTGTCGTCGACGGGTGACGGCTTGCAGCCGATCTCGGCCGTGGCCGACGCGATCGCGAGCGCACCGCCGAGGCACGCGAGATCGGTGGCCGTCGTCGCGAGCTTCTCGACCGAGACGCTCCGCTTCGGGATGTCGATCGCGAGCCTGGTCGCGGTCCAGCTCAGGCGATCGAGGCCGAGGCCGAGCGGGAACCCGCCGAGCAGCGTGGCCGTCTGCACCGTCGCGGTCCCGACGGTGAGTCGCCCGTGCTCGTAGCGGAGGTCCTTCATCGCGAGGCCGCCGATCGTCGCCTCGGTCACGTCGAGCGCGATCGATCCCGGCTGCGGCGTGGCGACGACCTTCGCGCTCGACGCGTCGGCCGGTGCGCTGCCCGGAAGCGTCATCGTCACCGAGCCCGCCAGGTGGCCGATCAACATGCCGAGCTTGAGGTCCGCCTCGGCCTCGAGCCTCACCGTCTTCAGGTCGGGGCCCTCCGGCACGACCGCGTCGTGCGCGACGAGCACGAACGCGCCGTCATGGATGTTGATCTGCGGGACGTGCACGCCGATCTCGCGGCCCGGCAGCGCCTGCGCCGACGGCTTCGCGGGCGTGGCGGCGACCTGCTCGCTCACCGCCGCGAGCGGCAGGCCGGACTCCGGCTCGACCTCGAGCTTCTTCGCGGCGATCACGACGACGCGGCCGCGATCCTCCTCGGGGAGCACCAGCTTCGATTTCCACGCGACGAACTTCACGAGATCGGTGACCGGCGGCGCGATCGTCGCCTTCGCGCTCTCGAAGATCGGCTTGCCGTTGCCGAAGCTCACGTCCGTGACCTCGACGGCGATCGGACCCGCGCTGCCGCGACCGGACAGCTTCGCGGTGCCGGTGGGAAACGCGACGGTGCCGGTCAGCGTGGTCTTGACGCCGTACGCGTTCGCCGACACCGTGCCGGTGATCTGCCCCGAGAGCGCGAGGCCGTTCGCGAGCGAGGATGTCGAGATCGTGCCGGGGCTCGCGACGAGCAACGCACTCGCGTCCTCGATCGTCAGGGCGCCGCCGAACAGCTTGCCATCGAGCTTGCCGTTCACGGTGAGGGAGAGGAGCTTGTTCTCGCGGGTGTCGATCGCGAACGACGTCCTCACCGTGCTCCTGAGACCGCGCAGCGCGTCGGGCACGTTGTCGCCGAGGAGGAGACCGAGCCGCATGCGGGCGTCGGTGACGGTCAGCACGCCGCCGTCGTACGTCGCGGCCCCGATCGAGTAACCGTTGCCGACGATGCCCGCGAGGGTGAGGCGCACGTCGCGCTCGTCCGTTGCCGAGCGCTCGACCTCGACGAGCATCGGCTTGATCTTGAACCGGCGCAGATCGCCGCTCACGACCGCCGAGACCGCGCCGGGCTCGGCCGGCTTCGCCTTCGGCGCGACCTTGCCGCGCATCGCCTTCGTGAAGTCGAGCGCGAGGAACGGCGTGCCCTTCGGCCCGAGCTCGAGGCGAGCGAGGTTCGTCACCGCGAGCCCGGTCGGCTTCGTCGGCGGCCCGACCGCCTCGTCCGGTTTGCGGACGAGGCTCGAGAGATCGAGATCGGTCGTCGCGAGCTGCGGCGCGGCACCGTGCGGATCGGCCTTCGTCGCGCGGAGCTCGCCGGCCTCGGGGAGATCGAGCGCGAACGTGCCGATGGTGAGCGTCTTGCCGCGCTCGTACACGGCGTTCGTCGCGGCGCCGACCCTCGCGCCGGCCTTCCAGACCTCGAGCGCGGCGATCGAGAACTTCGCGACGCCGTGGCGATCGACGGTGATCGCGGCCGTGGTCTTCAGCGTGTAGTCCTTCCACGCGAGCGCGAAGTCCTTCGCGGTGATCTCGCCGGTCGTCGCGCCACCCGCCACGGTCAGCGTGCCCGAGAGCGCCTTCGCGGTGATCATCCCATCGAGCGCGGACAGCCCGGTGCCGGCGAGCGTGCCGCTGCCGTCGGCGGCGCGGCCGGCGCCCCAGCCGACCTTGCCGTCGAACGCGAGCGTCGTCACGCCGGGCACCGTGGCCTTGCCGCCGGTGACGGTCGCCGTGTAACGCGAGCTCGCGACCGTGACCTGGAGCGACTCCACGGTCACGACGTCGCCGATCGCGAGCGCCTGCGCGGTCATGCTCGCGCTGCGGAAGTCCACGTGGCGGCCGACCGTCAGGTAGTCCGCGGCGAGCGTGATCCGCGGCAGCGAGAAGGTCTCGGTCGGCATCGGGACCGCGAGGCGCGCGTGCGTCGTGCGCAGGCCGCCCGTCGGATCGATCTCGAGGCCCGTGACCTCGAGCGCCTCGCCGAACGCCACGCGATCCGCGCGCACGCGCACCGTCGGGGTCTCGAACGGCAGCCATGCGACGACGACCTGGTTCGCGCCGAGCGCCGGGATCTGCTCGAACAGCTGCAGCTTCGTCGTCATCCCGAACGACAGCGACGGCTCGCGTCCGATCACGAGCTCGTAGGGGTTGAAGCTCAGCTTCGGATAGCCACTGCGCAGAAAGCTCGGAACCAGATCGATCGCCGCGATCTCGGCGAGGAGGCCGGTCGGATCGAGCGAGCGCAGCCAGGTGCTGGTGGGATTCGCGGCATGCGCGGCGGCGAGCGCCTCCGGCCCGGCCTTCTGCTTGATGAGATTCGCATAACCGGTCGCCCAGCCGATCGCGAGCATCGGGTAGCGCTTCAGCCAGGCGCTGCGATGCGCCGCGATCGCGGTGTGGATGCCGGCGGCGAGCGGCGAGCGATCGCCGCTCAGCTGGAGCTCGGGAATCGCCACCGGTGCGTCCGCGACGAGCGGCCACTGCACGCCGTCGGGAGCCTTGCCGCCGAGGAGCCCCGGCTTGCCGTCGCGCACGAACGCGCCGTCGACCCAGCCGACCGGCGAGATCGTGAGGTGCTCGAGCGTGGCCGGCACCGCGCCGTCGACCGCGATCATCGTGCCGGCCGCGAGCGACCAGCCGGTGTGTGCGCCGTAGGCGCGGGTCTCGAGGCCGGTGAGCCGGTACTTCGTCTCCTTGCCGATCACGAGCGTCGCCTCCGCGAGCCGCGAGATGCCGACGATGCGCTTCTCCTGACCGAGCGTGACGGTGGCGGTCCCGGTGAGCGCGAACCACGGCTGCGCCGCCGCGAGCGCGACCGTCGCGTCGTGGGTGCCCGCGAAGTTACCGGCGACCTTCGCGATCGTCGCCGGCACGATCAGACACGCGGTGACCGTGTCGCCGACCTTCGGGACATCCGCGGGCGCGACGATCGTCATCGGGCACGCGACGTCGAACCCGAAATCGAACAGCGTGCGGAACGCATGGCCGAACTGCGGCGCGAGGGTCTGCAGCGTCGAGGCGAGGTGCGGCGCACCACTCGCGCGCGCGGCGAGGTCCAGCATCAGCGTGGTCGCGGCGGCGTCGCTCGAGGCGACGATCAGCGCGCGCGCGGCGCGCCCGAGCTCGGGCTTGCCGGGCAGGGCTGCCGGCAACGCTGCGCGGACCGTCGCGATCGGGTCGCTGGCCGCGAGCACCACGTTGTCCTTGAACGCGGCCGGATCCGCGAGCGCATCGACGAGGTGGTCCGAGAGCCACTTGATCGTCGGCTTGGCGACCGTCGCGCTGAACAGGTGCGCGAGCGGCCGGACCGTCGCCTGGTAGTCGGGCGGCACGCACGAGACGAGCCACTCGGTGCCGATGTGGTTGATCGCGGGCACCACGGTCGCGTCGACGAACCACTTCACCCAGGTCGCCACCCGCGACGGCTGCGGCGCCGGCGCGGTCGGCACGGGGACCGTCGGCACCGCGTGCTCCTCCGCGTGCTCGAGGGACTGCGGGCGCTGCGCGACGAGGGTCCGCGATCCGACGCTCGCGCCGAGCCCGTCGATCGCGGGCAGCTTCGGCGACGGATCGTAGAAGACCTCGGGCGTTCCGACGGAGACCGAGCGTTCGAGCTTGCCGGGGTGCGCCATTACTCGAGCACTCCGATCGCCTGGAGGCGCCCGCCATCGCGGTACTCGGCCTCGATCGCGCTGACCAGGAGCGCGGTGTCGATGACCCCGCCGTGCTCGGCGGCGCGAAATGCCGCGCGCAGCGCCGCGTTGCGGATGTAGCCGCCCGACATCGGATAGCGCGCGCCGATCTCGGCGAGATCGATCGCGCGATCGACCGGGACACCCGGCGGCAGGTGCGCGCGCCACAGTGCGGCGCGTTGATCGGCGTCGGGAAATGGCAGCGTCAAGCTGAGCGCGAGGCGGCGCCGGAACGCGGGATCGATCGACGTGCCGAAGTTCGTGGTCAGCACCGCCACGCCGGTGAACGCGTCGAGGCGCTGCAGGAGGTAGTCGACCTCGACGTTCGCGTAGCGATCGTTCGACGACTTGACCTCGGTGCGCTTGGTGAACAGCGCGTCGGCCTCGTCGAACAGCAGCACGCACTCGCCCTCCTCCGCGGCGTCGAACACCGCCGAGAGATTCTTCTCGGTCTCGCCGAGCCACTTCGACATCACGCGCGAGATGTCGACGCGATACAGCTCGTAGCCGAGGTCGCGCGCGATCGCGCCGGCGAGCAGCGTCTTGCCGGTGCCGGGCCCGCCCTGCAGGAGCGCGGTCGCGCCGCGCGCGGTCGAGGCGATCGTGCCGAGACCCCAGCCGTCGAGCACCGTCGAGCGATGGCGCACGCGCGCCACGAAGTCCCGTGCGGTCGCGGCGATCTCCGGCGGGAGCACGACGGAATCCCAGGCGGGCAGGGCGGTCACGCGCGAGGCCACGGCGCCGATCCGCGACGCGCGGAGCTGGCGGATCGCCGCGTCGATGCGCGCTGCGCCATCGCCGGGCGCGAGCTGCGCGACCGCGCGATGCATCGTGCCGGGGCCGACCGCATAGCGCGCGGCGAGGGCCTCGGCACCGTCGCGTGCGTGCCCGGCCGATGCGAGGGCATCGCCCCACGCGCGGGCGCGGTCGGCGAGCTCGAATACCGGCAGCTCGAGCACGAGCGCGCCCGGATCGTTCGGGACCGTCGCGCCGTCGGCCAGGCGCACGAAGACCGGATCGGGATGGCGTGCGATCGCGTCGTAGAGGCGTGCGCGCGTCGCGGGTTCCTCGACGCGGTCGAGCCCGGAGACGCACGCGAGCCAGCCGCGCAGATGCGCGCCCTGCAGCGCGGCGATCAGCCTGCGCTCGGGCGACTCCTCGGCGTGTGCCGCGATCTCGATCATGCCCAGGCGGCGATCTGCGCGGGCGGCGAGGGCGGCGGCGAGCGTGCGCCGGCCCGAGCCCGCACGCCCGTGGAGCACGATGCGCGGGGGCGTGCCCGGTCGCGACAGCGCGGTCACCAGCTCGAGCGCGGTCGCCGGCACGCGCAGCTGCTCGAGCGGCGGCGCCCCGTCGTGCGCGACGAGGAGGCCGGGCTCGCCATCGGGGGAAAG
>JADMIO010380260.1_pt1 | contig 14669 bp, 11 predicted proteins | sample 8958161 | NCBI WGS metagenome assembly JADMIO01 (sample SAMN16585339, study PRJNA669376) | soil metagenome | isolation source: Crop rotation soil | place: USA: Cullars Rotation, Alabama | collected 2011 | reverse complement strand
GTCGAGAAAACTATTGCTAACAGGATCAGGACCATAGTGCTTTATTGTTTTTGAATATGGTTAAAGTGTCTGTATGGATTTGTTTCTCTTCTATCATTGTACTATTGCTCATTACCGGAACTTCTACTCCTCTTCCCCAGCTTACAGGTGATGTAAATATTCTTGCTTCATCCCACAAGCCGGAGTCGTATAATTTTTGTAGAGTGTTCGCACCTCCTTCAACAAGTATACTTTGGATATTTTGGTTTAAAAGGATTTTAAGGATTTCTTCGAGAAAGCCGGGAGAATGAAAATCGGCAGCAATGAATCGGGTGCTTTCAGAATCGGGTTGTATTTTCTTTTGATTAAACACTATCGTTTTTTGAGAGCCATCCAGCAGGAGATAGGAAGAAGGGATCTTATTGTCTTTATCAAAAGCGATACGAACCGGGTTTCTCCCATTCACCAGGCGTGTATTTAACATCGGGTTGTCGAGTAATGCCGTATTTGTTCCAACCAATATGCCGCTCTCTTCCGATCTCCATTTATGCGTTAACCTGCGTGAAAATTCATTGCTTATCTGCTTCGAACTTTCGGCGTCTTCTAAATCCCTACCTAAATAACCATCTGTGGTCTGAGCATATTTTAATATTATATAAGGGCGGTTTTTCAGTACGGCAGTAAAAAAGCGTTTATTCAATTCCATGCTCTCGTTTTCACATACGTTTAAGATCACTTCAATCCCTGCGGTTTCTAACTTCTTAATTCCTCTTCCTGCCACTTCCTTATATGGATCTTTACAACCGATTACTACTTTTGGTATTTTTTTTTCGATGATGAGATCGGCGCAAGGTGGTGTTTTACCGAAATGCGAACATGGTTCCAGGTTTACATACAGGGTTGACTCCTGAAGGATGTTCCCATCTGCATTTTGTATTGCATTTACCTCCGCATGAGATTCCCCATATCTTTGATGATAGCCTTCACCGATTATTTTGCCGTGATGCACCAAAACAGCTCCAACCATCGGGTTGGGAGCGACATGGCCCAATCCCAGCTTTGCGAGCTGTATACAGCGTTGTATGAATACTTCGTGACCTTCGTAAGTCATTAAAATACTATTTTCGCGAAAGTAGTTAAATGACACTAAAGGAAACAGAAGAATATATCCTGAAGAGGATTTTGCTTCATTATGATCGTAATGAGGCAAGGTCGATCGCAAAAATTGCCTTGCAGCATATTTTAAAGCTCAGCAATCTCAACTATTCACTGGGTTATAATAACGAAGTTCCGCCACAGGTTTTAGGGCAGGTAAATCAATTCGTAAGCCAGCTTCAATGGGCAGAACCCATACAATACATTATTGGTGAGGCGAATTTTATGGGGTTTGAATTTATTGTTAGCCGTGATGTACTTATCCCGAGAAGAGAAACAGAAGAGTTGGTGGAATGGATCATTGAAGAGAATAGAAATAAAACTCCGCTGAAGATCCTCGACATCGGGACCGGCAGCGGGTGCATAGCTATCATGCTGAAGAAGCTCCTCGTCAATTCAGAAGTGTTCGCAATGGATGTGAGCGATAAAGCCCTGCATATTGCAGAACATAATGCCTCAAGGCTGAGAACTGACGTTCAATTCATACGTGGAAATATATTGGAGATGGAGGATATTTCTTTTAACTCGTTTGATATTATTGTCAGCAATCCCCCTTATGTTACTGTGAAGGAAAAGGAAGGAATGCACCGGAATGTTGTAGAGTTTGAACCTCACCTCGCCTTGTTCGTGCCGGATAATGATCCTTTGGTCTTTTATAAAAAAATAGCTGGGCTTGCATCACTTCGGTTGAATAAGAATGGAAGCTTGTATTTTGAGGTAAACGAAAGTTATGCTGAACAGGTTAAAGAAGTAATGGAAAGCAGGAACATTAAAGACGTATTGGTGAGAAAGGATATGCAGGGAAAAGATAGGATGGTGCGGGGTATTAAAGATTAAGGATAATAATTGAAAATTCGTAGGGGCAGGTCGCGACCTGTCCCTACGAATTTTCAATTATTATCCTTAATCTTTCCATCATTCTTCCCGAATGTTTTCAATTCTCAATGCTGTTCTTGCCGGATACACTGATGCAAGAATTCCAATGACGATGGCAACGGCAAATGTTATGATCACATCAAACACTTCAATTTTTATAGGATATGAATCCACGACGAATGTGGCTCCCTTGCCTCCAAGCTTAATAAATCCGTAATAGTATTGAAGCAGGCAAAGCATAACTCCAACTCCAATGCCAATAAAGCTGCCGATGGAAGAAATCAAGAGGCCTTCACCAACAATGATATTTTTAATTTTATTTTCCTGCATTCCCAGGGCGTGAAGAATGCTGAAGTCTTTTTTCTTTTCTATGACGATCATAAGCAATGAGCCGATGAGGTTAAAAGAAACGATAAGGAGTACAAAAGCAAGAATGAGGAAGGCAACCCATTTTTCTATCTTCATAAGCTTGTATAAAGAGGCATGCTGCTGCGCACGGCTTTCCACTTTATAACCAGGTCCAATTTCCAATTTTATCTTTTTTATTAATTCATCAAGGTTGATGTTCGGTTTGGTGAGAATTTCGATCGCACTTGCTTCATCTGTATATTCAAGGATCTCTCTTGCAAACTGCAATGGCACCAAAGCATATTTTTCATCGATCTCCTGTTGTATAGCAAAAACCCCTGTTGGATAAATGTATTGATCGTTGAAGCTGCTTTCCGGGTTTAACGGGTCAAATTGTTCGCGCTTGGGGACGTAAACCTGCAAGGGTACGTCGGCTCCCGGGTTAATATCAAGTTTGCCTGCCAGCCCGCTTCCAACACAGCAAAACACGGAACTGTCATTTAAAATCATACGGTCTTCAGGGCTCGTAAGCATCGTGTCCAGATGTGTAGCTTCAACGAACCCATTGCTAACAGCTTTGATGGTCGCGATGGTTTGCTTATCATCATATTTCAGCAACACGTTTTCTTCCAACACTTCATTGTAAAAAGCAATATTTTCATTTTGCTTAAGATTATTGAATATCGAACTATCGGTATGAATGATTTTTCCAGTGACAGGAGTGATCTTGATATCCGCATCAAACGTTCCGTATAAAGCGATCACCAGGCTTACAAATCCGTTTAAGGCAGAAAGAATAATGATCATTGCAGCGGTGCAAACAGCGAACCCGGCCGAAGTGATCAGGGTTATAATGTTTATTGCATTCCTTGACTTTCGGGAAAATAAATATCGTTTCGAAAAGAGGAATGGGTTCACGCCGCTAAAATAGTTTTGTTAATTAAGAATTAAGAATTAATAATTAAGAATTGCCTACTTCAATCCAGTTTCATGACTGCTACTGCACCTGCCACTGCTACTGCATCTATATAATCTACCCACCCCATCACTCCAAACTCATTTCCCTCGTCTTCTCCCTCCGCCTCGTTCGTTTCAGGAAATTGCACCAGTCGCAATCTTCTTCATTACAACCAATTTCAAATTCGTGGTTGTGGATCTTTTGCCATACCGTTTTTATTTGGTCTTTGACAATACTTTTATCTTCGAAGGTCACAAATATTTTTTCCCGTTTAATTTCTTTTGTTTTTTTATCCGGTTCAATAAAAACAAATTCCGCAGAAAGGAAGTTCATTCTTTTGATCTTATAATTATCTAAAATCAATGAATAAAAAACACCTTGCCTCCAGTAGTCACCTCCATTCAGGGTTTCATGGGTCTGCTTCATTTCTTCCGCTACCATTGGACGCAGGAATTTTTCTTTGTAATAAGGCCCCGTTTTGTAATCGACCACGTTAACTTCATCCCCGAAATGTTCGATCTTATCGATGATCCCATTGATCGGGATTCCATCGCAATGCAAATTATTGAAGCGCTGCTCTACGCTGATATTGGTATGGCTATTGTCAATATATTTTGGATAGAGTTCATCCAGTATCATATTTCCAAAGTCTAATCTTCTCTTGTATTGTTGTTCTGTGAAGCTTTCCCGGTGATGCTGCATATAAATGCTTAACTGCATTTTCGCTTTTTCTTTTGGCAATAATTCTCCCTGCCCAAAGAAGGTGTGGTAATATATCTTCTGAAGCACTTCATGCATGGCGCTTCCGAATTCCATGCTTTCATTTTTGGCGGTTGGGACTCTCAGTATATTCACAAAATAAAATCGTACCGGGCATTTGAGATAGTTGTTGAGGTGGGTAACGCTGAGCTGATACCCCTGCAGGAGATGGTCGATATATGATTTATCAAACATTGTCACCGGTGGAACTTCCTCTTCCTTTAGTAAAGCCTCCTGGAAACGCATTACATCCTCTTCCGTGATCTTTTCTTTTTGAACCGGCAGCTTTGCATTCTGTTCGAGCTCCGCAATGAAAATGCTTTTCTCCAGTTCTTTTCCGTCCATGGCCCGGCTGACATAACTGATGTTCAAATGTGTTTTTGTTCTTGTCATAGCAACATAAAACAATCTTCTTTCATCGTTCACAGGATCGAAATCTTCAATGTCGCTGAACAGGTTTTGTGGTATCTTAAACCCGCTGGACCTCCTGCCTTTACCCCATATATGCTGGTTTGCATTGATCAGGAAAACGAATTTATATTCTTCTCCCTTGCTTCCGTGAGCAGTAGATAGAATTACTCCATTAGGATTGCTCGTGATCCTGTTCAAAGGCAGGCTTACTTCCACTTCGTTCATCAGGTTCAATGTTTTGATGAAGCCATTTGTGGTAAGTGAAGGAGTTTTTTCACACTCCTGTTTTAAGAAGCTGAAAAAGGAATTAAGCATTTCCATCAGCCAGTGCTTATCGGGCTGTAACATTATATAGCTTAGTATTCCACCACGTATCACAATTTTTTCGACCAACTGTTGCAAGGTTAAATTAAAAACATTGCTGATCCAGAATTCGATATCGGAGCTTAAAGTTTTTATTGCTTTTTGAGAAGGGCTAATTGCTTCAATTGCATTTATTTTTTCTCTCCAGAAAACATTTTTATTTTCTTTTTTAGCTTCATTTATGACAACAGAAAGGTGCGCAATATCCAGGGCTTCAATGTCAAAAAAATCGTAATGCAATATCTCGAACAATAAATGTTCGGCACTGTGAGGTTGCGCTGATTCCGCATTTATATAAGAAAGTATATTGACTATTTTTTTTATGAATAGCTCTTGTAATATGTTGACGCTTCTCCTTACATTGTATGGGATCTTTTCCGCATCAAAATAACGGGTGATCGCTTCTGCTTCCTTGTGATTACGATAGATGATGGCAACTTCATTTAAATTGATGTTCTCATTTTGAAGCTGTTTGATACGGTTTGCAATAGCAATGGTTTGTTGGCCTTCATTTATGTATTCCGTTATCACAGGCGCCTCAGCGTATTCAAATACAGATCGGCTTAATAGGTTCTTATCCAGGCCCGGCATGTAATTGCTTAGCCTGTCATTATTATTATTGATCAGTGATTTTGCTGCGTCGAGTACCGCCTGGGTGCTACGGTAGTTATCGATAAGAACAACTTTTTCTATGAACTGTGTGAACCTGTTTTGAAACTCGAGCATGGTCCTGCTGCTGGCTCCCTGAAAACGGAATATGGCCTGGTCATCATCTCCAACAACAAAAATATTTGGATTCTCATCTTCTCCTGCGAGCTGCCACAGCAAAGCATTTTGAGCACCATTGGTATCCTGGTATTCATCCACCAAAATATACTGGTACAATTCCCTGTACCCAGCAAGAAGATCCGGATCTTCCCTGAATGCTTCAAGCACCCAAAGGATCATATCATTATAGGTGTATCGTTGTTTTTGAATGAGTTTATTACGATAGGAAGGATATATTCGAGAAGCATGCCCGGTCTTTTCCAGGCGTTCAATTTCTTTCTTGACGGTCTCAAGTAATTTCTTTACTCCTCTTTTTGTGTAGCTGCTTTCACTGTTTAAAATAGTATCGATCTCCGCCCGGATCCCTTGTTCTACTTTCACTACGTCCCAGTTTTCCTTTTCCATCGTCTCGAACAACTGTTGTAAATTATTTACGTCGAAGTAAACTTCACCACGGAATCTTTTTAGCGGATGATCGGGAGGAAGTTCATCGATCAACTCCCGCAGAAGTTCAACTTTCTCCAGGTCGCTTATGGGTTGCAAATTGGAGGTTCCGAATCTTTCCCTGTTATCCTGTATTATACTATTGCAAAAGGCATGAAAAGTATTGATGGATATCCTGTACGCATCAGGCCCTATCATCTTCACCAGTCGCTGGCGCATATTAACCGCAGCACTTTCGGTATAGGTAAGGCAAAGAATATTATCTGCGTTTGCCTGTGCTTCTTCCGAACGTAAAATATTACCGATGCGTGAAGCGAGGATCTGTGTTTTACCGGTGCCGGGTCCTGCTATGACCATGACTGGCCCATAGATCGCATCCACCGCTTTTTTTTGCGGAGCATTCAATCGTGCATAATCTTTTTCAAACTGTTCGTTGTAATTTATCACGGAACAAATAAAAGGAAAAATTAATTCAAGTCGTAAGTGGTAAGTCTTAAGAGATAAGTAGTAAGAAAAAGAGAAAAACTATTTCTGAGATGCTTTCCAGCGTCTCCAGAAAGCGAATGAAAAAGTTCCTATTGCAAGGAAAGGTATGGTTAACAAATAGAGGATACCACTGTTCAAACCTTTGGCAACATTACTGCCGTTCTTGGCGCCGCTGCCGACCACCTCCTTGCACATTGCGCACTGCGCTTCCGCATCTGAAACGATGAGTGTAAGCACGGCGATCAACGCAAAGCATATTAGGGTCCTGAATTTCATTGGTGGCGCAAATTTAGGGAAATTAAATTTATAACGGGATGATAAATTGTAATTCGTTATTTCGTGAGGGGCTATGCCCATCGCTTTCGGATGTCGCCCTTTGCTCCTTCGCTGACCGCGTGCCGCCTTAAGCTTTAGCGGTGGCGCAAGCTTCGGCGTAAGCGTTCAGGGCTTAGCACTTAGCACTTACCACTTATCACTATCCACTAACAATTACAGCAATTCCTCCATCGCATTCTGCAACTCATTCAACGTATGCATATCTTTTTGGTTTCGGGCAAGTATGATACCTTCATTATACGTATGTATCGCATCCTCATTTTTATTTAAGCTCTCATAAACCTTGCCTAATTGATAGTACATAGGAAGATAATCGGGGTGGGTTGTTTTTAATTCTGCAAAATGTTTTTGCGCTGAATCATGATCCTTGCGGCTCATATATTCAAGGGCAATACCATATTTAATGAATGCATCTCCCGGAGATTCTTTCTGCATCTCAAGCAATTGTGTTAATCGGTCGCTCATATTTTTGAAAGATAATTATTTATATCCTTTGTTTACACCAAGGCATTCCGCCAATAATATTTTCTTATTTTTGCACCTTTAAATAATGAAGAAGATGCAGCAGGATTTACCGTCTGCAATTTCAAGGCAAATATGAAGATTTTAGTTTGTTTGAGCGTTGTCCCCGACACTACCACGAAGATCACTTTCACTGATGGTGATACTAAATTCAACACTTCCGGTGTTACCTGGATCATGAATCCTTATGATGAAATGGCATTGACACGTGCCCTGGAACTTACGGAGCAAATGACCGGAACAGTTACTACGGTAACGGTAGGATTGGTAGATACAGAAGCTGTGATCCGTAAAGCGCTTGCTGTTGGAGCCAACGATGCTGTTCGTATCAATGCCGCTCCAATGGATGCTATGCAAGTTGCTGCAGAAATTTCTGCATATGCAAAATCGGAAAATTATGATCTTATTTTTACCGGGCGCGAGAGCATAGATTATAATGGTGGTTTGGTTGCAGGTTTGATAGGGGAGATGATGAACCTGCCAAGCATAAACGTAGCAACGAAGATTGACATAACCGGAAATACCGCAAAACTAGAACGTGATATCGACGGAGGAAGAGAAGTTATGGAATGCGAACTGCCTTTTGTGCTGAGTGCACAAAAGGAATTTGCAGAACCACGCATTCCGAATATGCGTGGCATCATGGCTGCAAGAACCAAGCCGTTAAAAGTAATTGAGCCTGCAGCTTCCAACGCAACAAGTTTCAATAAATTTGAATTGCCAAAACCAAAACAAGGTGTGAAAATGATCACGCCGGAGAATGCAGGAGATGTGATCGGTTTGTTGCACACAGAAGCGAAGGTGATTTAGTAATAAAAAATTAAGAATTGAATCAAGGAATTTACATTTAAAGGAAGGACAAATCCGAAATCCGAATTCCGCAATCCAAAAATCAAAATAATCAGCAATCAAAAATGACTTTAGTTTATTTAGAAATATCCGATGGAAAAATTAAGAAGTCTGGTTATGAAGCATTGAACTATGCGCATAAGCTTGGACAAGAGGTTGTCGCCGTTTCCATTGGTGAAGCAAGTGACGATGTATTAAAAGCGGCCGGCAAGTATGGAGCCAATAAAATAATTCATGTCTCCGTTGCTGAGTTTGAAAATAATACATACGCAACCATTATTGCTTCTGTTGCAAATGAGATCGGAGCAAAAAATATCATCATCAGCAATACCTATTCAGGCAAGGCAATTGCGCCGCGCCTGGCGGTGAAGTTCAGCGCGGCAATTATCAGCGGAGTTACGGATGTGCCACAAAACAGCGAATATAAAAAGGGTGTTTTCTCCGGTAAGGCTTTCGCATGGGTGAAATCCTCTTCCGAAAAGAATATAATTACACTTACTCCAAATTCATTGCATGTTGAAGAAATTGGAACAGATGCGGTGATCGAAAATAAAAATTATGATGTTAATTCTGCGGTTTCAAAAACACGATCTTTAGGAAAAATAAAAGCGGGAGGAAAAATTCCTCTCACGGAAGCAGAAGTTGTTGTAAGCGCAGGGCGGGGTATGAAAGGACCAGAGAACTGGGGAATGGTGGAGGAGCTTGCCGATATTCTTGGCGCTGCCACCGCATGTTCAAAGCCTGTAAGTGATATGCATTGGCGCCCGCATACAGAGCATGTGGGACAGACGGGCATTACCATTAAGCCGGATCTTTACATTGCAATTGGCATCAGCGGTGCAATCCAGCATCTTGCCGGCATAAGCAGCAGCAGAGTAATTGTAGCAATAAACAAGGATGCGGAAGCTCCGATATTTAAAATTGCGGATTATGGAATCGTAGGAGATGCGTTCGAAGTCCTTCCAAAAATAATTGAATCGGCGAAAGCCTTGAAAGGGCAGCACAGCCATGGATAAAAAAGTACAGCTTAAGTTTTTTACTTTGATGGCAGGACATACGCATGGTTCCTATAACCTTGTTTTGCAGGAGGTGGGAGGCACACGAAAGATCCCTATTATCGTCGGAACTTTTGAAGCACAATCCATAGCAACGGAAATAGAAGGCATTGTTCCGCAGCGGCCACTCACACATGACCTCATCGTTGCTATTTTAAACGGTCTTGATGTAGAGCTCAAAGAAGTGCTGATCTATGATTTGCAAAATGGGGTATTCTATGCCCGCCTGGTTTTATACAAGGCAGGTTTGTCGTACGAGATCGATGCCCGGACTTCGGATGCCATTGCTGTTGCGATAAGAACAAAATCGCCCATCTATATCGAACAACGGCTAATCATCGAAATTGGAATTGAAGAGAAGGAGTTGCAATCCGTGGAAGTGGGAGAAGAGCCATCACAACCTATGAGCAGCAATGATTATACACAGTTCTCCAAGGACCAGCTCCGAACTATGCTGGATGAAGCTGTAGAGGCCGAAGACTATATAAAAGCTGCATTGATTCGTGATGAATTAAATAAAAGAAGATAAGATATATTTTATTATCTTTGATCCGCAATGAGGCAATTTGCAACCCTAATTTTTGTATTGATCTACCTGGTTGGTTCTTCGGGAACCCAGGTGCAATGGCATTATTGCGGAAGCAAAATATCGTCTGTCTCATTCAATAAATCAGAAAGCGCAAGTTGCGGTTGCAGCAAAAAATCAAAAAAGAAAACAAAGAAGAATTGCTGTAAGGATTCGAAGGTTAAATACAAGACCGATAATCATAAGCAAAGTGGTTTTAGTTTTGAGACCATTGCAATGCCGCCGGCATTGCAGGTGAATCACGTTGTTGTTCCTTTGTGTCACAGCGTCATCATTGCTTCTTATGTTAAACCACCGCCTGGCGGACTGCCTTCGTATATTGTTTCCGGAAATTTCAGGTGCTGATATGTGATGCTTCAATAGAAGAACATAATTTTTTTATCCATTCACATCATCACAGTTTTTTAAATGAAAAATATATTTTTTGTATTCGTATTAAGTGCCGTTACTTTTTTTAACGGGATAGCTCAGGTAACTTCTATAAAAGTTGGCGTCGACGGCGTGACTTGCAGTATGTGCAGCAAAGGCACGGAAAAGTCGATCAAGCGTCTTTCATTCGTTGAAAGCGTAACAATGGACCTTAACACCACAGAGGCAAGCATTTTTATCAAATCAAACCAGACAGCAGATTTCAAAGCAATAGCAAAGGCGATCACCGATGCCGGTTTCACGGTTCGATACATCAAGTTCACCTATACTACAAGTTCGCCATCAACAACGAATTTCACCGTTGGCAAATCGCAATATAGTGTGATCAGCGGCAACCTCAAAGCCGGTATTAATTATGTCGAGCTGGTTGGTAAAGATTACATGAACGCAGAGCAGTATAAGCAATGGGAAAATGTTATTGCATCTCAGAGCCAGTCTAAAAAAGGGGAGACCTATTTCTTAAAAGTTATTTAAGAATGGGTAAATTTCTCCTGCCATTATTCCTGGTAATGGCTGTTCGTTCCTACTCCCAGGAATTGTATATTTGGGCGGAACCTGCCAGCAATATGCCTGCAAGAGTTTGGGGTATCCGGAATAACAATCTCCTATCCCAACATCATAAGCTGAGTATTCGAAATGAACTCGAAGTAATGTATGGAGCATCACGGATGTGGATGCTCCATGCATCTGTCTTTGCCTCCAACGTTAACTCTCATCATTATTCCTTTGACGGTGTAAGCACGTATTTCAAATTCCGGTTTTACAACCGTGATGGTGATCACAGGCATTTTCGCATGGCAGCGTTCGGCAGGGCATCGTATTGCAATAACCGAATGAGTGTTGCGGAAATCAACCTGGAAGGTGATAATACCGGCATTGGGATCGGGGTAATTACAACCAAGCTCGTTCACAGGATCGCGGTCTCGAACACGATACAATTTTCGGAAGGGATCGTTCAGAAAGGGTTTTATAACTCTGAAAGGATGGTGCGTCAATTTTCCGATGTTATTTCCATTGGTTACCTGGCGCATCCGAAAAGATACGTCTCCTATAAACAAACAAACCTGAATTTTTATCTAGAAGCAATCATAGCCAATTCAGGTTACCTCGATAAACCTTCAGTCGGTTACTGGTATGCAGATATTGCACCGTCGATACAACTTATTTTTAATTCGCAAACCAGGTTGGACATCTCATTCCGTAAACGGCTTCTTAATATTGAAGATGAGAATGACTATAAGCATACTATCCTTCTCCGATTGCAGCATGATTTCCTTGACTAGAAATTGAACATCATACGGATTCTTTTTAAACAAAAAACTTTGCAAGTGAGTTCATTGATGACGTTTTTTTCACTTCTTTGCATGGTTCACTAAATATATAGTTATTAACAATGTGGTGACGCTGTATATATTAGTAAAATAAATCCTTCGCTTTTCTCCTTTTCAAACCCAAAAGACATTTTTAAATAATTCTGTCGGAAGGCGCATAAAATGCTGTTATCCCTTGCTGCAATAGGTAAATTAGAGAAGCAAACAAATGAATTTTTTTCCAAGGATTTGATACATTTTTCAATCTTGCAAAACCTGTAGAATCGAATTGATTATTAGGTTCTAACAACATATCAACACACCAAAAAATATTTTGTTATTACCAGAATATCTTTATTTTTGCCTCCTAAGTGAAATTAGGGTTTGAAAACAATTCAGTTCTTTGTTTTTGTATTCTTTTTATAGTTAAAAATAATTTTATTAAACATGATTAGATATCTATCTCTCAATCGAAATCTTCTTTACGCATTCCTTTTAAGTTTAACCATGCTATTTGCAGGGTTAGGTAGTGCCAATGCACAGTGTGGAACAGTATCCGCAAGTCCGGGCTTCCCCGCTACCGGGTGTTCAGGTCAATTTGTCGCAGGACAGTATATTGAAGTTGCGACTGCTTCACCAGCAAACGTTTTGCGTTGGGAGTATTCTACTGACGGAGGCGCAACCTGGAATCCAATTGCAGGTACATTAGGGATGAATCCATTGGATTATACGGCTTTGAATACAATTTCAGGAGGTAACTTCTATGTTTTCAGGTTGGTTTACATCGCAGGAGCTTGCGGTCCGGGTAACGGAACCTCATTCACCTCCGGCTCATTTAATATTTATGATCCTCCAACAGCAGGTTCATTCACTCCAAACCAGGTTTCATTATGTACCGGGAGTACAGGTACTTACTCATTAACGGGTGCCGGAAAATTATTCAATAATCCTCCGGATCCGATCACTACAACATATAGCATTACAGCAACCGGCGTGAGCAATGCCAATGCTAATTTAGGTTCTGCTACTTTCACTCGTACATCCAGTTCAACAGGAACATTATCCGTTGCTCCAACGGCGTCTACAACAACCAGTATTGGAACTGTAACTTACAATGTATTCGCAACCAACGGAAGTTGTTCACCGGTTAACATCGGTTCAATTACTGTGTGTGTTTATCCTACAATAAGCGGAGGTACGTTAAGCTCAACATCCGCAAGTCTTTGTTCAGGATCATCGGCAACCTTGACTTTACCAGGCTTCACTGGTTTTGTTAATGCCAATGGCCCATGTGGTGGAACAACCTATTCATTGGCTGCCACTTTCTCACCCGCTGCTCCTGCGTGCGGTGCATTTAATTCAGGCATCGGAGGTGCATTTGCCACAGGTAACACTCCCGGTTCTGTAACTATTACTCCGACCAATACATCGAATCAAATGGTAACTATAACTTATACGGTTACCATCACCAACGGCCCTTGTGCTCCTACAACAAGATCAGTTGCTGTAAGCGTTGCACCAAATATAACTCCCGCAGGTATTTCTACTGCATCACCAACTCCAACAATTTGTACAGGACAAACTGCGACAGTTAACATTACAAATCTGGTGTGCGCTACTGGTTATAATTCTGCATTTACAACCATTACAGTTACAGCTCCTACTTTCGGAGGAGCAGGTGCTGCAAATATGGCAGGCGGTGTAGCTTCAGCTATCACTTACAATGCTACTTCTGCATCCTTCACTGTTTCACCAACTATCACGCAATGTTTTTCAGGAACTGCCCAATATACCATATCTGCCCAAAATGCTCCTTGCGCTCCGGTAGTGATAGGTTCTATTACAATTACAGTTATCCCTGCCATCGTTGCAACAGCAACGGTGAATGGTACTGCAACAATTTGTTCCGGTGGATCCTCATCTTCATCTATTGCAGGTAATACTTGTGCCAATGGTTACGGAGCTCTTACTACATATACAATAAGTGTAGCGAGCCAAGGAGCCAATATTGCAAGTGCCGGTTTACCTGGTACTACAACCAATGCAACAGGTGCATTCACCGTTTCTCCAACCAATACTGGTTGCAGCAATACACTGAATACCGTTACTTATGACATAAGAGCTACTAATAATGCAGTTTGTACTTCATTCCTGGTAGGATCGTTTACAGTAACTGTAATACCTGTACTTAATAGTACAGGCGTTACCGTAACATCAACTGCTGCGGCTAACACAGTTTGTACCGGCAACGGAACAACGATTAATATTAATAACCTGATTTGTGCTACCGGTTACGGAAGCGCATTTACTGTGATCACTGTTTCCGCTCCTTCGTTTACAGGTCCGGTTGCAGGAGGTGCTGCAGGTGCGGTTACAAAGAATGCTGCGTCAGCAACATTCAATATCGCCGCATTAACCATAACAGGATGTGCAACAGGTACAGCGCAATATACTATAACAGGTCAGAATGCACCATGTGCTCCTATTACTTTAGGTACCATCACAATTACCGTTGTTCCTACCCTTGTTGGAGGTTCAATAGGAGGTACAACTACGGTATGTTCGGGCACACCGGTAACCAATTCAACGGCCGGATTCACCTGCCCTAACGGACATGGTGCTTTAACCACTTACACAATAAGTGTTTCAAGCTCGGGTGCTAATATCAGCAGCACTGGTTTGCCGGGAACCACTACGAATGCAACCGGGGTATTCACTGTAACACCTACCAATACAACTTGTACTAATGCAGGTAACACTGTTACCTACCAGATCACTGCAAGCAACGGTTCTCCTTGTACAGCGGTTAGCATGGGTACATTTACAGTTACTGTGCTGCCTGCTCCTTCGAGCGGCGGAGCAATGACAGTTAGTGTTTCTTCATCACTTTCAGTTTGTAGCGGCGACCAGGCTACCATTACAACCAACCGTTGTGCAGGTGCGACAGCAACCTGGGAAGTTTCGGTTAACGGTGGTGCTTACGCTCCTTACGGAGGTATGACAGACAATGGAAACGGAACATATACTACTTCAGG
>JADMIO010814628.1_pt1 | contig 14671 bp, 8 predicted proteins | sample 8958161 | NCBI WGS metagenome assembly JADMIO01 (sample SAMN16585339, study PRJNA669376) | soil metagenome | isolation source: Crop rotation soil | place: USA: Cullars Rotation, Alabama | collected 2011 | reverse complement strand
CTTTCCCGGGAAAGAATATCTGCGGGCCGGGGATGTGACTGCCTTCGTAGATCACGCGATGCTTCGGCTCGCGCAGCAGACGGAAGAACGGCTCGGCGCTCGACTGTAGCGGGACCGCTTCGTCATAGCGGCCATGCACTAGCAGTTTCGGTGGGGCGACGTGCGGCACGTAATTGATGGGGTTGATCTCTGGCGGCAACTGCATGTACTCGGGGCGCAGGCCCGTGCCCGTATAGACCACCGCGCGGTAGCGCCGCTCAATGGCGGGCAGCATCAGTTTCAAATCGCCGCCGCTCGGCCCGAACATCGCGATGCGGCTCGCGTCGATGTCTGCCCTCGTCTCCAAGTAATCGAGGCCGCGCCGCAAGTCCGTGAGCTTGGCCACCAGCTCTTCGCGGTACTCGGCGGTGCCGGGTCTCGGCGGCGTGGTGTTAGCCGGCGGCTCGCGCTCGATGTAGCCCTTGAGCACGACGGCGAACAGTGCGCGGCCTGCACGTACGAGCGGCATCCAGGTGATCTCCAGCGCGTCGGGCACAGAGCGCGCGCGGTTGCTGACATCGGCGGGCGGCACCACGTGGATGACCTGCAAGCGCTGGCCGACGTTCTTCGGCAAGTAAAGGTAGGCGATGGCGCGCTCGCCGCCCGCGCCGTTGAACGTGATCTTTTCGCGCCGCCACGCCTCGGCCTCTGTCACTTCAACGACCTGCGCGTCGAGCGGCGTGTGATCGTAAGCGTAAAGGTTCAGCCACTGCTTCACGCTCGCGTCAGGGGCCGGCGTGTAACGCGGCGCTTCGTTCGCAATCTCAATACGCATCGCGCCGCCGCCTGCCGCGTTGGCGAGATGGCTCACGCAGCGAAAGCCCACCTTGTTCGAGCTGTAAAAGCCGGGCAGGATGCCATAGTAGTTAAAGACATAGAGCGTGTCTTCCCACGAGCCGCCGGCGGTGAAGAAGCCCTGCGCCGTCTCGTTCAAGCACCACTCAGCGACGTTGCCGGCCATGTTGTAACAGCCGTAAGGGCTCATGCCAAACTCGAAGCTGTCGACGGGCACCGTGCCTTCACGTTTGAAATTGACGCGCAGATCTGTGTCCGCGCCCGCCACGCCCCACGGCATAGTCAGGCCGCTGAAGCTCGTCATCCCATTGCGCGCCGCCTTCTCCCATTCATATAAAGTCGGCAGCCGCTTGCCTCTGAACTCTGCGTAAGCCGCCGCCTCGTACCACGTGATGCCGGTGATGGGATGCTGCGCCTTGCCTTCTGCGAAATTCTGATTTGTCCAATCGCGCGGGCCGGGCAGCCCCGTGCGGTCATGAAACTCGCGCATCGCCTCTTGCCACTGAAGCGGCTTGCCGTCCTTGACGAAAGGATATTTCCAATACTCTTTCTTCAGATAGCCGCCGGCGTTGATGAACTCTTTGAACTCCTGATTGCTGACCTCGAAGCGGTCGATGAGAAAGTCGTCGAGCCGCACGCGAACGTCGGTCGGCCGTTGCGGGGCGATGATGCGGTAATCGCCGCCGGGCACGTAAGCCATGCGGTCGGGGACTTGATCGGCGGCGACCAGACGCGCCTCTACGCGCAGCGGCGGCGGCAGCAAGAGGCTATAGCCATCGCTAATCAGCGCGCCTGAAATCGTCCGCTCAATGCTGGCAAAGCCGGGCTTCTCAATGATAAGCAGGTAATCGCCGCGAGCGATCTGCCGGTCGCGTATGGGCGAAGTGCCGACCGGCTCGCGCGCCGCGCCCGTGCCGTTGCCGTCTGCGGGAAAGCGCTTGAGGTAGACCTGCGCGCCGGCCGGCTCGGTCGTCACCGACAGCGTGTCGCTGATGGTTGGCATCAGTCGCGAGATGGTCGGCTCGTCGCCCAGGATACTGCGTGCCTGTAAGGCCAGGTCGTAAGCCTCGAACAGTCGCCCCGCCTTCGCCAGCTCGGCGATGCGCGGCACCTGTGCCGTAGCCCACTGCCGGTTTTTCTGGTGTACGTAAAACCACACGGCGAAGACGAGCGCCAATCCGACGACGATGGTTAACACGGCACGCGGCGAGCGCAGTCGTCCGAGCGACGCGAGATGAAGGCGCTGCTTGATGCGGCCGAAGAGCGACTGACGGCGCGGCGGTATGAAAGAGATGAGAACGCCGTCCGGCACATCGCCGCTCTGGCTCCGCGCGCTGGCCCGCCGCGCGAGCGGTTTAAGATCGGCGATCAGCTCACGCATTGACGCGTAGCGATCTTCGGGCCGCTTTTCAAGCGCGCGGTCGATGATAGCAGCGAGCGCCGGCGGTGCATCGCCGTTCAGCGCGCGCACAGGCGTGTGCGGCTCGTGGATGATCGCGTGCAAGGTCTCTGGCTGTGACCTCTCTTTGAACGGCACGCGGCCCGTGGCCATTTCGTAGAGCACGACGCCGAACGAGAAGAGGTCGCTGCGATGATCAACACGCTCGCCGCGCGCCTGCTCAGGCGACATGTAGGCGGGCGTCCCCATCACCGCGCCGGTCTGCGTCAGGTCGCCGGCCATCTCGCCGGCTTCTTCGACCAGCTTGGCCAAGCCAAAGTCGAGCACCTTTGCCCGGCCGCGCGGCGTGACGATGATGTTGGAAGACTTCACGTCGCGGTGGACGATGCCGTGCTCGTGCGCCGCGGCGAGCGCGTCGGCCACTTGCAGCGCGAGCGACAACAGGCTGTCGAGCGCCAGCGGCCGGCCGTCGATCACTTGCTTGAGCGGCTTGCCTTCGACGAACTGCATGGCGATGAACGGCTGGCCGCCGGCATCGCCGATCTCGTGAACCGTGCAGACGTTCGGGTGGTCGAGCGACGAAGCCAGTTGCGCCTCGCGCACGAACCGCGCGCGCAGTTGCGGGCTGGCGACCAGCGCTACATCGAGCAGCTTCAACGCTACCTTGCGCCGCAGCCGCGTGTCTTCGGCCAGATAGACGCGACCCATGCCGCCCTGCCCCAGCGACGAGATGATGCGGTAATGCGGCAGCGTCGCGTTGATGATCGTTGTGCGGCCGGCTTCGGCGATCTCTCTGGCGGCGACTTCGAGGGCCGGCGCATCGAGAAAGTCGCCCGCCTGGTCATGCGAAGAGAGCAACGAATCGACCTCGCTGCGCAGTTCTGTGTCGCCTGCGCAGGCTTGTTGAAGGAAGGCAGCGCGCGTCTCTGCGGTCATTTCGAGCGCCGCGTAGTAGATCGCTTCAACCTGTCGCCAGCGGTCGGCGTTCCTCGTCATGCAGTTTTCCTCAACTCGCGGTAGAGCCACGCCTGCGCCAGACTCCATTCGCGCTTGACGGTGGCGGGCGAAATCTTTAGCACCTCTGCGGTCTCTTCGATGCTCAGGCCGCCGAAGAAACGCAGCTCGACGACCTTGCTCTTGCGCTCGTCGAATTCGGCGAGGCTGTTGAGCGCGTCGTCAAGCGCTACGAAGTCGGCGGCGCGCTCGCTGGAGATGACAGCCGCCTGTTCGAGCGACACCTCGATGGCCTCGCCGCCGCGCTTGTGCGAGCGGCGGCGACGCGCGTAATCGACCAGGATGTGGCGCATCAACTGCGCAGAGACGCCGAAGAAGTGCGCGCGGCTTTGCCACTCGACGTTCTGCCAGTCGATCAGCCGCATGTAAGCTTCGTTGACCAGCGCCGTCGCTTGCAGCGTGTGACCGGGCGATTCTCTGGACAGGTAACGGCGCGCAAGGCGGTGTAGCTCTGCGTGCACCAGTGGCGTCAAACGGGCGAGCGCCGATTGATCGCCATTGCTCCAAGCCTTGAGTAGTTGAGTGATTTCTTTGGGCGAAAGCGTCGTCATGGCTTTGCCTTCCTTATCAATGCCTCGCCGCTGCGGCACATTATCACAACTGGCGAATTCAGATAAAGACCGCAAAAAAATTCTTACCGACGCCTGATCCTTTTTGCCGAAGCTTTCCGCATGAACAAGTGAGGGCGGCAAAAGCGCCGCCCGTTGAGGTGTTGAAATCCAGTTCTCAAACTATCTTGAAGGAGGAAATCAGATGAAGAAGACCATCACCCTTGCAGCTTTTGTCCTGCTCGCGCTCGCGACGTTGAGCGCCAACGCGATGGCGCAGTCGGCGGCCGTGTTCACTGGCGGCTTAAAGGCACCGAACCGCATGACCTTCACGCCGGGCGGCAATCTGCTGGTCGCCGAAAACGGCACGGGCCATATGGACGGACGCGTCTCGATGATCGACCGCAACGGCGCGCGCCGCACGCTCGTCGAGGGGCTGCCTTCGGCGATCAATCTGGCCGGCGGCGAGGCCGCGCCTTCGGGGCCGACGGCGCTGGTGCTGCGCGGCAACACGCTTTACGTGCTGATCGGATCGGGCGACGCGACGCTACCCGGTCCCGCGCCCGGCTCCGAGCTTCCGAACCCTGCGCGCTCTTCGATCCTGTTCAGCTCTGTGATCGCATTGCGCTTCGCACCGGGCATTGACAACACGGGCGGCGACTTCGCCCTCACGCAAAGTAACTATGACAACTTCGCCGGCGGCGGGCGGCTGAAGACGAGCAACGCAAGCGGCGAACGGCTGGTCGCCGATGTGATCGCGAACTTCCGCGATTATAGCGAAGAGCCGCGGCCGGACGTGCCCGGCAACGTGCGTGCGTCCAACCCTTTCGGCATGGACATACGGGGTAACGCACTGTACGTAGCGGACGCCAGCCAGAACGTCGTCTATCGCGTAGACCTCGACACCAACGATATTGAAGTGATGTCGCGGTTCGCGCCCAAGCCTAACCCGCTGCCGTTCGGGCCGCCGGTGATGGAAGCGGTGCCGACCAGCGCCCGCGTCTTCGGCAAACAGCTTCTGGTCACGTACCTGACCGGCTTCCCGTTTGCGCCCGGCGCGGCCGAGGTGCGCAAAGTGAATCTGGTGAACAACAGCCAGACGACCTTTATTGGCGGGCTGACTTCGGCAACCGATGTGCTGCCTGTGCGCGGGCCGCACGGCGAAGATCAGTTCTACACGCTGGAGATCAGCACGAACCTGACGAACAATGAGCCGGGCCGCTTGCAGTTCTTCAGCTCGCCGACGGCTGCGCCGGTCGTGGTAGCCGGCGGCCTGATCGGGCCAATCGGCATGGTGCGTGACGAACAGACCAACACCATCTACATCACATCAATCTTCACGGGAACGATTCTCAAGGTGCAAGGCGTGCAATAACACCAGTCACCGAATTACCAATCGACACACGACCAGCCGCCGGAACGCAAGACGTGGGTGATTCTCTTGCCTACGGCGGCTGGTTTATTGAGCGCGGAAGACCGGATTTCCCGCGACGAACGTGGTGGCGACCTTGCCGCGCAAGGGCCAGCCGCCGAAGGGTGTGTTGCGGCTCTTGGATTTGAACTGTTGAGGCTCGACCGTCCATTCACGCGCCACGTCGAATACGGTTATGTCGGCGACCGCGCCCGCAGCCAGTGTGCCGCCTTCGAGCCCGAACGCGCGCGCGGGGCCAATCGTCAGCATCTCGACGATACGTGAGAGCGGGATGTTGTTCGTGTGATGCAACACGGTCAGCGACACGCCGAGCGCCGTCTCTAACCCGATCACGCCGAACGGCGCTTGATCGTATTCCAACATCTTCTCGTCTTCGTGGTGCGGCGCGTGATCCGTAGCAATAGCGTCAACGTCGCCAGCGCGCACCGCTTCGATCAGAGCCGTGCGGTCGGCTTCGGTGCGCAGCGGCGGATTCATCTTGGTGTTCGTGTCAAAGCCCTTCACCGCCGCGTCGGTGAGCGCCAGGTGATGCGGCGTGACTTCGCACGTGACGGGCAAGCCACGCGCTTTAGCTTGGCGCACTAACTCAATCGCACCCACTGTCGAGAGGTGCGCGATGTGAACGCGCGCGCCGGTCAACTCTGCAAGCATAATGTCGCGCGCGACGTGGCTCTCTTCGGCGGCGCGGCTCATGCCCTTCAAGCCGAGCAACGTCGAAACCTGCCCTTCGTTCATCACGCCGCCCGCCGACAGATGCATGTCCTGGCAATGGTCCACGACCACGAGGCCGTGGTCGCGCGCGTATTCCATCGCGTGACGCATCACCTGCGAATTCATCACCGGCCGCCCATCGTCAGAGACGGCCACTGCGCCCGCCGCTTTCAAGTCGGCCATCTCGGCAAGCTCTGTCCCTTCCGACGCGCGCGTGATCGCGCCGATGGGATAGACGCGCGCCAGCCCCGCTTCGCTCGCCTTACTGACCATATAGCGCGTCAGCGAAGCGTTGTCGTTCACGGGCTTCGTGTTCGGCATCGCGCAGATGGCCGTGAAGCCGCCGGCCACGGCCGCGGCTGCGCCCGTCGCTATGGTTTCTTTGTACTCCTGACCCGGCTCGCGCAGGTGGACGTGCAGGTCTATGAAGCCGGGCGCGACGACCAGCCCGCTGGCGTCGAACACTTCTGCGCCGTCGGCCGCGAGGTTCTGCCCTATGCTCTTTACACGACCGTCTTCGATCAGCAGGTCGGCGACTTTGTCTATACTTTGCGACGGGTCAACGACGCGCCCGCCTTTGATGAGTAGCTTGGTCACTTCTGCCTTCACTCTCCTTCCGCGCCGATCAGCAAGAACAGGATCGCCATACGCACGGCGACGCCATTGTGAACTTGTTCGAGGATGAGCGAGTGGCTGCTGTCGGCCACGTCGGAACTGATCTCGACGCCACGGTTCATCGGGCCGGGGTGCATGACGATGGCGTCTTTAGCGGCCCGCTCCAGTCGCTTCAGCGTCAGCCCGTATTGAATCGAATACTCTTTGAGCGATGGGAAGAATGCTTCGCTCATACGCTCGCGCTGTATGCGCAGCATCATCACCACGTCCGCGCCTTCGATGGCTTCTTCGATGCGGTCGCAAACGATCAGCGAGTCCGAAGCGTCTTCGACGATGGATTCGTAATCGGGCGGGATGAGCGGGCGCGGCCCGGCGATGCGAACCTGCGCGCCGAGCTTGGTGAGCAGGTGTGTGTTCGAGCGCGCGACGCGGCTGTGGCGTATGTCGCCGATGATGGCGACGCGCAGGCCGCCAATGCGTCCCTTCTGCTCGCGTATGGTGAAGGCGTCGAGCAGCGCCTGCGTCGGGTGCTCGTGCGCGCCGTCGCCGCCGTTGATGATGGCCGCGTCGATCAACCGTGCGAGTTGGTGCGGCACGCCGGGCGACGGATGGCGGATGACGATGGCGTCGGGAGCCATCGCTTGCAGGTTACGCGCCGTGTCGGCCAGCGTCTCGCCTTTGGTCACAGACGAAGTCGAAGCCGAGATGTTGATCGAGTCGGCCGACAGCCGCTTGGCAGCGATCTCGAATGACGTGCGTGTACGCGTCGAAGACTCGAAGAAGAAATTGATGACGGTCTTGCCGCGCAGGGTCGGCACTTTCTTGATGGGGCGTTCGTTGATCTCTTTGAACGACGTGGCCGTGTCGAGGATGGTATTGATCTCCTCGACCGATAGCTCGCGGATTCCCAGCAGGTCTTTGCGGTTGAATGCCATCTCTTGAGTGATGAGCGATGAGTGATGAGTGATGAGTAAAGAGTCGGCTACTCATCACTCATCACTCATTACTCATTACTCGTTCTCGACGACGATGACCTGTTCGTCCTCGTCGTAATCTTTGAGCATCACTTTGACGATCTCTGCATCGGTGGTCTGCACCTGCTTGCCGACGTAATCGGCCTGGATCGGCAGCTCGCGGTGGCCGCGGTCGATCAGCACAGCCAGCTCGACGCGGCGCGGGCGGCCAAAGTCCACCAGTTCATCGAGCGCAGCGCGCACGGTGCGGCCCGTGTAGAGCACGTCGTCAACCAACACGATGATGCTGTCGGTTACGTCCGCGGGAATCTCCGTGCGGTTGACCACGGGGCGCGGGCCGACGGTCGAGAGGTCATCGCGGTAGAGCGTGATGTCGAGCTGGCCGACGGGCGGGCGCTTGCCTTCGAGTTGGGCGATCTTATCGGCGATGCGTTCCGCGAGCGGAACGCCGCGGCGGCGTATGCCGACCAGCAGCAGGTCTTCGATGCCGGCGTTGCGCTCGACGATCTCGGAAGCCAGGCGCGAAAGCGCGCGGCTGATGCCCGGCCCATCCATGACTTGCGATTTCAATTTGAATTCCACACGCGCTCCTCTGAGGCTCAGCAGTCGGGCTGACTATAGCACGCCGCTCCGGGCACGCTCAAGAAAGCGCTCGCCTCATTGCTGCTTGATGGCAAAGGTCTGGCCCGCGACCTTGATCGTCGCCTTGCGCGCGAACCCTGTCGCGTTGGTCGCCACCGTGAAGGTCAGCGTGGTGCTGCCGCTGCCGCTGCTGTCGGAGGTGATCGTCGCCCAGCCGGCGCTGCTCTTCGCGTTCCAGACGCACCCCGTCCCGGTCGTGACCGTGAAACTGCCGCTGCCGCCCGCCGTCGCGAAGCTCTGGTTAGTCGGCGACAGCGTATAAGTGCAGACGCCTGTGCCGAACCCTTCCTGGCGGACCATGTATGTCCGTCGCGCCAGCGTGATCGTGCCTGTGCGGACGGTGGCGTTCGGGTTGCCGCGCACGATGAAATCGATCGTACCATTGCCGCTGCCGCTCGGGTTGACGACGGTGATCCAACTGTCGCTGGTCGTCGCCGTCCAGTTTGAAGTCGAAGGTGCGGTGACGTTGAACCGGCCCTCGCCGCCCGCCGCGTCGAAGCCGAGGCTCTGCGGCGCAGCGATGGTCAGCGCCATGTCTGCGGCGGCCTTCACGTCGAGCCGCCCGTAGCCATACGTGTTATTCGGCACACCGCTGCTGCTGCACGCTGCGAAGCTGATCGGCACGGCCGAGTCTGTGAGGATGCCTTCGATGGTTGCCACCTGGCCGCGCAGTTTGGGCTGCGCCGAGATGACCAGTGCGACCGCGCCGGCCACGTGCGGCGTCGCCATAGAAGTACCGCTCAGGCTGGCGTAAGTCGTCACCGACGTGCGATAGGCCGAGCGCGTGCTGGTACCCGGCGCGCTGATGTCGGGCTTGCGGCGGTTGCTGCCGTCGGCCGTCACCGGGCCGCGGCTGCTGAACGAGGCGATGGTGTCCGTGCCGGTGTTCAATGCGCCGACGGTGAACGATTCCGGGAAGAACGACGGCGCGTCGCTGACGGTCGAGCAGGACGAGCCCGAATTGCCTGCGGCGACGACCGTGACGATGCCCGCGGAGCGGTTCGCCTGAATGGCCGATTGAATGATGTTCCACGTGCCAGAGTTGCAGCCTTCGGACGCGGGGCAACCCCACGAGTTGGTCGTCACGTCGGGCGCTTTCGTCGGGTCGCCCTGCACCGGCGTGCCGCCGAGCGGGTAAGGCGCAAGGAAGAACTGGAAGCATTCGGCGTATCGGGCCGGCGTGCCGTCGCCCGCGTTCATGTTGCGGCAGCCGATCCACTTTGCGCCGGGAGCCATGCCGATCTGATTGCCCGCGCCGTCGTCGCCTGTCGCTGTCCCCACCGTGTGAGTGCCGTGCCCGTTGTCGTCGCATGGCTGCGCTGAGTCGTTACCGCAAGGGTTGCCTGTGCTGTCGTGGATGCTGTCGTGCCAATTGTAGTTGTGGTCGGCGGTCGCGCCATTCCAGCCGCGGTAGTGCGGCTTGAGCGCGTTGTGATTCCACAGGTAGCCCGTGTCTGCGCCGCCGACGACGGCTCCCTGCCCCGTGTAACCCATCGCCCAGACCAGCGGCGCATGTGTGTAGTTGATGCCCGATTCGATTGTCTCGACCGCGTTCGGTTGTTGGGCGGACGGCGCGTCAGCGATGATGGGCTGATTGTGAATGAGCGGGTTGCCTTCGATGCGCGCTACTTCGGGGCGGGCGGCGAGCGCCTGCGCGACCTTGAGGGTGCCCTTCACCCAAATCATGTTGACGACGTAGAACGACTGGTGCTCGACGCCGTTCGCCTTGAGCCAGTCGAGCATCGGCCCCTGCGTCGCCTGCGCCTTGGCGAGCAGCGCGTTGAAGACGAAGCGGCCCTTCTCCTCCTTCGTCTCGAACTGGTCCGCGCCGTTGAGGTCGGCCTGTTCGCTGAGCACAACGAGAAACTCTGCGACCTGGCCGTCGGCCGTGTGTTCGACCACCCAGGGCGAGAGCTTGGCGAAGCCGCTTTGATTCTGCGCCTGCGCCGGCGGATAGACGTTCAGCAGCAGGGTCAACAGGGCGAAGCCGACCAGCACGGCGAGCAAGCGACTCTTCATCAAGTTTCTCCTAACGACAGATTGAATGGCTGAGAGTATATCAAACCGCCCGCCGACAATCACAGACTAATCGCAGAGGCCATACCAGGCTTGTAAGTTCACAGACCGAGCTTCGGCCAAAGCAGGTCGATGCGGTGCTTTACCTCTTCGCTCATTTCGATTTCTTTCGGCCAACTGCGCGTGAAGCCTTCGCCTCGCCACTTGCGTGTCCCGTCTATACCCATCTTCGAGCCGTAGTTCGGCAGCCGCGCCGCATGGTCTAATTGATCCACAGGGCCGAGCATGAATTGAATGTCGCGTTCGGGGTCTATGTTGTTCAGCACGCGCCACGCCACCTGATTCAAGTCGCGCACGTCCGTGTCGTCGTCAACAACCACAACACACTTGGTGAACTGCGCTTGTGGCAGCGACCAGATGGCGTTCATCATCTTGCGTGCGTGGCCGGGATAATTCTTCTTGATCGAGACGATCATCAGGTTGTGAAAGACGCCGGCGAACGGCATGTGATAATCGACCACTTCGGGGAACTGGCGCTGCATCAGCGGCAGGAAGATGCGCTCAATCGCTTCGCCCATCCAGCAGTCTTCCATCGGCGGCTTGCCGACGATCGTCGTCTGGTAGATCGGCTTCTTGCGGTGCGTGATGCAGGTCACGTGAAAGACCGGAAACTCGTCTTCGAGCGTGTAGTAGCCGGTGTGGTCGCCGAACGGCCCTTCGGTGCGCCGCTCGTCTGTGTCCACGTAGCCTTCGAGCACGATCTCGGCATTGGCCGGGACTTCAACGTCAACCGTCTCGCACTTGACCATCTCGACAGGGCGCTCGCGCAGGAAGCCTGCGATCATCATCTCGTCAATCTCGTCCGGCAACGGCATGATCGCGGCAAACACCGTGATAGGGTCTGCGCCGATGGCGACCGCGACTTCGAGCCGCCCGCCGCCCTGCCGCTTCAGGTTGCGCAGATGCTGCGCGCCCTGCTTGTGTATCTGCCAGTGCATCCCAGTGGTGCGCTCGTCGTAGACCTGCATGCGGTACATACCGCAGTTGCGCCGGCCCGTGAGCGGGTTCTTCGTAAAGACCAGCGGCATAGTGATGAACCGCCCGCCGTCTTCGGGCCAACACTTGATGATGGGCAGGTTGAATAGCGAGAACTCGCCTTCTTTCAAGACGCGCTCTTTGCACGGGCCGTCCTTGACGGTCTTGGGGAACATCTTGCCGAGGTCGGCGAGACGCGGCACCATCTTGAGCTTATCAATCAGCCCCTGCGGCGACTTCACGTCGGTCAGCTCGACGATGCGGCCGGCGATTTCGCTGTAATCTTTCACGCCGAGCGCCAGGTGCATGCGCTCGCGGCTGCCGAGCGCGTTGATGAGCACGGGAATGTCCGAGCCGCGCGGGTTCTCGAACAGCAAGGCCGGGCCGCCGTGTTTCGAGACGCGGTCGGCGATCTCTGTGATCTCAAGCTCAGGATCAACCTCGGCGCGGATGCGCCGCAGCAGGCCGCGCTTGTCGAGCGCTGCGACGAATTCGCGCAGGTCTTGGTATGCCATAATGACTCCGTCGGGAATTGAATACAGAATTGAGAGCGTAGCACGCGCGTTGGGTGAAGACAATTTTAGTAGGCGAAAGGATGTAGGAAGTTGTCGAGTTGAGGCAAGAGGTAAGGCTCTCGATAACGGTCGCTTTCTCTATCGGACAATTCCGGATAACTAGTTATGAGTGAAAAAGACATCCCAAGCCCACTGACCGACGTGCGCTCCACGCGAATCGAATGCTTTGGCGCGGAACCGGAACAGGTTGCCAAGGCTGTCCTTGCGCCTGGAGTCCTGGTAATTCAGGCTAATTGCCGAAACGCCCAACGAAGTCAGCGTATGTAATTCGCTTGCCTCAGAGATGCCATTATGGTTGCTGTCCTGCCAGAGCCGCAATGATGAAAAGATGGCGTCATCCCTGGTGATCCGGCCATCGCCGTTCCCGCCATTTACAGGCTTATCATACTCGGCCAGCGCGATAAATCCGTTCGGCTCAGGTGAGGCGGGTTGTGGGGTGAAGTTGCCGAACAACTCGGCGCCGTCGTCTATGGTGCCGTTACCGTTGCGGTCAAGCACGAGGAAGGCGTCATCTGATCCAGCAGCCGTCCAGGCAATGTGCTCCGCGCCGCTGTCGGGTTTGAGTTCGAAGTAAACCCCGTGGGAGGCATCCGTGAGATCAAAGCCGTTGCCGCGAATGTCGATGAGAATGGGGCTAGAGCAGTCCGCTGTACTGATGCACTGACAGGTCGCGGGATCATAACCACAAAGGCAAGGGTCTACATTGAGCAATCTTGTTTTGCTAAGGAAGCAGCCGCCACCCCCGCCTCCTGAGCAGGCATTCGACGCGGGTGCCGGACAGTCGATGGTAATGCTGTGTGTAGAATTCTGGCCGTCACGGCATATGGTAACCCTGTCCTCGCAAGCTCCCCTCATATGGGCGGGGATTTGTTGTGCTGGATTTCCAGGATAGCCCTGCGGGTATGTGGTACAAGTGGACCCTATAAGAACATAACCGGGCGCCAGGGTTTGCTGTAGAGCATGTCGGCAATCCAGATGCGAACCATCACTACTGGTTGCTGTCGGCTGCCCCCCACTGCACGCCAGACCTGGGCAATTAAACACACATGCGGTCCAGGTCTGCTCCGTTCCGCAGGCCGCTGCATCTTGTACAGTCACGTCGCCACTATCCAGCTTCCAGGTTGACTCGTCGCGTATATTGAAACTCAAAACGACGTGTTCAGGCGTCAAAACGTAGAGGCTGGACGTTGTCAGAGCAATATCTTTCGCGCCAGTGATTCTGCGCATCGAGGGTATGGAGGAACCACTCTCCAATGCATATTCTTGAAGCTTGTTTACCTGCTCATTGTATTCATAGATGACGCCCGTAGCGGATGAGCCATTCATGCAAATCCAGAGATGGCCGGTCAGCGGGTCGAGCGCCGCCGAGTTGATTACGTCAATACCGCCTGCCGCCCCCGGAGTGCGGGTGCGGAGAAATCTTTGGGCAAGCTCTTGCTGGATATCTATGGCTTCGCCTTGCACCTGACGCTCCACCAGGAGTTTTCCCCCCGGCGAATATTTTTCGATTAGCGGGACATATTGAAAGACGTAATAGATGTTGTCTGATGTATCGACCAGCAGTTTGCCTTGATGCAGGAACCGCTGCTCCACCTCGTCAACCTCGGGCATGGCGTAGTTATTGATATTTCCGAAGCTCTTTAATAATTTCCCGGTTCGGTCGTAGAGGTGTAAGAAATTCTTGCCGACGGGTGAGGCCACCACAAGGTTTCCATTACTGAGAACGTTCAGCGAATAGACCGGGTAGGTAGCGAACCTGGCTAATTGCTTCCCGGCCCAGTCAAGGAGGACGACCTTTAAGTCCTTGTCCTGGTACGCCACATAGTAATTCGTCCTAGAGGAGTCTGGCTTAGATGTATTGGTGAAATCGCGAGAGGCTTTAGGAGGTGGTTCTCTATAGATTTCCGCTTCTCCTGTCAGGTCATTGAAAAGACGAATTGCCTGATTATCGGGCGAAACTACATTGGTGCCATTTATATTCCCAACTCCAGAGGCTTCGAGCACGACACCGGACGGTTGCAGGAGGACCAGCGGTGTGCCCTGTTTGTGCTTAACAGCAATGTTCCGCGGTGAGGTTGAAGACCAAGCTGTAATAGCTAATAATCCGACGCAGGCCAAGAAACCAATCGAAAGCGCCCGGTATTCCTGCATGGGATTTCTCCGCAGCTAAATCTTAAGGCATACGTCCAGCAGTAGATTGAATGGACTCGAAATGTTAACTAAACAGCCCGACTATACAACTAGCTATTACCCCTGTCAAGAAAATAATATTTAACACGGTTGATTCATATAAAGATCATAAAAGCGTATCTTCCTATGCGGCTCTGCACTTTACGCGGAGAAGCGTCTGAAGCTCAGGGTATCGCTGTCGCTGAGCGATAACCCTCTAGGGAACTCTCATACGGCGGCAACGCCAGTTAACAGTCGCCGTCTATTGGGTCGCTAGGCTCTTGCGTATGCGGTCGGCGTACTCGCGCGCCTTCTTGCGCACGGCCGCCGCGTCAATCGTCGTGATGCGGCGGTCTTCCATAATCAGCCGGCCGTTGATCATCACCGTGTCAACGTCGGAAGCTTTCGTCGCGTAGACCAGTTGCGAATAGACATTGTAGAGCGGCCACTGGTGCGAGCTTTCCATGTTGACGAGGATCAAGTCCGCGCGCTTGCCCGGCTCTAGCGACCCAATCTCTTTGTCCAGATGAATCGCCCGCGCGCCGTTGATTGTCGCCATCTGAAGCGCTTCTTTGGCGTTCAGCACGGTCGGGTCTTTCGCGATCAGCTTGTGCAGTTTCGCCGCCGTGTCTATCTCTTCCCACAGGTTCAAGTCGTTATTCGACGCCGCGCCGTCCGTGCCAAGGCCGACGGCGACACCGGGAAAG
>JADMIO011678517.1_pt1 | contig 14675 bp, 9 predicted proteins | sample 8958161 | NCBI WGS metagenome assembly JADMIO01 (sample SAMN16585339, study PRJNA669376) | soil metagenome | isolation source: Crop rotation soil | place: USA: Cullars Rotation, Alabama | collected 2011 | reverse complement strand
GCACAACAAAACAATTCTGATGCACAATACTGGTTGGGATATTTTATCATTTTGTATCGAGCCCGAACCTGCCGTAGCCGATCCACGGCGTGACGGTGAGCGGGCCGTGACGCCAGCGCAGGCCGGCGCGCACGAACCCGGAGGTGTACTCCAGTTGATCGTCGCCGCCGTCGTTGATGTCGGCGCCGGGCGACGCGAACCGCAGCTCGTCGTCGGAGAAGAACAGCATCGCGGTCAGCGCGCCGCGGTCGTAGCGGACCTGGCCGTCCCAGTAGCGCGGCAGGATCGTCAGCGCGCGATCGCCGTGCAGGACCGCGCCGAGCACGGCGTCGACGTAGCTGCGCCGGAGGCCGACCGTCCACGCGCCGCCGGCGGGCGCGGGCCCCTCGCCGCGGACCTGCGCGTCGATCAGCGACACCTCGCTCTCGATGCGCCAGCGATCGCGACGGCCGGTGCGGCCGGTGAGCAGCGCGAGCCCGCCCTGCGCGCGGCCCCACGGCGCGCCGAACCCGCCGGGCTCGAGGTCGATGCGATCGAGGAGCGCGGACGGATAGAAGGAGGCGAACCCGCCGAAGTGGAAGAGGATCGGCACGGGGATGCCGTCGAGGTAGACCTTCGAGTCGCGCGGGTTGGCGCCGCGGAGCACGAGCCCGCCCAGGCCGAACGGCAGGCGCGCGACGCCGGGCAGGGTCTGCAGGCCCTTGAGCGCGTCGTTGCCGCTGCCGGGGAGCGTGCGGACCTCCTCGCCGGTGAGGCGGTACGTCTCGGGCGCGGGCTCGACCGGCGCGCGCCCGGTCACCTCGATCACCTCGCCGGTGGTCGCGACGAGACGCAGCTCGACGGTGCGCCCGGCGCGCGTGCTCGCCAGCGCGGGATCGTAGCCGTCGGCGATCACGACGATCTCGAGCCGTCCCGAGACGCCGTCGAGCCGGTAGCGGCCGTCGTCGTCGGTGGTGGTCTCGGCGCCGCCCGCCGACACCGTCGCGCCGGCGACCGCGCGCCCGGTCGCCGCGTCGACGACGCGCCCGCGCAGCGTGCCGGCGTGCGCCTGCGACGCGATCGCGGCCAGCACCGCGATCGCGCGGAGGGCGCTCCTCACACCGGGATTGTAGGCGCCGGCTTGCCGAAGAAATAGCCCTGGAACAGGTCGCAGCCGAGCTCGAGCAGGCAGTCGCGCTCCTCGGCGGTCTCGACGCCCTCGCCGACGACGAGCCCGTTCGACTCGTGGACCAGGTTGCAGAGGAGGCGCACCGTGCGCTGGCGGACGTTGCTCTCGTGGATGTTCCGCACGAGCGCCATGTCCACCTTCACGACCTCCGGCATCACCTCGGCGAAGCTGTTGAGGCCCGAGTAGCCGGCGCCGATGTCGTCGATCGCGAACCGGTAGCCCATCTCGCGCAGCGAGGTGAGGCGCTCGCTCAGCCGCGTGCTCGCCTCGAGCGCGGCGCGCTCGGTCACCTCGAGCACGACGCGCGTCGCGAGCGAGCCGAGCGGCGAGGTCGCGTCGGCGAGCTCGTCGTCGAAGATGTCCTCGGGGTGGAGGTTGCAGAACAGGAACGTGCCGGGCGGCGTGCCGGCGACGTCGCGCGCGGCGAGCCGGCGGCAGCGGCGGCCGAGCTCGCGCAGGCGGCCGAGCCGCGACGCCGCGCGCAGGACATCCAGCGGGCTCGGCATCGACGGCTCCTTCGTGCGCAGCAGCGCCTCGACGCCGAACAGCGCGCCGGTGCGCGCGCCGACGATCGGCTGATACGCGGTCCACTGCTGCTCGAGCGCGTTCTCGAACCGCACCTCGAGCCCGACCAGATCCGACGCCGGCATGCCGTCGCCGCCGGCCGCGGCGTACGCGTCGCGCCGGATCCGCGCGAGCGCGTGCGCGCGCGCGGCCTTGCCGATCGCGTCGACGAGCGCCTGGAAATCGATCGGCTTCATCAGGTAGCGGAACACCCCGTGCTCGATCGCCTGCGACGCGGTGCGCACGTCGGGCTTGCCGGTCATGAGGATCACGGGGATGTCGAGATCGCGCAGGCGGATGCCGCGCAGGAGCTCGAGGCCGGTGCCGTCGGGCATGTCGACGTCGCTGACGACGACGTCGAACCGGTGGGCCTCGAGGCGCGCGGCGCCCTCGCGGCCGGACGTCGCCTCCTCGACGCCGAACCCGGCGGCGCGCAGCATCGTCACGGCGACGCGGCGCACGACGGGGTCGTCGTCCACCACCAGGATCTGCGTAGACAGCTCGCTGTTCGGCATGGGGCCCCCGATCCAGCATAGCCGACGCGGCGCGACGAGCCTCACCCAGCGGGGGTGAGGTACGACGTGTTCTTCACGCGCGTGCGCGGGACCGCGGGGTCGAGCAGCGCGTCGGTGCGCGCGTCGATCCGGATCGCGCCGGCGGGCAGCGCGCCCGCGAACAGCGCGGCCATCGCGTCGCGCGCGAGCGAGCCGACGAGGTCGTCGATCGCGGTGCCCGGATCGCCGTCGGAGGTCGCGATCCCGACGACGTCCTCGGGTGCGGCGGCGCGCAGGCTGCGCGCGCATGCGACCGCGCGCGCGGCGAGCTCCGCCGGATCCGGGCCTTCGAGCAGCGCGATCATCGCGCCGTCGGGCAGGAGCTCGATCGACGCGGCGGCGGCCTCGCTCGACGCCGCGACGACGCCGCGGAGCGTGCTCAGCGAGGACACCGTGAGGGGAGCGGAGCCGCGCGGGTCGAGCGCCTCGACGCCGGTGGCGATCACGAGGCTCCGCAGCTTCTGCAGGCCCGCGGCGCGCGGCGCGTCACGGCGCGGGCGGAGCGCGGGATCGATCTCGGGCAGCGCGGCGAGCAGCGCCGCGACCTCGGCGCCGTTGCGCGGGCGCGCCGCGGGATCCTTCGCGAGCATGCGCGCGACGATCGCGTCGAGCGCGGGCACCGACGTCGTCGGCGCGGGGTCGGCGAGCAGCACCTTCGCGCGCAGCGCGAGCAGGCGGCGGGCCTCGAACGCGCGCTTGCCGGTCAGGCATTCGTGCAGCACGCAGCCGAGCGCGAAGACATCGGCGGGCGGCCCGACCTCGCGCACGCCGCGCACCTGCTCGGGCGCCATGTAGCTCGGCGTGCCCACGACCGCGCCGGTCTCGGTGAGCGAGCCGAGGAACGCGTTCGCGCGCGCGATCCCGAAGTCGACGATCACGACGCGCGCCGGCTCGCTGCCGTCGAACAGCAGGTTCGACGGCTTCACGTCGCGGTGGACGACGCCGCGCGCGTGCGCGACGCCGAGGCCCTCGGCGATGCGGCGGACCATCGCGACCGTCTCGCCGACGCTGAGCCCGCCGCCGCGCAGGCGCGTCTCGAGCGTCTCGCCCTCGATCCAGTCCATCACGAGGTACGGCGCGCCGCCCTCGAGCTCGCCGCGCGCGACGTAGCGCACGATCGCGGGGTGCGACAGCTCGTCGAGGATCGCCCCCTCGCGCTGGAACCGGCGCTGCGCGTTGCCGCGGCGGTGCAGCACCTTGATCGCGACGTGGCGCGCGGTGCCCTCCTCGACGGCGCGGTACACCGTGCCCATCCCGCCCGAGCCCGCGGCGCCGAGGATGCGGAACCGGCCGACGAGCTCGTTGGCGGCGAGCGCGACCGGCGGCGCCACGACATCCATGCCCGCGACCTCGCGCAGGAAGGAGTCGTCGTCGTCGGAGGACAGCAGGTCCTCGTCGTCGGTCACGGCTGCGAGCTTACCTCGGAGCCAGGTCGCAGAGCAGCAGGCGGTCCCACAGCGGCTCGACCTCGGTGCACGCGGCGGCGAGCACGAGCGCGACGCCGGGCGCGCCGGTGAGGAGGTGCGCGTCGGGCGCCCACTGGCCGGCGCGATCCATCACCAGCCCCTGCGGGAAGCCGGCGATGTCTTCGGCGCGGCGCATCGCGAGGGTGCGCGCGAGCCACGTGCGCGCGGCGTCCCCGAGCTCGGCGTCGCCGGTCGCCTGGTGGAGGCGGTTGAACACGTGCGCGGCGCCCGCGGCGCCGTGACAGAGCCCGCAGTCGATGACGCCGGACCGGTCGACGGCGCAGCGCGCGGCGAGGTGCGCGCAGTCGAGCGCCTCGGCGCGCCAGCTCGCGTCGCCGGTCGCGTCGGCGGCGGCGGCCAGCGCGGCCGCGACGCCGAGGTCGCCGTAGCACCAGGCGACGCGCCGGACGCCCAGCGGCAGCGCCTGATCGTCGACGGTCCACGCGCGGAAGCGGCCCTCTTCGCAGCGCGGGCCGTCGGCGAGCAGCGAGCGGACCGCGCCGTCGAGCAGCGCGCGCGCGCGCGGCGCCTCGACGCCGGCGGCGACGAACCGCGCGAGGAGCGCGATCGCGCCGGGCGCGCCGTGCGCGAGCCCGAGGTTCCAGTAGCCGCGCGGGCACTGCTCGGCCTGCCACTCGGGCAGGATCGCGCGCGGGGTGAACCACGCGAGCCCGCCGTGTCGCGGCACCGCGGTGCGCTCGAGCTCGTCGAGCACGCGCAGCGCGAGGGGGAGGCCGGGCGCGCCGCGCTCGAGCGCGAGCACGCCGAACCCGACGACGCCGCTGATCAGATCGTAGTGGTCGTCGCGCGTGCCGCGCGCGTCGAGGTAGCCGAGGATCTGGCGCTGGACGGCGTCGCCGACGGCATCGGCGTCGGGGCCGTCGGCGAGGTGCGCGATCGCCCAGCCGACGCGCGCGGCGCCGCCGTGCAGCCCCGGCACCGCCGCGGCCCCGCCGAGCTGCGCGACCGCCTCGCCGAGCAGCGCGGCGCCGCGATCCTCCTCGGCGTCGTCGTCGCGGCCGAGGTACGCGCGCAGGAGCGCGTGGTCGATCAGCCCGTCGAGCGTGCGCTCCTGCGGCCAGCGCTCCATCGCCTCGGCGACCTCGTCGACGACCGCCAGGGTGCGCGCGCGCTCCGCTTCGTCCTCGATGATCGCGCGCCAGGTCATCGGCTGCCGCCCTCCGGGACGGCACCCGCTCGCTCGAGGACTCGCTCGCGCTGGTTCACGGCTTCACCCACGCGGCGAGCCCGGGGCGCAGGCCCTTGGCGACCTCCGGGCTGGGGTGCAGCTCGGCCTCGACGATCACCATGCCCGACGCCGGATCGAGCGTCGGCGACACCTGTCGGACCGTCGCGGGCACCGGCGTCTCGACGGTGTCGATCGTCGCGTCGACGGTGTCGTCCACCTTGAGCGCGCCTGCGCGGTCCGGATCGACCGCGAAGCGCAGGCGCAGGTCGCCCTCGCCGACCAGCCGGACGATCGCCGTGCCGGCGCCGATCGTCGAGCCGGCGTCGTGGTAGCGCTCGGCGACGGTGCCGTCGAACTTGGCGCGCAGCGTCGTGTCGGCGAGCCGGTCGCTCGCGGTGCGGCTCGCGGCCCGCTCGGCCGCGACCTCGCTCGACGCGCTCGACACCGCGGCCTCGGCGCGCTTGAGCGCGAGCTGCGCGTTGACGAGGTTCTGCTGCGGCGACGTGCCGGCGGCGACCGACGCCTTCTCGACCTCGAGCTTGTGCTTGGCGTCCTCGACCTCGACCATCGCCTGACGCCGCGACGCCTCGGCGGTCGCCAGCGCGGCGTTCGCCGTGCGTAGCTCGTCGCGCAGCGGCGCGGGATCCATCTCGGCGACGACCTGGCCGGCGGTCACCTTGTCGCCCGCGCGCACCTTCACCTCGGCGATCACGCCCTCGAACCGCGGCGCGACGTCCATCAGCTCGGCGGCGGTGATCACGCCGACGAACCCGCGATCGATCACGGCATCGGCGGCGCCGGCGTCGTGCGCGCGCGCGATCGGCGCGTCGCCGGGCGCGCGCGTGGCGGCGTGGTCTTCGCCACACGAAGCGAGCGCCAGGAGGATCGCGAGCCGCCTCACGCGCTCGCCTCCGCCGCGCCGCCGAACGTCTGGTCCGCGACCAGCGCCGCGTACGCGCCCCCGCGCGCCATCAGCTCGCCGTGCGATCCCGTCTCGACGACGCGCCCGTCGTCCATGACGATGATCAGATCGGAGTTCATGATCGTCGAGAGCCGGTGCGCGATGATGATGCGCGTCGAGCGCAGGCCGATCAGGTGGTCCATCACCTGGCGTTCGGTGGTCGCGTCGAGCGAGCTGGTCGCCTCGTCGAGGACGAGCACCGCCGGGTCGTGCAGGAGCGCGCGCGCGAGCGCGATCCGCTGGCGCTGGCCGCCGGACAGCGTCGCGCCGCCGTCCGAGACGATCGTCTCGTAGCCCATCGGCATCGCGCGGATGTCCTCGTCGACGCACGCGCGCCGCGCGGCCGCGATGATCTTGTCGAACGGCGCCGACGGGTCGGCGAGCGCGATGTTGTGGCGGATCGTGCCGGAGAAGATGAACGGGTTCTGCGGCACCATGCCGAGCTGCTGGCGCAGCCGGCGGTGGTCGAGGTCGCCGAGGTCGTAGCCGTCGTAGGTGATGCGGCCGTCGGTCGGCTTGTGAAGCCCGAGGAGCAGCGCCGCGAGCGTCGACTTGCCGGAGCCCGAGCGTCCGACGATCGCGACCTTGGCCCCGGGCGTCACGCGCAGCGTCACGTCGCGCACGACGAGCGGCGAGTTCGGCCCGTAGCGGAACGACACCTGGTGGAGCTCGATCTCGCCGGTGAGGCGCGGCGGCGCGAGCTTGCCGGCGCGCTGCTCGGGCTCGGTCCCGAGCACGTCGTCGATGCGCTCGACGTAGCTCCCGAGCTGCTGGAGCTGCAGCGTGCTCTGCATCAGGCTCGCGAGCGGCGTGAGGAAGCCGCTCGCGAGCGCGGTGGTGGCGAGCATCGTGCCGAGGCCGATCGAGCCGTGCAGCACGAGCATCGCGCCGACGCCGAGCAGCACGAGCGGCGCCGCCGTCTGCAGGAGCCCGTTCGCCGAGTCGACGAGCGCGGACAGGCGGCTGCGCTGGAGCGCGACGTTGAGCTCGTCGACGTAGAGATTGGACCAGTGCTCGAGCGCGCGGTTCTCCGCGCCGGACACCTTCAGCGTCTCGATCCCGACGAGCATCTGCACGAGGTACGAGTGCGCGCGCGCCTGGCTCTCGAGGTCCTGCGAGGTCAGCGCGGCGTACCGGTTGCGCGCGAGCAGGAGGACGATCACCTGCAGCCCGCCGGCGCCGAGCGTGACCAGCGCGAGCGTCGGCGACAGCACGAACAGGAGCACGAGGTACGCGATCGCGAGCGCGCCGTCGAGCAGCGTCGACAGGAGGCTCGACGTGAGGAGATCGCGGATCTGCGTGTTGGACGCGACGCGCAGCAGGAGATCGCCGGCGGATCGCCGGTTGAAGTACGCGTACGGCAGCGCGAGCAGGTGCGACACGAACCCGAGCGTCATGCGGGTGTCGAGGTGCGTGCGTAACTGGATCAAGAGATGTCCGCGGATCAGCGACGACAGGAACTGGAACAGCAGCACCGCGCCGATGCCGGTCGCGACGACGACGAGCAGGTTCACGTCGCTGTGCGGCACGACGCGATCGACGACGAGCGCGGTCAGCATCGGCAGCGCGAGCGCGAGCAGGCGCAGCACGATCGACGTCACGACGATGCGCGTGACCAGCGCCGGCTGCCCGACGAGCTTGCCGAGGTAGCGCCACACCTTGCTGCCGCCCGGCGGCGACACCTCGAACGTGTCGCCGGGCTCGAACACGAGCGCGACGCCGGTGAAGTGCTTGCGGAACCGATCCATCGGCACGAACCGGCGGCCGAACGCCGGGTCGACGATGTCGACGCCGCGCCGGCGCACGCGCTCGAGCACGACGAAGTGGTTGAAGTCCCAGTGGAGGATGGACGCGGGCGGCGCGTAGCGGAGATCGCTGACGTCGAGCTTCACGCCGCGCGCGCGCATCCCGAGCTGCTCGGCGGCGCGCACGATCGACAGCGCGTCGGTGCCGCGGTTCGAGCCGGCGGCCATGCGCGTCTCGTCGAGCGTCGTCGCGCGCCCGTGGAACTGCAGCACCATCGCGAGCGACGCCGCGCCGCAGTCCGCCGCCTCCATCTGCTGGACGAACGGCACCTTCTTGCCGCGCCGGCGGCCGAGGCGCTGGAGCGCCTGGAGGGAGGCGATGTTGACTTCGTCGCTCATCTCGTCACTGGAACTTCCGCATCCCCGGCACGAGCGTGTAGAGGATGCGCTCGGAGCGCACGCGCACCTCGGCGACCCCGAGCATGCCGTCGTGATAGTGGTACGTGCGCCCGTCGACGACGAAGTCGGCGCCCGAGAGGTGGCCGCGGACGAGGACGACGGGCCCGGCGAGCTGGAACGAGTCGGCGACGTCGGTGCCGAGCACGCGGCGCGCCTCGGTCGGCGAGATGACGTCGGACGACACGGAGTCGATCACGAGCTCCTGGTACGCGTAGCGGTAGCCGTCGAGCTCGAGGCGCAGCGGCATGCCCGGCGCGAGCTGCGGACGATCGCTGCCGGGAAGGAGCGCGATCACCTCGAGGTCCGCGTCGCCGTCGACGATCGACGCGACGATGTCGCCAGGCTCGACGTGCTGGCCGATCCGCACGCGCAGATCGGTGACGACGCCGCGCGCGGCGGCGCGCACGAGCCGCTCCTCGAGCGCGGTGCGCGCGGTCTCGAGCTCGAGCCGGAGCGAGCGCACCGAGGCGTCGGCGCCCGGGTCGCTCGGCTCGAGCATGTGGTTGCGGAGCTGGGTCTGGAACTCCTTCGCGAGGCGCTCGACCGCGGCGCGCTGGTTCGCGTCGTCGAGGTGCGCGACGACCTGGCCGGCGGCGACCGCGTCGCCGGGGCCGACGTCGACGCCGGTGACGTTGCCGTCGGTGCGCGCGGGCAGCTCCGTGCGCGTCGTCGAGCGGATCACCGCGTGGCCCGTCGAGTACGTGGCGGCGTGGCCGAACCACAGGTACGTGCCGCCGGCGACGACGAGCGCGACGAGCAGCCAGTACGTCCAGTTGATCCACCCGGGCGCGACGCGCACGACGTCGCCCCACCGCGGCAGCGCCTGCGCCTCCATCGCCTCGCGGCGGAACAGCTGGTTCTCCTCCTGCTCGTCGAGGATCGCCTGGGTCTGGACGTGGACCGAGAGCTGATCGAGGAACGGCGCGGCGAGGTGCGCGAAGTGCGCGAGCATCACCGGCGCGAACTCGCTGAACGCGGCGCGGCGGCCGTCGCGCGAGGCGATGATCACGGCGTGCACGTGGCCCTCGGCGCCGATCACCGCGTGCGTGAGGATGCGCGCGCCGGCGTCGCCGCCCGGATCGTCGATGCGGCCGAACCACCGCGGGTCGTCCCCGGCGCGGTCGGTCTGCGCGGGGAGGCCGGTGCGCGCGGTCCAGCCGGCGAGCCCGGCGATCGCGCGGCGATCGTCGCCGTCGTCGCCGCGGAGCTTCGACTCGGACCACAGCGCGCCGTCGTCGGCGTCGTGATAGAGGAACTGGACGCGATCGGCGTCGAGCAGCTCGACGAGCGCGTCGATCGCGAGCGACTCGGCGGCGGCGAGATCGACCGCGGCGGCGAGCCGGCGCGACGCGGCGAGCACGACCTGCATCCGCTGCGCGTCGGCCTGCGTCTTCGGCGGCGGCGGCGGCTCGAGCCGGCGCGGGTGGCCGTCGGCGAGCGACTGGAACAGCGCGCGGATCTCGCGCGGCCCGAGGCTCTTGCGCACGACGTGCGCGACGCGCGGATCCGGCGCGACGTGCGACGCCTCGCCGACCACCACCACCGGCAGCTCGTCGAGCGCGTCGGCTACGGAATCGGCGAGCGCGAGCACGACCTGGTCCTTGAGCGCGGTGCGGATCGCGTTCAATTCGGCCGCGTCGGCGCACACCAGCGCGACGACGCTCATCTTCTCGCCTTTCGCGACGCGTGCAGGCGGCGCAGGAGCTCCTCGAGCAGCATCTCCTGCGCGCGCTGCGACGCGTGGAGGATGCGGTTCGCGTGCATGTGCGCGAGGCTCCACGCCATCGGCTCGAGCTCGACGCCCCGCGCGCGCAGCTCGGCGGCGATCGGCCGTACGCGCTCGCTGCGCCGCGCGAGCGCGGCGAACCCGGGCTCGAGGTCGTGCTCGGCGTCGCGCGCCGGATCGCGCGCGAACACGACCTCCAGCGCGGCGCGCTCCTTGGTGTAGCGCTCGCCGACGCGCGCCCAGAACGCGGCGTCGGCGCGGTGCTCGGCGCCGAGCATGTCGCGCCCGCGCGTGCACACGCGCAGCCGCGCCTCCGCGTCGAGGCCGAGGTCCTCGAGCAGCAGATCGATCCCGCGCAGGCCGACGCGCCAGCGCGCGTCGGCGCCGGCGTCGCCCTCGAGCAGCTCGACGATCTCCAGCACCGCCTGGCTGTCGTGCCAGAAGATCTGCTCGACGAGCTCGATCGCGCGGTCGCCGCCGTAGCGCTCGAGCTCGCGCTCGTAGGTGTCGAGCACGAGCTTGCGCACCGCGCCGGCCTCGAACAGCGGCGCGAGCGCGCGCTCGAGCGCCGGCAGCGCGCGCAGCGGATCGCCGAGGAAGCGGACGCGCAGGTGGTCGTCGGGGTCGGCGTAACGGAGGAAGAACCACGGGACGTCGAGGTCGCGCACCACCGGCGCGATCGCGTCGCGCAGCACGCGATCGATCGTCGACGTGCCGCAGTAGATCTTCGCGAACAGCCACGGCGATCCCGGCGCGAACGTGCGCCGCACCGCCGCCGAGGCGGGGCGCGCGGGCGACGGCGTCGGCTCGCGCGTCCGCACGAACGTCATCACGATCTCCGAGGGGAACGTGCCCTCGGGGCCGCGCGCGGCGAGCCGCTCCGGCGCCTGGAACTGCTCGACCAGCCGCACCGCCTCGCGCCCCGACAGCTCGTCGGCGAACGCCGCCGCGAGCAGCGGGTTGTCGAGATCCACCGGCAGCTCGTTGTCGCCGTCGGCGATCGCGATCCACCGCGGCAAGTTCCATCGCGCGCGCAGCGCCGCGACGTCGATCACCTTCCCGAGGTCCGCCTTGCGCAGGTTCCACATCGCGCGCGACAGCACGACGTTGCCGAGCCGGACGCGCGGCAGCCGCGGCGCGTCCCCGAGCGGCCCCCAGCTCCAGCCGACGCCGTCACCGTCCTGCGACGCGAGCGCGCACAGGAACCGGTAGACGCCGAGGCTGCGCAGCCGGAAGTTGTGCGCGGTCGTGTTGCGCGGGACGACCTCGCGGCCGAGCCGGCGCGAGTAGAGCAGGACGCGGTCGTCGCGGACGCAGACGTCGAGATCGTCGAGCAGGAGCTGCGCCTCGTCCGGCGCGCCGGACACCCCGAGGAACACGACCTCGTGATCGCGCAGGACCGGCCGGCACAGGATGTTGCCGATCCGCCCCTCGTTGAGGTGCACGATCTCGGCGAACGCCGCGCCGGGGCGGAGCGCCTCCTCGGCGCGCAGGTGGCGCCGCACCATCGCGTCGACGTCCGCAGACGCGTGGCAGAACCGCCCGAGCAGGCGCGCGCCCGACGGTCCGGATGCGCCCTCGAGCAGGATCTGCTCGCCGGAGAGCTGGATCATCGCCGACAGCGCGTCGGGCATGCGCGCGGGCGTGTCGGCCGCCATCGCCTTGAGGTCGGCGTCGTCGAGCGCGATCTCCGCCTCGCCGAGCCGGCGCAGCAGGTGCTCCTCGCGCTTGCCCCACGCGACCTTGCGCTCGGCGCGGCCCGGCGGGAACGCGAGGCCGGCCAGCAGCGGCGAGCCCTCGGAGCCCGGGCCGGTCGCCGACTCGAAGCCGAGCCCCGACTCCTCGTCGAGCGCCTCGGCGAGCGGGACGACGCGGTCTTCCCAGCGATCGCGGAACTTGCGCCGCCACTCGGCGAGCGAGGTCTCGGTGACCGCGGGCGTGATCGAGCGCAGGGCCGCGATCGTGCGCGCGACCTCGGCGGCGACCTTCGTCGCGAGCGTCGCCGTCGCCGGCTTCACGGTGTCGACCTGGAACAGCAGCGACAGCTCGACCTTCGCCGGCAGCGGCTCGAGCGACGCCGCGATCGCGCGGTAGCGATCCGGCGCGTTGCCGAGGCCCGCGGCGTCGATCGCGGCGACCGCGGCGCGGGCGCCGGCGAGCACGGTGCGCGGCGCGTCGAGCCCGGCGGTGTCGAGCTGCGCGAGCAGCCCGTCGATCGGCTCCGGCCCGGTGACGAACACGCCGAGGTCCGGCACGAGGAGCTGCGCCTCGACGAGCTCGCCGAGGTAGCCGGTCGCGTCGTCGAGCGTCACCTCCGGATCGTCGGCGGCGAGCGCGGCGGCGAGGTCCGCGAGCTTCGCACCGGTGGCCGCGCGCGCGAGCGTGGCGTCGAGGTACGGCGTCGGCTCGACGGAGACGAGGTGGTAGCTGCGTTCCTTGCCCTCGAGCCGCGCGGCCGCGTAGCGCAGCCGGCCGGCGATCCGGTAGATCGAGCTGTTCGGCCGCCAGGTCAGCGCCGCGCGCACGTCCGGCTGCGCCGTCAGCCCGGCGACGAGCGCGAACAGGTAGTCGTTGTCGATGCGCGTGCGGCGGCGGTACTCGGCGCGGGGGGCGAGCTCGATGCGCGTCTCGGGCCCGAGCGTGCCGGTGGAGATCGCCGAGAACAGCCCGAACGGCGTGGCGCGGCCCGCCATGCGCGCGACGTACTTCACGAGCGCGTGCTCCGCGCGCTGGCCGGCCGGCGACTCGGGCGCGGCGCGCCACTTCGCGATCGCGCCGTGCAGGCTCGGCGACGCGACGAAGATCGCCTCGTTCACCTCGGGCCGATCGAGCAGCGCGCCCAGCCGGCGCCGGAGCCCCGCGACGTCCGGCTCGTTCGCCCACTCGACGAGGGTCTCGAACGGGAGCAGCGGCGTCCGGACGACGATGCCCTCGTCGGCCCGGAGCCCGTGATCGCGCGAACCACCCATTCAGGGTGAGGATCCTACTATCCGGGCGGTCGAGTCCAGGCGGCCGGCACGACGATGTCGACGGTCTGGGCGGCAGGAGTCGGCAGCACCGAGACCGGGTCACATTTCATCGGCAAGGTCTCGACCTTGTCGCGCATCGCCATCGCGGCCTGCATGTCGTGGCCGACCGGCAGCGGCGCGACGCACGCCGAGTACTCGCCGGGCGCGACGCCGTCGATCACGACCGGCGTGCCCATCATCTGCCGCATGTACACCGCTCCGACGCCGTGCGAGTAGAGATCTCGCGGGAAGCTGGAGCCGGCGCGCAGCGACTCGATGTTCTCGCCGTTCACGTGCGCCTGGATCAGCGCGACCGCGGCGATCACCACCTCGTAGCCGTCGTCGCCGTGGCACGTGATCGTCACCTGGTTCTTGCCGTCCGGGATGTCGATCGTGACCTTCGCGCGCTCGCCGGCCACGACGTCGGCGCCGGTGACGAAGATGTCCTTCGGCGAGCTCCCGCCGCCGCCGACCATCGGGTAGACGGTGTACGGACCGCCGGTGAGCGCGTCGAATGCGAACGTGCCGTCGGGACCGGTGGTGACGAAGAAGTTCGACGGCGTCACGCCGAGCGGGTTGGCGATCACGATCGTGTCGGGCACGGGTTTGCCGCCGCGCGTGACGACGCCGTCGAGCCCGCCGACCGGCGCGAGCACGAGGTCGACGACCGCGCTCTCGGGCCCGCGCGGCACCACGACGCTCGACGAGCGCCCCACGCCGTCGGCGCCCGCGACGACGGTGACCGGCGCCTCGGTGAAGCCCGGGATGACGTAGCGGCCGTCCTCGTCGGTCTCGACCGAGCGCGCGTCGATGCTCTCGCTCGGGATGAACAGCTCGTTGCCGCCGCCCGACAGGAGGCGCCCGGCGGCGACGAGCGCGCCGGGCACCGGCGCGCCGTTCGCGTCGAGCACGCGCCCGCTGATCGAGCGCCCTGCCTCCACCTGGATCGTCCCCAGGTCCGTGACCTTGCCCTCCTCGATCTTCACGTCGCGCACGGTGGTCGTGACGAACCCCGGGCCCGACACGATGATCTTGCGCGTGCCGGCCGCGGCGTCGCTCGTGAACGAGCCGTCCTTCTCGGCGAACGCCGTCGAGCCGGTGCCGTCGATGCTGATCGACATCATCGCGGGCGCGTGCCCGTCTGCGAACGCGACCTTGCCGGCGACGCCGCCGTCGGCGGGCACGACGATCTTCACCGGCGCGCCTCCCGGCTGCGCGTCGACGCCGCCGCTCAGCCACAGCGACGCCTCGGAGGCGCCGGCGCGCGCGGCGCGGATCCGGTACGTGCCGGCGGGCAGGCCGGAGAAGTGGAACGCGCCGCCCGGATCGGACACCGCCTCCTGGACGCCGCGGACGAGCCACTCCGCGCGCGCCTCGGGCGTTCCCTCGCGCGGCATCGCGATCACCTGGGCGTCGCCGAGCGGCTCACCCTTGCTGTCGACGACGGTGCCGTCGATCGCGCTGGTGACGTCGAGGGTGAGCATGACCTCCTGCTCCGCCGCGCCGGTGAGATCCGCGGCGACGATCGCCGACGAGCCGGTCGGGTGCCACGCCACGACCTCGAAGCCGCGGCGCGGCAGCCCGGCGACGGCGAACGTGCCGTCGGTGCCGGTGAACGTCTGGCGACGGAACTTCCACTCGGCGCTCTTTCCAGCACAGTGGGATCCGAAGCTTGGAATTCACGTGACTTGAAGTCGCGGCCGCACTGACCCTATAGTGAGTCGTATTAATTTAAATCATACCAACATGGTCAAATAAAACGAAAGGCTCAGTCGAAAGACTGGGCCTTTCGTTTTAATCTGATCGGCACGTAAGAGGTTCCAACTTTCACCATA
>JADMIO011216420.1_pt1 | contig 14675 bp, 18 predicted proteins | sample 8958161 | NCBI WGS metagenome assembly JADMIO01 (sample SAMN16585339, study PRJNA669376) | soil metagenome | isolation source: Crop rotation soil | place: USA: Cullars Rotation, Alabama | collected 2011 | reverse complement strand
TCTTTCCGACTCTTTGCCAGCTCTCTGCCCGCTCTTTGCCTTTAGGACAAAGGGCTGAGCGTTTTTCTGACCGATGCGCCGCCCGCTTTGTTCGGCGGCCGGGCGCAAACGCGGCAATTTGGAAGGCCCGCTACGCGCCGCCCCCAGAATCCCTGCCGCGGGATCAGAATCCGCGAATCGCCAGCACTTCCAACGCCGGCGTGCGATTGCCGGTGCAACTGATCATCCGCGGACCGCGGAGACGACGGATCGAAAAGCCCAGCTTGCGATACAGGCGCACGATGCGCGCCGTCGCCTGGTTCGACAAGGCCACGGGGCCACGATGGCGTGCGAGAAACTCGGCCAACCGCACCTGCTCGGTCCAGCCGAATCCCGCGCTGGAATACTGCGTGAACTCGACGTCGTAGGGTGGATCGGCATAGATGAAATCGTCGCGGTTGAGTTCCAGCGCCGCGAAGTCGCGCGCCGAGAAATCCCATCCTCGCAATAGAACGGGCCAGGTCGAGAAGTCGGTCAGATAGTTGATGCTGCGGTAACGGCCGAAGGGCACGTTGAACTCGCCGCTGCGGTTGAAGCGGCAGAGCCCATTGTAGCCGGTGCGGTTGAGATAGTAGAAGAGCGCGGCTGCCTCGGCGGAGTCGCCGGCGCCCGCGGCAACCAGGTGATTGAACCGCTCGCGATGGCGGTAAAAGAGCTCGGCGTCGTTGCGCATCGCTATTTCGACGGTGAGCCCGGACTTGAGCCATCGATAAAAGTTCACCACGTGCGGATTGACGTCGCTAAGGAGCGCTCGCCCAGGTCTAAGGCCGAGCGCGATCGCCAGCCCGCCGCAAAACGGCTCGACCAGGCGACGATCGCGAAACCGCGCCCATAGCGGAGCCAGGTACGGCACCAGCCATCGCTTGCCTCCCGCCCATTTGAGCGGCGGCCGCGGACTCACGTCGTTTTGGTCAGGCGCAATGCCTGCTTGAGACGATGCCGACGACCGCCGTAGCGCAGCGAGGGCGATTGCCGCTGCGCTCATGCCTGCGGTTCGGCGGCCCGGCGCTCGATAAAGCGCGCGAGCAGCAGTCTCATAGATTCTATCGGCTGAATTCCAGTGAGCGGAAAATCGCCGAGGATGAAGCTGGGGTAACCGAGCGCGGAAAAACGGTCGGCCTCGGCCTTATTCGCGGCAATTCGCGCCGCCATCCGGCCCCGCTCGAGCTCGTCGCGGAAGCGCGCCGGTTCAAGGCCGGCGCGCGTGGCAATAGCGCTCAACACGCCGAGGTCGCCGATATCGGCTCGCTCCTCGAAGGCGGCACGAAAAACCGCGTCGTGGTAGGGCGCGAACGCGTCGCCCGCGCGCGCGAGTTCCGAGCCCTCGAGCGCCTTCTCCGTGTCTAGCCATCGTGGCGGCGGCTCGACCGCGATTCCGGTTTCGGCGGCAACGTTGCGGATCCGGCCGAGCTCCACGGGGCCGAGCGGCAGGCCGGGGCGAGCGCGATAGTTGCGCAGCGTGATCGACACGCCTTTCCACAGAGCGGTGAACCCGAGCTCGCGTTCGAGTTGACCGACGATGCGCCAGGCGACGTAGCAAAGCGTCGAGGCGTAGTCGAAATAAACCGGGATTACGATCTTGGGCATCGCTCCTCGATTCAGATATTGGCCCCTTGTGGCCGCGCGAGCAATGCGTCGCTTGCCTCATCCCGCCCACGCCCGCAATGCTGACACATGGCGATATCAAGACGCGAAGTGCTGAAGCTCGGAGTGGTCGATCTCGGCGTCGAGCAGGCGGAACTGCCCAATGGGGTGACGGTCGAGCTGGCAGTCATCCGCCATCCCGGCGCGAGCGCGATTGTGGCGCTCGACGAGCATCGCCGGGTGACGCTCCTTCGTCAGTGGCGCCATGCTGCGGGCGGCTGGATGTGGGAGATTCCGGCCGGATGCCGCCGTGCGGGCGAGAGCGCGCGGGCCTGTGCCGAGCGCGAGCTAAGCGAGGAGGCCGGGCTGGCAGCACGCCGCTGGGATCATCTGGGCGGGATCGTCACAATACCAAGCTTTTGCGACGAGCGGATCGAGCTTTATCTCGCGCGCGAACTCGATAACGCGCCGGGCGAGCTTGACCATGACGAGGTGATCAGTGCGAGTGCGGTCGCTCTGGATGAGGCTGCGGCGATGATCGAAAGGGGCGAGATAGTCGACGCGAAATCGATCGTGGCGCTGATGCGCGCGCGCGATTTTCTGACGAAATCCGGGTAGTCCAAACCCCAGGAATACTGAAATGTCCGTGTATCGATCAATAGGCCGATGAGCTGACGGAGCAATCGGCGCCGGCTCGACTGAAGCGGCGTTCGCTGAATTCTTCGCCGCCCATCAGATGCCGAAGTCTCTAGGCGGCCGCGTGCGGAAGCCTAAGGCTTCCGTGGGGCTCCCAAGCCTCCGGCCTCAGAATAAGGACTGGCGTGCGGCTGATCGCTGATTATGCGATCGCCCGCGAATCGGGCAGCGCGTCTATTCGACGACTACTTCATCCGGAAACAAGAAAGTGGTCGCGCCGTCGTCGAATTGCACGAGCAACATGCGGCGCCCGAGATTATCGACCGAGCGCAGAATGCGAGGCTTTTCGCTAAATCTGCTCAGCCCCTCATGATCACGTACAGGCTTGAGCAATCGACAGCGCCGCCCGACCACCGTCTCGAAATTTGTACTTTCCATGCTCATTACTATCCTTCCACCGGCCAAGCTCCCCATCAACATCCATACGAATCATCCATGTTCACATATCGTAGCAATGATCGCGCCTATTTAATTAGACGCTTTGCCGCGATCATCGATTCGCTTCCACAACTTTGTTGAAAAAGCCAAAACAGCTCGGGCGTTTCATGAGAACTGGCCCCCGATCATTAACAGCGTTTGGCGCCCTGGCTACGCGGTCTTGATTTGCGGCTCGAATCGCGTCAGGTAAGGACTGGGGTCGTTTTGGGATGGACTGGTTGAGGACGGGAAGTTCCACACCGCAGCACCACAGCACCGCATAATCGCTACTAGTAGCGGTTATCGTTAAAAGACGCCCAAGCTTCAAGATACTCATTATAAAAGCTATGTCAACGCTATACCCCCTGATTATGGGCCGCGAGGCGATGGTTTCGACCGAACATTACCTCTCGGCCGCTGCCGGCGCACGCATGTTCGACCGCGGTGGCAATGCTGTCGACGCCGCCGTCGCCGCGGCCCTTGTCGAGGGTGTAGTCAATCCGCACATGCATACGATTGGCGGCGAAGCGCCGATGCTCCTTCGAATCGGGTCAAGCGAGCGGGTTGTTTCGATAAACGGCAATACGATGGCACCTGCGCGGGCGACGATCGCTCATTACCGGGCACTCGGTTTGACGCTCGTTCCGGGCGAGGGACTGCTTGGCGCAGGCGTGCCGGCGGCGCTGGGAGCATTCGTCTGCGCTCTGGATAACTTCGGCACCAAGTCGCTCGCCGACGTCGCGGGCCCTGCATTGGCGCTCTGCGAGGATGGCTTCCCGATGCATCCGGGGCTCTGCGGCGACGACCAGTCGGTCGACGTGCCGGGGCTCGGCCTGGGCTCGGTCCGTTCGAATGCCGAGCTATATCGCCAGCGATGGCCATCGACGGCGCGGCTCTACATGCCGGGCGGCGAGCTGCCGCGCTCGGGGGACCTGATCAAAAACCCCGCGCTGGCGAATTTCTTCCACCGCTTGCTCGACGCCGAGTCCGCCGCGCGCAACGGGGGTCGCGCGGCCGGATTGCGCGCCGCGGTCGAGCGCTTCTACCGCGGCGACATCGCGCGCGAGATCGTTGCGCATTCCGAAGCTCACGGCGGCCTGCTGGCGCTCGAGGATCTCGCCACTTTCACGACTCGAATCGAAGAGCCGGCATGCCGCGCCTATCATGGCGCAACCGTCTTCAAGTGCGGACCGTGGTCGCAGGGCCCGGTCTTTCTGCAGCAACTTGCGCTGCTGGAAGGCTTCGACCTCCGCGGCCTGGGGCACAATTCGGCTGCCTATCTACACACTCTCCTGGAGGCGGCCAAGCTCGCATTCGCCGACCGGGAAGCCTATTACGCCGACCCGGAATTCGTCGACGTACCCCTGCAAGCGCTGTTGTCGGAGTCCTATGCGGCGCTGCGCCGCAAGCTCATCGACCCGCAACGCGCCTCGATGGATCTGCGCGCGGGCGACCCGCTGACGATGCGTGCGGAGCTGGGAGCCGCGGTACAGGCGCGCTCCTGGGGCGCCGGCACTACCCACGTCGACGCGGCCGATCGCGAGGGCAACCTGATCGCGATTACCCCTAGCGGCGCCTGGCTTCGCAGCTCGCCGGTCGCCGATGCGCTGGGCTTTCCGCTCGGCACCCGTTTGCAAACGTTTTATCTCGATGAACGCCATCCCAACGCGCTGGCGCCGCACAAGCGCCCGCGCACGACGTTGACACCGTCGATGGCGCTGACGCGCGAAGGCCAGTGGGTCGCGTTCGGCACCCAGGGCGGCGACCAGCAGGATCAATGGACGCTGCAATTTTTCCTCAACCTGGCCGATTTCGGAATGAACCTGCAGGACGCCATCGAGGCCCCACGTTACTCCTGTATGCATGCGCCCTCGTCGTTCTATCCGCATGACGCGAGCCCGGGGCTGGTGCGCCTGGAAAGCCGTATCGATGAGCGCGTGCGCGCCGAACTTACCGCGCTGGGCCACACGATCGAGATGCGGCCGCCCTGGTGCGACGGCAACGTGCTGGCAGTGGCTTTCGACGGTGCTCGCGGACGCCTGGCGGCCGGCGCCGATCCACGCGGCCAGATTGCGGCGCTGATGCCGGCGCAGGCGATTGGCTGGTAAATTAACCCGACCGCGCCCGCCACGCCCGACGCGGGGACGACCGTGCCATAGGGACGGTGTTGTGAGGAGCGTGCGAGGAGGGCCTGCCTATGAGGACCGTGACGTGACGACCGCCGCGCTCAAAAGACGTGTGACGAGCATCGTCGGAGCCGCAGTGGCTGTCGCCGCCGCGCTGCTGGCCACGGGAGGAGGAGCCCGCAGTGTGCTCGCGCAGGGCGAACTATTCAATCCTGCGCGGATCGCCAAGGTGATCCCCGCCGACACGGCCAAAATCATCGACCTGACGTACAGCTTTGACGCCTCAACCATCTACTGGCCTGGTGAAGGCGGCTTCGAGCACAAGTTCGATTCGTTCGGGATGCAACCTGGCGGCTACTTCTTCGCCTCGGCCAGATTCGCGGCGGCCGAAGACGGCGGCACACACATGGACGCGCCGTTGCACTTCAACCGAAACGGGATGTCGGTCGACCAGGTGCCGATGAGTTACTTCGTCGGTCCAGCCGTGGTGATCGACTTTTCCTCGCGCTCGCTCAACTATCCGGACGCCACGCTGGTCGCCGAAGACGTCCACGCTTACGAAAGAACCCACGGCCCGATTCCGTCGGGCGCGATCGTGATTGCCCGGTCAGGATGGGGCCGTTTCTGGCCTGACAAAAAGCGCTATCTCGGCAGCGACAAGCCGGGTGACGTCACGCATCTGCACTTTCCCGGCTTTTCACCCGAGGCGGTGAAATTCCTACTGACCGACCGCAACGTAATGGCCTTGGCGATCGACACCCCCAGCCTCGATCCCGGTGATTCCATGGATTTTCCGGTCCATCGTATGTGGCTAGGGGCCAACCGGGTAGCATTTGAAAACCTCGCCAATGCCGATAAACTCCCATTCAGCGGCGCGACGATCTTTTGCATTCCGATGAAGATCGGTAAGGGAACGGGAGCGCCGGCGCGGATCTTCGCGGTGCTCCCGTAGGGAATTCATTCCCCGAGTCCCGCCATTCAAGGAACAAAGATCAGACTCGCCGCGTGATCGGTGCCGCCCCGAGCGCCGAGCATGGAGGCAATGTTCCGTCGGTGCACCAAAGCGGTTGCGTCACCACCACGTCGTTTGCGCGGCTTAGGCAAAAGATTGTGAAAAGAGGTAAAGTTGGACGCGTCGCACTACCGGCATGAAATCTGCTCCTACTGAAGCGGGCGAAAATGTGGAGCGGCGGAGCGAGACCTGCAATATCAGGGCAAGACGAGTAGGCTACGAAACCAGCAAGGGCTATCTTGCGTAAAGAGGAGGGGGCGAGCGATGCGCAAAGGCGCGATCACGACAATCTTGGTGGCGGTAGCTGCGGCTTTTATCGTGGCCGGATGTTCGGGGCAGCCACTGTCGACCCGTGAAAAGGGCACGCTCTTGGGAGGCGGAATAGGCGCGGCAACCGGCGCGATCATCGGTGCCGCCGTGGGCGCTCCTGGTGCCGGCGCCGCTATCGGCGGTGCAATCGGCGGTGTCGGCGGCTTCGCGGTCGGCAACTCGATGCAAAACAATGAAGCCCAGCAGCAGCAGACCCAAGGCCAAATCCAGCAACAGCAGCAGCAACTCGAGCAGCAGCGTCAACAGATTCAGCAACTCAAACAGCAGCAAGAGACGGAATGAACAGCCAGAGCGGTCCGGTCTTTCGATGAGAGGCGACTCATGAAGCATTCCATGAATCGAAACCAGGGCAGGCTGGTGACTTTGGCAGTTGCGCTGATCGCGTCCCTCGCGCTGGCCGGATGCTCCGGGCAGCCGCTATCGACCCGAGAGAAAGGAACGCTCGGCGGCGGCGTGCTGGGCGCGGGCGCCGGTGCGATAATCGGTGCCGCGGTCGGCAGTCCGGGCGCGGGCGCCGCGATCGGCGGTGCGCTGGGTGCCGGCACCGGCTACGTCGTCGGCAACTCGATGCAGAACAACGAGAACGCGCAAGCGCAGACTCAAGGCCAGATCCAGCAGCAGCAGCAGGAACTCGAGCAACAACGTCAACAAATTGAACAGCTAAAACAGCAGCAACAGACCGAGTGAGCGGCCAGCACGCGGGCGGCGCCGGACGGGGATGAGGGGGATTTATATGATTAGGCGGGCGAAGGTGGATTTTCGCGGCCTGACGATGGCGATGGCTGTGTTGTCCCTGGTCGTGGGCCTTGTGATCGTCGGATGCGGCCCGCAGGGGATGTCTACGACCACTGAGGGAACGCTCGGCGGCGGCGTGCTCGGCGGCGGAGCGGGCGCTATCGTCGGCGCAGCCGTGGGACATCCGCTGGCCGGCGCGGCAATCGGCGGCGCGCTCGGCGCGGGCACCGGCTACGTCGTGGGCAACTCACTGCAGAACCAGCAGACCGCGACTCAGCAGCAGCAGGGGCAGATTCAGGCCCAGCAGGGCCAGATCGAGAGCCAGCGCCGCCAGATAGAACAGCTTCAGCAGCAGCAGCAAACCGAGTAAGCGGAAGAGAAAATCGAATCACAACGCGGAGGGCGCGGAAGCTCCAACTGGCTTCCGCGCCGTCCGCGTTGTGGTTCTTCTCGCTCGGTGTACCGTCTCAGGCCGGATGGCAGAGCTTGCAAGCGCGCAGCCCCGCGCTCTGAGCGCGCTTGGAGTCGGCGAAGATCACTGACTTCGCGCGGTCTGCGCGTATGGCCGCGCGACATTGCGGACGACAAAAGATGTGCGTCACCAGGTGCCCCATCACGCTGCCGACAGGCAATCGATGGTCGCGAGCCACGCTGAAACCTTCGGCGCGCAGCAGGCGGATTTTGCGCGGCAAGCCACCACCGTAATTGCCGATCGTACCGTCGGAGCGGATAACGCGATGGCACGGGACATAAAGCGGCACCGGGTTGGTGGCCATCGTGTTGCCGATTGCGCGCTGACCCGACGGCGCGCCCACCGCCGCCGCCAACGCTTGATACGTGATGACAGAGCCGGGCGGCACCGTACGTCGCAGCCGCATCAGCGCGCGCCGCTGAAAGTCGGTCCTCACCAGGCTTAAATCGACCGGGCGGTCGAGCGCGTGCATGTCGCCTTTTATATAGCGCTCGATCTCATCTCCGATGCGCGCGGCGACTTCCGCGTCTTCGACCAGGTCGAAATCCTTCTTCAAAGCAGCAAGCGCGTCCGGCGCCTCGGATACGTCGAGGAATTGCACCGCGAGCAAGCCGCGCGCGCTCTCGGCCACCAGCAGGCGGCCAACCGCAGAGTCGATTGTCCCGAGCCGCGCAAGCGGGCGGCGCGCGCGCGCAAGTTTCCGCGCGAGCTTGGGACGCACTGCGCGCAGTGCCGCGTCGACGGTGACATCGTCGGCAATGCCGCCCGTGCCAAGCGGCCCGTCATCATCGAGCATTTCGCGCATCAATACGTCGTCCTTGAGCCTCTGGTTCATGATGTCCACCGTCTTAAGCTTTGACTCTATCGCCCTTACCGGACCGCTTTGAGCTTCTTCAACGCCTGATAGACGCTGGCGCGCGCGCTCTCTGCCGAGCATTCCAGCGCCGCGCCGATCTCTTCGTACTCGAGGCCCGCAAACTTGCGCATCACCAGCGCCTGTCCCTGCTTGTGCGGCAATCCCGCGATCGCGCGCCGCAGATGAAGCACTCCCACGTGTCCATCGCTGTCCGGGATCGCGGGTCTGGAAGCGGACGCGGCGCGCTGGTCGCGGTCGGCCGGATCGTCACCATTGCTTATCACCCGTGCGCGTCTGCGATTATCGCGCGCGCGGTTGCGGCAGAGATTGGTCGCGATTCGATAGAGCCACGGCCGCAGACCCTGCTCCGAGTCGAGCTGCGGGTAGGCGCGATAGGCGCGCAGCCAGGTTTCCTGAAACAGGTCCAGGGCGTCATTCTGGTCGCGGGTCATCCGCAACAGAAAACGCATGATCTCGCGCTCGTGGCGGCTGAGCGCCTCCTCGAACGGCGGCGGCAACGCGAGCTTGGCCGTTGATTCCATATCACAGGTTATAACCCCGCTAAGGGCCCGGCGTGAATCGACGCGCGGACCTGGCGCGCCCGCATCGGCGCGGGTCTCTACCCATCAGGCGGCGGCACGATTAGAGTTAAGTGCCGGCGGCTGCGATTCACACTCTCTACATGGAGGGAACCGATTGGGAGCCGTGGGACTGATAGCGCTGTGGGCTCTGTTGTTCCTGGCCGGCCACTTCATCCTGTCCTCGGATCCGGTGCGCGGCGCGATCGCCGGGACGATCGGCGAACAGCCTTTCCGCGGTATCTACTCGCTCGTCGCGCTTGGGACCTTCATTGCGTTGGTCTATGTGTTCGCCCATCACAAGCACGCGGGGCCGATGCTCTGGTACCTGCGTGCGGTCGCGCCGGTGCGATGGCTGACGGGGCTGCTGATGCTGGTGGCGCTCATAATGTGGGTTGCCTCGCTGATCACTCCCAACCCGGTCGCGCTCGGCGCGCCCGACAATCTCACGCCGCGCGGGATCCTGAAGGTCACCCGCCATCCGGGCTTCGTCGCCTTCGCTATCTTCGGCTTCGCCCATCTGCTGATGAACGGATGGGCGGGCGACATCGTGTTTTTCGGCACCTTTCCAACGCTGGGAATCCTGGGCGGCCTGCATCAGGACGATCGCAAACTGCGCTCGATGGGCGAACGCTACCGGCGGTTTGTCGAGCAGACCTCATTCACGCCGTGTGCGGCGCTGCTGAGCGGCCGCCAGCACCTCAGTCCGGCGAAGGACGTAACGTGGCTCGCGATTATCGTGGGCGCTGCGTTGACGGTGGCGCTGGCCGCGATTCATCCGCGGGCCTTCGGCGGCCATCCGCTTGGCTAGGGACCGCGTCATCCCATGCCAGGCGCCGTCCGGATCCGATCTCTGCCAAAGATCGGCGATCGCGAAATCCGGCAACTGAGCGACGTGCTTATCGACTGTGTGGAAGGCGGGGCTTCCGTCAGCTTCATGCTTCCGATATCCCGAACCAAGGCGCGGGCCTTCTGGCGCGGCGTCGCAGCCAGCTTGGCGCGCGGCGAGCGGGTGGTGCTCGCGGCCGAGGATGCCGCGGGAACGATCGTCGGCACCGTTCAGGTCATTTGGGCCGAGCCTGAGAATCAGCCGCATCGCGCCGACCTGGCGAAGATGCTCGTGCATCGACGAGTACGCCGCCGGGGCGTGGGCGCGGCGCTGCTCAAAGCCGCCGAGCGCAGTGCCCTTAGCGCCGGCAGGACGCTGCTGGTGCTCGATACGGTGACCGGAGGGGACGCCGGGCGGTTGTACGCAGCGCAAGGCTGGCAGCGTTGCGGAGATATTCCGAACTACGCGCTGTGGCCGGATGGAAGGCCCTGTTCGACCACCGTTTTTTTCAAGTCTCTGCACGACTGATTAGCCGCGCGTTGTTTCGTCGCTAATCCGCGGGCCAGCCGAACAGCCGGGCCGCGTTGTCGCGGATCCGTGCGGCGAGCGCCGACGGCTCGGCACCGCGCAGCACGGCCATCGCCTCGAAGGTGCGGCGGACGTAGGCGGGCTCGTTGGACTTGCCACGATATGGCTCGGGCGCGAGATAAGGCGCGTCGGTCTCGATGAGCAGGCGGTCCTCCGGCACGACCCCGGCTGCCGCCCGCAGCGCGTCGGCCTTTTTGAACGTGAGGATTCCGGAGAACGAGATATAAAAGCCCAGGTCGACGAAGTCCCGCGCCGCGCCGGCGTCGCCGGTGAAACAATGGATCATGCCGCCACGCGGCGGGAGACCGGTTTCGCGCACGATCTCGCAGAGCCGCCGCTCGGCGTTGCGACAATGAATCATCACCGGGCGACCGAGCGCCGCGGCAAGTTCCAGATGCCTTCTGAGCGCTCGTTCCTGCGCGTCGGCCGGCGAACGCAGATAGTGGAAGTCCAGTCCGGTCTCGCCGATCGCGACCACTTTCGACGAGCGCGCGAGCGCGGTCAGCGCCGCGATGCGCGGCTCGTCGCAATCCACGGCATTATGCGGATGGACCCCGATGGCGGCGAACACCCGCGGATGGCGCTCGGCGATCGCGACGGTCAGGCGATCGGTTTCGATCGTGTCGATCGCGCCGACCGCGACGATCGTGCCGACCGCGGCGCCGGCGGCGCGCGCGAGCGCTCCCTCGAGATCGAGATAAAGGCGCGGATCGGCGAGATGACAGTGCGCGTCGAGAATCGTTTCCATGCGGCAAATGGCTTTCGGGTCGCGATGCGGAGTTTCAGTCTTCGGTCAATACCGTATGGCCGTGCGTGGCGAGCGCCTCCCGGATGCGCTCGATATGGTCGTGGCCGCGCGTCTCCAGTTCCAGCGTCACCCGCGCGCCGCCGATCCGGACGTCGCGCCGCGCGCGGTCGTGCTGAATCGCGTGAACGTTGGCGCCCTGTCCCGCGATCACTGCAAGCAGCCGCTCCAGCTCGCCCGGCCGATCGCGCATTTCGACCGTGAGCCGCATCAGCCGCCCCGCCTTGGCCAGGCCGTGTCCGATGATCCGATCGAGCAGATTGACGTCGATGTTGCCGCCGCTCACCACGATCACCACTCGCGCTCCGGCGATCGCATCGCCGAGCTTCAGCGCGCCCGCCAGCGCCGCCGCGCCCGCGCCCTCGGCGAGCAGCTTCATCCGCTCGAGCATCAGCAGCACCGCTTCGCCGATCTCGAAGTCATCGACCGTCACCACGCGGTCGAGGCGGCTGCGTATGATCTCGAACGGCAGACGCCCCAGACGCCCGGTCGCGAGGCCATCTGCGATGGTGTCGACCGCCGTCGCCACGGTCGAGGGTGCTCCCCGGCTTAGGCTGAGACTCAGTTGCGCAGAACCCGCCGCCTCGACCCCGATCAGTTTCGCACGTGGCGCATGCGCGGCGAGCGCGAGCGCGATGCCCGCGATCAGACCGCCTCCGCCCACCGGCACCAGGACGAAGTCAGGCGCGATTTCGGCGACGATCTCCAGGCCGACCGTGCCCTGGCCGGCGACCACGAACGGATCGTCGTAGGCGTCGACGAACAGGGCGCCGGTGCGCGCACAGATTCCGCGGGCCGCGCGACGGGCTTCAAGGTAGTCGCCCCCCGCCAACTCGACCGTCTGGCCATAGCTTAGCGTGGCGTCGATTTTAGCGATCGCCGCCGTCGTCGGCATCACGACCGTCGCGCGAGGCGGCCCAGGCGAGCGCCTGGCCATGATTGCCGGCCGACGCGGCGACGGTGCCACGCGCGGCCTCGGCGGGCGCCAGCGCCGCGATTCGATTATAGGCTCCGCGAATCTTGAACGAACCGGTCTTCTGCAGGTTCTCGGGCTTTAGGTAAACCTCCGCACCAAGCATCCGGGAAAGGGTTGAGCTTGGGATGAGCGGGGTCGTCTTAACGACTCCCTTGAGGCGATCGCGCGCAAGTTCGAGGTCGGCAATCGTGACGCTTGCGGAATTCGCCACGCTTATCTCATTGCGAGTTTGTCGCACTCATCGCCGGCCGGGCTCATTCGCGATGCTGGTGGGGTGCGAAGCGGTGGGCGCGGGACGCGCCGAAGGCGCTGCCCTCGAACTCGACCTGAACGCACTCGCCGCTGCGCCAATCGAGATCCAGCAGCAGGTAACGCACCGCGCGCGGCTTGACCGCGTTGACGAGCGAGGCAACCTGCTCCGGATCGGCAGGGTCGATCGCGCCGGTCTCGGCGACTTCGAGATGGCTCTGGGCGATGAATTCGCTCGCGCGCGACGCGCTCGAGAACCCGAGCACGCCGGCCCAATGCCGCTGTTGCTCCTGGTAGACAATCAGCGCACCCGAGGAATCGAGCAACAGATGGAGTTCTTTTGCGGCAAGCGCGCTCAAGCCGCCTCGATCCTGAGCCGTCCGGAGCGCAGCGCTTCGGCGCGCTCGTGCACCAGCGCCGGGTAAGCGTAGTAGTGATCGCCGCTCAGGCGAAGGAACGACGCGACATCGACATCATCCAGATGGGTCGCGGCGATTTTCGCCTCCGCCTCATCGCGGCTCGGCGCCTGGCGAATCAGGTCGTAGATCTCGCGTGCCTGCCCGGAGAGAAAATCCTCGCGCGGCGGCGTGGCCGCGGGCGAGAGTCTGCCCGCGTGGAAATTGTCGAGGATATAGCGCAGCGCCTTGAGCTCGTGGCGCAGTACGTCGATTTGCTTGAGCGTTTTCTCGGACATGGTTAGAAGCTTATCGCCGGCGCGCAGGTCAGTTCAAACGCCCGCGCGCGCGTTGCAGGGTCGCTGAGATGCTGAAAAACCCCGCGCCCCGTTTAACCGAGAGCGCGCAAGCGCGTAGGATGGCGAATTATGCTGCCGCGCCGAGGTGCCATCGAGCGGCCTCGCGCCACGATCGCGGCGGCATCATATAACGTGGGACGCATCATGAAGCACACGCGACGCATCAGCGGGCGCCTTGCCGATCGCAGCGCCGCCAAGGGACCGCGCGGCGGCGACGGCGCGGCCGGACGAGTCGAGCTTCCCTCGCTCAAGCCGCTCCGGGTGCTAGTAGCGGGAGAAGTGATTCTGGATCGCTACATCATGGGCGAGGTCGCGCGCGTATCGCCCGAAGCGCCGATCCCGATTCTGCAGGTCAGCCGGATCGAGGAACGGCCGGGCAACGCCGGCTTCGTGATGGCGAATCTGCGGGCGCTCGGCGTGCAGGTAAGCGCGCTCAGCGTGGTCGGCGCCGATCGCAACGGGGAGCTGCTGCGTGAGATGTTCGGCGACCTCGGCATCGACACGCGCGCGGTGCTGGTCGATCCCGATCGCCCGACGATCGTCAAGGAACGCATGCTCGGGTCCGTGCAGTCGGCCAACCGCGGCACGCAGCAGCTGTTGCGCGTCGACCGGGAAGCGCCGCACTCGCTCAGCCCGGTCCGGGAGCGCACGCTCGCGCGCAATCTCGAGCGCGAACTGGCGCGAGTGGACGGGGTTCTAATCTCGGATATCAACAAGGGCCTGCTCACGCCGGGGCTCCTGCGAGCGCTGATCGAAGGCGCGCGCCGCCGCAAAATACCGGTGATCGTGGATCCGCGCCTTAGCGAAGATTTTTCGATCTACCGCGGCGCGACCGCGCTCACGCCCAATCGCTACGAGAGCGAACTGGCGACCGCCTCGCGCCTGGTCGATCGCGACGCGTGGATGCGCGCGGCGGACGATTTGATTCGCCGGCTAAAGCTCGACGCCTGTCTGGTGACGCTCGATCGCGACGGGATGTACCTGAGCGAGCGTCGCGGACCCCACACTTACATCCCCACGACGCCACGTGCGGTGTACGACGTGACCGGCGCGGGCGACGTGGTGCTGGCCGTGTTCGGCCTGTTCGCGATCGCCGGACTGAGCTTCGCCGCGGCGGCGCGGCTGGCCAATCTTGCCGCGGGGATCGAGGTCAGCCGTCTCGGCACGCAGATAGTCTCGCGCGAGGACCTTGCGCGGGCGCTCAGCCCGGGACCCGAAAGCGCGCAGCGCAAAATCGTGTCGCTCGAGGAATTGGGTCCGGCCCTCGAGCGCCAGCGCCGCGCGGGCCGCCGAGTAGTGTTCACCAACGGATGTTTCGATCTGCTGCATGCCGGACATGTCGAGATGCTCTCGTTCGCGCGCGCGCAGGGCGACGTGCTGGTGGTGGGAATCAACAGCGATCGCAGCGTGCGGCTGATCAAGGGTGATGGGCGCCCGATCTATCCGGCCGCCGAGCGGGCGCTGATCCTGGCCGCACTCGAGGTGGTGGACCACGTCGTGGTGTTCGACGAGACGCGCGCCGAGCGGATAATCCGCGCCGTGCGCCCCGACGTGCTGGTAAAGGGCGAAGATTGGCGCGACCGGATCGTCGACGGGCAAGTCTTCGTCGAGTCCTACGGCGGCCGCGTC
>JADMIO011216419.1_pt1 | contig 14676 bp, 14 predicted proteins | sample 8958161 | NCBI WGS metagenome assembly JADMIO01 (sample SAMN16585339, study PRJNA669376) | soil metagenome | isolation source: Crop rotation soil | place: USA: Cullars Rotation, Alabama | collected 2011 | reverse complement strand
CCGCCCGCGGGTAACGTTGCAGCAGGAGAAAATCCGTCGCCATGTTTTCGGCGGCGCCAGCAGTCCGAACGGGAAGAACATCCAATTGCATTGGCCGCAAAGAGGCGCAGAAGGCGCAAAAAGACCAAACTCATTTTTTGCGCCTTCTGCGCCTTTTTGCGGCTAAACCTGCTTCAGATACCACTCCCGGCAGGGCACCGGCACTTTCAAACTGGCTAGTTGCTCCGCGATCGATTGCGGGCGCGTCTTTAATTTTCCCGCGAGCGGACCGATGTCGAGCGCAAGGCAGGCCTGCCGTTTCTTGGCCGCCTCCGGCGTGTCCGCGCGCGTGACCGCGGTGATCGGCGCCTGTTTTTCCGTCAGCTTGAAATGCGCCCGCACCCGCAGGCCCAGCGCATGCCGCGAAAGCAATTCCGTGCCCGCCCAATGAAACACCCCGCCCAAATCGCGCCGCTCGCCAAGTTCCATGACGACCTCCGCCAGATTTTCCGCGGTGCAGGGCTGGCGAAATTCGTCGGTGTAGAGTTTCGGCGTCCGGCCCGCGGCCCAATCGCCCATCAGCCGCTCATGCACCGCGCGTTTTCCACCCAAACTGTCGCCCATCAGGAGCGGCGCACGGATCGTTACGGCAAACTTCTCCGCCCCGGCGTGCACCGCCTGCTCGCTCTCGAGTTTTTGCCGCGCGTAGAGATTGATGACCGACGGCGGGTCGCCGGCGGCGTAGGGCGCCGTGCGCGTGCCATCGAAAATCTGCTCGGACGACAAATGCACGAGCCGCGCGCTGAGATGATGCGCCAGCCGGGCGAGCGCCGCCGGCAACGCCACGTTCAGCACCTGGGAGCGGACCGGATCGGCCTCGCAGGCCTCGGGCGCAGAAACCGCCGCGCAATTGAAAATGGCATCGGGAAACGCGTCGAGCACCGCCGCGTTCAGCGCCGCCTCGTCCGTCAGATCGAGCGCGAGCTTGGTCGTCACGCCCTCGATTTCACCCGCGTAGCCGCCCACCACGCCCACGACCCGATGTCCGCGTCGCGCCGCCGCGCGGGCCACGGATGCGCCGACCAGCCCGGAGGCCCCGGTGAGAAAGATGTTCATCGCAGGAACAAGAAGTTGAAAGCGGGCCGACCGCCAGCGGTTCTTTTCGCGCCGCCCGGTCAGCCGCCACACCTCACGGTTTTCGCTCGAGCAACTCGGCCGAAATCTGCCAGCGCACCATCCAATGAGCGCCGGCGCCTTCCAGCGCCAGAACGCTGCATTTTTTCAGCTGGAAGACGGGCGGGCTTGCCTTGCCCGCCACCAGCAGCGACGCCAGCGCGCTGAGGTGCGGCTCGTGCCCGACGAGCGCGAGTGACTCCCGCGCCCGCGCCAACCGGCCCACAATTGCGCCCGGATCGTCTTCTGGTTTAAGCCCCGCGACTTCGGTTCGCGGCGCCTTGGTCTCCAGGTATCGCGCGAATAATTCCGCCGTCTCCACCGCGCGGCGCAGCGGGCTGTGCCAGAATTCCTCCGGCGCAAAACGCTCCACGTCCCGGAGGAAATGGGCCACCCGCTTGACCTGCGCCTGGCCTTTCTCACTCAAGGGCCGGCGCGCATCGTCCACCTCGTCGATCGCGTGGGCGTGTCGAATCAGGTAAAGTTGCATGATCGCTTCACCGGCTGGTCTCGTTGGTCGGCTGGCGGTGCCTACGGCGCGTCCAGCACGCGGCGCGCAACTTTGAGCAATTCGCTCAAGGCATACGGCTTGCTCAGGATCGCCTGACGCGCGCGCGCCAGCCCCGTCACCGGTAACTCGCAATCCTGGTTGCAGGTGCAAACGATCCGAAGGTCGGGTTCGCGCTGCAGCAGGCGGCGCGTGAATTTTTTGCCCTCGCCCGCGAGGTTGGCGATCAGCAGCCGCACCCGCCGCGCCGGATCGCGGAGTTCGCCTTCGGCGGCGCGCCACGATTCCACGGCCAGCACCCGATAACCGTCGGACGTCAGGATGCCCTCGACCATTTTGCGGACCACCGCGTCCGCCTCGATCAGCAAAACCGTTTCACTGCCGCGCGTCACCGGCAGCGGCGGCACCTCGGCCGGCTTCGCCTCGATGGGCGCCCGCGTGACGGGGAGCAAAATTTCAAACGTCGATCCGACAAACAGCGAGCTCTTCACCGTGATGAACCCGCCGCTTTGCTGCACCACGCCGTAAACCAGCGCGAGCCCGAGACCCGTGCCCTTCCCCTCCGGCTTGGTCGTAAAAAACGGTTCGAACAAATGCTTCTGCGTGTCCGCATCCATGCCCGTGCCGTTGTCCGCCACGCTGAACGCCACATAGCGGCCCGGCGGCGTGTCCGTCACGCGGCGATGCAGTCCGCCGCGGATCTCCCGGTTGGAGGTGGTGATCGTCACGCGACCGCGGGCGCGCAACGCATCGCGGGCATTGAGCACGAGATTGAGCAGCACCTGCTGAAACTGCGCGGCGTCCGTCTTCACGTTCTCCAAATCCCCCGCGAGCTCGAACTCGATCGTGCCGGCTTCGCCGAGGAGGCGCGCGAGGATTTCGCCATTCTCGCGCACGAGATCGTTCAGGTTGAGCACGCGCGCGTCGAACGGCTGGCGCCGGCTGAAGGCGAGCAGCTGTTGCGTGAGCGCCGCGGCCTTCCGGCCCGCCGCGTGAATTTCCGCCACCTCGCGCAACGCCTGCGGGTTCGCCGTCACATGGGCCGCGAGCATTTCGCAGTAACCGTTGATGACGGAGAGCAGGTTGTTGAAATCGTGCGCGACGCCGCCCGCGAGACGGCCCACCGCGTCGAGCCGTTGCGCGTGCACCAGCGCCTCTTGCAACCGGCGTTTCTCCGTCTGATCGCGGTAGGTCGCGACCACATGCGTCACGCGGCCGCGCGCATCGCACAACGGGTCGAAGCTCCACGCCACGGTGATCGTGGTGCCGTCCGCGCGCCGCAAAAATCCCTCGCCGGCAAACGACTGGCCGGTCTTCGCCTGCTGCAACCAGTGACGGAGTTGCGCGATGTCCGCGGGCCCGTCGTGGAGTTCGCCGTGCGCACGGCCCACCAACTGCTCCGCCGGCCGGCCGGTGATCGCGCAGAAGCTTTCGTTGACGAAAAGAATTTTCAGCCCCTGCGGCCCCAGCCGCCGCTCCGCGATGAACACGCCTTCGCTCTGTGCGCGCAACGCCGCCGCGAGCAGCGCCGGCGCGACCGCCCGCGCCGTGGACGCGGCGCGGCGCATTTTCTTCGCCGTTTTCACGGCGCGAGTCGTTCGACGGTCCAGCCGTCCGTCGCGCGCCGATAGCGGAGCCGATCGTGCAAGCGGCTGCGCCGACCCTGCCAGAATTCCACCGTCTCGGGCGCCAGCCGCCAGCCGCCCCAATGCGGCGGCAGTGGCACGGGTTGCCCGGCAAATTTTTTCTCCATCGCCTTGAACCCATCCTCGAGCTCCTTGCGCCCCGCGATGACCGAACTCTGCGCCGAGGCCCACGCCCCAAGCTGACTCGCCTGCGGCCGCGAGTGAAAATACGCCTCCGCCTCCTCGCGCGCCACCTTGGTGACCGTGCCCTCGACAATCACCTGCCGCTCCAGCGCGATCCAAGGAAACACCATCGTCGCGCGCGGGTTGGCTTCGAGCTCACGCCCCTTGCGGCTCTCGTAGTTCGAATAAAAAACGAAGCCGCGGCCGTCGAGGCCCTTGAGCAGCACGGTGCGCGCCGACGGCCGGCCCTCGCGCGTGGCCGTGGCGAGCGTCGCCGCGTTCGGCTCGGTCACCTTCGCACCCTCCGCTTCCTGAAACCACTTCTCGAACTGCCGGAACGGATCCTTGGCGAGGTCCTTTTCGAGGAGCCCCGCGAGCGCGTAGTCTTTCCTGAGATCGGCCAGTGGCATCGGCGCGAACCTGTGCCGCGCCGCGCACGCTGTCAAAAGTCATCTGGCCGGCGGGTAAAACCACCCGCTTTCCGCGCTTCCGTTTATTGGGACCGCCTGCGATGCTGAACCCTTCCAATCCTTTCGCCCGTGACCTCCGCTTCCTACATCGACCGCCACTCCGCCGATCTCATTCGGCGGCTGCGCCACCTGGTCGGCATCTCGACCGTCAATCCGCCCGGCGAAAACTATGCGCCGATCACCGCCTGGCTCACGCGGGAACTCGCTGCGCTCGGCCTCAAGTCACAGCGCTTCACGCTGCCGCCGGCGCTGATGAAAAAATTCCTCCCACCGCCCCAGCAGCGGTTTCCGCGCTACAACGTCCTCGGGAAGCTCGCCGCGCCCGGCGCCAAAAAAACCCTCCATTTCAACGCGCACTATGACGTCGTGCCGGTTTCCGGAGCGTGGAAACACGGCGACCCATTCAGCGGTGCGATTGAGGGTGGCTGGATCTATGGCCGTGGCACCTCCGACATGAAGGGCTCGATCGCGAGCCTGCTGCTCGCGTTGCAGGCGCTGCGAGCCACCGGCGCCAAGCCGCGCCTCAATGTGGAAGTCTCTTTCACCGCCGACGAGGAAACCGACTCTGCGCTCGGCACCGGCTGGCTCGTCGATCACGCACCCATCCATCCCGACTACGCTGTCGTCATGGAAGGCGGCGAGTTGAACCAGGTGTGCTGCGGTCACAACGGCACGGTCTGGCTCGACGTCACCGTCCGCGGTCGTGCCGCCCACGGCTCCCGCCCCGATCTCGGCATCAACGCCCTCGAGAAAATGGCCGCGCTGGTGCGCGAACTCGAAGTCTACCAACGCCAGCTCGCGCGCCGCCGCTGGCGCACGCCCGATGGCCGCATCGCGTCGCCCACGCTCAACGTCGGCGGCGTCTTCAGTTGCGGCGAAGGCGCCAAGATCAACACCGTGCCCGCGCACGCGAACTTCACGCTCGACCGCCGCGTGCTCGCGATCGAGAGCCACGCCGGCGCCGAACGTGACCTGCGGGCGTTTCTCGCCGCCGCCGCACGCCGCATCCCGAACTGCCGCATTTCGGTCGCGAAAATCTCCGAGAATTATTCGTGCTTCACGCCGCCCACGCATCCGTTCTTCGCCGCGATGGCCGACTGCGTCACCCGCGTGCGCAAACAGCCCGCGGTCTTCAACGTCTCGACCGGGTTCAACGACATGCACTTCTTCGCCAGCGTCCGGAAAATACCGACGCTCGGCTACGGCCCCGGCGGCCGCAAGGAGCACGCCGTCGACGAAGCCGCGAAGATCAGCGAACTCCTCGCCAGTGCGAAAATCTACGCCGAGTTGCTGACGACGTTTGGCGGGTAGGGCAGATTATTCCGCCGCCTCCGCGCGGGCGGTTGTTCTGAGCCGCGCGTTAAGAATAACGCGCCCTGCCACCTAGCCACCCACGATGCCCCGCCGAATCATGTTCACCGCGATCGCCGCGAGCAGCATCGACACAATCTTCGAGATCGCGCGCAGGCCCGAAGTGCCGATCTTGCGGCTGAGCCATTCGCTGTAGGCAAAACCCAGCATGATCAGCAGCAGGTTGGCGACGAGCCCCGCCAGCGCCGGCAGCCAGCCCAGCGTCTGCGCCAGGATCAGCAGCGTCGTGATCAGCGCCGGCCCCGCGATCAGCGGCATGCCGAGCGGCACGATCCCGAAGTCGTCCGAGATTTTTTCGTTCTCCGGCGTCGCCAGCACCAGATCGCGCGCCGCCAGGATGAACAGAATCAAACCACCCGCGATTTGGAAATCGCTGACCGTGATCCCGACGGCCCGGAAAATCGACTGCCCGAGAAACAGGAAGGCCAGCGCCACGCCGCCGCCCGTCAGCGTCGCCTGCCGCGCAATCCGCTGCCGCTGCACCGCCGGCACGCCGTGACCCAGCCCGAAGAAAATCGCCGCCAACCCGATCGGATCGATCGCGACGAAGAGCGGGATGAAGGCTTGGACGAATTGTTTCACGAACACCGGCATCCCCCTTTCGTAACCGATCCCGGCCGCACGGTGCAATCGCGGAGGGGCGCCCGAAATTCTTTCGCGTGCTTGCTCGCCTCCGGCGGGTTTCGTAGTTCTCTCGTTCCTTCCTCTCTTCCGCCATGAAAATCAACGCCACCCTCACGCCCCAAAAGCTGCGCAAGAAAACCAACCGCGTCTTCGAGCTCGCCGGCCAGAAAATCCGCGCGCTCGACGCCGCCTGGGATCCCGCCAAGGGCACGCCGGTCTTCACCGTGAAAGGCCGCTACACCTCCCGCGGCTGGACCGAGTGGACGCAGGGTTTTCAATTCGGCCTCGCGTTTCTCCACTTCGACGCCACCGGCGACACCGCCTCGCTCAAGCTCGGCCGCGAGAAGACCGTGAAGTTGATGGCCTCGCACGTCTCGCACGTCGGCGTCCACGATCACGGCTTCAACAACGTCTCCACCTACGGCAATCTCCGCCGCCTCATCCTCGAGGGTCGCGCCGCCGGCAGCCGCGACGAAATCAATTTCACCGAGCTCGCGCTCAAGGCCTCCGGTGCCGTGCAGGCCGCGCGCTGGGTGCCCACCGCCTACAAGCAAGCGTGGTCGCCGGTTGCGGATGCCGCGGGCGTCGCGCCGAGCGGCTACGTCTATTCGTTCAACGGTCCGCAGTCGCTCTTTGCCGACACCATTCGCTCGATGCGCGCGCTCGTCGTCGCGCACCAACTCGGCCACGTGCTGATGGGCGAGGGCGACAAGCCGATCAATCTCCTCCACCGCTCGATCGAGCACGCCGCCACCACGGCGCGCTTCAATGTCTTCTTCGGCGCCGGCCGCGACAGCTACGACGTGCGCGGACGCGTGGCCCACGAGTCCGTCTTCAACCGCAACGACGGCCAGTTCCGCTGTCCGAGTTCGCAGCAGGGCTACTCGCCGTTCACGACGTGGACGCGCGGCGCCGCCTGGATCATCTGCGGCTACGCCGAGCAGCTCGAGTTTCTCGACACCATTCCCGGCGCCGAACTCGACGCCGTCGGCGGCCGCCGTGCCGTGACCGATCTCTTTCTCGAGACGGCGCGCGCCACCAGCGACTACTACATCGACGGCTACTCGGCGAAGGACGGCGTGCCGTATTGGGATTCGATGGCGCTCAACAGCCACAATCTCGGCGACTACACGAAGAAGAACGCCGATCCCTTCAACGCCCACGAACCCGTCGACAGTTCCGCCGCCGCGATCGCCGCGCAAGGCATGCTCCGCCTCGGCAACTATCTCACGGCCCGCGGTGAAAAGGCCGCCGGCAAAAAGTATTTTCAAGCCGGCCTCACGATCGCCGACACGCTCTTCGCCGAGCCGTATCTTTCGACCGACAAAATGCACCAGGGCCTCCTGTTGCACAGCGTCTATCACCGCCCGAACGGCTGGGATCACATCCCCGCCGGGCGGAAAGTGCCCTGTGGCGAGTCGTCGATGTGGGGTGACTATCACGCGATGGAACTCGCGCTGCTCATCTCGCGCCTCGCCGAGGAAAAATACTACACGTTTTTCTGAGTTCGCGCCTTCGGCGCGAAGCCAAGGGCGGAGCGCCCAGAGCTGAGAGCAAAGCCTTCTGCCTGGGCCGGATTTTGCGTCTGGCTCTAGACTCTCCGCTCTTAGCGCTCAGCTTTTCTCAGTGCAACCGCTCCTCTACGAATCCCACTGCCATACGCCGCTGTGCAAACACGCGCACGGCGAGCCCGTGGAGTATGCCGCCGCCGCGCTCGAGCGCGGGCTGCGGGGCATCATCTTCACGTGCCATTGCCCGTTGCCCGACGGCATTTCGCACGCCGTGCGCATGGCGACCGAGCAATTCGATCGCTACATCGAGATCGTCGCCGAGGCGCGCGAGAAATTCGCCGGCCGGCTTGATGTCCGGCTCGGCCTCGAAAGCGATTACTATCCCGGCGTCGAGCCGTGGCTGGAAAAACTTCACGCGCGCGTGCCGCTGCATCATGTGCTCGGCTCCGTCCATCCCCAGGTGCCGGACTACCGCGCGAGTTTTTTCCGTGGCAACTGGTTCGAATACCAGCAGACCTATTTCGATCATCTCGCGCGCTCGGCCGAGACCGGACTCTACGACACGCTCGCGCATCCCGATCTGATCAAAAACGAATCGCCCTCCGACTGGGACTTCGCGCGGATCCAACCCTTCATCGAGCGCGCCCTCGACCGCATCGCGAAGACGGGCGTCGCGATGGAGCTCAACACTTCCGGCGCGAACAAAGCCATCCGCGAGATCAATCCCAGCCCGACGATGCTTCGGCTGATGCAGGCCCGCGGCATCCCCGTTGTCATCGGCGCGGACGCGCATCGTCCCACGCGAGTGGGCGACGGCTACGCGAGTGCGCTTCGCACGCTGCAGGACGCCGGCTACAGCGAAGTCAGCTTCTTCCTCGATCGGAAGCGCCAGACAGTGCCGATTCCCGCCGCGCTGGTTTCCCTGGTCGTTTGATTTCGTCCGCACTGACCGCGCGGGAATCTATCCGCACCCATAAGGTGCGTGCCTGCTTGTGGTGGCCCCCTTGTCAGCCGGCTCGCCGCCCGATAGGGTCCCTGCGTCAGCCAGCTCAAACCCCAACGAAGGAGGCCCCCATGAAAGAGATCAGCCTGCAACTGGAGCCGGACGAGCAGGTCGCCCTCCAGCATCACGCCGAAAACCTCAGCGTCGACAGCGAGGATATCATCTACATCGCCGTCCAACGTCTGCTCGTCGAGCTCAAGGATCACCCGCAGGCGGTCGGTCTCGAAGTCGTCGCCGCGCGGGATCGACGACATCGTCGCTTCGCCGGTTGGAGCGGGTTTGCCAGCACCGCCCACCCGTTCGAAGACGACGACTACTCCGTGCCCGGACTGTAACCGTCCTCGATCGATCGCCAAGACGCGGGATTGCCGCCGACCCACTCCGCGGTAAGGTGGCGCGTTCTTCATGTCCGCCGCTCCGATCAATCTCTACGACCTTACCCGCGAACAGCTCCGCGCGCTGCTCGTGCGCTGGGATTTTTCTCCCGTGCACGCCGCACGCCTCTGGAACTATCTTTATCTCGCGCTCGCCGATTCGCTTTCGGCCGAGGCGATGCCCGAACTGCCGGAGAAAGTCCGCGCCCGCCTGCTCAAGGAAACCCGGCTCGGCCTGCTGCCCACCGCGCGCGAAACAGATTCGAGCGATGGCTTCACCCGCAAGTATCTCCTCAGCCTCACCGACGGCGAAGCGATCGAGACGGTGTTGATGCGTTTCACGGGCCGCGTGACCGCCTGCGTCAGCTCGCAGGTCGGCTGCGCGATGGGCTGCGTGTTCTGCGCGACTGGCCAGATGGGCTACACGCGCCACCTCACGCCCGGCGAAATCGTCGCCCAAGCCGTGCACGTCGCTCGCGCCCTGCGCCCAAAACCCACCCCTGAAAAGTGTCATCTATTAAATGACACTTCCCGGCCCCGCCTTCGCAACATCGTGCTCATGGGCATGGGCGAGCCGCTGCACAATTACGACGCGGTGATGCACGCAATCGACATCTTGCGCGATGAGGCCGGCCTCGCGCTCGGCGCCGAGCGGATCACGCTCAGCACCGTCGGCGTGGTGCCCGGCATTCTCCGCCTCGCGAAGGAAAAGCGTCCGCTGAACCTCGCCGTCTCGCTGCACGCCGCCACGCAGGCCGGCCGCGCCGCACTCGTGCCCGTCGCGACCAAATGGCCGCTCGACGAGCTCATGGCCGCCTGCCGCACCTACAGCGAAACGACGGGGCGGAAGATTTTCTACGAGTGGACGCTCATCGAGGGAAAAAACGATTCCGCCGAGGACGCCCGCGCCGTCGGCGAACTGCTCCGCGGCCTCCCGGCGCAGGTAAACCTGATCCCGCTCAATCCGACAACCGGCTACGCCGGCGCGCCCACGCACAGCGCCGCCGCGAAAAATTTTCAACACATCCTCGCCAGCGAGTTCAAACTCCCGAGCACCGTCCGCCAGCGCCGCGGCATCGACATCGCAGCCGGCTGTGGCCAGCTGGCAGTATTGGAGTAGGGCGCGTTATCCTTAACGCGCCGCTCAGGGTTTTCGCACGTTCTCGTGCGGCGGATTAAGGATAATCCGCCCTACCTTTTCCGTCGCGCTTTCACGGCGTCCGCCAAGGTCTCCAGCACCGGCAACGTCTGCTCCCACGAGAGGCACGCGTCCGTGATGCTCCGCCCATACACCAAAGGCCGCGCCTGATAGTCCTGCGCGCCGCCGAGCAGATTGCTCTCGATCATCACCGCCGCGATCGCGCGATCGCCGCCCGCAATCTGCGCCGCGAGATTGGCCGCGACGGCGGGCTGCCGCGACGGATCCTTGCCGCTGTTCGCATGCGAGCAGTCGATCATCATCTGCGCCGGCAGCGAATTTTTCTTCAACAACTCCGCCGCCGCACGCACGTGAGCTGCGGAAAAATTCGGTCCCGCCGTGCCGCCGCGCAGCACGAGATGCGCGTGCTCGTTGCCCGTGGTCTCGAGGATCGCCGGTGCGCCTTCGCGCGTGAGCGACGGAAACCAATGCGGGTGTCGCGCCGATCGAATCGCATCGATCGCCACCTGCATTTCGCCGTCCGTGCGGTTCTTGAAACCCACCGGCATCGACAGCCCCGACGCCAGTTCGCGGTGCACCTGGCTTTCCACCGTGCGCGCCCCGATTGCCGCCCACGCGACCAGGTCCGCGAAATACTGGCCGATGGTCGTGTCCAGAAACTCCGTCGCGATCGGCAGCCCGCGCGCCGTGATCTCGAGCAACAGTTTCCGCGCCCGCCGCAGCCCCTCGTTGATCTGGAAGGTGCCGTCGAGCCCCGGGTCGTTGATGAAGCCCTTCCAGCCGACGACCGTGCGCGGTTTTTCAAAATAGACCCGCATCGCGACGAGCAGCGTGTCCGCGTGCAATCTCGCCGCCTCGCGCAACCGCTCCGCATACTCGACCGCCGCTTCCGGATCATGAATCGAGCACGGTCCAACCACGACCAGCAAACGATCGTCGGCGCCGGTCAGGATGCCGGCGATTTCGCGCCGTGCCTTGGCCACGAATTCCGCATCCGCATCCGCCAGCGGAAACTCCGTCTCGAGCGCCGCGGGCGCGACGAGCGGTTTTTGCGAACGGATGCGCAGATCGGACGTGGGCTGGTGCATGGGCGGACGTTCAGTTGTAGGCCCGGCCGCTGGCCGGGCAAGGTTTGGTGTGGTTGGATGTAGGCTCGGCCGGTGGCCGGGCCAGGCAGGTTGGAACCCTCTTAAGAAAAAAGGCCCAGACAGCCCGGCCAGCGGCCGGGCCTACAACGATCCCGCTACCGCGGATCGTCAAAATGGATGTGCCCCGCGTGCGGCCAGCCTTCCGGTTCAGCCGAAAGGCCGGCTCGCACGGGATTCTGCCGCACGTATTCCCATTTCTCCGCGTAACTGTTTCGCGAACGGATCACGTGATCGAAAAACCGGTGCTGCCACAGCGGGCCTTCGCCGCCAACCACGCGGAGAACCGCTTTCGCCGTCCATTCCTTCCACCGACCGACAAACTGGCTTAATGTCGCCACCTTCCCGACGGACGCTGCAAAGAAATGCACGTGGTCCGGCATGATCACATATCGACCGACCCTCCAACCATGCCTCTCCTCGGCCGCAAGCCATTCCTCACGGAGAACACCTGCGACCGCAGGCTCCGCCAAGACGCGACGTCGTCCTGCCGTGCATGTCGTGATAAAATAGAGCGGATCGCGCACCCAGACCAACCGCAAGCGGCCGACATGAGGACCAAACGGCGGCGGGTCTCCGGCTGCATCGGACATACCTTGTTGTAGGCCCGACCGTTGGCCGGGCAAGGAATTGAAAAAGCGTCTCCGATCGAAGCCCCGGCCACCGGCCGGGCCTACAAAACACTCTGAGCCTGGGCCACGATCGCCGATTCCGCCAGTGCGACGCCCGCCGGCGCGGTCGCGCCCGCGCTCTTCACTAGCCGCGCGCGCAGCGTCAGATATGCCAGCGACGCCGTCTCGCTCGTCGCCGCCCGTGCAGCTTCGCTTGCCAGCAACGCATCCGGCGCCGCGATCGTTTCCTTTGGCAAAATTCCTTTCTCCACGAGAAACGTCCCGAGCGACACGCCCAGGGTTTCGAGCCATGCGCGCGGCTGCGCCGGCGCCGCATAGGTGAGCCCAGCGCCCGCCGGCTTCCACTCCATGAACACGCGGATCTGCTCATGCAGTTTCGTCAGCTCCGCATCGGCGGTCGCCCGCGTCCACTTCGCCGTGAACGTTTTTCGTTCCCGCATCTTCTTCACCTCCCACACGCGCAGCAGCACCTCGAACTCGTCGCCCGTCGCCTTCAGCGCGCCGGTGAAGATATAGTCGAGGCCATCGCTCGTCTCGACGAGTTGCCGCAGGTTTTCCGGCGACCACTCCGCCCCGAAGATCATCGGCTGCGACGCCAGGCCGGGCCGGCTCAACACGCCCAACGCCGCGACCGCCGCGTAGGCCGACGAAAAATAAAACGTCTCCGCCAGCCACGTCGGCAGCGCCCGCGACAAACGCCCGAGTTCATCCTCCGGCTTGCCCATCGCTTCGCCGACATCAGTGTAGGCGCCCGGCAGCGCAAGTTGCGCAAACGCGAGCTTCCGCAACCGGCCCTCCTTCGGTGGCAAGATCTGCGCCGCCATCGCCTCCAGTCCATAGCTCCAGATCGGCTTGCTGATCGTGATGAGCCCGACCTTCGGCACCTCCGCGATGTGACCGACCGCGCCCGGATCGAGCGGCGCGTGCCGCTCGTGAATCATTTCCGCGATCGCGTTGGAAAAACCGTGCAAGCGCTGCTCGAGCTCCGGCCGGTTGAGCGCAAAGAGAATATCGAGCACATGCTGCGCTGCATCGGCATTGCGCGTGACGAGATAGGCCTGGAGCAAATTGATCCCCGTCGCCGGCCCGTGCCGGTCCGCGTCATAACGCGGCGCGACCAGCTCGATGATCGGAGCAACGTGTCCACGCGCCCCGAGATCGCCGGAGATGGTGACGAGCACATCCGCCCGTTCCCCCGCGACCGCCACCAATTCCTCGTAGATGACCAGCGCGCCGGGCAAATCATGCGCCTCGAGTTTCGCCCGCGCCGCCGCCAGCCGCGGCGCGACATCGGCCACCGGCGCAACCGCCGCCGCGGGGGTCGACGCCGCCGGCGCATCGCCCGGAGAAGGGGACGAGGTTTTCCTGCCTGCCAAACGATCAAAAAATCCCATCCCGCGAGCAAAGCGCCGGACCCGCCGCTGGCGAACAGAAATGCCACACGCCTGCAGCATCTCCGGGAATTTTTCCCGGCTGCCTTTCGTTTATTCCCGAACATTTGCCAGGCCTGCCTGCTAGGGTAGAGACGCAGTCTGTTTGCCGACCTAGAGCTTGCCTGACCCGCCGTTCACTTCCGATCCTCGGATCGTTCCTCCACCTTCGCTTCTCCACTTCTTCCGCGTCTCGCGGCCGTTATGTCGAAATCTCTGCGGCTCTTGTCCACGCCCCGTGCCCTCTCGCTTCCGCCGGCGATGCCCCGCCCGTGGCCACAGCCGCTATTCGATTATGTCCAACACGGCGCTTTCCTGAATAACATTCAGGGCAACATCCTGAAGGCGCACGGCCGGCAGAACGCGTGCCTTGTCTTTTGGAGGTGCGACTGGACCGGCGCGCGACCTGAAGGCTTCTGGTCGGAGGTCTACGCCAAGATCACCAGCGGGGCGCAGCAAAAAAACCAAGCCCTCCTCGCGCGTTCCGTGAAGTTCGCCGCCGGCCGGGCCAATGACGTTTTCCGCTCTTTCGCGCTCACCGCCAAGGGCATGTTCGCGCTGGCAGTGAACGATCCCAAAGACCCCAACGATCCCAACGCTTCCGACGAGGCCCTCCGGAACGATCCGCAAGTGGAAAATCCCTTCATCACGTTCAACTGCGCACCCAATCCCGCGGCCAATCTCCCGGCCGACACCCCGGATTGGGCCAAGGAAGAGGTTCATGGTGTGTGGCAGGTGGGGTGCGATGATCTGAATCAGCTGACCGCAGTTGAAATACCGGCCTTGATCGAGCTCGGTTCGCGGTTTGGCCTCACCACCACCGGCACGGAAATGCTAATCCGGTGGCAAGACGATCGGGAGCCCTTCGGCTTCAAGGATGGGATCAGCATTGCGCGGTTTTTCGAGGACGAAGCCGATCCGACCGAGCCCAAGCTGGGCGGCACGTGGGCCACCATGCCGCTCGAACAGGTGTTGATTGCCCCGGGGGTCAGCTTGAACGACGCGCACGAGGGCGGTGCGCAACTGGTGCTCGTGAAATTTGAGCAGGACGTCGCCGCGTTCCGGAAATTCGAAGAGGACAGCGGGATCCCTGAGCTCGGCTCGCTCCTCATTGGCCGAACCCGTGATGGCGAGCCGCTTGCTCAACTTAAGCAGGCTGGTCAAGGCGAGCACCCGCTAAACTGCTTCGATTTTGAAAAAGATCCGGTCGCGAAGGGCCAGGGGAAGCCCGCCATGAGATGTCCGTTTCATGCGCACATCCGTAAGATGAACACCCGGACTGCGGCCAGAAACGGTCCCGACGGACTTCCTTCCGGGGAAATGCTCCGTGCGCAGCTCGTGCGCCGCGGCATGGTCTTCGATCCCGAGGGTCTGCTCACCACCGTCGCACCGTGGCCCTCCGGCGGGGTGGGTCTGATGTTCATGGCCTACGCGGCTTTCCAGCACAGTGGGATCCGAAGCTTGGAATTCACGTGACTTGAAGTCGCGG
>JADMIO010854505.1_pt1 | contig 14677 bp, 7 predicted proteins | sample 8958161 | NCBI WGS metagenome assembly JADMIO01 (sample SAMN16585339, study PRJNA669376) | soil metagenome | isolation source: Crop rotation soil | place: USA: Cullars Rotation, Alabama | collected 2011 | reverse complement strand
CGCGACAACTTGTCCACGTGGAATTCTAAGCTTAGGATCCCAATGTGCTGGAAAGCGTGACCGGACTTTCCATTCACATGAAAAAGAAAACACATCCGGCCAGGGATTTCCATCACCGCGCACAGCGCGATCGCGACGCGGGCCTGCTCGTTACACCAGCCCACGCGGGACTCGATGAGCTGTTCTTCGGTCATGGCGCGCGTACCGGGCACATCACGGGCGATATTGCGGTGTGGGACATTCTCATGCGCCCAATTCATGGCATTGAGCGCCTTGTCGCGCTCCGGGAGAGATCTCCACGGGCTCGCGATCATTTCCAACATCGGCCGGCTGCCGCGGCGGTAGCGGATGCGGCGCGGCGAGTAGTCGCCGTGGTACAGTTCTTCCATCGTCTCGGGGCAGACTCGGATCGTGCCGCGAGAGTGGTCGGCGTCGACACCGGATACTTCCGGATGAATAAGGACGTCGTCCCAGAACTCGCTAAAGCCTTTGCAATGAAACGGGGTCAGGTCCATGGTTTCTCCTAGGCCGACGCAATCGGTCGGCGAATCGATTATACATTTACCTTGATAAAATTAATAGTGGAAAAGTGGATTTGCCCGAACGGGCCAATCGTCGCACCGCTAATGCATCTCCGTCGCCACAGTGCCGATCCCGCCACGGTAGTAGCTGAAAACGACGTCCGGATGGTCCGCCAGCAGCGACATCGGCACGGCCGAGTCGGGTACGCATTTGGCGATCATCAACGCGGTAAGCCGAATGCCGAACGGGTTGTCGTGATGACCCGGGTGCCAGATGCTGACGCGCTTCGCTTTCCAAGTCTCAACCGGCCCGACGGTGCAGGCGCGGGTCGGCACCTGCGGCACGTACCCCCCGCCGCTGGTGCGGGCGTTTTGGATCACCGTCATCGGGTGCAGATCGACCACGCGCGTCTTGAGCGCCCGGTACGCTTCAACCGGCGGCGGAGCGTCCGTGTACTGGCCTTCGCGCTTCGGCGGATCGTTAAAAGCCCAATGCTTCACTTCGCCTTGACCACCTTGCATGACCAGGCAATTCACCTCGTCGTACGATTTCGAATACGCCGCCAGATCACCCGTCGGGAAGTGGATGTTTTTTTCCGGCATACGCAGCTTGCGGTCGATCCGGTTGTAACATAGATCCATGTCGGCCTTGGCGAAACTGAGCGGGTGCGACGTCTCCACCGGCTTGCCCGCATCGTCGACCCATTCGTCCATGCCCCAGAAGTGGGCATCGTGCTTAGCCAGGTTCAGCCCCAGGCTGTTGACGATGCGGGCGACCAGCGGCAACTGCTCGGTCGGCCCGATCGGTCCGCAGATGCCGGCCGGGGAATCGGGGCTGCTCTGCTGCCACGCTTCGACGTACTCCAACGCCTCGGCGCAATAGAACTCTTCGAGCGAGTCGAAAATCCGCACCGCAAACCCGGGCCGGCTCAATTGCAGCAAATCCTCCGCCGTCAGACGGGCGGCGTCGGCGAGAAGGTCTGCATTGAGCGTCGTGTAATCCCACCAACCGGGGGCTACTTTGCTGATCGGACGAGGCATTTATCGCTCCTGGGTAAACAAGTCGCTCAATAGATCGTTCGACGGATACGCGTGGCCGCGGTGCTGCACGAACGCTTCGGCGAACGCCCTGCCGATCTGCCGGCCGCGCTCGGCGTCGTGGCGAGCGGTCGCTTCAAGGTATTCGTCCATCCCGTGATGCGCCCGCAGCCACTCCCGCTGGCTGACGTGGCAGCCGAGCATCGCCAGCTTCTTTTCGTGCACCTTCGAGACATCCACCCACGTCATCGGCGACACCGGCTGGCCCGCCAAATCGTGTCCGCCGACCGGATCGCAGTAGTACAGGTGCGGCACATGACTATCCGGGTGTCGCGGCAATGTCGTGATATTCGGCGCCGGGAAGATGAAGCTCGCCCCGCGAGCCAGCAGGTGCGTCTGCTCGTGGTCGAGCATGTAGTCGATCCTTGGATGCGTGAACACCAGCGTTGGGGCGATCCGCCGAAACAAGTCGACAGCCTTCTGAATCGCTGGCGGCGCGTAGCACACCATTCCATCGCGTTCGTCGAGACATTGGTACGTCGCCCCGATCGACTCAGCCGCCGCCTTAGCCTCCCTGGTGCGGACGGAGGCGATCTGCCAGCGGTCGCGGTTCATCGATCCGCAATCGCCCGGCGTGGCGGTCGCGATATGCAGTTCATAACCGTACTCTTCGCGCAGGCGGATCATCGTGCCGGCGCAGAGGATTTCGCAGTCGTCCGGGTGGGCGAGGAAGGCAAGACAGACGTTGCGTCGTGTGCTCATGTCGACTCGATCCTGCATCACGGCGGCATGAAGTTCATCGCCTTGTACGGAATGCCAAACGCACTCAGCAAAATGCTGATCAACACTGCGATTCCGGCAGCGAGGGAGTCGCCAACGACTAACCCCAGGAAAAACGGCTTGGCCGACCGGAACGCCGACAACCCGCCGAAGCGCAAGCAGATCACCTTGCAGATCCACCCCAGAAAAATGCTGAACCACATCACCTGCCCCGGCGTGGTATTCACCAGCAAATATCCTACGGGATGAAGCGGCCACCAGCTGAAACGCAGATTCATCAGTGACAACAGTAACGTCAGCGCAAACCCTCCGCCGATATGGCTCGCGGGATCCCCGGTCACGGTTTGGTAGTTGCCCTTCTGGTACTGCCTCATCGGCGTCATCTCGTACATCCGGGTCGCATCGACGATTGCCCAGCGGTTAAGCGGTGCCACTTCCGACTCGTCTCGGGTCGCCGCGTAGGTGTATTCCGTCGCCAGGGTGCTGCCGAAACTGATGAAGTAGCCGGCCACCAGCGAGACCATCAACAGCGCAATCAACGGCCATCCGCGGGCGCGGCCCTCTTCATTGGGGGGCTGGGTTTCGTCGTTGATCTTCAACGCATGCGACGCGTAGACCGTCACCGGTTCGCGGAAGTCATAAAACTTGATCTGTAGCAGGCTGCCGTGAAAGAAGGTCTCGAGTGAGACCGAGTTGGTCCAGCCGTACGTGCTGGCCAGCTGCCATGGGAGATAGATCGGCAAAAGCAGTTGGCCGTACACCAGGCCCGTTTCAGCGATGACCCGGGCGATGATGAAGAAGAGGAACACGACCAGCAGGATCATCACCGTCGCGCCGATGAACGAGCACCCCGCCGCACACATCCAGCCGATCATGACCGCAAGACAGCAGACAAAGATCCAGAACGCCGTACGGTAGGAGATGTAGGGGTCCTCCGGCTCGCCCGCACGACGCCCGCGGAATGCCTGGGCGATGATCATCTTCCAATGGCCGCGGCCGATCCAAAGCGCGGCTAGTCCGAATGCGAGGACTGCGCCCATGTGCTCGTACCGCGCCATCGGCCGCGACGGATCTCCGCCGGACGTGCCGACGATCACGCGGGCGATCTCGTTCATGACGAAGAACGACCAGAGGCTGAAAGCGATGGTCGTCGGAATAAAAAACGTAATGCCGACGATGATCAGGTAGATCGTCACGACCGAGAACGCCTTCGAGAGGTGAACGAAGGGGCCCTCGGTGAAAATCTCGCTGAGATTGAAACCGAGTTTGATCAGCGGCACGTACTGCGGCCAATAGGCTGCCGCGACATTCTCAAGGCGTAGAAATACGACGATGCCAATCGCCACCCAAAACGACCTCGAGCGAAACAGCGAGTTCACTGCGCGGCCGGGGCCGGGTTGTTCGATAAGCGCCAACTGCACTTGTGCCAGAGGAAAGCCCAGCCGTTCGTTCTCGAGCCACTGGCGGCGGACCAGGGCCATCAGGCTGATCATCGCTCCGTAAAACGCGAAGAGAAACACACCCCACGTCAGTGCCGGCGTGATCCAGGCCGAATAAGGCGGCCAGCCGCTGTTGTTGCCCATGCGCCCGACATAACCGCCGACGACGATGCTGCGGCTCTGCTCCTCGTACGTACCGCCGCCAAAGTTCGGCCACAGCCACGTCGGAAGGTGCAGCTGCTGAAAGGCTGCTCGGTTCTCGATGTCGGGCGTGAACCACGGCGCCAGCAGAGATGGCACGAAGAACGCCATCAACCCGCGGCTCGGCAGGCAGCAACTGACGAGCGTCATTGAAAACGCCACTGCCATCTCGCCCTGCGTGAACGCATGTCGCGGCGCCCACCTCAACAACGGGCCGTTGACGAGCATCGCGAAGATCAGTGTGGCGACGGTTAAACCGAGCGGCAGATTGTTGCCCACGATGGGTGTGTTGTTCAGGGCATAGTCGCTGTAAGGCGTGAGCCCGCAGACGAAGGCAACGCCCGCCAAGCCCAGAAGTACGCTGCGAACATTAATCGCGCGACGCGTCTGTCGTTGCGTAAGCGGGAAATCCGATTGGTGCACGGGTTCCTTTGCTGCGTAAATCCCATTCTACTGCGAGCCGCCCGATACTCGCACGGCTAAGTCGTACAGACGATCGCGGGCCTTGAGCCAATGGCCGGAGTCGATGGCGTAGCCGTATTTGTACGGGATCGCTTCGGCCAGCAATTTCTCCAGATCGTCGGCGGCCGCCTTACCGGCGGCGGCGTTGGTTTTTGCCAGGCGATCGGCGCCGTCGCGCACGTACTCGATCAGTTTCAGGTCGCTGATGCCTTCACCTTCCAATGCCCGACGAGGGGAATCCAGCACCGTGCCGTCTTTCAACATGAGGATGCGGTGGTCCTGCCCGGCTTCGTAGCGGAACGGCACGGGCATGGAGTAATCGCTGGCATGCATGGCGGCGTAGTTCATCGCGCCATCCATGTGCCACTTGGCGGTGAGCCAATAGAAGACCAGGTTCTCCGCAGGCAAGCCGGTCAGCCGCATGTTGGGCGGGCCGTAGGTGTACCACCAGAGTTGATCCCCTGCCTTTTGCCGCTCGCGAAAAAACGGGGCTGTCACATTGAAGCCGTAGTACGGACACCACGGGTTGAGAACGCCGGCGGCGTCGATCAAATCCGGACGGACAGCGTGGCAGGTCATCGTCTGCAGGCCGGCGTTGTGATAATCGCGGGCGACAATGCTCCAGTACTTCAGGTCCGCCGGCTCATCGGCGACCTTAAACAACATCCGTCCGGTCCGACCCGTGCGGTCGAGCATCGCGTTCAATTGCGGAGCAACAAACCGCGATACGCCCGACGAGTACACCTGAGAAATGCCGAACACATCGCCGCCGAGGTTGCTGAGGAACGCGTTGGTCTGAGTGATGAACTTCGGCTTCAGGCCGAGCTTGGCGTACTCTTCCTCGTAGACCGACATGGTTCGGTCCATCGAGGTAAAATCAATCACCGCGGGGTACTTGCGGTTCTTGTCGGTGAAAGCGCCGACACGATCTACGGCGAACGCGTCGCCCTTCTCAGACGTCAGTCGGACGTATTGCACCGAGCGATCGCCCGGTTCCCAGTGCAGCCCGTAAGACAGCGACTTTTCACTCCGTACCGGCTGGGCGGGCAACGTCACCCAAGCATGGCCGTCCCAGCACGCGAGCGCGATGTTGGTGTCCACCGTGCATCCGACAGCCGCGAAGATTTCGCGCGGGCTCAACGCGGTGGGAAAGGCAAGCATGATGGCCTTCCCCGCGCCGACGTTCTTGGAACTTTCGACATAAGGCGTCCACGCCGCCGACTCCGGCGCGCCGCCGGGCTCGCCCGTGGCCGTTCGATCGGGAGACGTGCAGGGCTCTTTGGTCCACGTAAATTCGAGCGAAATGCCCACGTGCGTCAGCCCGTGCAAGGCCTCGTCGCGAGCGAGATTACGCAGCGCGGTCTCAGCCACCGGACCGGCCTGATGGAACCAGTACGGAACGTACGCAAAGCTATACGTTGCGGCTTTGGTCAGGGGCGGGAGATGGATCGGCTCGACAGTGATCTCGACTGGAAGAACCGTCGTCACGCCATCCGCATCGACTGTCAGCGAGGCGCGATAGACTCCGGGTTTAGCGTCTGCAGGCGTGGCCGCGGTGATCCACACGCCACGCGCTGTGTTGGCCGGCATCGACACCGTCGTATCGGGAAGCAGCGCGTTGGGGATGCGCAAATCGCCGAAGAAGGGAATCCATTCGTAGAACCCGACCGGCCGAACGTCCGGTTTGGGCAGTTTCTCGCCGCGGTCGTTCGTCGCATCGCTCAGCGCGAACGAAAGCTTCTGCACCGCGCGATCGGCGACCACGCCGAACTGTGCCGACCGGCGATCGCCGACGCCTAATCGAATCGACACGTTCTTGGGCGTGCCGGCGGGATAGTCCAAATTCCACGCGAAGATCGATTCCAGCGTATTGCTGGCGACAACGCGGATGGCAGCTTTCGGTGCGTCAGCCGGATGGATGGCAGCCAGCAGCCGATCGGCCGCGCGGACGACCGCCTCGGGTGTATCGCCGGTGGCGTAGACCATCGTCGGGCCCGTGCCATCGGGCGAAGGCTCGACTCCGACAACGCCGTCTTCGTCAGCGAAGAACTCGGGTAAGTTCCAAAGCCCCTGCGTCGCCAACAGCTGCCGAGCATAACGATGCCGTAACGGCGTACCGACGGACAGCATCGCGGCTCGGGCTTGAAACATGCCGATATCGTCGGACACGAGGTAAACGCCCGCTTTGTCCGCGAGTCGCTTGGCGGCCTCGTACTCGGCGATCGTGCCGTTCTTCGCGTAAACGACGCCGACGGCCCGCCGCTGTAACAGGTCGGCGGCGGCCTTGAGATCTTCCTGAAACGGCAGCTTGGAATCGAGATTCAACGGCTGCAGCGCCGCGCCGGCCGTCGCGTTCGGCTTGACCGACATCGATTTCAGCACGGCCGATTCCTGACCGCGGACTTCGCGCGCGTCGAAAAACGCACCGGCCTGCACGAATTTCGGCGGGCCGCCTTCCAGCTTCGTCGGAACGCTGACTGCGTCGCCCGGCTTGCTGATCGGCCCCTGCCACGGTCCCCACTTGCCATCCGCCGTGCCGAATCGCACCGCCATCTTCACGCGACTGACCCCGTTCACGTCCACGTGCGCGAGCAACGTTCCCGCGACAGGGTTCAGATCGTTCTCCTGCCCAAGACTGGAGTGATGAATCTTCAGGACATGAAATCCATTCGGCCGCTGCCCTTCGAGCGGATGATCCGTCACTTCCTCGGCCGGATGCTCCAGCTGTACCCACTGGCTGTCTTCGAACTGCCACTGAACGGCGCCCGGTTTGACGAGCGCGAGGCTCGCGTTGTCACCAAAGAAGCTGAAGGCGATACGTCCGCCGGTAGTCGCGAATTTGAGCGGGCGTGGCAAACGCGTCCAGAACTTGCCCCACCGCACGATCCAAAACCCGCGCGACCACTCGCCGGCGGCGTTGTAACTGATTTTCTTCTGCGGCTCGTCAGCGTCCCACGTCACCGCGACCGATTTTGACGCCCCGACCGCGACCGGTTCGCCCAGCTTCACGCCTTGCGCTGCCACCGGCGATGGATACGCCTCGACCAGCTTCACCCGCGCGTCACCCTCGGCTGCGTCGTAGACGTCCAGCCGCAGGAAACAAACGCCCGGCGTAGCCAGGACGTTGAACGTCACATCCGGGTCCGGCCAGTAGGTGGTGCGGCGGTAGTAGTCCCAAAATGACCAGTCACGCTCCACCCGTGTCAGCGTTTTGCCGTCGCGATCGAGCAGTGACACGGTAAAGTACAATCCGCTCTCCGCTGCGACGCGGACGCGATCGATCGTCGATTCCTTTGCCAACGGAATCACCAGCGACGCGGGTAGCTTCTCCGGCGCCCACACCGTTTCCGGCTTGCCGTCCGTCGCCATCGCGGCCGACTCGTCGCCGTGGGATGCGACCGGCTTTTGTCCGCTCAACAGATCAGCCTTGACGTCCTGCGCAATCAGCTTCGTCGCACCCGCTTTTTCAACGACCATCTCGCGCACGGCCGGCGGAGCGGGGAGCGCGACCTTTGGAGCCAATGGTAATTCATCCTCGGCCGACCGTGCTCGCGGGAGCGGGCCCTGCGTCACACTCAGCTTTCCATCCAGATAAGCCAGAAGCCATCCGGCCTCGGCCGCCTCAGGAATCGCCGGGTATTTTGACGCGGCCTCAGCCAACGCCGCGCGGGCTTCATCAGGGGCTTGGTCCCAGCCGAGCTTCCCGAGATCGAGCAGGAAGTGCACCCGCCGGTCTTCTGCGTTCACCCGCTTGGCGGATGCCGCTGCGGCGCGCTGGGCTTCCAGCTGCAGTGTCGGATTTTCGCTGGTGGCAACACTGCGGATAACAAACTCTCCCAAGTCCGTGCTGCGGTCCCGATCTAACGCATGACGCGAAGAAAGCTTCACCAACGTTCGCATGGCGGCCGCGTCGAAACGCATGGCACGCAAGAGCGTGAACGACATGTCCAACACTTCGCCTTCGGGTGCCCGCTGCACCAACACGTCCCAAAGGGGCAGCGATTCGACACGGCTCATGAGCGGCGAGCGCATGAGGGATAGCCAGCGAGCCTCCGTCGCCTCAGTGGGAACGTTGGCCAAGCCTTTATCGAGCACCGCAGCGGCGCCGGCGATATCGCCCGCATTCATTCGATTGCCGGCGTCATCAAAAACGCTACTGATCGTCGCCGCCGTCGCCTCGTCTTCGGCTTTCAGCGTTGCGAGCTCGGTAGCGGCGGCAGGATCGTTGGCAGCAGCGATGCGCAAGAGCTCTTCCCGCGCCTGGCGTTCGACGAGCGTACCCGGCCCCGCCCAGTCTCGCAGTGCTTTGCACTCGGCAGCGTACTGCTCCGGGCCTAGTTCGCGTGCGGCCAGCCGCAGCATTTCCTGCCGTAACGATCGTAAGTTGGGATACGGGCCGCACGCCTCGCTCATGGCTTTGACGAACTCGTAGGCTCGTGCCGGCGACAGCTTCATCTTTCGCACGAACCCGGCAACCCTGACTGCCAGGATAGAACGGTCTTTCAACGCCGGCAGTATCGCTTCGAATGCGGCCAGCCGTGCTTCATTAGATTCCTTGGATGCCCCGATCGCTCGAACGACATGCGTGATCGGTACGGTATGGGCATCCGTAAACAGGGGGTACTTGTTGATAAACGCGATGAGTGCCGGAGCGAGCGCGTCGAGCTTTTGCTGATCAACCAACTCAAGGATGTCGGAAGCCTCATTTCGGGCGGCCAGATCCGTGCCGGGATAGTTGGCGATGATCCACCGCTGCCGACGGCGCAGCGCATCGCCCGAGAGGCTGGCGCGCTGGTTGTCTTTAATGGTGTCGTCGAGCTGGTGGTACTTGCTGACGGCCTTTTCCCAATCCACGTCCGCCGGCTGCGCAATCGCCGGACTGGCGAAGATGGCCAGGATTAGTAGTAAGGCGTACCACTTCATTGAACACTCCATGGCTGGGCAGACTGAACGGGTACCGGTCTCATTATATATTTCATTGCCTTAAATTTGTTGTTAAAATTTTCCCGGCGGCATAGACTCGGTGCGGGTATGAACGACTCGCCGGCCGCCACTGTTCTTTTCCTGACGGATACCCATGTTGGTGCGGGATCTACCGGCTTCCAGCAGCAGCCACGGTGCCCGCAGCTGCTTGGGCCGCTGTTTGAATCGCTGAAAAAGCTTGTTCGCGATCGACATGTCGGGTACCTCCTCCATGGCGGCGATCTGACCGAGCTGGGCACGGCTGAGCAGATCGAACAATCCGTCGGCCTTCTTCGGTCGCTAAATGTGCCGGCCGCCATGTGCCTGGGCAATCACGATTTGACGACGCCGGCGTCGTACGGGCTCTGGACCGAAGCGCTTGCTACCGCCGGCATCGCCGTCGCCGATTGCGTGGTAGCCGTCGCTAATTGGGACATCATCCTCGTCAACACGCATTGGAGCATCGAGCGCCAACCCGGCTACCTTTGGACCCGGGCCGTTCCGTGCGTTGAGGCGATTACCGACTCGCAACTGGCCTGGCTCGAAAACGTCCTTCAGCAGAATGCCATTCGGCCCGCGATTGTAATGACGCACGTCCCACTCGATCCGTTGCCGCCTCGCCTGACTGGACTTGAAAAACCGATCCACGGCGCCCACGTTAACTACGTCCAGAAACTCGAATCCACGCTCAACCGTCACAGTCGCGTCAAGCTTGTTCTTGCTGGGCACAATCACGTGAATTGCGCTACCCGACAGAACGGCCGAATCCATCTCAGCACCGCAGCGACACTCGAGCCGCCGTTCGAGGCACGCCTGATTCACCTCCGCCCGCAAGCCGTGCGGATCGAAACCGTTCCACTCCTACCTATGACGCCGGACATTCAATGGCTGCCGGAGCAGGCATGGATCAGCGGCCAAACGTGCGACCGAACGATCGAGCTGGCGTTCTCCGGAATTCAGCCGAGCGAGTCGATCCCTTCCACCATATAAATCTGCGTCGTCCCGCTCCGACGACAATTGAAAAGCATGCGCTTGCCGTCTGGTGTCAGGATCGGATGCGAATGCGTATTCTGCGTTCGGCCGAGCAGCGATCCGGTGTTGAGCAAGTAGGTGAACTCCAGCGGACTATCCGCATCGCGCGTCCGGCCGAAATACAACTGCTGCCCTTCCTTGCCGTGATTGGTGCGATTGAAGGTATCGAACACAAATCGTTGCCCGTCGGCGTGAACACCGAGGTGACAGAATCGCGGACCTGCAAAGTTACGAGAAAGAATATTTCGCCGTGCAGTCGGATGTGCTTGATATTCCTGACCCGGCGCCGGATCGTCCGGCCAGCCCTCAACGACTTCCTGCCGCGTCTCTTCGCCCCATCCGTACGTGCTGTCGTGATTTTCGAGCGTGATCGTGACGATCGACCTCCCGCGACCGCGCCACACCTGGTGGCCGATATTGGATTCACGTCCGTCGCGACCCAGCGGCACGGTGCGCCAGTGCGTGCCGTCGTCGCGGATGACGTAGATCCCCGTACCCCCGTCGGCGGGCGGGCCGAGAAGCCGCGTGAGGTTGCCTTGTACATCGCTGCTCGATCCGTGGTTCATCTGGACCATGACGTCGTGCGGCGCGTCAGGCGATTGGCAGTACTGCACGTGGCTGTTGCAGAAATCGCGGTGCTCGGCGATCAACTTGCATTCACCCGTCGCCAGATCGATGACCAGCAGGCCGAACGGCGCGTCAGCTTGCGTGCCGTTGCCGAGGTACGCCGAAGTACAAAATCGCTGGCCGTCAGACGACACCGTGCCCAGCGTGTAAAACCGGCTGGCCGCAGGCTTGCCTTTGGCGATGGGGCCGTCCAGCCGCGCCACTTCCTCGCGACCTAGATTGCCCGGGTTCAGCCGCCACAGTGTCGCCGATCCGCCGCCGACGACGGAGTTGTCTTCAACGAAGTAGATCCATTTCCCGTCCGGCGACACCACCACCGACTTGGTCGTCTCCGTCGCGTCGATGATCTTGCGAAGTTCCTGCCGGCCGGGCGGAAGGCTGGCCAGGTAATAGCCGTCGTGCCCGCGGATCACGAACCGGGTTCGATCTTCGAGAAAGATCGGGGTTTCTGGATAGATATTGGAATATTCGCCGTCGTCAGGGGTGATCTGTGTCACGCGCAATCCCTTCGGCGACGAGGAGTCGAGAATATCCTGCCGTGCGCGGGGCTGGACTGAAAGTGCAATAGTGTTCATGGTAGTCCGTCAAAGCACGTAGTTGGTCCCGGCCACGCCGGCGACGGCTTCGCGAGCGCGCTGCTGATTGGTCTTCGACTGATTTCGATACATGTTGAGATGACAGTACGAGCGAAGCTCGGCGTCGTGCTGCTCCAGCAGCGCCAACACCGGATCTTCGGCCGCGATCATCGCCTCACGATCGCCGGCTACTTCATGCTCACGCACGGCCTTGGCCAGACGGATGTATTGGATCCAAATGCGGTATCGCGCGACGCGTGGCGAGTCGGGCTGCGCGTCGAGGAGTTGTTCAAACTGTGCGAGCAGGGCCGTCGGAACGCGCGGGATGTACAGGGCATCGTGCAGAAGCGCAAGCGTCTGGCGAGCCAGCATCGCGGAAGAACCGAACGTGGCCGTGTAGTAATCGCGCTCGATTCGCGACAGGCTTGCCGAGCCGTGCCAGAGCATTTCCGCTAACGCCATCTCGGGAAACGTGTCCGGCCAGGCGCGATACGCGGTGCAGATGTAATAGACTTTTACGTCCTTGCGAAGGTACGTGTCGATCTCCCTGGCGATCAATTCGGGAGTCGGCATGTAGAGGTAGCGCGTGCGGTCGTTCCGGCGTGTCTCATCGTAGAAGTGCCCGCCGTACTCAAAGATGCCCAGCGTTGATCCAGTCTGCCGGCATACTTTGTGCCACTCGTTGAACAGCGGGCCATATTCGCGCTCGTCGAGCGGATTAATGCGGTCCGGCGCCGGATACAGCCGGCCGGTCTCGTGAACGCCGTCAAAACTTTCCCAGATGTTGTGTCGGTAGTGACGCAAATACGGACAGAAAAGCGTGAGGAAGCGATCGCTCTTGGGCAGTTCATGACGCGGCGGATTCAGCAGGTTTGAGTACGCGATCAATTCAATCGGAATATGCGCCGGCAGTTTTTTCGCCAGACGCAAAGCCACGTGGTACATGTGCTCGTACGGCGTGCGCTGAAGACACTTTTCGCACTGACACCAGTTGTTCACACCATCGTGTGGCCAAAGTCCGAAGATCGCTGTGTCCGGAAAGTCGGCGACGTGGGCGGCGATGCGGTCGGTTAACGTCTCGCACATCGCCTGGTTCGACCAGCACGGTTGGATCGGCAAGATCGCATCCAGGTGCGGGCAGTCGGGCATGTGGACCAAGCCTCGCGTGGCGCGCTGGCCGTCGCGCAGGCCAAACCATTCGGGATGCTCAGCAAACAACTCGGCCGGTAGGAAATAGTCGATCGCGTGATCGCCGAGTGTGAGCAGAATGCCACGATCGCGACACGTATCGATGCACTCGCGTCGGTGAGATTCGGTCTGCCGCATGAAGTGCCCGGAGTTCCGCCGCCACAGGTTAAAGCGATTCCGGGCCATCCATCTGAGAAACGCGGGGTACGATTGATCCGCCGTCGGCGACCCATCGCGGGCGCGGAGCGGCATTACCGGCACCTGCGGACCGGTGGGCAATGGGCGTGGCGGTGCAAAGAGGGTGTCGTTCTCTTCGTGAACCCCTGCCCAGAGCACGCCGAGCAGACACCTCAGCACTTCGCCAACGCCGTATTGGGCGCCCACCGCCCCGCCGCCGATGATCCAGAAGTCATGGTCGCCTTGGCGGGAGATCTGGAATGTCTGCCGCTGGACTTCCCAGTTACACCGGCGGGCAAAGCTCGTCGGGATTTCGCGCCCTGGGCACGACACCTGGTGTGAAACCGGGCAGGACGTCCGGTCGACGTCTATCGCCAAAATGTGCAGACGAACCGTCGGTACTGCGACGCCATTCTCCTTCGCGAGACGGCAGGCGAGGTCGATGTCGTATCGGCACTCTGCTGCAGCGCGGTCGGGCAAATTGGTGGATCGAATGGCGATCATATTATTTAATTTACCACTATAAATTAAATCAGACGCATGGCAAGCGCAAAGCTACTCGGTGAAAGCTTTGCGTAGCGCTTGCAAATACGCCGTGCCGCGTTTCTCATCGGGCTCCAGGTAGCTGCCCTCGGTCCATTCGTTCCAACAGTTGATGGTCATAATGCGGTCGACTTCCGGCCGATCCCGCAGGCGCTCGCGGGTGGCGCGAACGGCGTCACCGAAACGCTCCGGCGTGTTGCCCGTCATGGTGTGCATGAACGGGTAGCCGAAATTGCCATATTCCTGAGACTGATCGGCCCGCGGACTGCTGTCCCAGCCCATTGTGACATTGGGGTAATACGGCTTGTCGAATTGCGCCTCGGCCTGCGACCAATAGTCGAAGTACGCCTTTTGAACCTGCAGATAATCAGTCTGCATTTTCGGCAGCGTGAAGTGATGAATCCAGACATAGGAACTGATGCTGTCGAACCCGAGCTGATTCACCAGCGTCGCTGGGTCAGCCGGCTGCGTTTCGCCGGGCAGGATGGGACTGCCCCACACCACGGCATTCAGATGCAAACCCGGCAGCCCCGCCTGCTCGCACCGCCGGCGAAAACGGTCCATCGCCTTCCGCGTGCTACTCACATTTTCAAAGCTGGCGACGAGCTTCGATAACTCATAAATCGAAAAATACGGCTGGCCGTCGATCCGCCAGTACGACGGATGCAGGAAGTATTTCTCGATGACGTGATCGCAGATTCCGTCGAATGTTTTTGGCGTGACAACACCCGGATACAGCAGCTTTGCCGGCTCGCCGCGGCGGTATGGATGGATATCGATCCAGTCATGATTCGCCCACATCAATGCGAATTTCAGCCGGCCGTTGTTGGGCGCTTTCAGGAAGCCCGCGTCGAGCCCGCGCTCCAGAAACGGACCGTCGTCGTACCAGTACCAATCGAAGATAAACGCATCGACATCATGATCAGCGGCCGAGTCGATCTTCTGAGCCATGACGGCCGGGTCTGATTCGTCCAAATGCCCCCACGCCGGCACATTCGGCTGGTGATGTCCGGCAAACCGGGGCTTGGCGGCTTTCACCAGTTCCCACTCGTCCCAATCGCCGCCGCGAAGTTTCCGGCTTTCCAGCACAGTGGGATCCGAAGCTTGGAATTCACGTGACTTGAAGTCGCGG
>JADMIO010852430.1_pt1 | contig 14677 bp, 17 predicted proteins | sample 8958161 | NCBI WGS metagenome assembly JADMIO01 (sample SAMN16585339, study PRJNA669376) | soil metagenome | isolation source: Crop rotation soil | place: USA: Cullars Rotation, Alabama | collected 2011 | reverse complement strand
GACGGGGCTGGCGCAGCCGCCCTCCAGCCCGTGCGCCAGCGCGGCAGCGCCGACGGCCGGGACGGTCAGGACGGCCGCGCGCACACCCCGGACCAGCCCCGAGCGGGGGTCCGGGCGCAGCGGTGCGGTCACAAGGATCCTTCGTCTCACGAGGGTGTGCGGATGCCCATCCTCTCAGGTGACGGCTCCTCCGGCTCGGCCCGCTCCTCGGCGAGACCCGCCCACGGCTTCTTGATGCTCCCGGCCGCCGCCATGCCCTCGGGGCAGTGCCGCGCGAAGTCGCACCACCCGCAGAGCGTGCCGGGGCGCGGCGGGAACAGCTCCGCGCCGTCACCGCCCTCGGCCAGGCCCGTCTGCGCCGCGACGGCCTCCGTGGCGATCGCCTCGGCCCGACGGACGTGCCGCGCGAGGGTCTCCTCGGTGTGCTCCCAGGCGAGCACCTTGCCGGTCGGCACGTGGTGCAGCTCGACCTTGGTGCAGGGCTTGCGGAGCGTCCTCTGGCACGCGAGGGCGTACAGCGCCAGGGCCATCGAGCCGCGCGCGTCGTCCTCGGTGAGCAGCGAGCGACCGGTCTTGTAGTCGACGACGACGAGCTCCTCGCCGCGGTCGTCGACCCGGTCGACGCGACCGCTGACCGCGAGGCCCTCGGTCTTGAACGCGACGGTCCGCTCGATGCCGCGCGGCTCGTCGTGCGGGTCGAGGCGGTCGGCGTAGCGCTCGACCATGTCGCCGGCGAAGCCCTTCCAGCGGTGGGCCTGGTCCGCGTCGGAGAAGCCGTCCGTCTGCCAGGCCTGCTCCAGCAGAGCGCGGGCAGAAGGGCCGTTCCGCTTCTCGATGGGGAGGTCCCACCAGCGGGCGAGCGCGAGGTGCACCACGGCCCCGACGGTGTTGTGGGCCCACGCCGGGCCCTTCGGCGGCGTCGGCCGGTCGAGGTACGTCATGCGGTAGCGCCGCGGGCAGTCGAGCCAGGTCGTCAGCCGCGACGGAGTGCACGAGAACAGCCTCGTCGGCATCCCCTCGAGCCCCAGCTGCTGCATCCGACCATCTTGCCGGACACCTCGGACACCAGCGGGGACCCTGTGGAGCGCCGGGCGCAGGACCGCACCGTCAGGCGGCGGCGATGAAGCCCATGACGCTGTCGGCGAGCAGCTGCACCGCGATGGCGGACAGCAGCAGGCCCGAGATGCGGGTGAGCAGGACGATCCCCGACTCCCGGATGAGCTTCGTGATCGCGACGCTGAAGAACAGCGACAGGAACACCAGCAGGTGCACGGCGACGATGCCGCACGCGATCGCGACGCGGTCGAGCGCGGTGTGGTGCTGCTGCACGAAGACGATCGTCGCGACGATCGCGCCGGGGCCGGCCAGCAGCGGCGTGCCGAGCGGCACGAGGGCGACGTTGACGTTGTCGACCTCGCTCGGGTCGTCCTGCTTGTCGGTGAGCAGCTCCAGCGCCACGATCGTCAGCAGCAGCCCGCCCGCGCCCTGGAGCGCCGGGATCCCGATGCCCAGGTAGGTCAGGATCTGCTGGCCCAGCACCGCGAACAGGCCGATCACGAGCAGCGAGACGAGCACCGCCTGCCACGCGAGGCGGCGCCGCTTCTTGTTGGTGCGTCCGGCGGTCAGGCCCAGGAAGAGCGGCACGTTGCCGAGCGGGTCCATGATCACCGCGAGGGTCACGAACACCGTCCCGAAGACGTCGAGGAACATCAGAGGACCGCCGATCCGGAGGCTCCTGCGAGCAGCTCCTCGAAGACGTGCGGGGAGGTCACGAAGTCCCCCAGGGCCACGGTCTTGTTGAGGCCGTGGAAGTCACTGGCTCCCGTGACGAGCAGCCCGTGCGCCTCCGCCAGCTCGCGGAGCCGCTCCCGGGTCTCGGGCGGGTGGTCGGGGTGGTCGACCTCCAGGCCCGCGAGACCGGCAGCCGCCATGTCGGCGATCACCTGGTCGCCGACGACCCGCCCCCGGGCAGCGGCGCCCGGGTGCGCGAAGACCGTGACGCCTCCGGCGTCGCGGACCAGCCCGATCATCTCGACGACGTCGACCTCCAGGCGGGTCCCCCAGTAGCGGCCGCGCGACCCGATCCACTCGGGGGTGAAGGCCTCCGCGACCGAGCCGACGACGCCGCTCTCGACGAGCGCCTGCGCCACGTGCGGTCGGCCGACCGTGCCGTCGGCGAGGTCGCGCACCTGCTCCCACGAGACGGGCACGCCGTCAGCGACGAGCATGCGCACCATCTGCTCGGCACGCCGGACGCGGCTCTCGCGCAGCTCCGTCATGCGGTCCATCAGCGGCGTCGACGACGGGTCGAACAGGTAGGCCAGCAGGTGCAGGCTGATCCCGTGGCGCGCGCACGAGATCTCGGCGCCGCGCACCAGCGCGAGCCCGTCGGGCAGGGCCTGCGCAGCGCGGTCCCAGCCGTCGATCGTGTCGTGGTCGGTGAGGGCGATCGCGTCGAGCCCGGCGTCGCGCGCCTCGCGCACGAGGACCTCGGGCGGGGTGGTGCCGTCGGAGGCCGTCGTGTGGGTGTGGAGGTCGATGCGGGGGCGGAGCACCGGCCCAGGCTAGATCAGGGCAGCCGGGGTGACGCCGCCCCCGCCGGCAGGTCGAGCGCGCGGTGCGCCTCGTGCCGGAGGTCGTGCAGCTCGACGTGCTCCATGAGCACGAGCTCCGCCGCGGGCGGCCACAGGACGGCCCACAGCCACACGCCGAGCGCCTCCCCGACGAACGCGACCCGGTCGTCAGCCGACCCGCAGCGCCACAGGGGCGTGGGGTGCCCGCCGGCGAGCACCTTCGCGTCCGGTGCCCCCTCGAGGTGCACGCTCGGGTCGTCGATGCCGTCGATCCCGGCGAGGCGCGCACCGAGCCCGATGCCGGGCTCCTCGGCGACGAGCAGCAGGTCGGCCGGTCCGCCGAGGGGCGACGGACCGGCGAGCGCGAGCACGCTCGCGGTGGCGCCGGTGCGCTCGTCCCCGCAGATGCCGAGCCCGCCGTACGTCCACTGCGGCAGCAGCGGCATCGGCGCCCACAGCGGCACGCTCGCCGAGGCCGAGACCTGGCTCAGACCGGCGAGCGGCTTCTGGCTGTAAGGGTGCACCCGCCCGTGCTGGGAGCACGACCAGTCGCTGGACATGAGCCCCGGGGCGCGGAGCGCGCCAGAGCACCGCGGGCACGTCGGGGCGACCGTCATGCCCACGACGGTCCGCTCCCGACCGCCGTTGGTCAAGACCCCGCGGGTGTTACTCCTGCAGCGTGGGGCGCCCCGGCTGCTCTCCGCCGCGGGCGTCGAGGTAGCTCTGCTTCGGGACCATCACCTTGCGGCGGAAGATGCAGACGAGCACGCCGTCCTGGTTGTAGCCCTTGGTCTCGACGTAGACGATGCCTCGGTCGTCCTTCGACTTCGACTCGGTCTTGTCGAGCACCTCGGTCTGGCCGTAGATGGTGTCGCCGTGGAAGGTCGGGAAGACGTGCTTCAGGGACTCGACCTCGAGGTTGGCGATGGCCTTGCCGCTGACGTCCGCGACGGACATGCCGAGCAGCAGCGAGTAGACGTAGTTGCCGACGACGACGTTCTTGCCCTGCGGCGTCGTGGTCGCGTAGTTCGCGTCCATGTGCAGCGGGTGGTGGTTCATCGTGATGAGGCAGAAGAGGTGGTCGTCGTACTCCGTGACCGTCTTCCCTGGCCAGTGCTTGTAGACGGCACCGACCTCGAACTCCTCGTAGCTGCGACCGAACTGCACGTGGATCTCCTTGTGACGAGAGGGCTCTGACGAGTGTTGCAGCGTGACCGCGGTCACGGAGGGGGCGGGTGCACCGCGCACGCCGGAGTGCCACCGGGCAGCTGCTGCCGGTGCTCCGAGACCCAGCGGTACGCGCGCGCCGCGACCCAGGAGAAGGGCGGTACGAGGAGCAGCCCGCCGAGCGGGCGCCACGGCAGGGCGCTCCCGAGGAGCAGCCGGGCGACGGCCTCGTGACCGCTGCTCACGCGGCCGCCGTCGACCCACTGCACCTTGTCGTCGCACTGCTCGGGGGTGAGACCGAGCGCGTCGAGATCCGCGTGCTGCCAGGCGATCACGGTCCCGGCACGCAGACCGAACCGACCGACGAAGCCGACCGAGGTCGTGCAGAACCCGCAGTCCCCGTCGAAGACGAGCGTGCTCACAGGTGGGCTCCTGTCCAAGTGACGGGCGGCCCGTGCCCGAGGGCGTCGGCGAGGTGCACGCGGTCACCACCGGGCCATCGGCGGGCGTTGACGCGGAACACGTGGTCACCGACGGCCTTCTCGGGCTCGAGGCTCAGCCGCACCAGCGGCGCGGCCGCAGTCGTCGCGGCGCCGACCCGCTCGAGCAGCGCGTCGACGGCCTTGCGCTCCTGCGGGTCGACGTACTGCCAGACGACGCTGTGCCAGACCACGGTCGTGACGCCAACAGGAAGCGCCGCGAGCTCACGGGTGAGGAAGGCGAGGGCACCGTTCCGCTCGACCTGGGCCGGGATCCGCTCGGCGACCTGGAGCGCGCCGCGGAGCCGCTCGAGCCGCGCCCGCTGGTCGGCCCACACGTAGGACGTGAGGGTGAGCCGCCCCTCGGTCGTGGTGGGGTCGAGCGGGTTCGGGTCGCAGCCGCGTCGCTCGAGGATGCTGACGGAGCCCCGGGGACGCGGCCCGTCCCACGGACGGTCGAGCCGCACCGGGCTGCGCGGGTCTCCGAGGACCTCGCCCCCCACCTCGTACGCGAACGCGTCGCAGCGCAGGTTGAGCCCGGCGGAGGACCCGATCTCGAGCAGCCGCACCGGCCCGTCGATCATCAGCAGCGCGCCGTACAGGGCGGCGGACCGGCCGACCTCGTTCGTCTGCACCGTCCGGGTCAGCAGGACGCGCAGCTCGTCGAGATGGTCCCGGCAGGCGCGCGCCGCAGCGGGCCAGACCTGCGCGACCGGGGCGGTCCCCCCGACGCTCGGGTAGTGCAGGGCGAGCTCCGGCGCCTTCCGCTCGAGGACGAGGCGGTGCAGCGCCCCGGCGAAGCGCAGCGGAGGCACCGACCCGATCGGGTCGCTAATGTGCGGCTGCATCAGGTCGGCGACAACCCCGCCGTCGACGAGGTCCTGCGCCGCCCCTTCGAGCAGGTGGCTGGTGAGGGGGCTCCCGTTCTCCCGGCAGTGGGACGCCTGGAGCAGGAACCGGGTCGCCAGCTCGTTCACGACAGGTCCGCCGCCGGGCGCAGCGGGTCGCGCAGGTCGCAGCCCTGCGTGAGCCAGCGCTCCTCCAGGGCCTCGGCGCCGTGGACCCGCTTCCAGGCCGCCTCGTTGGGCGTCATCGGGTGCAGGGGCAGGAAGCGCACCGGCTCCTCGCCGTCGAGCGGCAGGTCGGGGACCGGCGCTCCCGGCGACCCGACGAGGACAGCCGTGAACCGGCTGCCGTCCCAGAGCGGCTCGCCGAGGTCCAGACCGGCCCCGGGCGACACGACGACCCCCTCGACGGCGGGGGACGCGGCGAGGGCTGCGAGCCGCCGCAGGACCGTGTCCTGGGGCGCATCGAGGGTCAGCACCAGCTCTGCCCGCGGGCCGTGCTGCGCGACCAGGTCGGCACCGGGGTCGGCCATCGGGCTGCGCGACATCCCCAGGGTGACGTAGCGGCAGACGCCCCCGGCGGTGAAGCGGAGCACCTCCATGCGCTCGGTGCCGAGGAACGAGACCCCGGCCCGGCCGCTGCTCTCGCCCAGCACCGGGGCGAGGTGCGCCTCGACGAGCAGCAGCACCTCGTCCCCGGTCACGGGACCAACCTAGTGGGGCGGCTAGATCGCCTTGTTGCCGGCGACGTCGTAGGCGAACGTCTGCCCACCGCTGGTCATGGTGATCTTCTTGAAGGTGATCGTGACGGCCTCGGTGCTGGACTCACCGACGCCCTGCGAGACGCTCGAGACGAGCACGTCCTCGAGCTTGTACGTCGTGGTCGTCGTCGGGGTGCAGTTCGACGGGTCGCACAGCGTCAGGTCCGCGGTCGTGATGTGCACGCCGGTGGAGACGTCCCGCAGCAGCGACACCGAGGTGGCGTCGAGCTTCTTGGTGAAGGAGATGTCCTGGAAGGTGACCTTCCCCGCACCCGAGCCGGTGCCCGTGGCGGCGCCGCCGGAGTTCGACGCCCCGAACGAGAACGAGTAGATCTCGATCTCGCCCGCGTGGTCGGGCCCGGTCGTCGGACCGGTGATCCCGGCGAGCTTCAGCAGACCGGCGGAGGCGGGCGCCGCGCCCGGACCGCCCGAGCCGGCAGGCCCCTGGTCGCCCTGGTCGCCCTTGTCGCCCTTGTCGCCCTTGTCTCCCTTGTCTCCCTTGGCCCCGGGCGTGCCCGGCTCGCCGGGTGTCCCGGGGGCGCCCTGCGGACCGGTGATCGACCAGCTGAGCGGGTGCTCCTTCTTCTTGCACGTGTCGGTGGCCGCGACGACGCGCAGGGACCCCCCGTCGTCCTGCGCGCAGGCGAAGATCGTCGTCTCCGTCGACCCTGCTGCGTTCGCGAACTGGGTGACCGTGAGGCCACCGCCGACGGCGAGTGCCGTGATGCCTGCTCCGACGAGGACCTTCGTGGACCTGCTCATGGTGTGCCTCCCTGCTCCCGCGACGATGCGGGTGCGGGCGCACCGTAAGGCGGCCACGGCGGCAGAGGTGTCGGGTTGCCGACTCCCCGGGGTTACCCCTTGGCCTGGTAGTCCTTCAGCAGACCGCGGCTGATGATCGTCTTCTGGATCTCGCTGGTGCCCTCGCCGATGAGCAGGAACGGCGCCTCGCGCATGAGGCGCTCGATCTCGTACTCCTTGGAGTAGCCGTAGCCGCCGTGGATGCGGAAGGACTCCTGCGTGACCTCGGCGCAGTACTCGCTCGCGAGGAGCTTCGCCATGCCGGCCTCGACGTCGTTGCGCTTGCCCATGTCCTTCAGGCGGGCGGCGTTGACCATCAGGGCGTGGGCGGCCTCGACCTTCGTCGCCATCTCGGCGAGCTTGAACTGGATGGCCTGGTGCCCCGACAGCGGCTTGCCGAAGGTGACGCGCTGCTGGGCGTACGCGATCGCGAGCTCGAAGGCGCGGATCGAGATGCCGCAGGCCCGGGCGGCGACGTTCACGCGGCCGACCTCGACGCCGTCCATCATCTGGTAGAAGCCCTTGCCGCGACCGGCCTCGCCGCCGAGGATCGTCGACGCGTCGACGCGGGCACCGTCGAGGACCATCTCGGTCGTCTCGACGCCCTTGTAGCCCATCTTGTCGATCTTCCCGGGGATCGTGACGCCCTGGGCGGTCTCGCCGAAGCCGGGCTCCTTCTCGATGAGGAAGGTGGTCATGTTCTTGTAGACCGAGTCGCCGCCCTCGTCGGTCTTGACGAGCGTCGCGATGAGGCCGGCGCGGGCACCGTTCGTCAGCCACATCTTCTGGCCGTCGAGGACGTAGGAGTCGCCGTCGCGGACGCCCTTGCTCTTGATGGCGGCGACGTCGGAGCCACAGCCGGGCTCGGACATCGAGAAGCCGCCGCGCAGCTCGCCGGTCGCCATCAGCGGCAGCAGGCGGGACTTCTGCTCGTCGGTGCCGTGCTGCTTGAGCATGTAGGCCACGATGAAGTGGGTGTTGATGACACCGGACACGCTCATCCAGCCGCGGGCGATCTCCTCCACGACGAGGGCGTAGGTCAGGAGCGACTCACCGAGGCCGCCGTACTCCTCCGGGATCATGAGCCCGAACAGGCCCATCTCCTTCATGCCCTCGACGATCGCCTCGGGGAACTCGTCCTTGTGCTCGAGGTCGGTCGCGTAGGGGATGATCTCCTTGTCCACGAACGTGCGGACGGTGGACAGGATCTCCTGCTGGATCTCGGTGAGACCCTCGGTGGACGCGAGCCGAGCCATGACGCTCCTCAGTGAGGCCGGTGTTTCGGAGAAGTCTCCCACCGCCTACTGGTCGGTAGCCACCTCGGGGGCGTGAGATCCCCCACGCCCGTCGAGCCCGAGCAGCACCTCGACCCCGGCGGCCGAGGCCGCCAGCTGCAGGGTGTGCAGGGCGAACGCGCGGTCGGGGTGGCAGGCCTCCAGGTCGGGCGCGAGCGCCTGGACGCGGTCGCTGGCCTGGGCGACGGCGAGCGCCTGCGTGAGCCCCATCGCGCTCGCGATGCCGGCGCAGATCGCGACGCCTCCCTCGGGGAGCCCCATGGTCCGCTCGACCTGCAGGAGCAGCTGGTCGAGCCAGCTCACCTGCTCCGGCCACTGCACGTCGGGGAGCACCAGCAGCGCGACGCGCGTGCCGGCCGTCTCGACGACCTCGATGACGTCGCGGTAGGTGTGCGGCGTCGCGAGGCCGTTGACGCGCACCGCAACCCGGCCGGACCAGCCGCCCTCCGCCACCGCGTCCGCCACGGCGGACCGCGCCGACGGCTGGCCCTCGAGGTCGAGGACCACGAGGTCGGCGGTGCTGCCGCGCGAGTCCGCGACGCGCTGCGGGTCGTTGCCGGGGACGACGAGTGCCTTCATCCCCGCAGGCTATTCGACGGGGACGCTCGGCCTGGCTGACGAGCGGATGACCAGCGCGACCCCGCTGACGAGCAGGACGGCCGCCGGGACGGCAAGCCACGGCACGTGCTGGCCGGCGACGAACAGGGCCGCGATCAGCGCCGCGCCGGGGATCTCGAACAGCAGGCTCAGCGAGATGACGGTGGGGCTCGTCGTCCTGAGGATCACGTTGAACAGGGAGTGCCCGAGCAGCTGCGCACCCGCGGTGAGACCGACGAGCTTGAGCCAGTCGACGCCGTCGTACCCGGTCAGCCGCTGACCCGCGAACAGGCACGTCACCAGCAGCAGCAGCGAGGTGGTGACGTAGCAGAGGGCGGTGTACGTCGTGGTGCTGACGCTCTGCCTGACCGCGCTCCCCGCGGCCATGTAGCCGGCCGCGAAGACGCCACCGGCCACCGCGAGGCCGTCCCCGAGCAGCGCCTCCCCCGACACCTGCAGGTCCGCCCCCGTGAGCAGCAGCGCACCGGCCATCGCGATCCCGATGCCGAGCCAGACCTGCACGACGATCACCTCGCCCTGCGCCTTGGCGATCAGCGCGGCCCAGACCGGCTGCGTCGCGACGAGCGCCGTCGCGCTGGCGACGGAGGTGTACGACAGCGCCGGCACCCAGGTCGCGAAGTGCAGCGCCAGCAGCACACCGGCGAGCAGCGCGAGCCGCCACTCCCGCCGGCTGAGCCCCGCGAGCTCCGCGCGACGGCGGAGCAGGACGACGGGCGCGAGCACGGCGCTCGCCATGGCGTTGCGCCAGAAGGCGATCGCCAGAGCGGGCGCGACGGTCGCGGCGATCAGCGGCCCCGAGGTCGACACCGCGACGAGGGCCACGACCATGAGGCTGAGGTCGCGGGTCGGGGGTCGCACCACCACCGACGTCGTCACCGCACCATGATGTCAGTCGTGCCGCTCGACCCGTCCGCCGAAGAGGCCACCCGCAAGGCGGGTGCCCTCTGGGTCCGGGACGCCCTGCTGTGGCACGTCTGGCACGAGGGCTCGGCCTGGGCGGTCTGCGGCGGCCTCGAGCAGGCCCACCCCGGTACGGGGCCGGCGCGCGTCACCGTCCGCGGGGCCTCAGGGGTCCACAGGTGGGACGCGCTGGTCACCGACGAGCCCTGGACGGACGAGCTCGCGGCCCTGCTCCACGACAGCCGTCAGAGCCCGCCGGACGGCGAGGACCAGCCGCAGCGGTGGCGCGGGGACTCGGTCCTCGTGCGGATCAGCCCGGCACCCTGATCTCGCCGCGCGCGACCGGCACGACGGACCCGCCGACGGTGGTGCGGACGGCAGTGCCTCCCACGACGTCCACCGTGCACGTCAGCGTGGACGGCCGACCCAGCTCGTACCCCTGCTGGACCACGTACAGGTGCTCGCCGTCCCCGAGGAGGCCGGTCGCGGCGAGGTAGACGCCCAGCCCCAGCGCAGCAGAGCCGGTCGCGGGGTCCTCGGCGACGCCGATCCCGCCGCAGAAGACCCGGCACCGCGCGACCGCGCCGTCCCAGGCCGCGAGGGAGATGCCGGCGCGCCCGACCGCCCCGACCTTCTGCACGTCCACCTGCACCCGCGCGAGGGCCTCGGCCCTCACGAGCAGGTAGCCGAACTCGAGCCCCACCCCTGCCCAGCGCGGCGCTGGCCCGTCGAGGTCCTCGACCGTCAGGCCGAGCGCCTCCAGGAAGGGCCCCGGGTCGAGCGGGTCGCCGGCGACCGGCGGCCCGCCGGTGAGGGTGGCGCCGGCCGTCGTGACGTCGACCGGCAGCAGGCCTGCGCCGCACGCCTGGACGTTGGCTCCGCGCGCGATCCTCCCGAGCTGCGCGAGCACCCAGGCCGCTCCGACGGAGGGGTGCCCGGCGAACGGCAGCTCGTCCGTGGGCGTGAAGATCCGCAGCCCGTAGGTCGCGCCCTCGGGCGCCTTCATAGGGAAGGCCGTCTCAGAGAGGTTGAACTCGGCGGCCAGCTGCTGCAGCTGCCCCGTGGCCAGGTCGTCGGCGTCGAGGACGACCGCGAGCGGGTTGCCTGCGAACGCGGTGTCGGTGAAGACGTCGACGACCTGGTACGCGAGCGAGGGACCGGTCACCGCATCGTCATGCCGCCGTCGACCGCGAGGGTCACGCCGGTGATGTACGAGGAGGCGTCGCTGGCGAGGAACACGCACGCGTCCCCGATCTCGTGGGGCTCACCGAGCCGCTGCGCGGGCGTCCCGAGCTTGATCAGCTCGTCGGTGCCCTCCGCCATCTCCTCCGTCATCTCGCTGGGGAAGTAGCCCGGGCACAGCGCGTTGACGCGGACGCCCTTGCGCGCCGTCCACTGCCCGGCGAGGTCGCGGGTGAGGCCGAGCAGACCGGCCTTCGACGCGGCGTACGCCGCCTGGGGCAGGCCCCCGGGCTGCAGCGCGAGGACGCTGGAGATGTTGATGATCGACCCGCCCTCGGTGACGGCCCGGCCGAACGCCTGCGCCATCCAGTAGGCACCGTTGAGGTTGATGTCGATGACGCGGCGGAAGTCCTCGGGCAGCTCGCGCGTCGAGGGCGCGGCCGAGCTGACACCGGCGTTGTTCACGAGCACGTTCACCTTGCCGAAGGCCTCGACCGCCGCGGCGACCATGCCGGTGCAGTCCTCAGGGCTCGCGACGTCCGTGGTCACCGTGATCGCCCTGCGGCCGAGGCCCTCGACGAGGGCCTTCGTGTCCTGCAGGCGGTCGGTCCGACGGGCCCCGAGGACGAGGTCGGCACCCGCCTCGGCGAGGCACTGGGCGATGGCGACCCCCAGGCCGGACGAGGCTCCGGTCACGAGGGCGACCTTGCCGTCGAGGCGGAAGCGGTCGAGAGAGGTCGTAGGCATGGACCGCATCGTGCCGCACCCCGTTCGGCGCCCTTTGCGGCGGTAGCCTCCGCAGCGTGAGCACCGGCACCCGCGTCTTCGTCGCACGCCTCGCCGGCCTCCCGGTCTTCGACCCCAACGGCGACCAGGTGGGCCGGATCCGAGACGTGGTCGTCGCGCTGCGCATCGGCTCCGACGCGCCCCGGGTGCTCGGCATCCTCGTCGAGATCCAGGCCCGCCGACGGATCTTCGTCCCCATCAGCAGGGTCACGAGCATCGAGGTCGACGCGGTGCTGCTGTCGACGGGGACAGTCAGCCTGCGGCGCTTCGACAAGCGCCCGGGCGAGACCCTCGTGCTCTCCGAGCTCCTCGACCGCCGCGTCACCCTCCTCGACGGCGGGCACGAGGTCACGGTCGTCGACGTCGCCATCGAGCAGACGCGCACCGACTGGTACGTCTCCAAGGTCGCCGTGCGGCAGGGGCGCGGGCGGCGGCGCAACGAGCTGCAGCAGGTCGCCTGGGACGAGGTGACGGGGTTCAGCCTCGACGAGAACGACCAAGGCGCCGCCAACCTGCTCGCCGTGTTCGAGAAGCTCCGACCCGCCGACCTCGCCGGCGTCATGCACGACCTGTCCGAAAAGCGGCGCAGCGAGATCGCCGCAGCCCTCGACGACGAGCGACTGGCTGACGTCCTCGAGGAGATGCCCGAGGACGAGCAGGTCGAGCTCATGAAGGGCCTCGAGGACGAACGCGCCGCGGACGTCCTCGAGGCGATGGCCCCGGACGACGCCGCCGACCTCCTCGGCGAGATGCAGCCTGCTGACGCGGCCCGCCTGCTCGACCTCATGGAGCCCGACGAGGCGGCACCGGTCCGGCAGCTCCTCGCCTACAGCGACGACACCGCCGGCGGTCTCATGACGTCGGAGCCGGTGATCCTCGGTCCCGGCACGACCGTCGCCGAGGCGCTCGCGCGGATCCGCCACCCGGACCTGCACCCGTCCCTGGCGGCGCAGGTCTACGTCGTGCGCCCGCCCTACGAGACCCCCACCGGCCGCTACCTCGGGACGGCGCACTTCCAGCGCCTGCTCCGCGAGCCGCCGTCGACCCTCATCAGCGCCGCGATCGACACCGACATCGACCCGCTGGCACCGGAGGTGACCCTCGCCGACGTGACCCGCCACCTGGCTTCGTACAACCTCGTGGCGGTCCCGGTCGTCGACTCCGAGCAGCGCCTGCTCGGCGCGGTGACCGTCGACGACGTCCTCGACCACGTGCTGCCGGACGACTGGCGCGAGAGCCGCCATGGCTGAGCAGCAGAAGACCCGCCGCCCGCGGCTCGACCAGCCGGTCCAGCCGCGCTCCGGCCTGCCCCGGCCGCACTACGACCCCGAGGCCTTCGGCCGCCTGAGCGAGCGGATCGCCCGCTTCCTCGGCACGTCCCGCTTCCTCGTCTACCTCACGGCGTTCTGCATCGTCTGGCTGACCTGGAACGTCTTCGCCCCCGAGGACATCCAGTTCGACCCAGAGGTCTCGAACTTCACGCTCCTGACCCTCATCCTGTCCTTGCAGGCGTCCTACGCAGCCCCGCTGATCCTGCTCGCGCAGAACCGGCAGGCCGACCGGGACCGGGTGTCGCAGGAGGAGGACCGCGCGCAGAACCAGCGCCTGCAGGCCGACGTCGAGTACCTCACCCGCGAGCTCGCCTCCCTGCGCCTCTCGCTCGGCGAGGTCGCCACCCGCGACTTCCTCCGCGACCAGCTCCGTGACCTCACCGAGGAGGTCGTCGCCCGGACGAGCGAGGGCGCGGGCGCCGTGCTCTACGACCACGAGTCCCGGCTCAAGCGCGAGGAGCGCGAGCGCCGGGCCGAGCGCAAGAAGCGAAGGGCCGACAAGCCCGAGGCTCCCAGCGGCAAGCTCTCCGAGCCCTTCGCCGGGGAAGCCGATGCGTCCTGATCGGTGCTTCACTCGAGGGGTGAACCGGTCGAAGGGGAACTGTGAGCGCTCCGTCCGTGTCCTCCTCTGAAGGCGTGCCCGCCGGCGCCCGCAGGCGGATCGGCGAGGTCCTGGTCTCCCAGGGCCTGCTGACGGCCGAGCAGCTCGTCGACGCGCTCGCCGCCCAGCGGGACGTGCCGCCGGGGCAGCAGCGCAAGCGTCTCGGTACCGTGGTCATCGACCTCGGGCTCGCCACCGAGCGCCAGGTCGCGGAGGCCCTCGCGGAGGCCCTCGGCCTCGAGCTGGTCGACCTCGGCCGCGTGATCGTGGTGCCCGAGCACGTGCGGCTGCTCCCGCGCGCCGTCGCGGAGCGCAGCGGGATCATCATCCTCGAGAAGGAGGGGACGCGGCTGAAGGTCGCCGCCTCCGACCCCACGAACGTCGTGGCCCTCGACGACGTGCGCCTCTACACCGGCGCGACCGAGCTGATGCTCCTGGTCGCCACGGACAGCCAGGTCCGCGACCACCTCGGCCGCGCGTGGTCGCTGTCCGAGGACAGCGACAACATGAACACCCTGTTCGAGGGCCTCGAGCACGACAACGAGAGCTCGAACGAGGACATCTCGCAGCAGGCCGTCGAGGCTGCGCCGATCGTCCGGCTGATCGACGTGGTGCTCGCCGACGCCGTCCGCGCGCGGGCCTCCGACGTGCACATCGAGCCGCAGGCCAACGAGCTGCGGATCCGCTACCGCGTCGACGGCCTCCTGCGCGACGTCATGACGGTCCCCAAGAGCGCGACGTCCGCCGCCGTCAGCCGGGTGAAGATCGTCTCCGGCCTCGACATCGCCGAGCGCCGCCGCCCGCAGGACGGCCGCGCGAAGCTCACGGTCGACGGCCTCACGGTCGAGGCCCGCGTGTCGACGCTCCCGACCCTGCACGGCGAGAAGGTCGTCATCCGGCTCCTCCCCCGCGCCGAGAACGTCCCGCTGCTCACCAAGACCGGCATGACGCAGCCGCAGCTCGAGCTCATCGGCTCGGCGCTGACCCAGACCCAGGGCCTGGTGCTCATCACCGGCCCGACCGGGTCCGGCAAGACCAACACCCTGTACGCCTCGATCCAGCAGGTCAGCACCCCCGACCGCAACATCGTCACCCTCGAGGACCCCGTCGAGGTCCAGGTCGCCGGCATCACCCAGGTCCAGGTGCACGAGCGGTCCGGCATGACCTTCGCCCGCGGGCTCCGCAGCATCCTGCGCCAGGACCCGGACATCGTCCTCGTCGGTGAGGTCCGCGACCAGGAGACCGCCGAGCTGGCCCTGCAGGCCTCGCTCACCGGGCACCTCGTCCTCACGACCCTGCACACGAACGACGCCGTCAGCGCCATCACCCGTGGGAAAG
>JADMIO011631575.1_pt1 | contig 14678 bp, 11 predicted proteins | sample 8958161 | NCBI WGS metagenome assembly JADMIO01 (sample SAMN16585339, study PRJNA669376) | soil metagenome | isolation source: Crop rotation soil | place: USA: Cullars Rotation, Alabama | collected 2011 | reverse complement strand
CGGGCGGCGGGACGCCGCGGCGCCCCGCCGAGATCACCGAGGGCGAGCTGGCGGCGGCCCTGCGCGCCGTCCGCTTCAGCCCCCGGCTCGCCGCCGCCCGCCTCGGCATACCCCCTTCTTCGATTTACGACCTGATCGCCAGGAGCCGCACGCTGGTCACCGCCGCCACCCTGGACCGCGCGACCCTCGAGCAGGCCGCCGCCGAACACGGCGGCCACGCCGAAAGCATGGCCGCCGCGCTCGAGGTCTCGCCGAGCGCCCTGCGCCGGCGCCTGCGCCGGCTCGGGCTGGGCTGAGGCGCATCCGCGGCGCCGGCGGCCGCCGGGGCGGTTCACTCCCACTTGAGGATGGCTCCCCGATCGTGGTTGCCCGGGTTGCGGCCGTAGCCGATCACCGGGAAGCCGCCCAGGTTGCCCAGCGCGACGCAGGTCGCGTCCCGGTCGCTGCCCCAGCCGTCGCCGGTCTGGTCGACCGGCACCAGCTGGTCGCCTTCGAGCTGGAAAATCTGGACCTTGCCCGGGTTCGGCCCCTCGACGGAGACGGCCAGCACCCCGGAGCCGTTGAGCGTGCCCAGGGCGATGCCGGTGACGCCGCACTTGGTGGACCAGGAGCCGCCGCCGCTGGCGATCAGCCCCAGCTTGCCGTCCGTGAAGCCGTAGACCTCGAACCGGCTGTTGTCGCCCTTGCTGCGCCCCACCGCGAGCGCCGGCCGGTCGCCCAGCACGCCCAGGGCGATCGCGGTGCAGCTGCGCGTTTCGCCCCAGTGCTCGCCCCCTTCGTCGACGAGCTCGAGGCCGCCGGGCTGGATCTCGTAGAGCTCGAAACGCGAGCCTTTGGGCGAGCCTTCCGGCGCGCTCTTGGCCACGGCGAGCAGCGAACGGCCGCCGATCTCGCCGAGAGCGACGCCTAGGCAGCCCTGCTTCGACTTCCAGCCGCTGCCGCCGCCGAAGAGCAGCTGAGCTTCCTGGGTGGCGCCGGCCTTGTAGATCTCGAAGCGGCTGTTGTCGCCCGCGCTGCGCCCCACCGCGGCGATCGGGCCCTGGCTGCACAAGCCGAAGGAGATGGCGGTGCAGCTGCGGTCCTTGCCCCAATGGTCGCCGCCGTAAGCCACCAGCTCGAGGCCGCTGCCCGCGAGCCGGTACACCTCGAAGCGCGGTGCCTTGACGGCGGATTTGCCGACGCCGACCACCGATTCCGAGCCGAAGACCCCGAAAGCCAGCGAGGTGCAGGCGATGTCCTTGTCCCAGTTGCCGCCGGTCGCCACCGGCTGGAGCTGCGAGCCGGCGTAGCGGTACAGGCCGAAGCGGAAGTCCTTGCCCTTGTTGCGGCCGATTCCGGCCAGCTCTTCCGGCCGAGCGGCTACCTGCTTCATCAGTCCGAAGGCGATGGCGGTCGTGCCGCGATCCTTGTCCCAGTCCTCGCCGAAGGGGGCCAGAAGGTCCAGCTGGTCGTAGTAGCCGGACATGCCGTCGCTGCGCCAGCTGCCCTTCTGGGCCGGCCCCACCGGCGGGCCGCTCAGATTGCCCCAGCGGCCTTCGTAGACCAGCCAGGCCGAAGGCTCGAGCCGCTCGTCATCCGGGCGATAGACGTCTTCGTCGATGCTGGAGATCTCGATCTCGGCGGCGGCGAGCGGGCCCCACCGGATGCCGTCGTTCGAGGTGAAGTCGTTCCCGACGGCCGCAAGCTCGACGGTCGAGCCGAAGATTTTCGTCGAGACGGTGCGGGAGATGACGCCGTCGTATTCGTAGCTGGCGTGGGTGTGCCAGGCGGAGTAGACGATGGGATGGGTCCCTCCGGTCACGGCGTAGGCCCCTTGCTCGGAAGCGGATGCGGATTCGAGGATCCACTTGCCTTCCGCCGAGGTGTGGGCGGCATAGAAGACCCCCTGGAGGTTGGCGGCGCCGAGGCCGCCGAGGTTCCGCCAGTCCTTGACCCGCACGGTGACGTGCTCCCAGTCTCCTTCGTGCTCGCCGTCGAACTCGGCGATGGGAAAGCCGGGACCGCCGGAGCCGCCGTTGTAGGGATAGAAGAACCAGTACTGGATGTCGATCCAGCCCTGGCCTTCGATGCTCGGCGGGCTGACCGAGTTGCGGATGTGGGCGTACATCGGCCACTGGCCCGAGCTCTGCCGGTCGCCTTCGTAGACCGCCTGCGAGGTTGGGGCGAGGCGGCGGGTTTCCTCGGGATTCAGGACCAGGGTGTCGCGGTCGACCGGCGATTTGGAAAAGCCGGGATCGTCGTGATCGACCATCACGCAGCGGTCCAGGAACCAATCGATCGACGACGGCTGGTACTGGTCCGGATTGCCGGTGGTCGGCCGGACCGAAAGCCGAACCTGGGGGGCGAAGGCAGCGACGAGCGTTTGCCAGTCCTGGCGGGTCATCATGGGCGTTTCCTTTCGGTTGGGGGGTGCGATGACCGCTTATCGCAAGGCTGGTGCCAGGAAAATGCGGCGCTTTCCGGGCTTTTCCCGCGCCGTTCAGCACGAACGAAATCGAACGAGCTCGAAAGTCGGCGGTCGAGATCGGGCCGTGCGCGGCGCGGGTAGAATCGCCCCGATGGCGATGCAGCTGGCTCAGGCCCTGGTCGTGCTGGCCACCCTGGTGGGGGTGGCCCTCGGCCGCTACCCGTGGCTCAAGATGAACCGCGCGACCATCGCGCTGGTCGGCGCCACCGTGCTGGTGGCGCTCGGCGCGTTGTCGCTCGAGGAGGCTTACGCGGCGATCGACCTGGATACCCTGCTGCTGATCTTCGCGATGATGGTGATCAACGCGAACCTCAGGTTCTCCGGCTTCTTCAACCTGGTGGTCGCCAAGGTCTCGGTCTTGGGCCACTCGCCGCGCCAGCTGCTGCTGCTGGTGGTGCTGGCCTCCGGTTTTCTTTCCGCGCTCTTCCTCAACGACACCATCGTGCTGGTCTTCACCCCGCTGGTGATCGAGGTCACGCGGAGCCTGCGGCTGCCGACGGTGCCCTACCTGGTGGCCCTGGCGACCTCGGCCAACATCGGCTCGGTCGCCACGGTGATCGGCAATCCGCAAAACATGCTGATCGGCACCTCGAGCGGCATCAGCTTCGGAGCCTTCGCCGCCGCCTTGGCGCCGGTGGCGCTCGGCGGCCTCCTGATCGCCTGGGGGCTCCTCATGCTGGTCTACCGCCGGGAGCTCGCCCCTCGCGAGATCGCCTTCGAAAAGCCGCCCCGCATCCGGATAAGAAAGCCGCGGCTCATCAAGAGCCTGAGCGCCACCGCTCTCCTCCTCTTGCTGGCCTTCCTCGGAGTTCCGGTCGCCCTGGCCGCCGCGATCGGAGCCAGCGTCCTCCTGATCACCCGCCGGATGCGGCCTCACCGGGTCTTCAAGGAGATCGACGTCACCCTGCTGGTCTTCTTCGCCAGCCTCTTCGTCGTCACCGCCAGCGTCGCCCACTCGCCCCTCTTCCGCGGCTGGCTCGCCCCGCTGGAGGGCCTGCTGCAGAAAGGCCCCGCGGGCCTCGTCGCGCTGGGAGCCGTGCTCTCGAACCTGATCTCCAACGTTCCCGCCGTCCTCCTGCTGAGGCCATCGATCGCCGCCCTCGAGAACCCCGAGCCCGCCTGGCTCCTCCTGGCGATGGCGACCACCCTCGCCGGCAACCTCACGTTGCTAGGTTCGGTAGCCAACCTGATCGTCGCCGAAACCGCGGCGCGCCAAGGGGTCAAGCTGAGCTTCGGGGCGTACTTGAAAGCAGGACTGCCGATCACGCTGCTGACGCTGGCTTGGGGCGGCCTCTGGCTGAGCTGGTGAGGGTGGTATCCTCATCCCAGCACCTGAGATCGCCAATGAAGAACCTCACCTATCACGCCATCCTCAAAGGCAACCAGCTCGAATGGCAGGGAGCCGCTCCACCGGAGCTTGCCACGGGCGAGGTCGCGGTCGATGTGACGATCGTGGGGCAAGAACAAGGCGCCGGGGAGCGGATGGCCGCCGCGCTCGAAAGGATCGCGACCTCCCGAGCGGTGGACGGCATCCAGGATCCCGTCGCCTGGCAACGCGAGATCCGCCGCGACCGGCCCTTGACCGACCGGGACTAAGGGTGCTGCTCGACAGCAACCCCAGCTGGAGCTGGTGACCGCCAACGTCGACGATTTTCGATGGATCGCGGACCTGCAGCTGCGGAATCCCCTGGCTGACGAGGCTTGATTGGCCCGGACGGGCTGGCTGAGCTCTTGAACGCAATCACGCGGCGCGTCGACGACCATGTCCGGTCGGTGAATATCTTTTCCGCGTTTGACCTTGCTGCATTGGGCCCGGTTCTCAGTCTGAATCCGTGGCAATGTCCCTAACTTTCGATAGGGATCCGGGCTTCCAAGTTTGGTTAACGTGCCGCTTCCTCGGACGACAAGCTCCGCTTGCTCGCCGGATGCCACGAACCAACTCCAGAGGCCCCCCACCATGAGCTCGACTCCTTCTCGCACGAAACTTTTCGAAAATCCGATTGACGATGCCGTTTGGAAACGTTTTTCGATGCTGCTCCTCAAGCAGCGGAGCGGCCGTCATCCTTCGGCCTTGAACGAGACGCTTTTGGCGCACCGGCCGCAGGATGGCGGCTCGCCTTTGGCGGCGCTTTTTCCTTTCTGGGCGGCCGAAAACCTCCGGCGGGAATGCCGCTTCGAAGAGGCCGCTGCCCGTTTCGAGACGCTTCGCAAGGATTTCGCCGGCCTGCGTTTCGGCGGCCGCTCGTTCGCTCCGCACCTCGGAAAATCGTTGTCGCTCTGCCAGCGGAGCCTCGGCCGCGTCGGCGACGCGGTCGCGACCTTGCGGCGGGTGGCGGAGGAGCATCCCGCCGAGGTCGACGTTCCCACCACCCTCCTGCGGGCGGGCAACTGGGCCGAGGCTGTTCCGGAGCTGCGCTCGCTGGCGCTCGAGACCTACCGCGCGGGCGCTGCTGCCGAAAAATCGCTCGATCCGGACGAGCCCGGCCTCGCCGGGCGGGCCCTCCTGCGGCTGGAAAATCGCCAGCGCTCCCGCTTCGCTTCCAGCCCGCAGGGCTTGGCGCAGTCCTTGGCCCAGGCTTTGCGCGGCAAAGATGCCCGCACCTTGACCGACCTCGCTTCGCCGACCCATTTTTCGCTGGGCATCGGCACCCACCGCACCTTCGCCCGTTCGGCCGAGGTTTTGACCCAGCTCGCTGGGGCGCTCAAGGGCTCGAGCCTGCGCTTCGATCCTTTCGCGCTGCGGGTGCACGGGGAGAAGGCTTACCTGCGGGTGGACGGCTGGCAGGATCCGCGGGTCCATGGCGGCGTCACCTTCCTGTTGACCGCCTCCGCGCAAGGCTGGCAATTCGGCGGCATCCTGCTCGAGCTGCCCGGCGGCCTTTTCGACCTGACGGACTTGCCACCTCTCGAGCTGCCGGAAGGTGTGCTCAACTTCGTCAGCCTCAAGGCGCCCTGGCCGGCCGGCGACTGCTTCGAGGCCGGCGGCCTCGGCGGGTTCATCTACGACCAGGCGGCGATCTTGACGGCGCTCGCTCCTTGCGCCGTGGTGTTCGCCGCTCCCCTCGCCTGCGCCATCGGCCTGGTGGTGGCGCTCGGGCTCGAGGAGGCCTATTCGCTTCGCCCCTGCGGCTTCGGACCGCGCGGCTTCTACTACGACTTCAACACCCACAAGGGCCGCGACCGCTTCGCGATCGACTTCACCCGCTACCAGCGCGGCGTTCCTTATTTGAACCGCTCGGCCGGGACCCCGGTGCTGGCGGCGGCCGAAGGCTTCGTGACCCGGGCGGATGACGACTTCACGACCGGCTCGGAGGTAGCCGCCAACCGGGTGCACGTCCGCCACACCCTGGTGGGAACCGAGGGAGCGATCGAAACTTCGTTCGAATCCGAATCGCTCCATCTGGCAGGACCGAACCGGGTCCCGGTGTCGTTCGGCCAATTCGTGGCCCAGGGCGCGCGCCTCGGCGAGATGGACGACACCGGCTTCTCGGCGCTCTCGCACCTCCATTTTTCGCTGCACGACGACGAGAAGAACGGCGACAGCGTGCCGCCTTCGCCGCTCGACGGCGTGGTGCTCGGGCCGAACGGCAGCGGCACCTGCGTCTGCTCGACCAACGTGCCGCTGCCCTGACCGGGGCTTCAGACGGGGACGCCGGAGCGGTTGGGCTCGAGCCTTCGCCTTATCTCGGCGGAGGCGCCGGGGCCGGGCTCGGTGACGAGGTCGCGGCGGCCGAGCTCGCGGCCTTCGGCGTCCCGCACTTTGAGGCGGGGGATCGGCTGGTTGCTGCGGCGGTCCTTGATCACCACCGGCTCGTTGCCTTCGCCGAAGATCCATTCGTCCGACCAGTCGCGCAGCGCGGTCAGAACCGGCAGGAGGGCCTCACCCTTGGGCGAGAGCCGGTATTCGAACCGCTGCTCCGAGTCGCCGACCGGGAGCTTCAGGAAGATGCCGTGCTCGACCAGCCGCTGCAGGCGATCCGAGAGGATGTTTTTGGCGATCCCCAGGTTGGCTTCGAAATCGCCAAAACGTTTGGCGCCGAAGAAGGCGTCGCGCACGATCAGCAGGGTCCACCAGTCGCCCAGCGCTTCGAGCGCCTGGGCGATCCCGCAATTCATCTCGCCGAATCGCTTCCGTCCCATGGAGGGGACTCTACCGCATGCGGCTGGCCCGGCGCGGACAGACAATTAGCCGCTGCGGGCCAGGCCGCGGGGTGACGCTTACTCCATCGAATCGCTCTAAGATCCGTCGCTCGTGAGGTTTCCATTTGGGGAGGCACCCTAACCGCTCTCATTCAGGAGATGCCCCGTGCGTTCCACCCTTCTCGTCGGCACCTGCCTCGTCGCTTGTCTCGCCGCCCTGCCGGCCGGGGCCGCCACCCGCTCCGGCGCCGTGTACCTCGGCCCGCCGCAGGCCGATCCGCTGATCGAAGGCGGCGCCAACGGCTGCCCGCCGACCGGCGCGGCCATCACCAGCCTGCCCTTCAACGATCCGGGCACCACCTGCGACAACACCAACACCGTCACCAACTATGGCGGGGTCTGCGGCACCGATCTCCCGTTCCCCTACGGCGGTGAAAACGCGATCTACCAGATCACCCTGGCCGCCGGCAACAACGTCACTTTCGACGCGAACCTCGACGGCTCGACCGGCGACCTGGCTCTTTTCCTGCTGACCACCTGCGGCACCGGCTCGTCCTGCATCGCCCACTCGGCGGACACCATCGGCGTCGGCGAGAATCCCGAGACGATCGCCGCCGCCAGCTACCCGGCCGGCACCTACTTCCTCTACGTCGACTCCTACTACGCCGCCGGCACCACCGGCAGCTGCGGCACCTACACGCTCAACGTGAGCGGCAGCCTGCCGGTCGAGCTGACCAACTTCAGCATCGACTGATCTCCCTGCCACGAGCCGGCCCGGTCCCGCCGGGCCGGCTCCCCGCCGTTCGAGGTTGCATGGATTTGCGATTCCTCTCCCGCGCTCTCCTCCCCGCCCTCTTCCTCCTGCCCTCCTTGCCCTGCCCGGCCCAGCCTGGTCCGCTCGACCCGCGGCCCGAGAAACGCAGCGGCGCCCGCGGCACCGCCGAGCCGGGGCTCGCATTCGACCAGCCGCACCGCGCGTTCGCCGACGCCTACCAGTTCGGCGAGGTGCGCGAGGTCTTCGCCTTCCGCAACCAGAGCAGCCGGCCGGTGCTGATCGAGCAGGCGATCGCGGTGGGCGGCAGCGGCCTGGCCGAAGCGGTGCCCAAGGTGGTGCCGCCGGGCGGCAGCGGCGAGGTGCGGGTGGTGCAGCCGCTCGGCGGCGACCATCTCGGCAAGACCGCCTTCCGCTACGCCCTCGTCACCGACGAGCCGGGGGTGGCGCGCTACCGCTTCTCCCTTTCCGGCTTCGTGCAATCGGCCTTCGAGCCGGAAAAGCCCGAGCTGCTCTTCGGCCGCATCGAGCGCGGCCAAAGCGGTTCCCTGGAGATCGAGGTGGCGAGCCGCGAGGTGGCGCGGCTCGAGATCCGCGGCTTCGAGAGCCTGCCGCCGTGGCTCGCGATGACGGTCGCCGGGCAGGCCGCGGGCGATCCGCAGGGGGTGCGCATCGCCGCCAAGATCGCCGGCCGGCCGCCGCTCGGCTGGCAGCACGGCGACCTCCAGCTGCGCACCAACGTGCCCAACCAGCCGCTCCTTTCGGTGCGCTACGCCGCCACCTTCTATGGCGACGTGGTGCCCAGCGTCGACGGCATCTCCTTCGGCGCCCTCGAGCTGGGCGGCTCCTACCGCCAGACGCTCGAGCTCCGCAGCCGCGGCGGCGCGCCGGTCGGTTTGCGGACGGCCGCCGATCCGGAAGGCAAGGTCAAGGTCGCGGTCGCGCCCTGCCCGGGGCGGCCGGACGATGAAGCCTGCCGCGAGCTGATCCTCGATCTGGCGCTCTCGCCGCTCGCCGCGCCGGGCCCGTTCACCGGCCGCATCGAGGTCGCCGCCGGCGGCGAGACCGAAGCGCTGCCGATCCCCTATTCCGGGATCGCCTCGCCGCCGGGCACCCCGATCCGGCAGCTCGCCTTGCCCGCTCCTGCCGGAGGCCAGCCATGATCCGCCGCCTGCCCCTAGCCTTCATCTTTTTCCTGCTGTCCGCCGCCGCGGCCGGCGCGGCCGAGCCCCCGATGGCGAAGCTCCACTGGAGCGCGATCGATGGCCAGCAGTGCTACGGCTACCTGATCTACCGGGCGACGGACCGCCAAGGGCCCTTCCTGCGGATCAACCGCGAGCTGGTGCCCACACCGGCCGACGGCGCGCGCGAGCACCAGTACGAATACCTCGACCGCGACGTCGTGCCCGGCGCGACCTATTACTACTACCTCGATTTCGTCGACAAGTCAGGCATCAAGCACCGCTTCTCCGGCGTGCTTTCGAAGACGGTGGCCGCGCCGACGGCCACGCCGACGGCCGCGCCAACGGCCGCGCCGGCGCCGGATCCTTAGGGCAGCAGCGGCGCCAGCTTGGAGTCGGCGGCGAGGCGCGGCCGCAAGGCCGGGTCGAGCTCCAGAGCGCGGGCGAGCGCGGCGGCGGCTTCCTTTTTCTGGCCCAGGCCCGCCAGCACGCCGGCCAGGTTGACCCAGGGCTCGGGCCGGCGCGGCTGCAGGCGCAAGACCTCCATCCACTGCTGGGCGGCGCGCCGGGCCTGGCCCGAGCGGGTCAAGGCGTCGGCCAGGGCGTAGCGGGCCTCGGCGCGCTCGGGATCGGCTGCGACCGCCTGGTCGAGGCGGAGGACCGCTTCCGGCAGCCGGCCCAGGCTGAGCAAGGTCATGCCCGAGCGCAATGTAGCGTAGCGGTCGCCCGGCTGGCGGGCGAGCACCCGCTCGAAGACGGCTAGCGCGTCGGCGGCGCGGCCGGCGTGCAGCAGGCTTTCGCCTTCGAGGAGCAGGATCCGCTCCTCGATGCGGTCCTTGGGATCGGGCAGGCCGGCCGGAATCCTGGCCGCGGCGGGGGCGCCGGCGCCGATGTAGCCGAGGGCCCGCAGCTTCTCGGTGACCTCGGGATCCTGCACGGCGGCCCCGCCGGACGCCGGCCGCTCCTCCACCTTGGCGAGGCCGGCGGCCAGCTCGCGGGCTTTGCGGCGCTGCTGGCCGTAGAGGTTTTTTTCCTCGTGCGGGTCGGCGGCGAGGTCGTAGAGCTCGGGCCGCGGCGCCACGATCAGCTTGAAGCCGTCCTGCCGGAAGGCCGCGAGCGGCGACCAGCCGAAGAAGCGCCAGGGCAGCTGGGTCTCGAGGTAGGCCGGCGGCGCCGCCTGGCGGCCGCCGCGCAGGGTGGCCAGCCAGCTCATCCCGTCGGCGCCGGCGAGCGGGGGGGCGCCGGCCAGCTCGAGCAGGGTCGGCGCGACGTCGATCAGCCGGAACGGCGCGGCCGACTCGCCGGGCGGCAGGCGTCCGGGGAAATGGAAGATCGCCGGCACCACCATGGTGGAGTCGTAGACGAAGTAGCCGTGGGTGTTTTCGCGGTGCTCGCCGAGGCCCTCGCCATGGTCGGCGGTCAGCACGGTGAGGAGACCCGCGGCGCCGGCTTTGGCGCGGAAGCCGGCCGCCAGCTTGCCGACCTGATTGTCGACGTAGGCGACCTCGCCGTCGTAGCCGCCGCGCGGGCCCGGCTTCCAGAAGAGGCGCGGCGGGTCGTAGGGGTCGTGCGCGTCGTAGTAGTGGACCCACAGGAAAAGCGGCTGCTCCGCGCCGGCCGGCCGCTCCTTGGCGAGGAAGGCGAGCGCCGCCCGGGTGGTGTCTTCGGCCCGCCGCTCGACCCAGCCCTGCTTGCCTTCGGGCAAGTGGTCGTCGTAGAGGTCGAAGCCGCGGTCGAGCCCGAAGAGCTTCTCGAGCGGGTAGCCGCTGACGAAGGCGGCGGTGCGGTAGCCGGCCGCCCGCAGCTGCTCGGCGAGCATCGGGAAGGCGCCGGCGACCTGCTGGCCGTTGTCGCGCACCCCGTGGTGCGGCGGCAGGAGGCCGCTGTGGATCGAGGTGTGCGACGGCAGGGTGATCGGCACCTGGCTGATCGCCCGCGGGAAACGGAATCCTTCGCGGGCCAGGGCGTCGATCGCCGGGGTCTCGTTCTTGCCGGAGACGAAGCCGAGCGCGTCGGTGCGCAAGGTATCGACGGTGATCAGCAGGACGTCGGGCCCAGGGGCGGCGGCGGCGGCAGCCGGTGGGCCGCAAGCGGCGAGCAGGAGCAGGAGAGCGAGCCGAGAGCACGAATGCGGCATCGGTCGATTGTGCCGCGATCGGCCCGCCCTTGCCTGCTCTTGCGCTCTGGACAGGATTTCGGTTGCGTTATAAAACCAACCTGGGTTAGCGTGCGATCGCCCCAGACCTCCGCCGACCGGGAGAAGCCATGAGCGAAAACGGCGCAGCCGAATGGAAGTCCACCGCCTGCATCCTCTGCGAATGCAACTGCGGTCTCGAGGTCCAGCTGGGCGGCGACGACGGCCGGCGGCTGGTGCGCTTCCGCGGCGACGACGCCCACCCGGCGTCCAAGGGTTACGCCTGCGAGAAGCCGGGCCGGCTCGACTTCTATCAGAACGGCCCGCACCGGCTGACGAAGCCGCTGCGCCGGCGGCCGGACGGCAGCTACGAAGAGATCGACTGGGAGACCGCGGTCGCCGAGGTCGCGGCCAAGCTGGCGGCCGTGCGCGACCGCTTCGGCGGCCAGACCATCCTTTATTACGGCGGCGGCGGCCAGGGCAACCACCTGCCCGGCGCCTACGCTCGGGCCACCAAGGCGGCGCTCGGCATGCGCTACCAGTCGAGCGCCCTCGCGCAGGAGAAAACCGGCGAGTTCTGGGTCGCCGGCAAGATGCTCGGCGGGATCACCCGCAGCGACTTCGAAAACTGCGAGGTGGCGCTCTTCATCGGCAAGAACCCCTGGTTTTCGCACAGCATCCCGCGCGCCCGGGTGACCCTGAAGCAGATCGCCGCCGACCCGGGGCGGACCCTGATGGTGATCGACCCGCGGCGCACCGAAACCGCCGAGATCGCCGACGTGCACCTCCAGGTGCGGCCCGGCGGCGACGCATTCCTCTTGGCGGCGATGGTGGCGACCCTCGTCCAGGAGGATCTGGTCGACCGCGAGTTCCTGCCGGGCATGCCGACGGAGCGGATGAGGTGCTGGCGCTTTTCGCCCAGCTGCCGGTCGCCGCCTACGCCGAAAAGAGCGGCATCCCGGAGGAGCAGGTGCGGGCGGCCGCCCGGCGCATCGCCACCGCCGCGAGCGTCGCCACCTTCGAAGACCTCGGCGTGCAGATGAACCGCCACTCGACCCTGGTCTCCTACCTGCACAAGCTGCTGGTCCTCTTCACCGGCAATTTCGGCAAAAAAGGCGCGACCTACCGGCCGACCTCCTTCGTGCCGCTGGTCGGCTCCTCGCGCGGCGAGGACAAACGCAGCCCGGTCACCGGCACCCGGATCATCGGCGGCCTCCTGGCCTGCAACGTGATCCCCGAGGAGATCCTGACCGAGCACCCGGAGCGCTTCCGGGCGCTGATCGTCGAAAGCGGCAACCCGGCCCACTCGCTGGCCGACAGCCTCAAGATGCGCGAAGCCCTGGAAGCGCTCGAGCTGGTGGTGGTGATCGACGTCGCCTTCACCGAAACCGCCCGCCTGGCCGACTACGTGCTGCCGGTGGCCAGCCAGTTCGAAAAGGCGGAAGCGACCTTCTTCAATTTCGAGTTCCCGCACAACTACTTCCACCTGCGGCGCGCCCTGCTGGAGCCGCTGCCCGGGCTTTTCTCGGAAGCCGAGCTGCACGCGCGGCTGGTCGAGGCGCTCGGCCTCCTGCCGGCCGAAGGGGTCGCCGCCTTGCGCGCCGCCTGGCAGGCGGGACGTAAGCAGTTCCGCGGCACCTTTTTCAAGCTGGCCGCCGCCCACCCGCAGCTCCAGCCGCTCGCTCCCGTCGTGCTCTACCGGGCGATCGGCGACCTCCTGCCCAAAGGCCTCGCCGAAGGCGCCGGCCTGTGGGCCGTCTGCCAGCTGGTGGCGCAGCGCCAGCCCGCCTCGCTCGCCCGCGCCGGTTTCACGGGCGAGCCCACCGACGCGGCCGACTCCCTTTTCGACGCGCTCCTCGCGAGCAAAAGCGGGGTGGTTTTTTCGGTCGACGAATGGGAAGAAAGCTTCGCCCGCATCGCCACCGCGAACGGCCGGATCCAGCTGGCGATCCCCGAGCTCTACGAAGAGCTGGCCGGTCTCGCGAGCGAGCCGGCGCCGGGCTCCTCCGCCGAATACCCCTTCGTGCTATCGGCCGGCGAGCGCCGCTCGTTCACCGCCAACACCATCATCCGCAATCCCGAGTGGCGCAAAAAAGACCGCGGCGGCGCCCTGCGCATCCACCCCGAGGACGCGTTGCGGCTCGGTCTCGCCGCCGGCGGCCGGGCCAAGGTCACCACCCGCCGCGGCAGCGCCGAGGTCGAGGTCGAGCTTTCCGACCGCATGCTGCCCGGCCACGTCTCCCTGCCCAACGGCCAGGGAGTCGACTTCCCCACCGCCGACGGCGCCCGGAGGACCGGCGTCGCCCCCAACGAGCTGACCCACGGCGCCGACCGCGACTGGCTGGCCGGCACGCCGTGGCACAAGCACACCCCGGCGCGGGTGGAAGCCCTCTAGCCCGGCCTCACCCCGGTTGGGGTAGGATGCTTCTGCTCGGCATTCGTGTGAGTTTGCCGGGCTTTCTTTCCCTGGGAGGGGCATCCGCATGGCGCGCGCTTTCGTTATCCGTCCGTTCAACAAGAAAAACGATTCTGCCGGCACGGAAATCGACTTCGATCGAATTCATCTCGAGCTCATCAAACCGGCTCTCGAGGCGGCCGGTTTCTCCGGCGACGACACTGGCGAAATCATCGAATCCGGCAATATCCGCGAGGACATGTTCGCCTTGATCCTCGGCGCGGAACTCGTCGTTTGCGACATTACCTGCCACAACGCCAATGTTTTCTACGAGCTGGGAATTCGCCACGCGCTGAGAAAAAAGAGCACCGTGCTGATCAAGGGCAAGCCGGTGGCGGACGGCACTCCATTCGACCTGCTCACCGACCGCTATTTCGCCTACGAGATCGGAAATCCCGCTGCTTCGCAATCGGCCCTGGTCGAAGTCCTGACGGCGTCCCGAGTCAGCTCCCGCGAAACCGACAGCCCCATCTTCAAGATGTTGCCCGGTCTCGCCGAGAGCGATCCGGATCTTGCCGGCATCGTGCCGCTCGACTTCCGCGAAGAGATCGACCGCGCAGTCGCCGGAAAATCGCGTGGCTGGCTCCGGCTCCTGGCCGACGACCTGCGCGGCCTGACCTTCGAGCGAGCCGGCCTGCGGCTGGTCGGCGATGCCCAGTGGAAGAAACTCAAAGACCTGCGCGGCGCGCGCGACAGCTTCGAAAGGGTCCGCAGCATCAAGCCCGCCGATACCGCCGCCAATTTGGCGCTGGCCAACATCTACGAACGCCTCCATGGCGAATCGGGCGACCTCGTTCTGCTGGTCCAGTCCGACCACGCGATCGACCAGGTCCTCGCGAACAAGCCGAGCCCGGATCAGCGCTCGGAAGCTTTGGCGCTCAGAGGACGCAACCTGAAGTCCCGCTGGCGTCTGGGGCTCGCCCGTCATCCGGAGGTCGCGGCAAGGCGTGCCGAAGCCGTGGGGGATATTCGGCTGCGGCAGTCTTTCCACGCCTACCGGGAGGCCTTTCGCGGCAATCTCAATCATTACTGGTCGGGACTCGCGGCACTGCAGATGGGGAAAATCCTTCTCGACCTGACCGCAGATCGGGATTCTTCCTGGAGGGATGCCTTCGCGACCAATGGCGCGGCGGAGGTCTACCGCGCCAAATTGAGCGAGGACGTCGCTACCCTGACGATCCTGGTCTCCGCTTCCCTCGAAGCCTCACGGTTTCAGAAGGACGACGGAGATGCGGATTTGATCTGGATCGGCGCGAGCGAGGTCGACCTGCAGATCCTCGAAGCAGAAGCACCGAGCCCGGCTCGGGCCATCAATCGTTACCGCAATGCGATTCCCGATGACAGCCGCTTCGTCTGCGACGCGGTCCGCCGCCAGCTGGACCTCTATGCCTTGCTGGGCTACCGTGCCGAGCTGGCTCTACGGGTGATCGCAGCCCTCGACGAACGGTTCCCACCGCTCGAAGTGAAACGAAAGCTTTCCAGCACAGTGGGATCCGAAGCTTGGAATTCACGTGACTTGAAGTCGCGGC
>JADMIO011863630.1_pt1 | contig 14679 bp, 12 predicted proteins | sample 8958161 | NCBI WGS metagenome assembly JADMIO01 (sample SAMN16585339, study PRJNA669376) | soil metagenome | isolation source: Crop rotation soil | place: USA: Cullars Rotation, Alabama | collected 2011 | reverse complement strand
CTTTCCCCCCCGGAGTCGCAGTTACAACATGAGCCAGTCTATCAATGGCTTCTCGGGGCCGGACACCACCTCTCCGCTCTATTGGATCCCCAGCTTCCAAAAAATGAGCACGATTGCCCGGCCGTCTCCTTCGCAACTCTTCGTGTTCATCGACGTCCATGAAGATGAAATCCTCGATTCCCTTTTTGGCATTCCCTTTCCCGACAGCATGTGGGAGGGCATGTGGTTTGACCTTCCGGCAAATCGTCACAATCAGGGAGCTTGCCTTTCCTTCGCTGACGGGCACACGGAAAGATGGAAGTGGCGCGCGCCAAAAATTTTTACCTCCCTCGGACAATCAGTGCGAGCGGATGAATACGCTGACTATCGACGATTGCAGGCTGCCGTCCGCGGCAGTTGGACCAACTGACTTTATTGGTTACCGGGATTTTTCCCTCGTCCCATATGCCACGCGCACCTTTTCGGCGTCAGTTGCGCTAATTCCATTGTCCGTCCATTGACCAATCACCTGGTCGAACTCCGTCCCGATGGGATCCAGCACAGCACAGGGACTGCTGCCATCTTTATCTTTGCAATCTGACTCGCACCGAGCGCTCCAGCACACGCGGTAATGCATTATTGAGTGGTAATCATAGTGGGTGGAACTCACGAGCCAGTTCGTTTTTGGCACCCAATCGTAGTCTCCTTGCCGGCCCGGCTTAATGTTCTCGTAATGCACCGTGACAAATTCATCCCGATCCCAGCGGGCATGCTCATGGAAAAACCCCAGAACATGCCCAAGTTCATGTACCGGCATCCAATCGCCTTGTCGCCACCAGAAAGTGGTAATGTTAATTTCGGACCGCTCCCCTTTTTTGAAACCTACATGACTGGTATTGTTGCCGGCATTGGTCTTTCCGGTGAATTGCACATATTCGATTTCCGAGGTGCGCGGCACAAACTGAATTTTCCCGCCGGTGTTCATCCATCGTTGCATCGCACTCTTCACAATCCCCTGCTCCGCCGTAGGCAGTAGCGAAATATCGTAGGGAATGGCCCCGCCAGGCCACGGAAATGGTTTGGCGGAATTCGAAGCCATGTGGGCAGGATCGGATTCCGCCAGCACAAGCGTATTGCCGCAGGCCAGCAGGAACAAAATCGCCAAACTGAAATAACGCAGCAAAACTGCACATCTCATTGCTTTGCAATCATGAAAAGGGCCTGGGAAAATCGAAAGCTTTTTATGCCCCAATGGGACTAATTACCGCTTGCCCCCACGTGAGGTGGGCAGTATTTGTCTCCGCCGATATGCAATACAAGATATCAAAACGGGCGGCAGCGCTATCACCCTCATTGACGCTGGTTATTGACTCAAAAGCCAAGCAGATGAAGGCTGATGGGCAGGACGTCATTGGTTTTGGTGCCGGCGAGCCGGATTTTGATACCCCCCAGCATATCAAAGACGCAGCGATAAAAGCGCTAAACGAGGGGTTTACCAAATACACACCCGCCAGTGGCATACCAGAACTGCGGCAGGCGATCGCCGACAAATTTAAGCGTGAAAACGGGCTCAGTTACAAGCCCTCCCAGGTAATTGTCTCCAGCGGTGGCAAACATTCCTGTTTCAACGTTATTTTTGCTACGTGCGAAGAAGGAGATGAAGTGATCATCCCTGCCCCTTATTGGCTCAGTTATCCCGAAATGGTGAAGCTGGCCAGCGCAAAACCCGTTATCATCAAAACCACTGATAAAACGGAATTCAAGATTACCCCGGACCAACTGCGCGCAGCCATTACTCCACGAACCCGGCTCTTTATCTTCAACACTCCAAGCAATCCTACGGGTTCCGTGTATTCGCCCGAAGAAGCCAAAGCGCTCGGCGATATCTGCGTGGAGAAAGGTGTGCTCATCATGAGCGACGAGATTTACGAGCATTTACTCTATGACGGTGCGGTGCACCAGAGCATGGCCTCTTTCTCGCCGGCCCATTTTGAACACACGATCGTGGTCCACGGTTTTGCCAAAGCCTGGAGCATGACCGGCTGGCGCCTGGGTTTCCTGGCTGCTCCTGATCCTATCGCGAAAGCCATTGATGCCATCCAGAGCCACAGCACCAGCAATCCTACGTCATTTGCCCAACGCGGAGCAGTCGCGGCGTTAACCGGCCCACAGGAACACCTCAAAAGCTGGTTGGCAGAATTCAACCGCAGGCGAGTTTATGCGTGGGAAAAGTTGAACAGTATTCCGAAGCTCACCTGCGTAAATGCCCGTGGCGCGTTCTATTTATTTCCGAATATCGCGAAGACCGGATTATCCTCCTCCGAATTCTGTGCTCGTTTGTTGGAAAAAGAAAAAGTCGCCGCCGTACCGGGAATTGCATTCGGAGCCGACGACTGCATCCGGCTGAGTTACGCCACCAGCATGAACAATATCGAGAAAGGCCTCGAGCGCCTGGATCGCTTTTGCAAAACTCTCTAAGCATTTTGTAGCACCTTTTGGGTTAATCCGGGCCGGACGGTACGGCATCGATCCTGCTTTCTAAAATTTGTGTGGATTTTTTAAATCCATACGTGTAAAATAAATACGCTTGAAGCAGCCGATGCCAATTAATGCACGGTGGGCTGGTCCTCAACCAAGAAGCCCGTTGGCATCCTTCTCGCCTCACGTAATACAACAAAGGGTAATCCAACTATGACCAAATCGATGGAAGTCATCATTGAAGTAGTACGTAATCCCAAGCATCCCTTCAGAAAAATAGACAACCAGCCTAAAAAGCAACAGAAGCATCGATACGAAAGAAGAAAAATAAAAGAATATCTGCACCTTGGGGAGTGGCTTACAGGAGAGACTGCCTAGCTCCAACTCAAATCAAGTTTGTTAAGGCCGCGAGCAATTCGCGGCCTTGTTTTTGCTAAACCTCGGCATACCATCAACCCAGACCGCTCCGGTTTTATCACCGCACGCCCGCTTCACCGAATCATCCAAATCGACAGCTCCCCAACCCGGTTATGGGTTGCCTGTTTATAGAATCATAATTCCCAAAACCCGATTTCAAACTCCGTTAGGAGTTGCCTGTTCATAGACCCGAAATCCAAATTCAAATGGTTGGTGCTTCTTGCGAGAGATGCTCTCTCTGCCGAAATACAAGTGTAGTCGTTACTGCTGAAGGGATTGAAAGGCATAAAACAATCATCCCGGCTAACCAGCCAGTGCTCGTGTCCTGGTCAATCAGATCGAAACCGGCTTCCACCAACCGAGCGGCCGATTGCAAAGCTCGGGTCTCTTTTTCGGGAAGGAGAAGCGTATCCAAATATTGCCTGGATTCAGCAATTTCGGACTTTATGCGATCAACTGGGAAAGACCTCCGCCGAAGTACGCCGACAAATATCATATAGAGCGCAAACAAAATCAGTATCCAATTGGCCAAAGCGCTGGCTAATAAGAGGGTTCGTCCAAGTTTCGTTTTCATGTTATGCGGCGGGGCCGCGGCTTCACCGAATCATCCAAATCGGCAGCCCCCCAACCCGGTTACGGGTTGCCTGTTTATAGCACGATAATTCCCAAAATCCCATTTCAAACTCCGTTAGGAGTTACCTGTTTATAGAGCCAAAGACCGCGTTACCGACACGTAATCAATTGCCTGGGCCGGCGCAGGTTGCGCTTTGTACAATTAGGCATCTTGTAGAATAAACTCCTGTGGATGGCTTTTGACATAATCAAAAACTTGCTCCCAGCGCGGGAACGGAGTCTTGGAATAACAGTCGTCTATTTCTTTAAAATGATTCCACAACCCTTCTTCATCTTTTTCCTCTAATTTTTCAAGTTGATCCAAACGAGTATCACGGTCCTTGGATGGTCGGCAGTTTGGAAAAATCGAGAGCGCTCGGCGAAATAAATCTAAACCAGGCTGGTCACGGATAAGGTTAAGGCCATTCAAAATGTCCTCCCAAAAATCCCCTGCAGAGTTGACAAAAAACTGGTGGAAGCCGCCGTCATGAAATTCGCGTCCAAGCCAGGTGAAGGCGAAAACCATTCTCTCTGGCTGCGTTGTGGACAGATTGCGATAGATTTTAGATCCTACTAAGACCTCGATAGCTCCAAGAATTTCATAAATATCATGCCTTGGATATTTGGCGACAATATCTTCTATTGTCCGACCATATTTCGCGCGAACTTTTGCAATTCTGTCTTCAGGAGCAATCATGATTCTTATTCCGTACCGATGTGTTCATTGGATCAGGCGGCGTATCAGTCTGATTAGAGGGTTCTTCATACTGGGAATGCCTATGTCAGCAGCTTGATTATCACGATCTCAGCAGCCCCTGCTCCCATGTTCTCCAGGCATCCATCTCGTATTCCTGCGATAGCAAATGGCTGAGCTTCTTAAGTTCGCCGGGCATCCCGGTCTGCAACTCGTGAAACAAAATCGCTAAAATAAAGAATCTGAGAACTGCACCGCCGCATATGAAGAGCGCTATTTTTAGCATTTAAGGTTCAATCGATTTCGTTCTGATCATTTCGGGTAACGCTGCGCCGAATTCAAACTCTAGATATGCCTGCCTATCAATTAGCTGAAGCTGCTGTCCGATAATTTGCCTCAGTTCCGGCTCTTGTTGGCTCAAATTGAGCAGGTCTGGAACTGCCGGACGTGCCGCAACCCCAATCTGGCCCAGGGCAAAGAGGACATCATGACGAGATTGTTTGGACGGGCTTTTCAGGGCCATAATTAGCACAGGAACGGCTTTATCCTTGAACCCGGCCAAAACCACAGCCGCCTGGATGTGGTTTTCACCATTGGTCAGTAGCACCGCAAGTGCAGGGATAGCAGGGGCTGCCAATTCGCCTAAAGCCCTGAACCCTAACACACCTTGCTCCTTAATATAATTCTGGTTTTCCCAATTGTTTGGAATAGCCCAATCAGGAAAGTGGAAATTGGCGCTCAGTTGGGCGGCTCTCATTTTCAATCCGCTCGTTTCATACCTGAGATCAGCAAGGAGGTATGGAATGGCATTTGTGCCAATGCTCCGTAACGCTGCCACAGCTTCAGAGCGTGATTTCATATCCATCTCGACAGTGGAAACTTGCAGCTGAGTTGTCCACTGCCGGAGAGTTTTACCTTGATATCGGCGTTCCGAAGAGCAAAGCGACAACCAAATAACAAAAATGCAGAGAAGCGCGACGATGGAAGCACCTAAGATTTTGGTACGGAGCTTCATGGAAGTCGGGCGCCAACTGTGAGGGTGAAACAAACGTGAATTTTGTCAAATATATGCAGACCAGGCCAGAACCGACCTCTTTATGGCTTTTGCCATCCACTGATCTGAAAATCCATATAATGCAAAAACGACGGATACGAAACAACTTCATCGAAACCGGGATACCAATATCGAATCTCGTATTCACCGGTCGCCGGGTCATAGGCCTCTAAATTGAGACAGTCACAATCTTCGTCGTGGCACTGATTAAAGATCACCAAATTGCGCGGCAGTCGTCGCGTCACCCGGCGGCGCCGATAGTAACTGTTAATGCGGATAATGTGTAGAGGTGAGTCGTAATCATCTCCTAAACTTGCAAACCAGGTACCACTGGCACGCCATGAACGCACAAATTCCAGGAGGCTCTGGGGAAAAGATATCTGGAAATGCTCGTTTATCCGCCGAATGCTAAATTCCGTAGGTCGCGGATGTTGGCATCTACGCTGGTACAACGGCACGGCATTTGCCTTCTCAATGAGTAGATTTAAATTCAAAATCATCTAAAACTGCAGCTCACGCCCGAAGGCCGGCAGTTTCCGCAATCAACCGGGCTCTGTGTTCCTGCCAAGTCACCAGTGCAACGATCGCCAGGAGCACGACTCCCATCACCGAAGCCCTGAGCTTTCTCATCATACCTGTGAATAGACACCGTTACCGCGCCGCCATCACGACGCCGGGACAACCCAGCTCGGCAGGCCGAGCCGAGGGTGGCACATGGTCAACCACGGCTAAGACATTGAGTCATCTGTAATCCTCAACATCTCTGTGCCTCTTGGCAACTGATCCGAAACGAAAATGTCCGCAAGTAATATGCCGCAACTTGGAATCGGCTGTTGTTCGCCTGACTTCTCCCGCTACGGGTGCCACGGCGCTTTTCGTCCTCCGTGATAATAAGGTCCCGGGTACACTCCCCTCAAAATCGTTAGCGAGAGCGGAGCTCATGACGTCTCCTGTGAACAGCAACCTCTGCGCGTACTTTATTTTCGGCTTCCCGTCACTTAAGTCCCTTAGGTTTCTCAACTCCTTTACGTCCCTTATGTCCCTTATGTCCCTTCGGTCCCTTATGTCCTTTGCCGCATCACCTCAAGACTAGCATAAGCAATTAGAAATCAGGCTCACCGCATCAACTGCGTGTTTGTCGGGTAAAATACCAAATGCAAAATGCAACCGCGAGTCCACTACAGCAGCGCCTTAGACCTTTGTTTCACGGATCAACCTTTCTGACAATACAACGCACCACGTAAATTAATCCCAGGCTCCCGCCCATGCATGCGCCAAGTACAAAGCGCCACTTTATTAAGCACCCTCTTCATACGGCACCTCCAGTGGAAAACATTTCAGGAAAAGCAGGGATGCAGCGAATGCGCTGCCAACGCCAACCGTGGCAAAGCCAACGAGTGGCAGAGCCTCTTTCAAAGATAAACCGGCAAGTAGCGGGAACCCAAGCACCGCTACATAGGTGCCGACAATCGATGGAAGAAAATCGGAAGCCGCCTCCGCACTGAATCCTCTGCGCCCGATAAAACCGCCACAGAAAAACATTACTAGGACCGTAAGCATAAAGGCCTCCGGCACGTGGTTACGGCCCTCATGGATGTCTCCCAGAGGAATGAACGCCACGAAGATTAAGCCTGCGGAGAGGGCCGCGAGAATACCCCCCGCGACGAACCCCACCGCATCTCTGATGAATGATCGTTTACGGATGTTCACAACGAATGCGGCATAGGCTCGCTTCACGATTCTCAGCAGAAAGTGTGAAAGATCTCATTTTCACAGATAATTTTTTCCATTTCCTCAAAAATTCACGGGAAAATGGGTCAAACCAGTGGTTTTGGATGGTTTTCGCTTCTGGACTAGCCCAAGGGTCTTGTTTGATCCAAATGGATGAGAATCGTGTCTTGGATTTCATCAATCGGCCTCGGGGAGGGTAAGTTCCAAGAACGACCTCAATTTTCCTAAGTGTGACATGTTCCACACCCCGGTAAAGATTGATGAAAATGCACTTTCCCAAGTGTGACAAGAGTGGTCCTTGTCACACTTGGAAATTGCAAAAAGGCCCGTCTTTATTGCCTAAGGAACATGTCACACTTAGAATGCCGTTTTTCCCCGGTTCGGGGGAAGCACCTCAACCCTCAACGCTTTACTCGTTAGGGCCAATTTGTGCGACCACGACTCATCCATCCTTCCATTAAACTCCAACTGCTCCGGGTCTGCTCCGGCTTTTTTTGCGTAAACCATTGATTCCACGCACCTGCTCCGCTGCTCCGGCGTTTTTCAGGATTTCCGGGGGGGAAGGTCTTTAACCGGTTTCAGAGCTTTTCTGTGAATCCAAAAACCCAAAAACGACGAAAATCCCATTTTCTCAATTCCGGAAATCGAGATCAGAACTCCTACCTGCTTGCCATTTTGTGGGCAGCCTGCGAACAGCTCTAGCCAGCTTGATTTGAAAGAAGTCATTGGAAATCAATAGTTGGCCAGCTTGCTTCCGGACGTCTGGGGGACGGCTGGTCATTTCTTGCCAGCGTTAAAGGCTTTTGGGAATGGCTACCCTACACTCCACCCACTTCATCATTCCACCCCATTCCTTTTCTTGTTAGACTGTCGTCTGAACACACATGTCGCAGATCGGCGCTGGCACTTCTGCAACCGACGCCGCCTCACGATTTGGTTCATTCATCAGGCAAGCTTAACAGCCACCTGCCACACATTGGGCTCATCTTGAGCTATCTGGACCTACCTGGACCTACCTGGACCTACCTGGACCTATCTATCTCGACCAAAAAGCCTGTAAGAGTTTTTTTTCTGGTCCATATATATGGTGTACGAGCACACGTTGCCTGGTCACGGTTCGTCGCGCCTAATCGCGCCTAATCGCGCTTCATCGCGGTTAATCGCGGCCCATCGCGGTTCAGACATGTGCAACTCATCGCCTCGGACACCATAAGACCCCATCAGCGGAAAGCAAACCATCAAACTTACGTTCCCGAGAACCTTTGCGAAAAGGATTAGTTGCGGCGCAATCATTCTGCAATTCTTTACCGGGATCAGTCTCTTAGTTCGCTTCGTCTCCTTGGCTACCTTGCACGTCTGAAAAATTCGCCGGTTCCCTGGTCCCACTCCTTCGTTCTCTTCGTTTGCTTCTGTTAAGGATTCCGCCAGTCCCTCAAATCGCAAATCAAAAATCATTCCGTCCCGCTTATTCCCGCTTATTCCCACTTACAACCACTTATTTTCCGGACCAAATTCTGAATCAGTAAAAAATCATCACCCCCTCATTCTACATTTAGAATTTGACCAGTTCGTGTCACGCCCTGTTCCTTCCCAATCAAAAATCAAAAATGGCAGTCGCAATCTCCCTTATCTCCGTTTGCTTCTCTGTAAACAATTTTTTTCAGATGAGCACTCCCTGTTTGCAGGTTTTTGCAAGTTTTTGCAGGTTTTTGCATCTCACGACTCATGCAAAACACACCCCAGAAATTATATGAACGACCCCCGGTAAAAGAAAGCCGTGGCGGGAACCACGGCTTCCGTCACCTGACCACTAGTGGTCATCCTGGCGCCTTTGCCACCAGTTCCGCTCCCTGGCTTTAACCGTCCGCGCTCGCGGGCGGCTTAGAATTTGAAAGGCTCATGAAAGCTCAGAAAGCGGTCAGTTGCTGCGCAGCCGGAAGAAAGCTTGTGGACTATTGGGTGCGGTAGTAGTCGCGGTTTTCTGACCGTTGGCAACCACCGGGATCAGGTTGGAATCTTGCCAATCCCCACCATTGGCCAACGTGGTCGCGGATTGGAGAACAAAATTCGTGAAAGCCGAAGGCCAAGCAAGGCGGAGGAGTGTGTTGGAAAACGAAACTGTCAGCATGGGCGGTGGCGTCTTGGTGACTAATTCCGCTACGAAGAATTGGGAATCGCTTCGGGCCGAAGCGGGCAGGGATCCGTCTGCCATGGGCAAAGGTTCCGGCCACAGGTAAATTCCGGCGAAACGCAAGGCCCCCTGCCAGACTGTAAAACCACGCATCTCAGGCCAGGAATAAGAGCCCGGCAAAAAATATCTTTCCGTATCGCAGCATTGGACGCTATGCGTCACGGGTCTAAGCCAATTCCAGGTTCCATCGAGCCTGAGGCTGCCGGCAAAAAGCAGACGCTGCTCATCAGCGCCCAAGCTCAGAATTTCGTTACTAAACCGCAATGTGGCACTTCCAAACACAGAGGCGACTAATAACAGATTGTTGGCCTCGTCCACTTCCATTCCGACGAAAGGAATCCATGGAACTGATCCCTCCTCCGTCAGCACTGCGGGAAGAGTTAAGGTTGGATGACCCGAGTTATCGAGAATAGTCAGGCGCAATTGGGCGGCTCCCGAACTGGTTAGGGAAACGTCCAGCAAAATGGGGCGATTGTCGCGCGTAACTCGAAGACCTTGGAACCGATCGGCGTCGGAAGTGAACACCCAGTCCAGGGTGCCGTCTGGAGTGTACCTCGCCACAAAGACGTCATAGTCTCCCACAGTGCTTACCGTCTGCCCCTCAAAGGAGGCGCCATTCACGACAGTGCCAGCGATAAGCACGTTACCTGCTGAATCAATGGCGACTCCGTCGGCGGTGTCAGACCGGTAAGCGCCTGGTGGTTCGGCACCGCTCGCAGTTCGAACCCATAAGAGGTCGCCGGCGGAGGAAAACTTCGCCACGAACATAGCTGGGTCGGGGTTAGCGTCGATTACCACCCCATCAATGTTCTTCTCGCCCCTAAAGCTTCCAGCCACGATCACCTCCTCGTCTGGGCCGATGGTAAGAGCGCTGACGTTAAAACCAGAGAAGCCCCCCTCGATGAGTTTAGCCCACACCACTTCATCAGCAGAATCCAGTTTGGCAAGCAGGGTTCGGGTACCGTCTGACAGAGGAAGTCCAGCCACGCTCAAATTGAGCGATCCGGAAGTATAAACATGGGTGCCAAACGCCAGATTACCTCGATGGCCTATAGCGGCTACAGGGGGATCGAATGTCATAAACCCGGTCCGAGGCAGCAGTTTGGCAGAAATCGGCTTTCCATGCGCGTCCAGGTGCCCTACATAAATGTCACCGCTCTGCTGGCCATTGTCCACCGTAGCGTTAAAGGAATTTGTACCGAAAACGAAAGTTCCTAAACTCTGATGACACGTCCCAATGATTCTCGTGCTGCCATTCGTGTCGCTTAAAATTGCCGGCGTACCTGATTCGAATAATGGGTTTGGGCGATGGCCGAACGTCGTTGCCCATGTCAAGGAAACTTCCTCTCCAAACACCGCGGTCCCCGCACAGTTCAACAAACAGGCAATCAGGCAGATTGGGATTTGTGGCTTCACTTTCTTTGTAGTTATTTTTACGAGAAGTGGGGCAAGCAATTTCGCCGAGCTGCGTAACTCGCTGCCCAAAAACTTTCGAAGCGGGACCGGTCACGGCGCGGCGAGGCGGCGGATGGGTGCTACGTTCAAGCCGCCAATTGTCGCCTCACCAGTGACACAAACGTTCCCGAAGGCATCGCTCCCGACCGCCCATGCCTGCGCACTCGTAGCGCCAGCAGGTAAGAACGAGTCCGTCGTAACCCAGGTCGTTCCGCCATCGCTGCTGCCGCGCACGAGCCATGTGCGTGGACTTGTGTTCTCATTGAATCCGGCCACAAAGACTCTGCCAAAGGCATCCACAGTGATGGGACCATTCCCCGGCCAGCCACCTGCAACATAGTCAACATTCGACCAACTTGCGCCTCCATTCATGCTGCGGCGCACAAGCCAGCCATATTCAATAGTCGTGGTAACCACCGGGGTAAGCTTTTTTCGGACTATTACCCAGTTCGTGACGCTAATAGTCTTCGCGGTGCGCGCGACCGCGTAAATCGAGTTGTTTGGGCCCGTAGCCACCCCGGAGTAGCCACCAATTCCCAAACCTGTAGAGTAGCTGTCAACTGTCGCCCAGGTGAGGCCTGAATCCGCGCTACGGCGAGTTGTCCATAGACCGGGTCCCATACCGGTTACGAGGACTTCATCCGGTTGGCTGGCGGCCCCCGGACGCACACAAATTGAATCAGCCTGCTTCCCAGGGAAGCTGTCTACCGTGCTCCACGCAATGCCGCCAGCGCTCCGCAGGCCTTTGCGCACGATCCATCTGCCGCTGCCGGAAACATAGCCGCAGAGGTACATGGCACTACCATTGCCCGCGGCGACATCAAGGCAAAGAAAGGTCCCTGACTGTCCAGCCCAGGGATCCAGTTGCGTCCAAGTCGCGCCCGAATCAAGTGATTGCCACATGACCGCCCGCCCGCTCACTGTTACCGTCCGGTTGCCAGAGGCAAACAGCGCGCCATCCGCTGCTACAGTCAGGTCCAGCGCATAGCCGCCAATTGAACCCACTGTCGCCCAGGTGACGCCATGGTCGCTGCTCCGGACCACAGAGGTAATGGCATTAGTGGTGGTGTAATCGAGATTGAGGCCAATGAAGTTGCCCGCAGGGTCGGCAACGATGTCGCGGCCCGCGGCAGGCAAGGCAGCATCCGTCGTTTCCCAGTTAGACTGGGCGAGCGTTGAGGCGAGTGGTGCGAGCCATAAGGCAGCGCCGATGGTAAGTATCTGGCAGGTCCTGGTTTTCATAATCGTTCGATTCATTCGGTTGTTTGGGCCGGAATTTGCATTGGTCTGGCTCCAATCGCACAATTCGGAGTTAACCTTGGTTCACCTGGAGCGTCGCAGGCCTTCCAGTGATCTGTCCATTCCCCCAAACGTTGTATTTGATGGAACTGGTGTTCAGACCGGTGATTGTTTCTAATCGCGTTGTGAATCCACCCGGCCTCCGATTTCCCGGTTGTTGGTTACTGGTGTTATTGGCGGTATTTTCACTTGGGTCGGCAGGGCACGCGCAAATTCCCTCCCCGGTCGTGGATCTACCGGTCACCAATGGTTTGATTCGCTGGTGGCCAAATATTTTCGACGTCCGTGATCAGATCAGCGGGCAGGAAGGCAGTGTGATGGGGGTGTTGCCCCCGGTGGAAACGGGCGCGATTGACCATACCACATTCGCCAGCGAGCTCGTCCCCCTTCTGTTGCGGCCTGCCATTACCAACCAGGTATTCACAATCTGTTTTTGGGTGAGGTTGGAGCGGGAACCAACTTTCTCGTGCCTCATCACGCAGGAAGGCAAGGATGCGAACTGGTCCTTCATGACCACTGACTTCGGAAGGAGCCGATTTTTTATTGGCCAGCTTCAAAACAACGAAGTCGAAAAAGGGGAGTCCGTGCTTTTAAGATTACATGAGTGGCACCACGTCGCAATCGCTCGACGTGCTGTGGGCACAAGCCTGATCTGGGTCGATGGCAAGCTCGTTCTGGACGGGCAATTAATCTCCCCCTGGCCTGCCGATAGTCGATGGCTCACAGTCGGCTCTTCTTTGGACGGACAAGGTTCCGAGTCCCCATTGCAAGGTGCTCTACAGGACATTTGCGCATTTGATCGGATTCTTTCGGACGAGGAAACGCTGGCTCTTTACCAGCACGGTGTTCAGACGCGACCCGCTCTGAACACCGACGCTCGCCGGCGTGCGACCATCCGCCCGGCTCCAGTGCAGTCAAAAATCGAAAGTCTTTCCCCGCGCCCTGAAGCATGGATTCATAAGCGCTTCACGACCGAAGACAACTTGCCGGCGAACAACGTCAAAGCAGTACTGCAGGCAAAAAGCGGCTATTTGTGGGTAGGCACCGAGCAGGGCCTTGCCCGGTTCGATGGGCGGCGCGTTCGTGAATTCACCGTGGATAATACCCCGGCGTTAAAAGCAATCGGCCAGACGGTTTGGAGTCTTTCCGAGGACAATGAGGGGACGATTTGGGCCGGTATTTTCGGCGGGTTGCTGCGAATTCGGGGGCTGGAATTTGTCGCTTTTACAAACGGGTTGCCCCAAAAGTTCATCCTGCAGGCAGAGCCAGTTGGAGATGGTTCAATTTGGGTTGCGGCATTTAATGCCTCCTTACCGCGAGGCCCAATGCGGTTGCGTCGGTTTGATCCCGAGACCGGCGTCTCCAGCGCGGAAACCGCCGTGCCAGGGCATATTAGAAGAATGGTCCCGTACAAAGGCGGCTTATGGATCGCTGCCGAGCAGCCAGAAAAACTTTATCACTGGGACGGCGCTTCCGATGCCCCAACGATTCTTGGCTCAATCGGAAAATATGGTCTGATGACTTTGGCTTTCAATGCCTTAACCGAAAACGCCGAAATCGCGGTCCCAGGAGAATGGTCAGCGCCCGTCTGGTGGAGCCAAATTCGCTTCAGCAATGGGCCAGACTTTTCCTGGTTAAGGAGGAGCAGCCGTTCCTATGCTGGACGGTGGCCCGGCTCGCCTTCACTCGATTCGTGGCTCGGGGCATCCTACACGCTCTCTCAATTGACCGATGGACGTGTGGAGACAATCGAGCAGCAAAATCAATCTGAGCTTACTTCGCTTTGCGCGAACAGGGAAGGAGGGGCGTGGTTCGGGACGGACGGCGATGGCCTGCATTTGGTAAAGGAACGATTAGTCCGCACATTTACAACTCAGGACGGGCTGGCCGGGAATGATATTCGCTCGTTGTCTCAGGCTCCCAACGGTGATATTTGGGCAACCTCAGACTTTGGTCTGTCCCGATATCGTAACGGCAAATGGGAAGTACAAGGCAATCATCGAATTCCTTTGCGCTCAGTCAATGTAGACGAGGCTGGCCACCCCTGGTTCAGCGGAGCGCAATTTGGATCGGAAGCTTTACGCAAGGACAGCTTTACCTTAACCGGCAATCGCGTCCTCCTGGGGTTGGATTGGCAGGATCCTAATACGCTGCGATTTTTAAGCGACGGCTTGTGGGTCGTCTGCGAGCGCGGAGTTACGTGGCTCAAACCTGGTAACTTCGCGCTCAACGGGGAAGGCAACTGGACTCCTCAATTTACGAACTCGGAAGCAGCCTTTGGCCGATACAGCATCGAATCGCTGCGGCCAGGAACGGTGCCCCTTGGCTTGGTGGAAGACCAGGATGGTTTCCTGTGGGTTGGTTCGCACCATGGGAATGGTGTGGTCCGGCTCAATCGCAAGGGCAAAGCGGACATTTTCTGCGAAACGAACGGCGTCCCAGGCCAAAAAACGGTTCCTGTCCTCTGCGACAGCTCCGGGTCCCTTTGGATTGTTTCCGATGCTGGACTTACTCGTCAAAAAAACGGCGTGTTCCGAACCGCGACGGAACATGACGGCCTTCCCCGGGACAACTTTCTGGATATGGTCGAAGATGATTTAGGAAATTTTTGGATTTCCGGTAAACGCGGGATACATCGGGTCGGCCGAGCGGACGTGGAACAATTCTTTTCCAGAGAAACCAACCGCATCCTGTCCCTGACACTCGGTTTGCGGGACGGATTGCTAACACCCGAATGCTCCAGTTTGCATTATCCCACCATTGGGAAAG
>JADMIO011560775.1_pt1 | contig 14680 bp, 13 predicted proteins | sample 8958161 | NCBI WGS metagenome assembly JADMIO01 (sample SAMN16585339, study PRJNA669376) | soil metagenome | isolation source: Crop rotation soil | place: USA: Cullars Rotation, Alabama | collected 2011 | reverse complement strand
GCCGCGACTTCAAGTCACGTGAATTCCAAGCTTCGGATCCCACTGTGCTGGAAAGCGGCTTCAAGACCGAGAAGCTGCGCGAGGCTCTGCCCGAGCGCGAGAAGATAGACTCGCTCATGTACAAGACGGGCGGCGTGACCTTCGCGGGGCTCGCGCTGCTGCTGATGACGGGCGCGATCTGGGCGAACGAATCTTGGGGGCGCTACTGGGGGTGGGACTCGAAGGAGACGGGCGCGTTCGTGGCGTGGCTGACCTACGGCGGCTTCCTGCACGTGCGAATCTCGCGCGGCTGGACGGGGCGCGCCTCCGCATACTTCGCCATCGTCGCCTTCCTCCTGATAGTCTTCACGTACCTCGGCGTCAGCTACCTGCTGCCGGGCCTGCACTCTTACGCATGAAGGCAGTGGCGAGTGGCGAGTGGCGAGTGGCAAGTTATGACTTGTTCCCGCTCGCCACTCGCCACTCGTCACCCGTCACCGTTCTTATGACACGAGAGAACATCCTGTTCGGCGTCGTCGGGCTGCTGCTCGGTTACGTCATAGCCTTCCACCTCGTAGTCCACATCAACCAGACGCGGCCCGAGGCCGCGCTGCCCGACGGGCACCCGTCGCTCGCGGGCGAGGGCGGCGAGTCGCAGCGTCTCGACGCGGCCGCGGACGACGCGGCGCGCGCGGCCGAAGAGTCGCCGAAGGACTTCGACGCGCAGTTGAAGGCCGCGATGGCTTACATGGACGTGGGCGACTTCGACAAGGCGGCGGACTTCCTCGCGCGCGCCAACGCCCTTCGCCCCGACGACCTAGACGTTCGCTCCGAACTGGCCGTCACGTACTTCATGCGCACGCCGCCGCAGAAGGAGAAGGCCATCGCCGAGCTTCGCCGCAACCTCGAAACAGACCCCGCGCACCTCCCGAGCCTACACAACCTCACGCGCATGCTCATCGAGACCAAGCGGCTCGACGAGGCCGAGGCGACGCTCGAAAAACTTGAGAAGGCCAAGCCCGACTACGAACAGCTCCAGCAGCTTCGCGCCGAAGTGGAGGACGCGCGACGCGCCTCGAAGTCGCCCGACGCTTCCGGCAAGGCTGGCAAGGGCGCGAAGAAGTCTCCGACCGACTGAAGCTGCACGCGCCATCGCGCTTCACGGAAACGAAGTCCGAACCCGAGGAAATGTGAGACCCGACAGGCTTATGTTTTCACTCAGGGGTGTGCGCGCCTTCGCGACGAGGGCGGCGCTGGCGTTCGTCTCCGCGTGCGCTTTCTTTTTGACCGCGCACGCGCAAGTCCCGCGCGCGGGCGTGTGCAAGGCGACGCTCCCGCCCGGCGTGAAGGCCGAAGCGCCCAACCCCTCGGGCGAGCCCGTCGGCATACGCCTCACCGTCAAAGACTCTTCGGGGACTCCCGTGCGCCGCAAGCGCTTCTTCCTGCTCGAACGCAGCGCCGCGAGCGCCGTCGGCACCGAGGCTTCCGCGCCGCGCCGCGAAGACTTCTTCAAGACCGCGAGCCCCGAGCTTCGCAAGTGGCTCGGCGAGCACGACTGCGACTCGCTCTACTGCCCGGAGTACGAGGCAGAGTACGCGCGGGCCGTCGAGAGCGTGCCCGAGTTCAGGCGCGCTTACGACGAGGGCTTTCGCAGATACAAAAATAAGAACCTCGCGCTCCGCTGGGTGACGGTCTACTTCCCGCTTCAGAAGGAGCGCACGGAGTTTTACAAGCGGAAGAAGTCTTGGCTCGAAGCCGCGTCGAAGAGGGCGGGCGCGGTCGCATCCGTGATGACCGACGAGACGGGCACGGCCTACTTCACGAACCTGAAGCCGGGCTCGTACTACGTCTCGAACCTTCTGCCGCTCGGCGCCGACGGCCTCCTTTGGGACTGCGCCGTGACGACCGCGCCGCAACTGTCGCGGCTGCTCTACTCGGTCACAATCGAGATGACCGCGCCCAAGCCCGCCGCCGCGACGAAGTGAAGAAGTTGAGAAGTGACGGACTGATAGATTAACGCTCGCTCGATGAGGCAACGGACACAGACGCTCCTGACTCTGCTCGCGTTCACGGCCGCGGCGTTGTTCGCGTGCGCGTTGACGGCCGCGCGCCCCGCGTCGGCGGCGTTCGAGCCGCAGCAGCGACGCGCACGCCAGACGCGAAGGCGCGCGCCGTCACGCGCGCAGACCCGGCCGCGCGTCGACTACACGAAGTTCTCGCACGCGACGGCGCAGCACAGAAAGGCTTGCGACTCGTGCCACGAGAACCCGAGCGAGAACTGGTCGCGGGTGCGCGCGTCCGACTCGGCGTTCCCGGACATCACCGACTACCCCGAGCACGCTTCGTGCATCGACTGCCACCGCCGTCAGTTCTTCGTCGGCGCGCGCCCCGCCATCTGCACCGTCTGCCACACGCAGGTCTCCCCGCGCGCCGACGCGCGCTTCCCGTTCGAGAACCCCGAGGACGCGTTCGCCAAGTCCGCGAAGGCGAAGACGCGCCGAGAGGATTTCGAGATTTACTTCCCGCACGACCGTCATCAGGACGTGATGGCGCGGTCGAAGACGGCGGACGAGTTCGGCTTCGTGCGCGCTTCGTTCGCGCCGCGCGCGGCCGAGGACAGGCGCGTTGACGCGTGCACCATCTGCCACGAGACATACCAGCCCGGGGGCGACTCGACGGAGGAGTACGTCACGAAGCCGACCGCGGCGTTGAAGTCGAACGCGCTCGGCCTCGAAGAGTTCTGGCTCAAGCGCGGGATGTTCAAGACCTCGCCGCGCGGACACGACTCTTGCTTCCGCTGCCACTGGCAGGAGGGCGGCGAGGCCCCGCGCTCGAACGACTGCGCGGGCTGCCACAAGCTTCTGCAACCCGGCGTCGCGTCGAAGCCCGCGGACGCGCACGCGAAGACGGACGCGGACGCCTCGAACCCTTCCGTCAAAAACATCACGGACTCGGACGTGCTCGCGCACTGGGCCGTGCGCCGCGCGGCGACGTTCAGGCACGAGAAGGCCGACCACATCAAGGTGGGCTGCACGGCCTGTCACATCTACATAACTTCCTCGGACAGTCTTGCGGCCGGGTTCGACCTCGTGCCCATCAAGACGTGCGCCTCTTCGAGCTGCCACGGCAACACGAACAAGAGTTCCGGCTCGAAGAAGATAATCTTCGACGAGGTCGAGCAGAGGAAGAAAGACCCTTCGTACGCCTGCGCCAAGTGCCACATAAACTTGGGCCGCGAGCCGGTGCCGAAGTCGCACACAGACCTCTTCGCGAAATAACGTGGACGCCGATTCATACAAAGGAAGGGAAGTGAAGACGGGCTGGCGCAGCCCGCGCCGCGTCGCGTCGCTCGCGCTCGTGTGCGCGTCGTTCGTCCTCTTCGCGCTCGCGGTCTTGCCGGGGCTCGACGCGACGGCTTCGCCCTCGCCCGCCGCACTTAACTTCGAGCCGCGGGCGCAGGGGGCGCAGGTCTTCTCGCACTCGACGCCGCGCCACGCCTCGCTCGCGTGCGACTCTTGCCACCGGCGGCCGGACAACTCGCCGCGCCCCGCTTGGCCCGGCCACAAGGACTGCATGGAGTGTCACACGCCCGAGTTCATCACCTCCGACAGCCCTCTCTGCCTGAACTGCCACACGGACGTTTCGTCGCAACACCCGCCGCTCAAAAACTTCCCAACGATTGCGAGCTTCAACGCGCGCTTCGACCACGCTGCGCACTCGCAGGGCGCGGCCCGGCCCGAACAGGGATGCGCCTCCTGCCACCTGCCTGCGCGCCGCGGCGTCGCGCTCTCGATACTCGCGGGCGCGTCCGCGCACGAGAACTGTTACCGATGCCACACGCCGGGCGCGCAGGCTTCGGGGCGCGACATCTCTTCGTGCGCGACCTGCCACGCGCCCGGCCGCTTGGTTCGAACGCCGGCGGGCTCGCGCGCCTACGCCGTGAGCTTCAGCCACGCGGCGCACGGCCCGCGCCAGAACCTACGCTGCGACTCTTGCCACACGGTACGCGCGGGCGCGGGGCAGGGAAGACAGGTCGCCTCGCCGCAGCCCACGCAGCACTTCGGCTCGGGCCGCGCGCAGAGCTGCATGACCTGCCACAACAACCGACGCGCCTTCGGCGGCGACGACTTCGCCGACTGCAAGCGCTGCCACAAGGGGCAGACCTTCCGGTTTTAAAAGTTTGACAAGGTTCGGGCCGCTGTCTATTATTCGGCAACCCCAGACGTTGAAGTTGAAGTCAAAGCTTGGACGTTCGGCGCGCGACCGCGCCTCGAAGGCTCTCCCGCCGTCGAGTTCTTTTGATTCGAGTGCAAAAGGGGTCTTACACAGAGGACGAGTATGAAACTACTTTTCGTGTCGGCCGCGCTCGCGTGCTTCGCGTTGGTGACGGCCTGCAACTCTAACGCGCTCCGCTCCGGCTCCGCGTCGCTCGCCGTTCAGGCGCAGACGATGAAGGACGAGTACAAGCTCTCCACGGACTCGAAGAAGGACAAGGCCAAGAGCCTCCCGCTGACCTTCAACCACCTGAACCACGCGACGAAGAACTACAGCGTTGACGGCAAGACGACGATAGCCTGCGTCGAGTGCCACCACACAGACCAGCCCGCAGCGGAGGCCGCAAAGCACCCGCCGCTCAAGACCGCAGACCCGGCCGACCGCACCACGACGCTCACGGCAGAGACTGTCAAAGACCCGAAGTCTCCGGCCGTACGCGGCTGCCGCGACTGCCACGCGCAGGAGGGCGACAAGCCCAAGGTCGGCGACGCGATACCCGAGATCACGTACGAGGGCGACACGGATCCGACCGTTCTGACAAACGAGGAGGCGTACCACCGCAACTGCAACACGTGCCACGACGCGGCCACGCAGCAGCGCAAGCTCACGACCGCGCCGACGACCAACGAGTGCCTCAAGTGCCACTCGGGCAAGTGAGTTGAAAAGACTTTGAATTGAAGAACGCCCGCCGGTCGCGTGTGACTTCGGCGGGCGTCTCCTTGTATTATCGACGGGCAGGCAAGCTTTCCTACAGGAGTCCGACAGATGCGTAAGCCCGCAATACTCTTCGCGCTCGCCGCGTGCGCGCTCTCGGCCGCGTGCGGAGCGCCGGGGCCCACGGCGAAGTCCGTGAGCACGAACTCGCAGGCGTCGAACACGCAGACGAGCATCGCGCACGGCACGAACACTTCGACGGACGCGGGCGTCGCGTCCTCGCACGGGGGCGCGGCACCGTCCGGCGCGCCCGCGACGAAGCCGCCCGTCGAGACGCCCGAGATGGACGCGAAGATAGAGAAGGCCGAGGCCAAGGCGAAGGCCGCGGGCGCGTCCGACGCAGATAAGAAGGCGGCGGCGCGCGCCTACTTCGAGCGCGCGGACTTCTTCCGCGGCGAGGGCTCGCCCGTCCTCTACAAGTTCGCGCTCGCGGACTACAGGCGCGGCCTACGCTACGACCCCACCAACGAGGACGCCCGCGGGAAGATGGACGAGATAATCTCCATCTACAAAGGCATGGGCCGCCCCGTCCCCGAACTCGGCAACGAGCAGTAGACGCGCGCGCGCCGCCAATCTTTACGAAACGTTTAGAGGCGGGGTCTTGGACTTCAGCCGACGGGCTTGAGCGTCGCCTGCATCTCGACGGAGATGGGGCGGCCGCCGAGGCCGGGGTTGGGCGTGCGGACGTTGAGTTGGTACGCGCCGCGCAACTCGTAGTCGCCGGGCTTGCTTATCTCGACCTCTTCGTCGAAGTCGTCGAAGACGCGCACGGCCCCGTCCTTGATTCCCGGCCCCATCAGCTTCACCTCCGCCACGTCCATGTCGCTCAACACCGTCGCGGTCAGGCGAACTTTGCACGCGCGCTCGACCTTGAAGCCCAACGCTATCGAGTCCTGCACGACGCCGAGCGCCTCGGCCGCGGCGTCCGAAGGAATCTTGATCGTGCCCACGCTTTTGAACGCGAGCGAGTCGCACTCGTAAGAGTCCTTCACGAAGCCGACGAACTCGGAGGAGGTTTCGAGCGTCGAGGTTATCTGCGCGCCGCCCGAGCCGCTCGTTTGGGAGAGCGTGCGCGTGAGCTTTGAGTAGCGCTTCGAGGGGTCGAGGTTGTAGTTGTCGTCGCGCGCGTCGCCGCGTTTGCCTGCCTTCGCCGTCACCGCTCCGCCGCGGTTGTCCACAGTCACACGTAGTTTCATCTCACACGCCTCCTATTTCGCGCGCACGCCCGCGCCGCCCGTGAAGCTCATCGTGAAAGTGCCGTAGGGAACCGGCAGGGAGTTCGAATCGCCGACCTTGACAGGTATGATGGTCGCCTTCGTCTGCGCGAGCACTTCGCCCGTCGCGGTTTCGAGCGCGGCGTCGAGATGCCGCGGCTCCGAGGCGTAGGCGAATGCGTGCGGCAGCGGCTCGCTCGGGGTGAAGTGTGCGATGAGCACCTTGTCCATGTCGCGCAGGTCGTTGCCGACCTGAATCTGGTAGCCCTTGTGAAGCTCCTCCTCCTTTTTACTCTTGTAGGGCGTGTACGTGACCGCGCGGACTTCGAGCGTGCCATTCATCGTCGTACTCATTTGGCCGTGGGTTGCCGTAATGCGCACGCGCGCCGCCTCTTTCGCGCCGGGGGCGCGCCGTATCCAGCGCGTCGCAGGAATGACCACGCGGCCGAAGCAGCCCGATATCGCGGGCACGTCGGGGAGCTGGCGTCCGCCCTGCGCGCCGCTGTTGGCGAGCTTGCCGCCGAGCGCCTGTGATGTGAACAGGTCGAGGCCCGCGAACATGCCCTCGATCTCCGCCGGTATCTTGTACGGGAGCAGCGAGCCGGTCGGGAGCGGCGTGATGTTTACGGCCAGCGACTCGACCATGTCGCGGAAGCCGACCACCTCGCTTTGCAGCACGGGGAAGAACTCCTCCGAGTAGTAGGCTATGGCGTCCGTAGTCGATTTATTCTCGGCGAACAGCGTCTGCTGCGCCTCCATCAACAGGCGCACGCACCTGAGCTGTGTGAGCAGGGCGCGCGTGAACTTCGATTCGAGAAGGTTGTAAATCTTCGCGAGCCTCTGGTTGTCCCAGCCCATGTCGGCCTCGCGCAGCGCCTGATTGCGCCAGACATAGAGGAAGCCTTTGACGTTCACGTTGCTAATTTGTCCGCCGAGAAGACGCGTGCGCGTCTTAGCAATTTCCGGGTCGAGGTTTGTGACGATTGTTTGTGCGATTCTCAAAGCGTCCGCGCTCTTCGCCGCCACGTTGTCTTTGGAGCTGCCCAGATTCTTGAGCTGCTTGTAGTAGGAGTCGAGCGTCTCGTCGAGGTTGATCGTATCCCGCCAGAGTTCTCCTTCGAGCGCCTCGTCAAAGAGTTCCGCCACCTTCCATTTGAAGGCGCTCATGTCCAGCCTTAGCTCCTCGATGTCCTTCTTGACCTCGTTTATCTGCCTCTGCAAATCTTCGAAGCGTAGCAGGGCCTTCTTCTCGTCCGACAACTCGGGCCGGAGGCTCCCCCCCGCGAATATCGCGAGCGCCGCGGTCTTCCCCCAGTCCTCGACCGTGATGTCCTGATACTCGATGCCGAGTATCTTGTCCTTGACTGCGTCGAGGGCTGCCCCCGCGGCCTTCCCGCCCACCCAGATTAGGGCCTCCATGATCATGGCTTCGATTCTCCTTCCCGAAGTTTATTTATGACTCAGCCTATCTTGATGCCGATTGATTCGAGGAACTTCGTCGGGCGGTCGCCGCCTATCATCGCGAAGATGAAGTCGTTCTGCACGGTGGCCTTCTCCTCGCCCGTGCGCGCGTTCTGAAGGACGACTTCGCCGTCTCGTATCTCTTTAACGGAAGTCCCGAAGAAGACTTTTATCTTGCCCTCGTCGATGCAGTCGTAGACCTGCTGCTTGTTGCCGAACTTCAAATCGTTCTTCATGTCCGAGCGTATGACGAGCGTCACGTCGTTAATCTCGGAGTCGGGGCGGAAGGTTATCCGGTCGCCCTGACGCGTGGCGACCAAGTCCACTGCGGCCTCAATCGCGGAGTTTCCCGCGCCGACGACGATGACGCGCTTGCGCTTGAATCCTTCGGGGTCTGTCAGCTTGTGCATGACCTTGTCGAAGGTCTTGCCGTCGCGCGAGACCTTCAAGTCCTCGCCCGGAACGCGCAGCTTCATCGGCGTCCCGCGAAGGCCGAGCGCGAGCACGACGCGGCGAGCCTTGTAGGTCACGGCCTTCTTCTCGGCGCCCTGCTCGGTCTTGACGACGAAGTAGTCGCCGTCGTCCGCGCGCTTCACGGACTTGCAGCTTTCGGACTCGTTGACCGTCACGCCGGACTCGCGCATCGCGCGCGTCCAGTCTTCGAGTATCGCCTCGCGCTGCATGCCCGCGCCCTCGACCGAGAGGTCGCCGCGCGACTCCATCGTCTCGGGCTTGAAGAAGACGTACTTGTTCGCCGGGTAAGCGTCGATGGTCGCGAGCACCTTGTCCTGCTCGATTGCGGCGTACGAGAGGCCGAGACGCTCGGCCGTTATCGCGGCCGAGAGCCCGGCGGGGCCGACGCCGATGATTACGACCTCCACGTCCGACTTCGGCTCAGGCCCCGCGCCGTTGCGATGAAGCTCCTGATAGATGTGGCGCACGCAGTCTGTGCCCTCGTTGGCGGCGTTCTTGATGAGGGGCGTGCCGGAAACGTCGCCGACGATGTAGCAGCCCTCGACGTTCGTCATGAAACGCGCGTCGCGGTTGGGAACCTTGCGCGGCGGAATCTTCTTCGTCGTGTTGACGACGATGCAAGCCTTCGGGTTGACGGGGCACTCGACCTGACACGCTGTGTCCTCCATGCACTGGTCGCGCGCGACGGGCGTGGCGATGCCGTTGACGATTGCGAGCACGTCGTGCGGGCACGCGTCGACGCAAGCGTGACAGCCGATGCAGCGCTCTGTGATGACGACGGGGTGCGGATAGCTCGGGCCGTCGGGGTCGTAGCGTTCCAGCTCTTCGGCGCTGAGTTGTATGCGGCCGTGGTCGTCCTCGGGCTCGGGCGGCAAGGGCTCTTCGAGGAGGAGCCGGGCGCGGCGAGAGTCGCGCAGGGCGAAGGCGAAGCCCGCGACGAGCAGGAAGAGTCCGATGCCCGCCCATCCCCACCAAGGCAGGCCGCCGAAGAATCCCTTGCTCGGGTCTTTGGTTAAAAGGTTCGTCGCCATCAGCAGCGCGAGCAGCGCGAGGATGACGAACAGTTGCGATTTCTTCATCTTCAGTTTCGCTGCTCGGTCAGGAGCGACGCGCCCCACTCGCGGCGCGCCTTCGTGTGCTGCACGTGGCAGGAGATGCAGTTCGGCTTATCCGCGCCGAGCAGGGCCTCGAACTTGCCGCCGCGGTCGCCGTTGTGGCACGTGTTGCAGGTCGTGCGCGGCTTCTCGCGGTCGATTGGCGCGAAGCCCTTGTGGCAGGACGCGCAGGACATTTCGCCCTCCTTGTTCGACTCGAAACCCTCGGGAGCCTTGACGCGGAAGATGTGTATCGTGTGGAACTCGGAGCTTCGCCGCACGTCGTTCGCGTCGCGCCCGCCCGCGTTGGGCGCGCGCTTGAACGACTCCGCGAGCTTCGCGGCCGACTGCTTCAGCGCATCGGGCTTCTGCTCCCACTCCTCCCTCGACAAGCCCTCCCACTCCCAACGCCCGTCGACGACCGGATAACCGAACGTCCCCTTGTGCGGGGTGTGTACCGGGCGGCCGTTGTACGTCTTCTTGTTCGAGTCGTTGTGGCACGTCGTGCAGGTCTGCAAGCTCGCGACGGCGGGCCTGTACTCCGTCCCCTGATGTTCGACGTGGCAGGCCGTGCAGCCTATGCCCGCCTTCGCGTGCGGCTCGGTCACGGTCGCCGTGAAGCCTTCCGCCTGATGGCACGAAGCGCAGTTCGAGTCCATCCCAGACGCGAGCGAGTGACACGTCGTACACGAGCCCGCGTTCGGCTGCTTCGCAATCGAGGGCCGCGCCGTCATTGACTCGCGCGTGTGCGGCGAGGAGACGGGCGCGGGCGCGTACGACCCCGCGTAGACTACGGCCGCGACGACCGACAGCAGCGCGATTGCCGCGAAGCCCCAGACGAAGACGGAGAACGGCCACGGCCGCACGAGGTCGCGCGTCGGCGTCCAGTTGAAGCGCGCCTTGCCGAGCACGCGCATCTGCTTCTGCGGGCGGAGCGGCGAGACGCGCTGCATCTTCCCGGCCTCGCGCTTGCGCTTGTCCCAGAAGACGTTGAGCGCCTGCGCGAGTTCCTGCGCGCCGGGGCCGGGCCGCGTCGGCGTTTCGGGCTGCGGCGGCTGCGGCGGCTGCGTCAACTCGACGCGCCCCTCGGACTCGCCGACGTTCAGCGCGACTTCGAGCCGCACGCGCACGTGCAGGGTCTCGCCCTCGCGCTCGACGTAGAGGAAGTAAGGGCCGATCTGTATCACGTCGCCGCCGACCAGAGCCTCCGCGGCCTCGACGGGGACGACGCGGCCGTTCAGCGCCGTGCCGCTCGAAGAGCTGAAGTTGTAGAGGTAGAAGCGGCCGTCCGTCTCGCTTATCCCCGCGTGCAGGCGCGAGACCGAAGGGTGGTTCAAGACCAGCTCGCAACTCGGCAGACGCCCAATCTTGAGCCCGTCGGAGACGAGCGCGACGGGGTCGACGTTCAAGTCCTCGCGCGTGACGACGAATCTGCTGTCCCGAGTTTGCATTGATTCAACGGACTGCGAAGAAGATGACCTGCACGACGTGTACGAACATGAGCGCGAGCATGAGCGACGTGGCGACGACGTGCGGCGCGAGCCAGAGCTTCAGGAGTTGGTGCAGGTATATGAGCGAGTCGACGCGCCTGAGCATGACGGTCGTCTCGACGGCTTCGAGCAGCAGAGCGCGCGAGTCGGGGTCGAGCGCGCGCGCCTCCGCCTCGTACTCCTCGCGCGCCGCCGCGAGTAGCTCGGTCAACTCCTCGCGCTTCAAGTATTGGCGCAGAAGGTACCGGAACGAGAAGACCTTGCCGCGAACCTTCCGGCGTATGAAGTCGCGGAGCGCGTCGCTGCCGCACTGCCCAATTTCGGCCAGAAGCTCTGTCAACTCCGTGCGCCGCGCTTGCAGGTCTTCGACGAGAAGCGGCTCGCCCTCGATGCTCGTCATCACGCGCGGCGCGACGTAGTAGACGACGATGCCGAAGATGCCCGTCAGTACAACAGCGTCGAACGTTATCATCAGAAGCGACGTTAACAGCCCGCCCGTCGTCGCGCCCCCGTGCAGAAGCAGCGCGACGCCCGCGACGAGCCCCAGATAGACGTGCGACAGCATCCAGTATCGCAGCGCGCCCGCGCGCCTTCGGTAGACCTGCTTTCGCATCGGGTAGGTCATCACGGCCGCGACGCCGCCCAAGCCCAAGATGCCGGTAATCCAACGCACCGTCAGCCAAGTGCCGCCGAGCCGCGCGTCCATGCCGTAGCGTTCGAGCGCCCAGACTGTCACCGCCACGGTCAAGAGCGTGAGCAGCACGCCGACGACGTGCCAAGCGAGCGCCCAAGGGTCGCGCTTGTGTATGTTTCGGCCGAAGGCGTGCGTGCGGTCGCGGAAGACGAGGCCGAGGCGCGAGTTGACTTCCGTGAAATACTCGCGCGGGTTGACGCGCACGAGCGCGCCCGTCGGGCAGTTCTCCTCGCACGAGAACGCCTCGCGCTCGACTCCGGGCGGGTTGAGCGCGGTGCCGTGGCAGAGGTTGCACTTGGTCGCGAGAAGGTTATCGACCTCCGTCACGGGCTCGGGCGGCTTCGACGGCGCGAGCGTGAGCCAAGAGCCGAGCGTCTGCCGCAGGGTCGGCGGCTTCGACTCGGCGGGCTTGCGCGGAATCATCGTGATGGCGTTGTAGGGGCACTGCGTCGCGCAGTCGCCGCAGCCGATGCAGGTCTTCGGGTCGATGTCTATCTGCCCGTTCTCGAAGCGGCCGATCGCGCCCGTCGGGCAGCCGGTCAGGCATTCGGGGTCTTGGCAGTGCATGCAGACGGACGGGACGAGAATCTGCTCGCTCGACACGCCGCCGTGGTTCTTCACGCGCTCGATGTGTATGCCGCGGCGGAGGAGCCGCGACTGGCCGTGAACCTGCTGGCAGGCCATCGAGCAGTTGCCGCAGCGCACGCACCTGTCCATGTCCATCACGAGCAGGTTCGTGCCGTCCACGACGCCCGTCGCGATCTCGCGCTCGGTTGAGCGGACGATCTCCTTGTTGAGTTTCGCGGAGACGCGAACGTCGTCGTCCGCCTGCGAGAAGCCCGAGAAGGTTCTGACCAGAGTCTCTCTCAGCTTCGCGTCCGCGCGCAGAGGCGGCATCGCCACTTCTAAGACTTCCGTGCGCTGCAAGACGACCGCGGTGTACTCCCAGCGCGTCTCCCGCTCGACGCCTTCGAGCCCGAGGCAGTTGCCCGCGCCGAGGAAGTCTACGCCCACGTCCTCGGTCAAGCCCTCGACTAAAAGGTCGCCGCGCGCAGCCGCGTAGCCCAAGCCCCGCACGCGCCTGACCCAACCGTTCTTGACGAAGATGACGCGGTCGATGATGTCGCCCTCGCGGAAGAGGACGTGGTGCTTGGCGTAGACGGTGAAGCGCGCCGACTTGCCGAGCTTCGAAACAAGGTTCTGGTCGAATGCGTTGTCGGTGGCCTGCTGCACGTCGATGATCGTGCGGCTCAGGCCGTGCTTGCGGTAGTTGGCGTCGAGCATCTCGCCGAACTTCGGGAGCTTGCGCAGGAGCCTGAGCGCGGGGCGGTCGACTTCGAGGACGCGCGCGCGCTCGCCCTCGGGCACGCTGATGGTCGCGTTGCGCGGGACGCCCGCCAGTATCGACATCTCGCCGAAGCTGATTCCGGGCGGAAGCTCCGCCACCTTCTTGTTGCGGCCGTCGTCGGGGTCGCGGACGAACACGTCGAGTCGGCCGTCCACCGTTATGTAAAAAGTGTTGCCGCCCCAGTCGCCCTCGCGTATCACCTCCTCGCCCGCGCCGAACTCGTAGAGGCGCAGGTACGGGCCGACCTTCTTGCCGTTGTAGTTGCGGCCGTAGGCTATGACTTCGAGGTCTAGCTCGTGCGCGTAGTGGCCGTCGTGTTTTTCGAGCAGGTCGGAGATGATGTCAACGTCACGGATGGCGTCGAGCACGGTCTGGTGCTTCTTGATTTCTGTAGGCATGACGGCCGCGGAAGTATGAAAAGGTGTTACAGAATTCCGTACTTGGAGACTTCGCGAAAGACGTGACGAAGTGCGAAAAGAGTCGGCATTATAACACCCGTCGGCGGGTTGGAAAGTAACAAAATTCGGGAACCCGCGCGGCAGAGGTGGCGTGTAAGAGGGCGAGCGGCGCAGGGGTCGGTGTATAATCCCCGGCGCAGGCCCCGTGAGACGAGTCGAAGGAGTTTTGCGGTGTGAGTGTCGCGCAGGCCCGCCTTCCTCTGATGAGCGCCATCTCCACAACGGACGAGCTTCTATTCTCCGTCGCGGCGGAGACGCACGCGCCTGCGCGCGCCCCGCACGAGCCCGTCGGCGAGATGACCGACCACCGCCTGCTCGAAGCGACGAAGGCGGGCGACGAGGTCGCGTTCGCGGAGATCGTCCGCCGCTACCGAAACCAGATAACGAACTACGTCTACCGGATGACGAACGACTACGACTTGGGGGTCGACTTGGCGCAGGAGACCTTCATGCGCGTCTACGCCGCGGCCGAGCGTTACCAGACGAGCTACGCGTTCTCGACCTACATCTACCGCATCGCGACGAACCTCGCGATTTCGGAGCTTCGTCGCCGGAAGCGCCGCCGCCTCGTCTCGCTGTCGAGCTTCTTCCGCGAGCGCGAGTCGCCGACGGACACGTGCGAGCTGGACATGCCGGACACCGGGCCTTTGCAGGACGCGACCTACGTGGAGGACGAGCGGCGCGCGGCGGTCGCGCGCGCGATTGCGACTCTGCCTGAGAAGTACCGCGCGCCTCTCGTCCTGCGCGACGTGGAGGAGCGAAGCTACGAAGAGATCGCGTGCATACTCGAAATGAACGAGGGCACCGTGAAGTCGCGCATCAACCGCGCGCGCACGTTCCTGCGGGACAAGCTTCAGGCGTATCTGTGAGCGCGCGCGGCGCGAAGGAAGTGTTTTATGTCAGACTGTAAAGTTTTCAGAACGGAGATTGACGGCGCGTGCGACGGCGGCGCGCTCGGGCCGCGTGCGGCCGCGCACGCCGCGTCTTGCGCGTCGTGCGGCGAGAGCCTGCGCGGGCGCGAGGCTCTGCGCGGGCTCGTGCGCGGGTTGGGCCGCGTCGAGGCCCCGCCGGACTTCGAGTACCGTCTGCGCGCGCGCATGGCCGGGTCGAGGCCGGGCGGCGGGCACGGAGTCTTCGGAGGCTTGTTTCCCGTGAGGGGGCTCGCTTGGGCGGCGCTCGCGGTCTGCGTCCTGTCCGTGACGGCCGCGCTCTATTACATGCAGGCGCAGCAGACGAAGCAGAACGCGTCGAGCGTCGCCGAGTCCGCGCGCCCGCCTCAAGCGCCCGCGAGTTCGGCGTCGAGCGAATCGAATAGCGCAAGCCGGAATCCGACGCAACAGCCCGAACAGTCGGGCGGCGGGCAGACTGCCGCAATCACGCCCGCTCCCGTCACGACGCAGAGAACGTCGGACGTGAAGCGCGTCCTTTCCAGCACATTGGGATCCTAAGCTTAGAATTCCACGTGGACAAGTTGTCGCG
>JADMIO010960126.1_pt1 | contig 14681 bp, 11 predicted proteins | sample 8958161 | NCBI WGS metagenome assembly JADMIO01 (sample SAMN16585339, study PRJNA669376) | soil metagenome | isolation source: Crop rotation soil | place: USA: Cullars Rotation, Alabama | collected 2011 | reverse complement strand
CGACGATGGCATCGTCGATGACGATGCCGACGGCCAGCGTGATGCCGAGCAGCGTCATGTTGTTCAGCGTGAAGTCCATCATCCGCATCAGGGTGAAGGACGAGATGATCGACGCCGGAATGGCCAGTGCGGCAATGATCACGGCGCGGAAGTTGCGAATGAAGAACATCACCACGACGGCGGCAAACAGGCTGCCGAAGATCAGGTGCTCTTCGAGCGATTCGACCGAGGCATAGATGAACTTGGAGTCGTCGCGGATCACCGTCATCTGCACCGACTTCGGCAGGGTGCGGCCGATCTGCTGCAGGCGCGCGCGGACGCCTTCGATCACGTCGACGGTGTTTTCGCCCATGGCGCGGCGCACGTCCAGGATCACCGCCGGCTTGTCGCCGGACCACACCGAGGAGGTTGGCCGCTCGAAGCTGTCCTCGGCGCGGCCGACGTCGGACACCCGAATCGGCGTGCCGTTCTTGGTGGTGATGACGATGTTGTTGAAGTCCTCGGTGACGTCAATGCGGCCCATCGTGCGCAGCAGGAGCTGGCCCTTGCCCTGTTCCACCGCGCCGCCCGGGATCTCGACGTTCTCGGCGACGATCGCGTCGCGCACTTGCGACAGCGACAGTCCAAATGAATTCAGCTTCTCGATGTCGACGACGACGTGGATTTCGCGGGCGCGGCTGCCGGCGATCGACACCTGCCCGACGCCGTTGACGGTCTGAATCGATCGGGAGATCTGCTTGTCGGCAACTTCGGTCAGCGTGCGCAGGCTGAGCGCGTCTGACGAGACCAGGATCGACATCACCGGGTCCGCATCGGGATCGACCTTGGTGATCACCGGCGGCAGCAGCTCCGGCGGCACCGACCGAATCGCGCCGGCAACCTTTTCGCGCACGTCGTTGACGGCTTCGTCGAGATCGCGCTCGAGCACGAACCGCACGGTGATGTTGCCGCTGCCTTCGCCGATGCGCGCCGAGATTTCGTCGATGCCCGACACGCCGCTGATCGCCTGTTCCATCGGCTCGATCACCGACGAGACGAGCTCATCGGGACTGGCGCCGGGCAGCGACAGGCGGACGTTGACGGTCGCCGGATCGGCGCGCGGGAACAGATCGACGCCGAGATCGCGGAACGAGAAGATGCCGAGGACTACGAGCGACATCACCAGCATCGTGGCGAAGACCGGCCGTCGGACGCAGAGTTCGGAGAACATGCTTACTTGCTCCCTGCCGACGCCGGCGCGCCGGCGGTGACGCTGACCTTCATCCCGTCCACCAGCTTCTCGATGTCCGACACGGCGATCTGGTCGCCGGCCTTGACGCCGCTCAGCACCTCGATGCGGTCGCCGAGCCGATCGCCGGTCTTCAGCTCGCGCACCGACAGCGCATCGCCGTTGATCACGAACACGCGGTTGACGCCGTAGCGATACTGCAGCGACGCGTAGGGCACCGTCACGACGCGATCCTCGCGAGTCGTCGCCACGTGCACGCGCGCAAACGTTCCGGGCTTGAGCAGGCCGTCGCCGTTGGGCACGCGCGCCTCGAAGGGAAACGCGCGCGTCTGCGTGTTGACGGCGGGGCTGATGCGCGACAGCGTTCCCTTGAAGGTGCGGTCGGGATAGGCATCGACGCTGAGCTCGACGGCCGCGCCGGTCTTGATCCATGGGCCCATGCGTTCCGGAATTTCCGCGGTGGCCTTCAGCGGATCGATTCGCACCACGCGCATCACGGGAGCCTGTGCCTTGACCAGCTCGCCGAGCGACACGAGCCGTTCCTGGACGTAGCCGTCGAACGGCGCGCGGATGAACGTATCGCGCAGCTGGCGCTCGGCCAGTTTCAGGCTCGCGTCGGCGACGTCGATCTCCGCGCGCAGGTTCTTGGCGTTCTGCAGCGCCGCGTCGTAGCTGGCCTGCTTGGCCTGCAGCATCGCGTTCGCATCGTCGAGCAGCTGTTGCGCGACCAGCTGCCGCTTCTGCAGCGTGAGCGTGCGCTCGTAGTTCTGTTTGGCCTGCTGCAGTTCAGCGGCCGCCTTCTTCACATCGGGTGTCTGTTCAATCGGCGGCAACGTGCCGGGCTCGGTGCCGCCATAGGTCGCAAGCGCGCGGGCCAGGGTGGCACGCTGCTGATCCCGGCTGTATTGCCGTTTTTCGCGATCGAGCTCGACCAGCGCATCGCCGGCGCGGACGCTGTCGCCGAGGTCGGCGAGGATCCTGCTGACCGTGCCGTCGGTTTCCGCCGACACCACGACCTCATCGGCGGCGGCGAGGGTCGCGACGATGTCGACGCTGCGTCGCACGAGGTCTTCGCGGACGGCTTGCGATTGCACTGGCGTCGGAGCGCCGTCCGTCGCACGGCTCTGTGCGGAAGACGACTTCAAACACGCGGCGAGCGCGAGGATTGACAGTGCGGCCGCGACGCCGCGAAAACGAGCGAATCGAGATTCCGGCATGGATGAGCTACCCGATTAAATACGAGCGCGACCTGAGAATCATAGTCTCGGCGAACCCCGAAGTCCGGTTGTAAAGGATTGTGTTCGCGCCGGTCATCCTGTCTGTCACATTCCTGTCACCCTTTCGGGGTTTGACATGCTGTGAAGCGCCATGACAGGATGCCCGCTCGCTCCCCCCCGAGAGTTCCTGGAGGCCGCCGCATGCCCGTGATCCGTGCAACAAACTTCAGTCTTGGTATCGCCGTGAGCGTTGTGCTGGCATCGACATTCACCAGCGCAGAGTTGTCGGCGCAGGGAGGGAGAGTGCATGCGTGCGTCAGCAGCAACGGCGACGTGCGCATCATCTCGGCTAACGAGAGCTGCAAACCCAAAGAAGACCTGGTGACGTGGAGCATTACCGGACCCGCCGGCCCTGAAGGCAAGACCGGGCCAGCCGGTCCGCCGGGACCAGCGGGCCCTGCCGGGCCGGCAGGACCGGCCGGAGCTGACGGACGCGATGGGCGTGACGGCCGCGATGGTAGCGAACCGCCGCCCGCGCCGATCACGTTGACCGGCACCTTGTTCATTGACGATGTGGACGACTTCGGACCCGCGACGCCGATCATCGCGTTCTCGATCGGCGCGTCGAACACGGGCACTGTGGGGAGCGGCGGCGGCGGTGGCGCCGGAAAAGTCAACTTCACCTCGTTCAGCATTTCGAAGTTGATCGACGGCTATTCGGCGCCATTGCTGCAGGCGGCTTCAACCGGCAAGCATTACCCGCGCGCGAAAATTGAACTGTTCAACAGCGGCGCGACGGCGCCGTTTGCGAGCTATGACCTGACGGACGTGATCGTCGTGGCGAGTCAATTTGGCGGCGGGCCGGGCGGCGTGGCCGAGAACGTCAGCCTCGAGTTCTCTCGGATTCACTCCACCATCGTGCTCAACGGCGTGACGTATGAAAGCTGCTATGACCTGCAGAAGAGCGTGAAGTGCTAGCGACTCGGGATTAGATTATCTGCCGGCCGCCAAGTCAGGCGACCGGCAGAGCTCACTACTTCGGTGTCACCTTCAGCAGCTTGCCGTTTGCGCCTTCAGTGAGCACATACACCGCGCCATCCTGAAACACCCGCACGTCGCGGATGCGCGCATTGAGATCCATCAACAACGGTTCTTCGTTGACGACCTTGTCGTCCTTGCCAAGTTCAAGGCGGAAAATCGCCTGGCCGCTCAAGGCGCCGACAAGCACGCTGGTTTTCCACTGGGGAAAGAGACTGCCCTGGTAGAAGGCGAGGCTCGAAGGGGCGATGATCGGGTCCCAGTAGTAGCGAGGCTGCTCGAGCCCTGGTTTCTCGACGATTGCATCGCCGATCTTGGTGCCGGGATAGTTGATCCCGTGCACGATCACCGGCCAGCCGTAGTTCTTGCCCTTCTCGATCAGGTTCAGTTCGTCGCCGCCGCGCGGGCCATGTTCCACTTCCCACAGGCGGCCGTCGGGCGCGAACGTCAAGCCTTGCGGCGTACGATGTCCCAGCGTCCATGCCAACGGCAAACTGCCGATCGACGGATTGCCCGGCGCCGCTTTGCCTTCGGCCGTGATGTGGATCACCTTGCCGAGATACGTATCCGTTGCCTGCGCCTGCAGTGGAAGCGGATCGCCGGTCGATCGATCGCCGACGGAGACGAACAGGTTGCCGTCCTTCGGATCGATCGCAATGCGCGAGCCCATCTGGCTCACGGCGCGGTTGGTGAAGGGCGCCGTCTGGAAGATGTTGGTGACGTTCGCAATCGTGCCCGCGTCTTCGTTCAGCACGGCGCTGTCGACTGACAGCGCGCTGTTGTCGGCGTCGATCACGCGCACGTAACAGAAAAAAATCCGGTGATTGGCGGCAAAGTTCTTGTCGAGCGCGACGTCGAGCAGTCCCGCCTGTCCACGGTAGTAAACCGGCGGCATGTTCGCCGTGATGGTGTGCAGCGGCGATCCGTCCTTGTTGATCACGCGCAATCGGCCGGCCTTCTCCGTAATCAGAAATCGTCCGCTTGGCAGCAACTGGACCGCCCACGGCACGTCGAGGCCGGAGGCAATGGTGGTGACCGTGACGTCGGTGGTCTTGTGATACGGCGCGCGCGTCTGACCGGGGAAGACCGGATGATCCGTATCCAATTCAGGCTTTCGCCGGTCGACCGGTTCGCCCTCAATGGTGAACTTCTGGAATGGCTGACGGGCTTGGACACCCTTGGTTGGCGGCGGCCCCTGCGGTGTCTGGGCCACAACCGCGTGAATCATCGCCATTGAGGCGACGGCGCAAGTAATCACGACTCGTTTCATCCGCGTCTCCAGGGTACGAGATTACACTATGCAGAGGCGAACAACCGCCTCAGCAATTGCGCACGACGCCCCCATGCCGCGCGCGTCAGGAGTAGTTGCCGTGCGACGACTGCTTGCCGCATCACTCACAGGTCTGGTCGCGACGGTTATGGTCGCGCGTCTTATCGCGGCGGTCGTGCCCGCCGGTTTTTCCGACACGCAAGTCACGGCCGGATTGGCGAGCGCGACGGCGATGGCGTTCGCGCCGGACGGCCGCATCTTCATCGCTCAACAAGGCGGACAACTCCGCGTCGTCAAGAACGGCGCGTTGCTGGCGACGCCGTTTCTCACCGTCACCGTCAATGCAAGCGGCGAGCGCGGATTACTCGGCGTTGCGTTCGATCCGGATTTTGCGAGCAATCAATACGTCTACGTCTATTACACGGCGACGACGCCGTCGATTCACAACCGCATCAGCCGCTTCGTGGCGGATGGCGATGTCGCGGTTGCCGGCAGCGAGACCATCCTTCTTGATCTCGATAATCTCAGTGCCACGAATCACAACGGCGGCGCCATTCACTTCGGGCCCGACGGCAAGTTGTACGCGGCCGTCGGTGAGAACGCGGTCGGCTCCAACGCGCAAACGCTGAGCAACCTGCTCGGCAAGATGCTGCGCATCAATCCGGATGGCTCGATACCAACCGACAATCCGTTTTACGCGACGGCGACGGGCCGAAACCGCGCGATCTGGGCGATGGGACTGAGAAACCCTTTCACGTTCGCCTTTCAGCCGGGCACCGGCCGCATGTTCATCAACGATGTCGGCCAGGAAACGTGGGAAGAGATCAACGAAGGGATCGCGGGCGCCAACTATGGATGGCCCAACCGCGAAGGCACGACGACAGATCCTGAGTATGTGTCACCGCTCTACGTCTACGGCCACCCCGGCGGAAACTGCGCGATTACCGGCGGCGTGTTCTACAACCCCGAGACGCCGCAATTTCCTCCTTCTTACATCGGCAAATACCTGTTTGCGGACTATTGCGGAGGCTGGATGAATGTCTTCGACCCCGCGGCTGGCACCCCTGCCGGGTTTGCGACCGGCATTTCATTCCCTGTCGACATTCAAACCGCCGAGGACGGCAGCGTTTACTATCTGGCTCGCGGATCGAGCTCGCTGCGCAGGGTGACGTATCCCCAGGGCATCATGACCAGGGTCCAGAACCTGCGCATCGTTGCCGTGCCGCAGGAGTGAGTCCGATCAACTTTGCGATGCAAAGTTGATCGTGATAGCGTTGATGGGTGGCGATACGTTGGAATCGAATTGAAACCTGGCTGGTGCTCGGCGTCGCCGGCGCCGGCGCCATCCTGCTGTTCGTCGGCGGCCTGTGGATTTATATCAGCGCGACGGCAGTCCCGATTCATCCAACAGCCGACAGCGTGACGTCCGTCACGCAGACCGAAGCCTCGCAGCAGTGGAGCAGTGCCGTTGAACGCTCGCGGCAGGTCGTGCGTGCCGGACTGTCCGAGCAGAATCTGCCTGGCGTGTCGGTCGCCGTGGGCGTGGGGGGCGATCTCGTCTGGACGGAAGGCTTTGGCTTCGCCGACCTGGAAAAGAAAACGCCGGTCACGCCAGGCACGCGCTTCCGGCTCGGTACGGCGTCGATTCCGTTGACGTCGGCTGCGGCGGGCTTGCTGATCGAGCGAAAGCAACTCGGCCTCGACGAGACGATTCAAACCTACGTTCCTGAATTCCCTGAAAAGCCATGGCCCGTGACTGTTCGCGAGTTGATGGGGCACACTTCCGGGCTGATCACCGACGATGGCGATGAGGGTCCGCTGTTTGGCAAACACTGTGATCGTGCCGTGGAGGCGTTGCCGGCTTTTGCCGACGCCAAGCTGCACTTCGAGCCGGGCACACAGTATTACTACTCGCGATTCAGCTGGGTCCTGCTCAGCGCCGCGATCGAGACGGCCGCCGACGATCATCTCCTCCGCTTCATGAACAAGGAAATCTTCGATCCGCTTGGCATGACGGACACGCTCGCCGAATCGACGGCCGAGACGATCGAGGATTTCGCGACGCCGTACTTCCCGCGCTTCGCGGCGGATCCGCGTTACGGCCCCGATCCGATGCGGCCGCTCGATCTGTCGTGCTACGCCGGATCGAGCGCATTCGTCTCGACCTCGCCGGACCTGGTTCGCTTCGCGCTCGCGATCAACAACGGCAAGCTGCTGCAGCCCGACACCGTCAAGCTCCTGCAGACGCCGGTCCGGACCGCTGATGGAAAAGAGACTGGCTACGGCCTGGGCTGGGATATCGAAACGGTTTCGTTGAACGGCCAACCCGCACGCGCCGTCGGGCACGATGGCGAACTGCTGGGTGGAACGGCAGTGACACTGATGACGTTTCCCGATCGCGGGCTCGTTATCGCGGTGCTGTCAAATACGTCGTACGCAGCAACACCGGCGCTGGCGATCGGGATCGCCGAGGCGTTTACGTCGCAACGGTAACGGCCGCGTCACCTATTGATCGACCTTCCGTTCAGCGGGGGGCGACGGCACCCTCACGAAGATCGTTGTTCCGTGACCCGGCGCCGACTCGACGTGCACCGTGCCTTCGAGCAGCGCCGCGCGTTCGCGCATGCCGATCAGGCCCATCCCTCCATGACGTGTCTCGGCGGCCGAAACGCGCTCCGCATTGAAGCCGCGTCCGTTGTCTTCGATGATCACGGTTGTCTCGCCGCCGCGTTGTTCGAGCAGCACGGAAACCTGGGTGGCGCCCGAGTGCTTGGCGATGTTGGTGAGCGCCTCCTGGACGATGCGATACAGGTTTGCGCCCGCATCGGCGCTCAACGCCACGGCCTGCGGCGTTGATTGATGGAATTCGGCTGCGATCTGCGTCAGCGATCCCCAGTGCCTGATCAGCTCGGCGAGCGAGGCCGCCAGCCCGAGATCGTCGAGCGCCGGCGGACGCATGTCCCAGGCCAGCAGGTCGACGTCCCGATCCAGCTTGGCGACGATGTCGTCGGCGGCGGCAAGCCGATCGCGCATCGCCTTCGTGATCGTCGGATCGTCACGCAGCGTACTCAGCGTCAACTTGAGCACGGTGATCTGCTGGCCGAGATGATCGTGCAGGTTGCGCGACAGCCGGCGCCTCTCCGCCTCCTGCGCGTGGACCAGCCGCTCCAGCAGCGACTTGACGCGGCTTTCAGCAGCGACGCGTTCGGCGATCTGACTGCCGAGCTCGTTGGCCCGCGCCTGCTCACGATTCAGCGCGTCGAGGCGATCGTCCTGCAACTGCCGCTCCTTGGTGACGTCAACGATGGTCGTAAACAGCTGGCGCGTGCCTTCCGCCATCTGCGGGCGCGCGATCAGGCGGAGGTAACGCCCGCCAAACTTTGCCTGGACTTCGACGATCTCCGGCGCGGCGGCCAGGTAGAGGTTGTTATTGTTGTTGTTATTTGCGCGGCGCAGGAACTGTTGCATCGATTCGCGCTGCGCCCGCTCGATCAATTGCGTCACCGGCACCCTGATCAGCTCGGCGCGCATCTTGCCAAACAGCGCCGCGCCGGCCAGATTGATGTCGAGGATCGTCCCGCCGTCTCCCAGTGACATGTAGCCGGTGGGCGCGAAGTCGTAGAGATCGGAGTAGCGATCGCGCGCCTTCTCGAGCTCGTGTTGCGCTTTCAGCAGCTGCTCGTTCTGGGTCGTAATCTCCTCGGTGTGGACCTGCAGCTCGTGAACCAGCGCGTGGACCGTCGCCGATGCGGCCGCGGTCCTGCGCTTCGCCACCCGGGCCTTCTTCCGGCGGACTGGTCGCTTGTTTTTCTTTGCCATGAGCGCCAATGATGGTGCCGTGTTCAGTTGTCCTCGCTCACCGCCACGAGAATCAGCTGCATGCCGACGTCATCGAGCGACAGCACCCTGCGGCCGGTCAGCGTGATCGCCGCTCGCGACTTCGCCACCGTGGCGCGAATCGGCGGCAGCGCGCGATCGCTGCGAACCGGAGTGCGCCAGCCGTCGACGGCGCCGCCGGTCAGCTCGCTGAGCAAGCGGCCGCGGACGTCGTCAATGGCCGCGCCGAACAACGACGCGAACGCGGGGTTGGCTTGCAGCACCTCGAGCTGGTCGTTCAGGACCGCCAGCGGTTGCGTCACCACTTGCATCACGCCGTCGGCGAAATTGCGGGCCACCGACACGCGCTCTTCCGACAGCCGCAGTTGATTGATGTCGAACAGCGCCAGCACCGCGCCGTCGATCTTGTTGTCGGCGCTCTTGTAGGGCCTGATGCGCAGCGAGTACCAGCGGCCCTGGCGATCCTGCACCTCGCGCTCGACCGGCGACACCGAATCCATGCAATCGATGATCAGCTGCTCGAGGTTCGCGCAGTCGATGTTCGGATTGATATGGCCGATCGAACGATCGAGATCGGCGGGGATCAGGTTGAGGACTTTTTCCGCCATCGGCGTGAACCGGCGAATCCGCAGATCGCTGCTGACGATGACGATCGCGATCTGGACGCTGCCGACCAGGTTCAGCAGATCGCTGTTGATGCGGTTCATCTCTTCGTTGCGGCCGTGCAGCTCGTCGTTGACGGTGTTGAGCTCCTCGTTGGTCGACTGTAATTCTTCCTTCGCGGTATCGAGCTCCTCGTTGGTGCTCTGCAGCTCTTCGTTGCTCGACAGGATCTCTTCATTGGCCGACTGCAGCTCCTCGTTGGCGGCCTCGAGCTCCTGGATGATCGACTGCATGTACTCGCGGCTGGCGGCCAGCTCGCGCTGCAGCAGCGTCATCTTGTCGTCGTTGCTGTCGGCGCGCCCGGCCTTTCGACCTTTCCGCTTCGCCTTCTTCGCTGCCGCGTGTTCGGAATGTTCGTGCCGCTTATCGCGATCGCCTTCGAACAGCACGAGGTAGTGCGGGCGCCCCATGGCATTGAGCGGCAAGACTTCGATGTCGACGGGCATCCAGTCCTGGCCGGTCCGGACCTGCAGGCCTTCCTTGCGCACCGGCTGCTTGGTCTTGCGCACCTGATGCAGTGCGGTGCGCAGCCCGTGGAGCAGTCCCTCGCGCACCATCTTCAGCAGGTTCAGGCTGGCTTCGCCGGGCGCCGGCTCGAGGAAGGCGCCGGTCTGGCCGCGGAACTGGACGATCTGCAAATCGGAATCGATCACCACGCCCGCCGGCGCGTAGCGATCGAGGATCATGCGGCTCACTTCGCTTTGCAGCCCCTTGTCGGGGACAACCGGATCGCCCGTCGTCCGCTTGCGCGCTGGCAACACCGCGGCGTATTCGACCGGGAACGCAATCTTCGGCAGCGAGCCGGGCGCGCTTTTCTTGCGGTGAATCCGGAATTTCTTGTCGGCGAGCGAGAACAGGCTGGCCTGTGCGCCGACCGTCTCCGCCTGCCCGAGGACGAGGTAGCCGTGCGGGTTGAGCGCGTAGTGGAACAACGCGATCAGCTTCTTCTGCAGCACCGTGTCCATGTAGATCAACACGTTGCGGCACATCACCAGGTCGAGCCGCGAAAACGGCGGGTCCTTGATCAGATCCTGGCGCGCGAACACGCACATGTCGCGGATCAGCTTGCTGACGCGATAGCTGCCGTCAGTCTTGGTAAAGAAACGGCGCAGCCGCTCGGGACCGACGTCTGCGGCAATCGACGCGGCATACACGCCGGCGCGCGCATGTTCGATCGCCGTTTCGCTGACGTCGGTCGCGAAGATCTGCGCTCGCAGATCGGACTGGTGCTTCTGCAGAAATTCGACCAAGGCGATCGCCAGCGAATACGCTTCCTCGCCGGTGGCGCAGCCGCAGACCCACATGCGAATCGGCTGCTCGGGGTGCCGCTCCTCGAGAAACCTCGGGAAGATATCCGTGGCCAGCGCCGCGAACGACTCCGGCTCGCGGAAGAACCGCGTCACGTGAATCAGCAGATCCTGAAACAGACCGCGCAACTCGATCGGATTGCCCTGCAGCAGCTTGATGTAGTCATCCACCGAGGTCAGCCGGTGCAGCGCCATGCGGCGCAGCAACCGCCGCTTGATGGTCGGCAGCTTGTAATGCCGGAAGTCGACGCCGCTGACGGGACGCAGCAGATCGAAAATCCGCCGCATTTGACCATCCGGAACGCTGTCGTCATCGCGCGGCAGCTGCGGACGCTGCAGGTAGGGATGCGACGCAATGCGAATGATCTCGCTGCCGATCTCGGCCGGCGTCAGGACCATATCGACCATCCCGGTGGCGATGGCCGCCCGCGGCATGCCGTCGTACTTCGCCGACTCCGGCGTTTGCGCGATCGTGATGCCGCCCTCGGTCTTGACTTCGCGGAGGCCGAGCGCGCCGTCGGAGGCGGTGCCGGACAGGACCACCGCGATCGCCCGCCCCGCCGACCGATTGGCCAGCGACGAGAAGAACGCGTCGATCGGCGTGTGCTGCGTGCGATCCGCGGGCCGCGGCGTCAACTCGAGCGTGCCGTCGTTTATCGTCATCTGCACGTTCGGAGGCATCACGTAGACGCGATCGGGTTCGATCCTCATGCCGTCAGCGACCTGGATCACGCGCATGCGGCTGTGCGATTGCAGCAGCAGCGGCAGCGCGCTCTCCTGGTTCGGCGCCAGGTGCTGCACGAACACCAGCGCGACACCCGACCGGTCGGGCATCGAATCGAGCAGTTGGGAGAACGCTTCCAGTCCGCCGGCTGATGCGCCGACGCCGACGACGGTGATCGCGCGTTCCATGTCATGGAGACGAGCGGCTTTTTCGGGACGCGTCCGTCGCGGCGAGGATGTCGCCGACGGCTTCGATGCCTTGCGTTTCACCATCTCATCTCAGCGCATCGCGGTCATCCTGCCTTGCGCCGCGCCTTGGCTTTCGTGGTTTTCCCGGATCGCGCTCGTGGTCGAGCTGCCGCACGCTGCGCAGGCAGCGCGCGGCCGAGCAGCAACTCGCGTATTGTATGCGCTTGCCGCTTCAAGTCGTTGGCGCTTTGTGAGAAGCCCGCCGATACCGCGGTGACACCGGAATCTCGCGCGCGACCCGCCATGCGTTCTCGCAACTCAGCGCGCTCTTCGAGCATCCGCACCGAACTCCACAGCGCAGCTTCCAATGCTTCTCGCTGCTGTTCGTCGAGTCCATCGGTGGTGAACTGATGACCGACGTGGCAGCGGTAGCGCGTCAGCTCGCCGTTGTGGATCTCCCAGAGCGCGCCGCCGCAGTCGGGACAGGTGAGCCCTGATGCCGGTCCGAAGGTCGCGTCCATGTCGTCAATTTCCATCTCCACGGCCGGGTCCTGCGGTTCTGGTTCTTCCTGTTGCCGCGCCATCGTTCGATCTCCCGCTCCACTGCCGGACACATACTCCGCGATCAAGGTTCCAATGTCGCTGGCGCGAAGGACATGATCGATCTCGACGTGCTTCAGCGCACTCAGGGGCATTCCCGGGTGCGCCGCTTCATCGGGGTCCTGCACGACCGTCGTACCGCCATACTCCTTGATCACTTGAAGCCCGTAGGTGCCATCGTCGAGCGCTCCGGACAGCACGATGCCCATGACCGCGGAACCGTGCGCGCGAGCCGCGGCGCGGAACAGCGGATCGACGGCGGGACGAAAGCCGTTTTCCTTCGGGCCGTGGCCGAGCCGCATGTAACCGTCGACGACGGTCAGGTGCGCGTCAGGAGGCGCGACGAAGATCTTGCCGCGATCGAGCCGGTGCGCATGCGTGGCGACGCGCACCGGCAGCGGGCTGCTGCGCGCAAGGATCTCGGCAAGATAACTGGTGCTGTCCGATCGCGTATGCGACACCACAAGGATGGTCGCGTCGAGCGATGGGGGAACGGTGCTAACGAGCTCGATCAGCGCGGTGAGCCCGCCGGCCGATGCGCCGATCACGACGAGATCGATCTGAGCCATGCGGCTTCAGTCTTTGCAAGCAGCAAGCCAGTGCCGCGGCGCAGCCGGATCGTTCGACTTCACAGCATCGACGTCAGTCTTTCCGCCGTCGAGCGCGAATCGAGCACCGGATTCGTCGCAATCCGCCATGCGACCTCTTTCACGAACACCTCGATGGCGTCCGCAGGCGAATCGAAGACGCCTCGATCGACGGGTGCCTGATGCAGCGGATGGACCGTCGCCTGCCAGGCGCCGAACTCCATGAGTGACAGGATCAGGTAATCGCCGAATCGCAGATCGACGACATATTGATCGACGTCCTGTTGATCGATGTCGTGGTTTCGATCGAGTCCGATTGGGATCAGCGTGAGCTCGAGCATGTGTTTCCTTCCAGGACGTCGCCTTAGAAAGGAACCCGCCCGGATGACGGGATGCTCAGAAAGGTAGTGCCAGCTTACTCCCATTCGGGCCGCCTCGAGTATCCGTGGTTGGGTTACGGCTGCGCTCCGAGGCCGATGAGATAGAATCCGCGCCATGAAAGCATTCGCAACATTCGTCTTATTCCTCGCAATTGCGGCGGGTTCGATCACCGCATTCACCGCGGCCGGCGGCGAGCAGGCGCCCGGCGGCGGGCAAATGTCAGCCGAGCGGCAGGCCGCTCTTGCCGCTCAGTCCGAGCTCGAGAAGAACACGCCGCAGATTCAGTACGACGCGACGGTGCTGCCGCTGAACCCCACTGGCCACACCATTGGCGAGACGGTTGGCGTCGCGATCAATTCGAAGAAGCACTTGTTCGTCTACACGCGCAGCGGCAACATCGGTCCGGCGCGCGGCGCGCAGGCAGCCGAGCTCTTCGAGTTCGACGAGAAGGGCAACTACGTCAAGGAGTGGGGCCAGAACGCCTACGGCTTCTCCTTCGCGCACGCCATCCGCTTCGACAAGGACGACAACCTGTGGGTGATCGACGAAGGCTCGAACATGGTGATGAAGTTCAACCCGCAGGGGCTCGTCACCTTGGTGCTCGGCCGCAAGGATGAAGCGGTCGATTACCTCGAGCGCTTCCTGGAAGAGGGCCGCAAGATCGACGGCGCGACGTTGACCGCGCCCGGCAGCGGCGCCGGCCGCGGCGCGACGTTCGGACGTCCGACCGATGTGGCGTTCGATCTGCAGGGCAACATCTTCGTCGCCGACGGCTACACCAACTCGCGCGTCGCGAAGTTCAACAAGGACGGCGACCTCGTCAAGTCGATCGGCAAGCGCGGCAACCAGCCTGGCGAATTCAGCACGCCGCACACGATCGCCAATGACGCCAAGGGCAACATCTACGTCGGCGATCGCGGCAACTCGCGCATCCAGGTGTTCGATCCGGATCTGAATCCGCTGCGCATCATCAGTAACGTCCGCGCGCCGTGGGGCATCTGCATCTCACCGCCGAACGCGCAAGGGCAGCAGTTTCTGTTCAGCGCCGATGCCGGCGGCAAGGTCTACAAGACCGATCTCGACGGCAAGCTGCTCGGATGGTTCGGCACGTTCGGCAAGCGCGTCGGCCAGTTCCACTGGATCCACGAGATGCACTGCGTCAGCGAGACGGAGTTGTATGTCGGTGAGGCGCAGAACTGGCGCGTGCAGAGGCTTACGCTGAAGAAGTAGGCCATCGGGCCAGCAGTCCATCAGGATGCAGCAGCCATCGGATTCGCGTCTCTGGTTCGTGATTGCCGGGACCGTCTTGATGCTTGCCCTTGCGTGGCCTCCCGAACGCGGACCGAGCTTGTTGGTGAAGGCCGTTCACTGGGTCGTCGATCCGGCGGGAACGCTTCCGGCGCTCCCGCCGCCGTTACCGCCAGGTCTCGGCGATAACGGCGAAGCCGTGGCCGAGCACGATGCGATCGAGGCCGAGTATTACCGCCTCTATAACTCGTCCGCGTTTACGCGCTGGCGAATGCGCGTGAAGGGCGCCGACGATCCGTTCAATCTCGATCCAACAACCACGCGGCAACTGCTGGTCGCCGCGATCGCGGTGTTGTGGCTGTATCGATTTCGCAAGCGATCCTGACCCTGACC
>JADMIO011135905.1_pt1 | contig 14684 bp, 19 predicted proteins | sample 8958161 | NCBI WGS metagenome assembly JADMIO01 (sample SAMN16585339, study PRJNA669376) | soil metagenome | isolation source: Crop rotation soil | place: USA: Cullars Rotation, Alabama | collected 2011 | reverse complement strand
GCGACTTCAAGTCACGTGAATTCCAAGCTTCGGATCCCACTGTGCTGGAAAGATATGCCCATGGGCATTCCGCAAACGCTGGCGGGATGGGCGAAGGGGGCGCAGCAATTCCCCAATCTGGGCAGCTTCCACCGCAAGATCACCACCAAGTCGGATGCGGCGCAGGCCTATTTCGATCAGGGCATGAAGTTCATCTTCGCGTTCAATCATGACGAAGCGACACGCTCCTTCGCCAAGGCGGCAACGCTGGATCCCACATGCGCCTCCTGCCTGTGGGGCGTGGCGCTCACACTTGGCCCCAACTACAACATGCCGATGATGGCCGAGGCCCGGGCGAAAGTGGGCTGGGATGCCGTCGAAAAAGCCAAATCGCTGCCCGCGACGCCGGTCGAACATGCGTTGATCGTGGCGCTTCAATCGCGCTTCGACAAAGCCAAGGGGCTTGATCCCGTTTCGGGTCCGCCGCTGGTCAACGCCTATGCCGATGCGATGAAGAAAGTCGCTGCCCAATATCCGAACGATCTGGATGTGCAGGTGCTGTATGCCGAAGCGCTGATGAACAAGAATCCCTGGAAGCTGTGGGGCGCCGACGGCAAGCCCGGCGCTGACACCAATGAGATCGTCGCCCTTCTGGACAAGGTGCTGGCGAAAGACGTCAATCATCCGGGCGCCAATCACTATTATATCCATGCGCTGGAAGCCTCGCCCCATCCGGAGAAAGCATTGGCGGCGGCCAATCGTTTGGGCGGCATGATGCCGGCCGCTGGCCATCTGGAGCATATGCCCGCCCACATCTATCAGCGGGTGGGCAAGTACGAAGCGTCGGCGGAAGCCAATCGCAAGGGCGCGGTCGCCGATGCGAAATATTACAAGCAGACCGCCGCGCTCGATTACTATCCCATGTACACCTCGCACAATTATCAGTTCCTGGCATCGTCCGCTGCGATGGAAGGGCGCAAGGCCGAAACGGTGGATGCGGTGGCGAAGTCGCGCGCCTCCATCTCCGACGATCTGTTGGCGGGCATGGGCGGCGTCGATTGGTATGTCGGCTTCTCTTATGAAGCGATGCTGCGCTTCGGACTGTGGGACGAGGCGTTGAAAGCGCCCGCGCCGACGGACAAGCTGCCGGGGTTGGTGGTGGCATACCAGGAAGCGCGCGCCACAGCGCTGGCGGTCAAGGGCCGGGTCGATGAAGCGGACAAGGCGGCGGCGGCGCTGGATGCGGCCATGGCCAAAACGCCGGACGATTACCGCTGCGGCCAGAACATTGCGAAGAATTGTTATGCGGTCTCCAGCCTCCGGGCGCATGGCCGCATCGCGCTGGCGCGGGGCCAGACGCAGAAGGGGCTGGATCTGCTGCGCCAGGCGGTCGCGCAGGAAGACAAGCTTGGCTATGACGAACCGTCGGACGCCTTCTTCCCCACCCGCCATGTGCTGGGGGCGCAGCTGATCGCGGCGGGCAAGCATGCCGATGCCGAAGCGGTCTATCGCGCCGACTTGAAACAGAATGCGGAGAATGGCTGGGCGCTCTATGGCCTGAAAACCGCGCTGGCGGCCCAAGGCAAGACCGCCGATGCCGCCGATGCGGCAAAGCGTTTCGACAAAGCCTGGACCCATGCCGACATCAAACTGACGGCGTCGGCATACTGAGCATGTCGTTCAAGGATAGAGTCAGCCGGATGGTCGCGGACATTGCCGAGCGCGACGCCGGTGGCGGCGATGCGCCCAGTTGGCTGAAGCAAGTGGCGATGCTGACGGGCGTCTTGGCGGCGATCTCCGGTTATCTCACCGTGCGGTCGGCCACGCTGACCAATGACGCGATCTATATGAGCAATCAGGCGATCCTGGCGCAGACCCAATCCTCCGACGCCTGGGCGGAATATCAGGCCGACAGCATCAAGGCGCGGGTGGTGGAGACTGCCATTTTGGCCACGCCCAATTCCCCGAACCTCGATGCCTTGACCAAGGAAGGCAAAGAGTTGCGCGACCGTCAGCCCGCCTTGCGCAAAACCGCGACCGGCAAGGCGGCGGCGCGTGACGAATATCTGAAAGACGGCGGCAAGCGTTTGGCGGAGCGGGATCAGCTTGTCTATGCCGGATTCTCCGCACAGGTCGGCATCGCGCTGGCATCGGTTGCGGCCCTGGCCCGCTCGCGATCCGTCTTTTATGCCGGCATCGGGGCAGGCGTGGTGGGTGTGGGCCTGATGATCTATGCCTTTTCTCTGCATCTGCAGCTGGCACCGTGAGATCGGCAGGCCGGCGCAAGCGCTGACCCTCAGGACCGCCGCGTGAGAATTCCGCCCAGTCCGTAGATCGCCCTCAGGTCACTCACGACGGTCGAGTGCTGGATGGCAGATTGCGCGTCCGAAGCGGCTGCCGGTTTGTCCAGATCCGCCGCCTGCTCGAAAGCTTGTTTGAGCAGCCGCGTCGCTTTCGCCGTGCGCCCGGCATCGAGCTCGACCCTGGCCAGCTCCATCAAATGCGTGACAGATTTCGACATATCGGATGTGTTTTCGTCGCCCATCTGACTCTCGCGGTGGGAGAGTCAATCCCGCGTTAACTCATCACCAAAGCGCGCGATTCCGCAACCGCCCATTTGTATGTTGGTAAAGGATAAAATGTCTCAGGGAGGCATGTTCTGGGGCCGCGCCTGAAACTGGCATGCCCACTCTTCGCAAAGTGGTTATTTCATCCGGCCTTGTCCGCGCGCACCTTTCCACGGCTTTCGGGGAGGCATTCATGCGGCGCGCTTTCATTCTTTGCCTGGCGCTGGCCTTTGCGACTGCCCCGGCCATGGCCGCGCAAACCGAACAAGCGCGTCGCGACGGCGCCCGCGATTTCGATTGGGAAATCGGCACCTGGAAGACGCATCTCAAACGGCTGTTGCATCCGCTGACGGGCTCGAACGCATGGGGCGAATATGAGGGCACCTCCGTGGTGCGCAAAGTCTGGGGCGGGCGCGCCAATCTGGTGGAACTGAAAGTGCATGGCGCGGAAGGAACATTCGAAGGGCTCAATCTTCGCCTTTACAATCCGGTTTCGCATCAGTGGAGTTTGAACTTCGCCCGGGGCGATATCGGCGTGCTCACCCAGCCCACCATTGGCGAATTCAAGAATGGCCGCGGGGAATTCTACGACCAGGAAACCTTCAATGGCCGCGCCATTTTTGTGCGGTTCGTCATCACCAGGATCGATCCGGACCAGTATCGTTTCGAACAGGCTTTTTCCGACGACGGCGGAAAGCGTTGGGAAGTGAACTGGATCGCCACGGATACGCGGGTGCCTGAGAAATAGTCACGGCCCGGAAACGCGCATTGTGCACCTGCAATATGCGGGGCAGCACGAATTTGCCTAGACAATTGTACTTGCCGCGCCGCGCGCCGCCGCCATAGGCTCATCGGAGGCCGCGTGGCCGACTCCAATCTCTGTTTCGTAGGGACCAATCGATCACAGCAATCCGGGGGGAATGGCGATGCGTGTTCGTTTCATGGGATTTGCGGCGGGCCTTTTGGGTTGCGCGGCGCTTTTGATGCAGAGTCCCGCTTCCTCGCAGCCTGCACCGAAACCCGGCAATGTCACCCAGTCGCGGGTGCTGTCGGCGGCGGATCGCGCGGGCAATTGGATGGTCTATGGCGGCAATTTCGAAAGCCAGCATTTCAGCCCCCTGAACGCCGTCAACGACAAGACCATTGGCAAGCTGGGCCTGGCCTGGTCCGCCGATGTCGACAGTCCCATGGGGCTGGCGCTGGAACCCATCGTGGTCGATGGCGTGATTTATATCGGCCTGCCGCTGGATGTGGTCGAAGCGTTCGATGGCGTCACCGGCAAAATGCTGTGGCGCTTCGATCCCAAGATCCGCATCAACGGCCCGTGGCGCAATTCCTATGAAGGCCGCAAGAACCGGGGCGTCGCGGTGTGGAACGGCAAGGTTTTTGTCGGCACGGGCGATTGCCGCATCGTGGCGATCGACGCCGCCAAGGGCACCAAGGTTTGGGACACGGTGGTGTGCGACGCCGCGCAGACCGGCATCACCGAAGCGCCGCGCGTGGGCAATGGCCTGGTCTATACCGGCTGGGCGGGCATGGAATATGACGTGCGCGGCGGCGTGGTGGCGCTGGATACGGAGACGGGCAAGAAAGCCTGGACCTTCTGGACCGCGCCGGGCGATCCCAAGAAGCCGTATGAAACCAAGACCCTCGCCACCATCGCCAAAACCTGGAAGGGCGAAAGCTGGCAGCTGGCGGGCGCCAATGCCTGGACCGCGCTGACCTACGATCCGGTCACCAATCTTCTTTACATCTCCACATCGACAGCGGGCGAAGCGTCGGGCGATTTCTCGCACATCAAGCCGGACGGCAATCTTTTGTTCGCCAACAGCATCGTGGCGGTGAACGCCAAGACGGGCGACTATGTCTGGCATTATCAGACGTCCTATCCGCCGGACGGCGCGGAAGATTTTCATGTGCTGGTGGCGGACATGCAGCTGGGCGGGCAGCAGCGCCGCGTGATCATGACCAAGCCGCGCAACGGCGTCTTCTATATGCTGGACGCGCGCACGGGCAAGGAAGCGCTGCCGCCGCGCGACATCAGCGGCGCGGCCTATCCGTCGGTGAAACAGATCAGCCTGAAAGAGTTGGAGACGACCTCGTACAAGGATGTCGGGCTGCAGAAGAATCTGCCCATACCCAACATGGGCGGCGGCTGGTTCCCGCTGTCATGGAATGCGGCGACGGGGTTGGTTTACATCTCCGCCTATGAAGTGAAGCGGACATCCGGGCGCGGCGATATCGAAGGCGCCAATGGTCATGGGCTGGAAGCCGATGGCCTGGCGGCGCAACTGAACCGCCAGAATCTGGGCGGCAGCGTGGCCGGCGCGAACGGCACATATCGTCCATATGCGGAGCTACCCAAGGGCAAGCTGGTGGCGTTCGATCCCATCCGGCAAAAGCCCCGCTGGATCGCCACGCTTCCCTTGGAGTTGAATGGATCGCCCGTCGCCACGGCAGGCAATCTGGTGTTTCAGGGCGACGGCAGCGGCTATTTCACGGCCTATGCCGCCGACACGGGCAAGGTGCTGTGGTCGGTCAATACCGGTTCGGCGATCCAGGCGACGCCCGCGACCTATGTCGTCAATGGCGAACAATATGTGTTGATGCCGGTCGGTCTTGGCGGCGGCTACCGCCTGTTCGGCAGCCCGGCCAGCATGTCCACCCTGGACAGCAAGCGGGGCAAGGCGCGGCTGTTCGCCTTCAAGATCGGCGGCAAGGCGCCGATGCCCGCCATCGAGCCGTATGTCCCGGCCGTGCCGCCGCCGCCGGATCAGACCGGCACGGCGCAGCAGATCGCGGACGGCTCGAAGGTCTACAACAAATTCTTCTGCCAGAAGTGCCATTCACCGGAAGCGGATGGCAGCGGCGCCTGGGTGCATGGCGGCGAAGTGCCGGATCTGCGTTACATGCCGCGCAGCGTCCACAAGCAGTTCAACGATGTCGTGCTGGGCGGCACGCACAAAGAGAAGGGCATGCCGAAATTCAGCGCGCCCATCGGCATGCCGCTGCTCAAGACCTATATGACGCCCGCGGAGGCCGAAGCGCTGCACGCCTATATCGTCGATCTGCAATGGCGGGCTTATAAGCTGGGGCCACGCGGCGTGAAGAAAGTCGATGGCGCACCCAAGGGCGCACCACAGCCGGGAGCGCCGAAACCGCCGGGATTGCTCAACTAGGGAACCGACTCGCGCTCTGGACGGTTTACACCCCGTAAGGCATGGCGTTCGCATGCCGGAAAGGGTGTGCCATGAAAAAGCTCATTCTGCTTTGCGCCGTTATCGGGTCTGTGGCGCTGACAGGCTGTGTCTACCGGGGTTATGGATATCGCGACGGCTATTATCGCGATAGCTATTACAGCGGCAGCTATTATCGCGACCGTTATGATCGCCGGGACTATCGCGACGGCTATTACCGGGACCGTTACCGGAACCGCGATTACGATCGCGACTAGCGCCTGCGCTATAGCGCCAGCAGCGAGGCCGGCACGGCGGACCCTGCGAGCAGCAGCAGCCATAGCGCGGTGCGGTTGCGGCTATAGGCCAGGCCCATCCACACGCCCATCAAGGTCGTGATCACCATCACGATGGAAGTGAGAACGAAGAACCATTTCACCAATGTCGTCGCCAGGGCGGGCTTCGGCTTGGCTTTGGGCGCCGCCGCTTTTTTGGGTTCAGCCTGATCGCTTGCCGCTTTGGGTGGCGGGGCAGGCTTCAGCGCGAAGACATCGTCCCGGTGCACCCGGGCCAGCTTTTGCAACAGGACAGGCGCGGTCTTTTCATCCGGAATCCGGAAGGTCTGGAACGCGCCGGTGATGGCGAAGAAAATCAGACAGGGCGCAATGAAGAAGCTCAAATAGATGTGCAGCTGGCGCAAGGATGGACGGGCTGCGGGTACGGCTTTGGCCATTGGGGGGGTCCGAGCTGATAACTGCAAATAAGACACAGTATCAATAGAGGTTATGCCCCAAGGGTCAAGCGCTTCTCCTCCATGCATGCGAAGCAAGCAAAGATGCGAAGGGGAAATAACCCGCCGCCGGACTGGCCTTACGTCTTGCGCCCGAAGCTGGGCTTGGCCGGTCCTTTGGGGACGGCGCGGGGAGCGGCAGCGGACGGCAGCGCGTCTTCGATGGCCTTGCGCGCCATATAGCGCGCGATGATCGCATCGGCTGCGGCGGCGCCATCATCGTCATCGTCCGACGGCGTATCGCCGCGCGGCCTGGGCGAACGCGGCCCGCCGAAAAACCGCACCAGTTTCAAGATCAAGGGAATGCAGAACAGAGCCGCGACCACACCAAGGCCGATAACGGTCGGGCCGAGACCGACATCCTGCACGCCCTGCACGGAGCCGCCGACATCCAGGAAATAATAAAGCAGATAGCCGCAATAAAGGACCGGCACCACAGCCGCGGCCAATCCGTATATGGACTTGAAGGTTCGCAAACCCCGTCCTCCCCATACCCCGTCCAGGATGGAGCAATAGTGACGAATAAAATCTAAATGCGCGGGTTTCCCAATTGTCCCAGAGCGGCACGGGCGGGCGCGGAATTATTGCCGCGCATCAACCAATATTCGGAAAAATTATTCTTGGTGAGGCACAGAGTGGTAGCGCGCATCGCCGCGCGCCAGTAGCGTAACGCGATGGAGAATGTGACAGACCTGGATGTTGCACGTTCGATGGCCCGCCTTTGGGGGGAGCAGGCGCAGGAACGCGCCGCCTTTTATCGCGTTCAGTTGCGCAAGTCCGTGACGCGCTGGGAGCGCATCACTTATCTCATCGAACAAGGCGTGGCCGGACAGGACAATGTGCGCGCGGTTTCGTCTGCCATCCGGGAAGACGGCGCCGGCATTTAAGCCCAGTGTTCAAGCGGCGTTGATTTGCGCGGCTTCGCCGCTTGCCATCGCCACAGTCAAGGTTGCGGTGGTGCCGTCGCCTTCGATGCTGTCGATGACCAATGACGCGCCCATCAGCTGCGCCAAGCGGAAGCTGATGGCCAAGCCCAAGCCGGTGCCCTGATATTTGCGGGCGAACGCGCCTTCCGCCTGAACGAACGGATTTCCCAATTGAACAAGGGTCTCGGCGGGAATTCCGCACCCTTGGTCGCTGATCCGGATGACGCAGCGCTCGCCCGCCTCGGCGCAGCGAACTTCGACCAGGCCGCCATCCTCGGAAAATTTGACGGCGTTGGAGAGGATATTGAGCAGAATCTGCTCCAGCACATTCTTGTCCACGGCGATTTGCGGCGAAGTGGGGCCGCGATGGACTTGAATATGGATATTGCGTTTCTCGGCCAGGATGCCCACGACACGCATGCTGTCCGCGATGGCGTCATGCGCGGAAACGATCTCGATATTTGTCTTCATCTTATCGGCTTCGATTTTCGACAATTGCAGGATGTCGTTGACAAGCCTCAGCAGATGCCTGCCGCTGGCATGGATGTCGCCGATATATTCGCGATATTTGCCTTTCGGCATCGGGCCGAAGATTTCCGTCTTTAAAACTTCCGAGAAACCGAGAATGGCGTTCAGCGGCGTTCTCAGTTCATGACTCATATTGGCGATGAAAGCGCTTTTGCTCCGGCTGGTCTCTTCGGCGGCGCGCGCCTGGGCTCGGGTCGCTTCCAGCTCTGCCGCCATCACGCGGCTTTCGCTTTCTCTCAGATCGTTGAGGAAGCGCCACCAGGTGACCGCGACACCGGCAAAGGCCAGCGCCGTAACGACGCCGATCAACAGGATCACCGGCAGAACCTGATGGAACAGGGCACGGCCGCTTGCCGCAGACGTCCAATTGAGGGAAAGACCCGAGGGTTGGCCCCAGGGATTCATGAGAGCGATACCAGGGCCGTTACCCGAGCCGACCGTCAGGTCCGTCAGGCCATAGTCTCGTCCCAAACGGGCGACGCCTGCGGCGGTGGCTTCCTGCGCCTCGATCAGCACGTATTGCGCGGGCACTTTGATCTCGGGCGGATGAATGGTCGATGCGGCGACGATCGCCGTTGTGCCGTCCAGAGAGATCATGCCGGAAAACATCCGGCGACGGCCTGCATCCTCCGCCGCGAATGCGCTTGCCGCCAGTTGCTGCATCTGAGGAGAGCGGGCCAGGGCATTGGCCGTCGCGCCCTCTTTGCGCGTGCGATAGGCATAAGCCACGCGGCCGGAGCGGGCGATGATAAAGACATCGTCCGTGCCGAATGTGTCCTTCAGATAAGGTCCCAGCGAATTGCCTTCGAAAGCCGGGTCGGGCGGGCCCATCGTATAGTCGTACAGCTCGCTCCAGGAGACATAGTCCGCTACTTCCGATGCGACCCTGTTCTGATATGTCTTGACGATGGCGCGGACGAGCAGGGTTTGACCCGCATGCTGCACCCGGTCCATCTGCGACGAGGCGCTGCCCAGCACCCATAGAACAACAAGCACGCTGGCGCCCAGGATCGCGGCGGCGACGGCGGCGAGGCCGGCGACCAATCGTGTCGAGCGGGACCGGTATGTGGCAGGCGGGTTCATGGTGCTGCCCGCAAGCTATTGGCAAAACCTTAAAAACCCATCTCGCGCTGTATTCGGCCAAGTTCCATGGAGGAACCGGAACGGGCCTGGATTCGGTAGGGTGGAGCGGGTTCCGCGGGCCCTAATATTGCCCGTAATGCCCCCGCACGGAATTGAGCAGCGTGGCGGGATCGTAGCCGATGCCATCTTTGTACACCGTATCCACATTCTCGATATCGGCGATGGTGGTTGAAGGATCGCCCTTCACCAGCACCAGGTCCGCATTCTTGCCCGGCGCGATGGTGCCGATGCGCTTGTCGAGCCCCAGATAGGTGGCCCCGTTCAATGTGCCGATGCGGATCGCTTCGACGGGCGAAAAACCCGCTTCGACCAGAAGCTCGATCTCGCGCTGGTCGCCGAAGCCGGGCAGCACCTGGCCGGCGCCGGTGGGATCGGGTCCCGCCAGCAGCAAGCCGCCTGCCGCCACGAAGGCGCGCTCCAGTCCCTGTTCGTTCGCCCACATCTTGGCGGCGGCGGCCGCGCGTTCGGCGGTGCGGTTCTGCCCCAGACTGCGCAGATAGAAATAATCCTGGCGCGCTTGCGGCGTCAGCATCTCCAGCTGGCGGGGCGGCAGGGTGCGGTAGTTGGGCGAGGCGCCTTCGAACACCGGCAAGGTCGATGTCACCGCCACATGATGCGAGACCAGAAGCGCGATCAGCGCCTTGGCCGCATCGCCGGTGGGCGACATCGCCGCGATGGTGGGATCGGCGGAGGCCTTGGGGCAATTGTCCGGCTGCTTGCCCGCATCGAGCTGAGAATTGGTCCAGAAGCCATGCTCCAGATTGTCGATGCCCAGCGCCACCGCTTCGGGATAGCTCACCGAGCAGAGATGGCCGGTCACTTTCAAGCCATGACGATGCGCTTCGTCGATCGCCGCGCCAAGCTGGGCGCGGGTGATGTTCATGTACGCTTTGTAGGATGTCGCGCCCTGCGCCGCCCAGAAGGCGACAAAGCTGCGCGCCTCGGCCGCGTCCTTCAATTGATGCATCTGAATGAAGGGGCTGTTCGGGCCTTCCAGATAAGGCGCGGTCACATCCATATGCGGGCCCACCAGATGTCCGGCATCGATCTGAAGTTTCAGATTGAGATCGGCATAAGGCTCGACGCTGCCGGTGGTGCGAAGCGTGGTGACGCCGGCCGCCAGATACATTTTGGGCGATGAATAGGTCATCTGGGGAATGACGCGCGGCAATTCGCTTTTGCCGGTCGAATCGAGATTGGGCAGTTCGGTGTAGTACATATGGTCGTGCATGCCGACCAGGCCGGGCATCACGCTTTTGCCGGTGGCGTCGATGGTTTTGTATTTGGCGGGAACGACATCGGCGGCGGATTGGATGGCGGCGATGCGCCCGCTCTCGATCAGCACGATGCGGTCGGCTTGTGCCGGGCCACCGGTGCCGTCGATCACCCGCACATGGGTGAGAGCGATCGGTCCCGATTCATGCCGGACGTAAGGCTTGACGCTGGGACCGGGTGAAGCGGCTTCGGGCAGCACGCGCGCCGCCATGTCGAACGGCACGGGCGCCGCCGCGCCCAGCAGCAGGATCGCGGCAAGCGGCGCCAAAGCCTGCGGCATACGTGCATATTTCATGACGGCATCTCCCCAAACCGGCGGCGAGCTTGTCCGATCGGGGCACGCGCGGCAAGGCGGCGTCAGCGCGGGACTTGAGGCCGTGCACGCGCATTGGTCAGCACCACGCCCGTGATGACGATGACAGCACCAACAAGCGTGAGCGGGCCGGGGCGTTCCCCCAGCCACAGCCAGCTGATGGTGAGCGCGATGGGGGTGGAGAAATAGATGAAGCTGGTCACTTTGCTGACGCTGGCTCGCGCGATGGCCATGTTCCAGGTGAGATAGCCGATGAATGTGGGCGCCAGGCCCAGCCAGAGCAGCGCGGCGATACGCGATGGAGGCGCGATCATCAGCGCATGCGGCAGACCCAGGCCGAAGGGAATGGCGGTGATGACGCCGCCGATGAAGGTGACGGTGGTACAGGCTTCGGTGCCATAGCGGCCCAGGAACGGCTTCTGCATCACGAAATACAGCGATGTCGCCAGCACGCTGACCAGCACCAGCGCCGCCTTGGGCTGAAAGCTCACTGACTGGCCGCTGGTCAACACCACCAGCACCACGCCCGCCATCGCCACGCTTAATCCGGCGATGGTGCGCGCCGATAATTTCTCGCCCAGCCATAAAGCTGAGGCGACGCCCGTCACCGCCGGCGACAGCGCCAGAATGATGGCGGCGGTGCCGCTGGCGATCTCGGTTTCCGCGTCATTGAGGCAGAGGTGATAAAGCGTGAGGCCCATCACGCCCAATGCCATCAAGGGCGGCCAGGCGCGGAGCGGCGGCAGCGTCACGCCGCGAAATCGCACCCAGACCAGAAAACACGCCAGGGCCAGTGATAGGCGCGCCAGCGCGACTTCGCCCGGCGTGAAAGCCGCCAAGGCGTAAGAGATTGCGGCATAGGCCGAAGACCAGGTGAGCATCGCGATGACGACACAAACCAGGGCGCGCGCATCGAGATGGCCGGACGGTTCCAAAGGCCGCCTTTAGTTCGGCATGTCGGTGAATTGGGGCATCACCATCGGATCGACCCATTTCAATCGGCGCTTGGTGAACATTTCCAGCAGGGGCGCGATCAGTTCGGGCTTGTCCAGGCTGCCCAGCTGCACAAAGACGGTGGCGGGAAAAGATTCCAGATTGCTGGTGTAAAGCCGCGCGCCGCAATCGGGGCAGAAATTGCGCTCCAGCTTCTTGCCGGATTGCGCGACATAGCCAAAGGCTTTGGTTTTGCCGGAGGTGACGGTGAAATCGCTTTCCGGCACGGCGAAGAACACCGCCGCTTCGCCGCCCGATGCTTTCTTGCAATCCAGGCAATGACATTCGGCGACGAAAGCCGGATCGGTGTCGAACTCGAACGTCACCGCGCCGCATGCGCACCGGGCCGTGTATTTCTTCGCCATGGAATCCGTCCTCCGCTTCGCCATTCGAGCGTAAAGGCGGCAAAGCCTGCGCGCCATTGCCGAAGGAAGCGCCGCATAAGTGTTCGAAATCCTTGACATTAACCTTTGAAAACAATAATTAAGACTTTATTAACCATTGTTTTCGAGCAAATCAGCCGGAATACCGGCGGCATCGGGCAGGGGTTAAGGGGTGTCGACAAGGAAGCAGAAACTTATTCCGAAAGGATGCGGTGATGCTTTCTTATTCCAATATTCCCCATGAATTTGGGGACCCAAATCACAGCACGCACGCAAAATTGGATGCGAAGATCGCCGCATTGGGCATCGCGCATGACGATCTCGATGCCGCGATCGATGCGCTGGCCGCCACAAGCACCCATGACGATCTGGTTCTGGCCCGGCTGAAAAAGCAGCGGCTTCAGATACGGGACGAAATCGCCGTCATGCTGGGCTCTGCTTTTGCCAGCGATGGCGCCCATGGCTAAGCGCGCGGTTCAGAAAAAGCTGGTCTATGAAGGCGCGGCAGCGCGCTATCGCACTCTCATGATGAAAACGCGCGATCCCGCGCGGCGTCAGATGCTGGAAGAGATGATTGCGCGCGAGTTGGAATCCGTGAAACGCCGCGGCCTCTATGTCGTGCCGATGCCCGGCAGGCGGTTGGGAGAAGCCGGCACGTTTTGAGAGCGCGCTAGGCGAGGGGGCAGCCCAGGCCGAACCGGCGGGCCGCCCCCTCGCGGCGCAGGGCCGCGCATGAACGCGCCCCGCGAAGCACGGACAGTCGAAAGCGAGGCGACGCCTTCGTACCGCCCAAGGAGAGGGGAGATGGGGACCCGCGCCCCGATTTCAAGAGACGATTTGCAAAGCGTCGGCTAGCCAAATCCATCGGGCGGCGTGCGCGGCTTGAAAGTGCTTGTTTTCGTCTTGCCGGACGGCATCGGCACGATGTCCGGCAACCGCGTCAAAACCGGTATTTCGACATCGACTTGGCCGTTGCTGATGTTGAGGTCGGCGGAGAAGCGGTACCAGCCATCCTGAGCGGTTTCGGGATAATGGCGGCGGAGAAAATCCGCCAGATCGGCAGCGAATTTTTTCATGGCAGAGTGCCCCGGCTTAGGCTTCGTGCCCCAATTATAGAAAAAGCCACCGGGAAATTTTCAAGGGGGAGGGGCGAAAAATTATGTCTGAAATCAGACAAAATGGGCTGGAAATCGGCGGCCTGCGGACCGGCCGCGGCCGGGTTTATTCCGCGGCCAGCAGTTCGGGACGCTTGGCCGCGCGGTTCATGGTCCAGTTGGTCTGAAGCCGGACTTTCGGATTGGGCGAGCACCAGATTTCACCGCTGTCGTCCAGCGCCACCACCCAGATGAGATTGTGCTCCTGACCGTAATCGATCACGGCGATGGCCGAGCCTTTGCCCTTGCCTTCGACCGTCATCGGTATGCACGGATTGAGCTGTGTGAAGGACATCGCAGACCCCTGCACAAGCGGATGGCCCGCGGGCGCGGACCATCCGATAGAAGATGCGATTTAGTGCTGCGGATCTTCGGTGCCAGGCTTGCTGGTCTTCGGGGCCTTGCCGTCTTCGATCCGGCCTTCGTTGCGAAGCTCGCGGCCTTCGGCGGCCTTGCGCTGCGCTTCGGGCGTCTTGCCGTGTTCGTTCATTTCTTCCTTCACGTAACCGGCAGCTTCTTTCATGTGACCTTTGACACTCATGATATTCTCCAGATGGGGTGAACCGACAGCCCGATCCGATAACCATCGGCGCGGCAGATGGTTCTGTGCGGGAACGCACGCAAGCGCATGGAACGCGTGGAACCTCCCGCAAAACGCGATATTTATTTCGCGTGCCGGGCTTTTTCGCGGTCGGCTTCGGTGCGCTGTTCCACGGGGATCACATGCGCCTTGCCGTCCAATTCGATGCCGGGCGGGGAACCGGAATGCACGGCCATTTTCGCCTTGTGCGTGCCGCCCTGTTGCCCTTCCGGGTCGCGGTCTTGCGGCTTGCCGCCCTGACCCTGCTGATCCCGGGGCATGGGCGCGGGATGTTCCGCTTCCCGTTCGGGATTCTTGTCGCTGCCTGATGTCATGATGGAGTCTCCGGGTAACAATCCGGAGGTAACGATCACAGGCGAATTGGGTTCAGCCGCAATGCGTGATCATCGTCGTGCTAGTCGATGGCGAAGCCACAAAGAACGCGCCCGTCTTTTGCATTCAGTTGTATCTGTTGGCGCGTGCTGCCGAGTTGGCCTTCTAAAATCCATTTCTCACTGATGTGCTGCACTTTAAAGGCCTTCACCCATCTTTCTAGCGAATATTGCGCGGTAGTGAGCTCTTCCATTTGGCTCTTGGCGGCTAGAATTGCTTCGCTCGCAGTCGAGATTGGGTGTGGGCGATAATTCTTCGCCACCAAGGGCTGAGAACTGCCGCAAGAGATAACCGCAATTGCCGCCGCCGCGAGCGTTATCATTGTCGCTGTGCCCTCCTACGGGGGGGTGGCCGTGCTGTTGCTGTATTTCCTATGGCTCACACCCCTTGGTCGAATCCTGCACCCAGGCGGCGCATTTGGCGAGGTTCACATTCTCCGCCGACTCTTTGGCGTTGGGGTCGGGCATGGCGGGGCGTTGCAGAT
>JADMIO010812944.1_pt1 | contig 14685 bp, 15 predicted proteins | sample 8958161 | NCBI WGS metagenome assembly JADMIO01 (sample SAMN16585339, study PRJNA669376) | soil metagenome | isolation source: Crop rotation soil | place: USA: Cullars Rotation, Alabama | collected 2011 | reverse complement strand
GTGCTCTCTGCATGTAGATGGGCCGATAGCTCAGTCGGTAGAGCAACTGGCTTTTAACCAGTGGGTCGCAGGTTCGAGTCCTGCTCGGCTCAATTCCATTCCAGTCACTGTTTTGGTGGTACACAGCTTTTCATTTCATTGGGGGTGCCCTTTATGAAATTTGCCACTGACCCCTTTTGACATTCTAAGACATCCTTGAAACGAAGCTCGTCTCCGTTTGGATCTGCAAGCTCCGTCGGATATAAAAGCGCCACGCCCATAGCCGTCGGCGTAATGAATGAAGTCGTCAGCACCACGCTCTGGCTGAAGACTGACTGCGGGCCACGCTTCCAACTGAAGAAATCACCCGCCACTGGTATTTCGCCAAATATGCCACGCCAAACAGGGCCGATGATAGGCACGTAATGCCGTCCGCCATTCAACGTGCTCTGACTTATAAATGCCGAGAGATCAAAAAAGTCCATCGGTTGTACGTAAACACTAGTTTTTACTTCGTGCTTACTGACCCGAGATATGGGTCGCACGCCTGGAGGAGGATTGGCAACCTGGGGATCGCCGGTCTTGAAATCAACGGCGAGCTCAGCACTGTTCATATCGCGCAAGACATTGGGAGTAATCTTTATCGTGACTCCCGATTGCAACTCGCGCCATACGGAGCGTTCTTCTCCAAGCGCGCCGATGAGACCTATAACTTGTCCAAGCGGCAGTGCTCCTACCACGTTGTCGGCTGGCACGAAAGGAGTAACGCCCTTACTCAAACTATCGGCTGTTTTTAGCAGTTCAGAAAGCCGGAGCGGCGGAGTCTCGTCAAAAGCATTTACCGAGGTGGAAGCAATTTCCGCAGTAACCCCACTGAGACTCGCTACAGTGGTCTTCCCTACTTGTGCATATTCGACGTCGTCAAAGTGCCTAACGATCTCACGGATACGGTCCATTGTAGGAGCGACAAACATTTCCTGTATGTCCAAATTCAGGAGGTCGATCGAAGCCTGTAAGCGCCTGTTGACGATCTCCGCGGATTGTTGCAGATAGTAAGAACTGAAACATTGCGGTTGATGCACCAATCGCCCATATTGGTAAGCAAAGTTAATCACTGCCAATCGTCCTTGCCTGATTCTCCTGTCAATCTCCTGAGTTGAGCCGCCGCTCTTCCACTCATTCTCCCAATTAAGTCCACGTTCGCTGAAAAAGCGTTGCAACACGGGGATTTCCGTTGGCTTCGCTTCTTTCTTGTTCTTGCTCTTTTTAACCTTCACTTGTGGGTTTTTGGGTGCTTCCGCCTCGGGTTGCTTGCTCCAGGCCTGGAGAGCTTTCGCTACCCTAATATGAGCTTCCATCCAATCTTTAGCAGCTAACAAACGCAACAAGATATCCGACAGTGAGAGAGGATGATCCGGGTCTAGCGCCTTGGTATAGAACAACCTGTCTTCCAGCATGTTTTTGAATTGTTCATCCACCGGTACGTCATGCACGACACTCTCCAACACGTTGTAAAATCCCCGGATTTTCAGTTGCGTGCGATCGATCTCCTTGTGCACCAGAGTCATGACCTTGGCCAATTCCTCAGGGTTTCTGCTCGAAATCTGAAGTCCCCACATCTCCATCATGATACCGGGCCGGGGCAAATCGAGAGTGGCTATTATGCGACGGGCCTGACTCCTCGCTTTGCTCTCACCATAAAGGATGATCTCGTCCTCTGCCGGACTCGCGACAATGAGCCCATGCAATATGGAGCCGTCAGGCTTGGCGGCGGCATTAAGCACCACCGCAATCTGGGTCCCCTGCCGCATGTAATAGAGCTTAATTTTCTGTCCTGCCTCCGCTGGGTCTTCGTCCTGAACAGAGTTCCCACACGGTGGAGGGGGAATGGCTGCCTTCTCGGTCTCCTTTTTAGCAGGGGTGGGAGTGGGGCAGGGACACAAACTGACGCAACACGTACTAGCGCAAGGACAGGTGTTGGCCGTTTGTGCGCTGAGCAGGCCTTGTGGCCAGAGCAATGCGGTGAAAAGCACAAATAGAGTGATTCGGGAGTGACGGGCATTTCTATCCATATTGAGACTCCTGAGACTGGCTTGGTCTTTCATAGGGTTATGAGGAAGCGGCGGGAAATATTTCCGGGGCGCAGCGATTCAGGCCGCTAACGGCAGGCAAAAACAGGCGCTGCTGAGACCTGTCTGCTCAGCAGCGCCCACGGCCTCACCCCTCCTGGGAGGTGGTGTGAGGCTAATCAGAATAGCGACTTCCTTATATCCGCCGCCAAACACTCATCGCAAGACCTAATTTATGCAAGATTTTCTATGTAGTGCAAAAACACTTCTACTTACTCCCGCCCTCCCGCACAGAAGCAGGCCTGGTATGACAGCTGGGGGAACTACGGTCTAGCGAATCAAGCCCAGAATCGTCAGGATTATCTCCGTCGAAATGCTGGTTGTTGTGGTTGTTTGCCCCGTCGGCGGTGGCGGCGTCGTTGTGCCGGGTCCGTGTATTGTGCCCGCAAACGCAGAAACAACAAGGGTTAAGGTCAAAGTAATAATCGCGCCCGTTCGGCGTAATTGGTTCATTTTCGGTGCCTCCTAAGGTGATTCAGGGATTTGCATTGAGTACTAGAGAGCGATGCAAGATTTTCTAAAACAACCTAGACCACTGCAACTTTTCTTGCAAGAGTGCGCGGGGTTGGTTAAGATTCGGTTGCAGTGCTGATCTGAACTTTTTGTTCTCACATGACTTTACGGGCCTCACTCTTTCGCGAGCTAGTCAAGCCAAACCTCAGTGTGGTGGGCCGTGCGGAGCTGTGCTGTGAGCTCGCCCGGGAGTTTGAGAACCGCGGCGAGTACGACGAGGCCTGTGACGTGATGTCGGTGTTTTGGCCGCGCATTGGCGAACATCCCAAGCTCGAAGGCTTGGAACGAGCCACCGCCGCCGAGGTTTTATTACGTGCGGGAGTCCTGACTGGAATTATCGGGAGTAGTCGCCAGATCCCCGACGCACAGGAGACAGCAAAAGATCTAATCAGTCAAAGCCTCACGATATTTCAATCGCAACGATACAAGAACAAGTTATCGGAAGCGCAGGTAGAGCTCGCTCTGTGTTACTGGCGCACGGGCGAGTACAACAACGCGTCCGATCTTCTCAAAGTTGCACTCGAGCAGTTGAGTATTGACTGCGATTTGAAAGCGAAAGCAATAATTCGTATTGCCATTGTGGAGGTTGATTCCGGCCGTCTTACTGAAGCGTTGCAATGCCTGACCGACAATTCCCTTCTGTTTCAGAAGATTGGCAATTACACCCTCAAGGGTTGTTACCACCTGACACTCGGAGACGTGCTCAAGGATCTTTGGGAATCGGGAGCGCAGGGAGACTATCTCGATCGCGCCTTAGTCGAGTATGCCGCGGCGAGTTATCACTTTGAATTGGCGGATCACAGACGTTATCGGGCTACCGTAGCCAATAATCTCGGCCTCATCTATTTCCAGATCAACCGGTGCAAAGAAGCGCATGAGCACCTGGATCGCTCCCGGCGGATGTTTACCAGTCTCAAAGACAAGAATGCAGTAGCACAAGTAGATGAAACACGCGCGCGCGTGTTGCTGAAAGAAAGACGATATGACGAAGCCGAGAAACTCGCGCGTTTTTCGGTGCGAGCTTTAGAAAAAAGCGATATGCAATTGCCATTAGTGGAGTCACTCACAACACATGGCACAGCCCTGGCGCGGCTTGGAAATTACGGCGCTGCGCTTTCCACCTTCCGTCGCGCCATCGACGGATCTCAGCAGATCGGCTCTCTCAATCGTGCCGGACAAGTCGCGCTCACTGTCTTTCAGGAGATGGGAGAACGTTTAGCAGTACAAGAAAAAGGGATTTTTATTTCCGGGCGAAGTTTCAGCGAAGAGATACAAGCGCTTGAAAGTGATTTGATCAAACACTCGCTTGAAACTAATGAAGGCAGTCTCACGCGCGCGGCTAACAATCTCGGAATATCGTATCAGGAATTAAACTACATGCTGGAAACGCGTCACCGTGATTTAGTGCCCCTCAGGACTCCAGTGCGTCGCCGCTCACGGAAAGATTGAGGCTCTGACCACACTCAGGAATTTCAACCCACCATCGAATTCCTAACCGCCCCGATTGAGTTTACGTGCGCTTTACAAACCCCTTCCTCATAGGAGAACTATTTTGGCAAATCCTCACAGGCCAACGGGCGTCAGGGCCCGAGAAGCCGCTCTACGCGTAATACACACTCTGATCGAATTGATCTCGCACTTCCTGATCTTAGCGGGACTGCTGGTCAGTATAAAAGTATTGGAGACGTTTGTTCACAAACTTTGGGACCAGGATTACCTGTTTTTCAACTGGATCAAACTAAAGTACATTTTCGATGGCGCCGACTTACTGATCCTGGTCTGCTTCCTGGGCTGGGGCGTATACTATTTAGTGTCAGCATATGTGAAGAAGCCGGAGTAAATTATGAGCTCGTTGATGCTGAAATTTCTGAATCGTCTCTACACACTCTTCAAGTTCTACTCAACCATGGCCCTGCTGGGCGCCATCACTGGAATTGTCGTCGGGATCGTGGAAGAAAAGCCTTCTGTTCTATTTGGAGCTTTTCTGGTTGTGAGTGCTGCCACGATAATGGTGCTGCTCCTGGCCCAGTCACATCGAAGACCGCAGCCATCGCACGGGCTACCAGGTGAAAGGCCTCCAATACTTCCAGAATCACTAATGATCGTGTCACTCCCTTCCGAAGTTGCCGACGATATAATCCGAGACTTGAAGGAAGAGTTCGATCATCTACGATCGAAGTATGGCCGCTATTCTGCTGTCACCTGGTACACGATTCAATCCTGGTCAATATTTATCAAAGCGGTGGCGTTCCATTGTGGTCTTAATTTTGGCAAAAGCCTCACTAGTGAATCACGCCGATAACGCCAGATTACGGTGGCGAAGTTATTCCCCCAGGATCGACAGATACGCCTTCCACGGTCCAACAGCCTCACCGTACTGCTTCGACATCACGCGGACGACCTGCCTGATGTGACCGAGATCGTGAATCACCCATGTTGATAACAACTGCCGCAACGTCACTACGCCGAGCTCGGGATGACGGCCACGCTTGTCTAACAACTCTGAGGTGAGATTCATGGACTGCAATTCCCGCAGGTTTGTAGCGCGCAGTTGTGCGAAGGTGTCGAGTAGCTCAACGATCGACTTCCCTTTCGACCCTTCAAACATCGCCACACGATCGAACGGTTCAAAAGCCCGCCTCTCGCCGTGCTCGAGAATCATCTTTGCGCGCGGAATCCAGTCAGTCTGTTCCCCATGAATCAAATGACCAATTACATCGTAAGGACTCCAGGTATCTGGTCCCTCATTCTGCACCAGCCACTGCTCGGAAAGATCGCGCAGCAGTGAATCCAAAGTCGCAGGCGTTCGCTCGAGGATCTCGATTGCTTGTACAAGTTCGAATTGCATGGTCAGTACACCGTTAAGCTGAGCTGTTGCGAGGCCGAGGTTTTTCTCGTTCGATCGCTGACGGTGAGCTCGAGCGTGTAGTTGCCGGGAGAAAGGGCGCTCAGTGGAAACTCTAAGGTGTAAGGACTGTTTGCAGGGTTACTGATCTTATCCGCCCCAACAGTGATCTCGGGCGGCGTGAGCACCGCCTGTTTGCCGCGCAGGATTTTAATCTGCAAACCCAATTGCACTGGCGTCGCGGCGTTGTAAATATTAGTCGTAAAACGCAATCGCGAGCTGCGCGCGAAACGCCGGCTTGCGTTGACACCAATCTGCGCCGCGCCACCCGCCTGCGTAATCTCGCCAACAAACAAACTGCTGATCGAAAACGTTCCTTCTTTGACCTTCGGGATGTCGATCCAGTCCATCACGCTGGTCAGGTGATTAGTACCTCTTTCAGCCGCGATCACACGCACCTGATACAAGCCGGGCGGGACGTCAACCTGGTGGTTTACATTCGTGTACACAGGCGGCTCATTCGCGTGAGTACGCGTCACTTCCACACGTTGTCTGAAACTGCCCACCGCCTTCCCATTGCTGTCATACACCGCACCCAATACGTTGACGACGACTGTTCCACCACTATCGCCGGGCGATTGCGCACTCACCTGCGCCGTCGACGTGAGCTGCATGTTCGCGCCGGTAGTTCTTTTGTAACCAAGCGCGACTCCTGCGCGAAGCTCTTCAGATGACGACTCAGTCACGCCAAGCACATCCGTAGTCTCGACGCTGGTGGGCTGAGCCGTAGCTTTGCTCTTTTCAGGCGGCGCGCCGAGATATCCGCGTCGCAACTGCACCTTCAGATCTGGCCGGCCTGCTATCGTGACTTTGATCTTTGAAAAGTTCGACGCACGTTGCGCATCGTTCTCAGGTCGCCAGGCGAGCAGATAGTAACGCGACGTTTCATCGAGAGCGCGCGCGACAGCGCCGGTGAGATCATTCGAATTAAGCAACGCACGACCACCTGTGTCAGCCGCGAGTGCGTGCAACGGTTCCTGCATGAAAGTTCGCTCACCGCTAAGGCGACTCTGCATAATGCCGCTCGGATCAAAACCGCCGCCATTGCTCGCGTCAAACATACTGTCAGTAGAAAGCCCACGGGCATCTATCGAATAGATCACGACACTGCTGCGATTCGCAATAGTGGTCGCACGGTCCATCATGGTGGTGAAGTCTGAGCCCGTAAAATTTCCCATGAAACCATCGGAAATGAAAAACACTAACTTACGCCCCGGCAGCTTAGAAGTCGATTTCATGAGATTAACGAGCGAGGAGAGCGCGTTCTTAACTACTGCGTCTCCCTGAACAAGAATCGTCCGGGTGCGCTGTTCAACCATGCTCGCCGCGATTGGCCGGTCAGGCGGGTCCTTCATACCATTCGCCCTCAGGGTCTGATCAACAAAAGCATTAAAGAGATCGCGGTCATGGCGCTCGACTATCAGATACGCTGCGTAAGGACTGATGTAAGGCTGTTGTACGTCGGGAGTTGCGCCCGGAACTATTTTTATACGGTCGAGTGCTGCTCTTAGAACTGCGGGGTTGTTGGTCAGTTGTTGTAGAAAACCGATCTGGCCACTCGCGGAAGTGATCGCAACCTGATCGTTTGGGCCAAGCATGTTATCAATAAAGTTTGAAATCGTTTTGTGTGTTCGGGCGATACTGCCGGGATCGAGATGTAAATCGTTTACAAAGAATAAAACCGTGCGCCCGACATCCGAGGTCGACTCGCCTTCTACAGGCGCAGGTTGCGTCGACTTCTTCCCACCCGCTGCCCGGAGCCTCGCTTCTTCAGCTTTGCCGCCTGTTACGATACTTTCGAAATACGCGATCGGCTGTGGCTTGTTGTCGATCAGCAGCTCAAACTCCTCGGGCTTCAAGCCACTTACAAACTTGCCATCTTTGTCGAAGACCGTCACGTCCGTCTGCACAAGCTCTGTGCTTATGTGCACGACGTCGTCCTGCTCGACGGCAGTTGGTGTAGGTGTGGGTGTCGGTTTCTTCTTCTGGGCGTGTGCGTTGAGCACGAGAAAAAACAAGCACACGAAGGCCGTCAGGGCGGTAGTTCTACGCATAATGAGTAACTTCCAGAACGGGGTCAGTTCTGCGAACCGGACTTAAGTGTAAGTATCACTATCTCTGGCGGCAAGCCAAAACGAACGGGAATAATGCTCGTGCCGATTCCAGTCGTGACAAACAGGTGATGATTGTCAGCCAACACGTGGCCGTGAACCCAGCCATACTTCGACGATTCTACCACCGGGCCGATTATGGGAAATCTGACTTGCCCGCCATGAGTATGACCCGCCAACAATAACGGCACGCGTTGCGGTACGTTTGGAAAGATATCGGGATTGTGTGTGAGCGCGATCAGTGGCTGTCCTTCGGGAACAGTCGCGACAGTGTCCGCAATCCTTTGCCGTTGCGTCCAAAGATCCGCGAGACCGACGAGCCAGAACGACGTGCCGCGTGCGTCTACTTTCGCGGATTCGTTTTCGAGGACTTTGATCCCATTTTGTTCCAGAGCTGTGCGGACCTTCGCGCCGTTGTACCACCAATCGTGATTGCCAAGCACGGAGTAGACGCCAAGCGGCGCGCGCAAATCCTTTAACACCGGGGCAAAGACTTCCGGCTCGACGCGGATCGTAGTTCGCCCCTTGCTCGAGATGTAATCACCGAGGATCACGATCAACTCAGGCTGTCGTTGATTAGTGCGCTCGACAATCGTGCGGAGCTTTTTCTCAGTGATGAACCAGTTGTCGACGTGAATGTCGGAGAGGACGGCGATGCGCAGACCGTCGAGTGGTTGCGGCCAGTTATCGATCTGGATTGTTTGCTCGCGAATCACGAGGCGGCCGGGTTCGATGAGGAATCCCCAGAACACAGCGCCCGCGATGAACAAGACGATCGCAGCAAACGCAATTCGCAGCCGCCTGGGCCAGCGAGAGACATGCCCCCACTGTGCTGGTCCAGGCGAGCGCCGCACTTCGTTGTAAAGAAAAAGCAGCAGCCCGAGCAGAACAGCGATGGCGACGACGAATGCTACGGTCATGCTTAACAATCCAGCAGGTTCTGATATCTTATGCGCCGCCGGGAGCACCCGGAGGAGCCAAAATCATGAAAACCATCTTAACCCCCATTTTAACGTTAGCCCTGCTCTTCTGCGCGATTAACGTCTTCGCGCAAACCAGCGACCGGCAGTTCATTCGCACCGACGCAAAGTTGATCGCACTCGCGCACGTGCGGGTGATTGACGGCACAGGCGCTGCCGTGAAAGACGATCAGACGATCATCATCAGCGACGGAAAGATCCAGTCGATTGAGCCAACCGCGTCTGCGAAGATACCCGCGAACGCGCAGACGCTCGATCTCAACGGATACACCGTGTTGCCAGGGCTCGTCGGAATGCACAACCACATGTTCTTTCCGATGGGCGGGTCGCCCCCGATGTATTCAAACATGGGCATCAGTTTTCCGCGTCTGTATCTCGCGCTCGGCGTTACGACGATCCGCACCACGGGCAGCGTTGCTCCTTACTCCGATCTCGAAATCAAAAAGTTGATCGACGCGGGCCGGATGATTGGTCCCAAGATGCACATCACTGCGCCGTACCTCGAAGGTGCGGGCTCGTTCACACCCGTGATGCACACGCTTACCGGACCCGAGGACGCGCGCAAACTGGTGAATTACTGGGCCGACCTCGGCGCGACGTCGTTCAAAGCGTACATGAATATCTCGCGCGCTGAGTTGCGCGCAGTGGTTGAGGAAGCGCACAAACGCGGACTCAAAGTTACGGGCCATCTCTGTTCGATCGGATACAAGGAAGCGGCCGAGATCGGCATCGATAATCTCGAGCACGGGCTGTTTGCCGATTCTGAGTTTGTTCCCAGCAAAGAGCCGGATAAGTGCCCGCAAGGCGTCTCGAATAGCCTGCGGCAACTTGATTTAAATGGTCCGGCGGCGCAGGAGATGATTCGCACGCTCATCGCGAAGAACGTGGCGGTCACGTCGACGCTGCCAGTCTTCGAAGCCGGTGGCGCGCCACTGGCCCAATCGGGAGTTGGAGCGAGTAGTGCGTTATTGAATCAGCGTGTTTTAAACGTGATGTCGACAGATGCGCGTGTGCGTTACTTGCAGGCACGGGCGCGTGTCTCGCCGGAAGCGAACTTCATCGCGCTGTTCCGGAAGGGGATGGAATTCGAGCGTGCGTTCGTGAAGGCCGGTGGATTGCTGATCGCCGGACTCGATCCGACGGGAAACGGCGGCATCGTCGCGGGTTTTGGCGATCTGAGGGAAGTCGAGTTGCTGGTCGAAGCGGGATTCACGCCACTCGAAGCGATCTCGATCGCGTCACTCAACGGCGCGAAGTTTCTTGGTGAAGACGCGCGCATCGGTTCCATCGCGCCCGGCAAGCAGGCGGACTTGATCGTAGTGAAAGGCAATCCCGCCGCGACGATCAGCGACATCGAAAGCGTCGAGATCGTTTTCAAAGACGGTGTCGGCTATGACTCGGAGAAACTAATCCAATCAGTGCAGGGACTCGTCGGCATCAGATAGAAGTACACAAAAGTCACAAGAAGGAACACAAAAGGCACAAAGCACATAACGCGGTAGCGAAACTTTTTTATGTGCTTATGTGCCTTTTCGTGGCTAACTTCTTCGTGGCTTAGTTCTTGGTCATCTTGAGGCCGGTCACGATTGCTTCAGTGTTGTGCGCGAAGCGAATGCCGTAAATACCGTCAGTTGATTTGAGCTTGCCTTCCGACACGACATCCGACTTGTTGTAACTCGCCACGACCTTGTTATTGATCGCGCATTCAACCTTGTCACCCTTCACGGACAGCGCAATCTCCTGCGTCACGGGCTGGCCCTTATCCGCCGCCTTGTTCACCGCGGGATCAGCGGCGCCACGCGGTCCATTCAACTGAAACGGCGCCGGTCCAAAACCACGCACGATGAAGTTACCGTTTCCATAAGCGGCGCAGTACAGGTAACTCTGCTGGTCCGTTCCGAGATCGTTGCCAGCGATTACAATCCCGTAAGGATGCGGGTGGTTATTGAGGTTCATGTACTTCGGCTCGGTGAACGTCGCTTTGACAGTGTAATCACCGGTCGCTTTGTTCTTCGGATCCCAGTAGGTGACAGCAGGACCGGTAATGACGTGCAGGCCATTAGCGTCTTTTTCAAGCTTGGCGCTATTGAGCGTCATCCCCGCGGTCTCCTCTTTGGCGTCAATCTTCCCGGTCCAACCGGGCACAGAGATCCCACCACCAGCAACCCCCCTTGAACTCTCCATCTGACCACCCTGCGAAAAATCCCTACTTGGAACCGCAACAACGGCGAGCAGAGCGAGGGCAAGAGCAGTAAGGTAACGCATTGTGCAATCCTCCTCATACAAATTGTGGAAAGGAATATGGCAGACGAGACCATACCCACCAAACATCAACAAGGCAAGGGCAAACGACCAGCGTAAGATATCTCAGTCCGAGTGCCCCTTACGCCGAAGGCGTTCGCTAATTGCAGCCCGGGGTTCGAGGAACGCGAACCATGGGATCGCTATTAATTCCGCTATTAACCCTGAAAGGGTTTCTATCGCTACGGACCATGCTAAAATCCCTCCCGATCTTAAAACTCAATAGGAGGCCACCTCACAATGGCTCAGTCTCTCGCGCGTCTCTGGACGCACCTCATCTTCTCAACAAAAGATCGTTTCCCGTTTCTTACCGACACGGTTCTTCGTCGCGAGATGCACGCATATCTCGCCGAAATGCTTCGTAACCAGGGTTGCGAGACGCTGATCGTCGGCGGCGTTTCGGACCATACACATTCTTTGTTTGCGCTTTCGCGTACTCAAGCGATTGCGCGCGTTGTGAAAGAAATGAAGCGAACATCATCCGGGTGGATCAAAGGAGCTTCCTATAAGCTCTCGAAGTTTCATTGGCAAGGTGGATACGCGGCATTTTCAGTGAGCCAATCGAATCTCACCAACGTTATGCGTTACATCGAGAACCAGGAAGAGCATCACCGGCGGGTGACGTTTCAGGACGAGTATCGCGCGTTTCTCAAAGCGTATGAAATCGAATTCGACGAACGGTACATTTGGGATTAGGCAACAATAGAAACCCTTACAGGGTTTGAATGCCTTTGGTGTAATGGTCCCCAGGGTTCTCGTTCCTCGAACCCTGGGCTTAAATTAGCGAACGCCTTCGGCGTTGCAATTTGCTTCGGCGTTGGAATTTGCTTCGGCGTTGGAATTTGCTTCGGCGTTGGAATTTGCTTCGGCGTTGGAATTTGCTTCGGCGTTGGAATTTGCTTCGGCGTTGGAATTTGCTTCGGCGTTGGAATTTGCTTCGGTGTTTAATTCGCTTCGGCGTTAAAGTAGGCCGACGCGCGCCGGCGGAAAACGAAGAAGAGGATAACGGAAAAGATTGCCACGTGCATCAGTAGGAAGAGCCATGAATGAAGGGCGCTGACGACGATATGGAAGGCGATCCAGGCGACGAGGAGCCAGCGGGCCCAGTTGCGGCCGTAGATCATGAAGACGCCCGCGGCGATTTGCAGAAGACGAGAGAGATGGATGTACCAATGGCTTACCAGATCGCCGCCACGCACCACTCCGCTCAGTAGCGCGATGCTACCGAAGACTATGAAGAGCCAACTGATGATAGTGATCGAGAGTGGGCGTCGTGGCATGGGCCACGGATTATACGGATTTTGAACGGATCTTGCGCCGATAAAACAATGCGCCGCCTCCAAGCGCGAGAGCAGCGAGACCGCCGCCACCGAGCATCAGCAGTTGATATCGTCTCGGCGAAGAAGCGGAGAGCATTTGAGTGGGTCGCGCACTCTGTTGATATGCGAGTATTTCAGCGTTACGCAGCGCCGTCTCCACACGCTGCTTGCCGGCCTCGAGCGTGTTGAGCTGCGCCTGCACACCATCTCTCTCGATGGTCAACTGGCGTCGCCGCGATTCACGCAACTCCTCAGGCCTGGTTGAACCGATTCCGGCCAGTGAACGTTCGATGTTTTCGGGCTTGAGAGCCTCATTCAAATCCTGAACTCGCGCGCGCAGAGCCTCTTCCTGACCCTGCATCTCAAGCAACTGCATTTTCAGTTTATCGGCAGATTCCGCCGCACTTTCCTGCGCATAAGCAGCCGCTGAAAACACCAGCAATAATAACAACGCTAAAACGGATTTAAGTCTCATTCCCTCCACCTACTTTCGTTAGCCTCGAAAGTCTACGAGCAATTCGATGGCCATTCAATAGCTAACGCGTAATGTGGATACAAAGAAGCACAAAAATCACAATTTATCCCCTGTTAGTTTTTACAGGCGCTCGAGGCGAATCTTACGGATAGTGGATCTCGTCAAGGTCCGATTCCAGATCCTCGAAACGACGCTCTGAATTAAGACGAGAAACTAGTTGCTGCGTTAGAGGCTTATGTTCGTAAACAGCTTTGACTGCGTCCAACGGAACGGCCCTATCGTAATACTCACTGGCCCATTGCTGATACGTGTTGGGATTTCCATCAAGCATGAACAGCAGATCTTCAGAGCCGTCCGGATCTTCTGCTTCCGGGTAATCGATCTTTCCCGTCTGCCAATGAGAATCCGAGTACTTGCGCCAGATGCAAAACGAAGTCTCCTCGGCAACAAGAGCCGGGTCTGCCAATACCGCTTCAAATTCCGGCGGCACTTCGTCAATAACACCGGACCAAACCTTGCCTGAATCAACCGTGTATGCGGCCATCTCACTTTCATGGCCATACCCCTTGATGATCGCCCCGAATGAATTGAACAGAATGAAATAGGAATCACCGCTTCCATCGCGCATCGTGGCCAACATTTCTCCCTCACCCCAGTTGGCGTCGAAAGAGAAATAACGATACTCCCACTCATCGGTCATAATTGCGTCCAAAGTAGCGATCGATTGTGAGATTCGTTTTACTTCATCAATGCCGGGCAATTCAGACACACTGCGACTCGAAATCATAAGCCTCCACGTCAGTAGATTTGCGGTCTATCTTCTACGCGCGACACACTAGATGAGTATCACGTGAGAAGCAAGAAGATTCATTGGCCAATCTTTCGATTCGTTGGGGGATTTGGTCGCTCAACGTTGGCGGTGTCGGAAGACAGCAAAGCGCTGTTGCGATATTCGCTTGGTGTCATACCGTAAAGACGTTTGAAATCACGAACGAAGTGACTCTCGTCAGTTAGACCAACACGTCTCACGATTTCCTTGACGCTGAGGAATGTGGTGGTGAGTAGTAAGGCTGCTTGTTGCATCCTGAGTGATTTCAAATATTTGGCTGGTGGCACTCCCGTGATTGTTTTGAACAGGTAACAAAAATACGGCGGTGATAGATTGACTGACTCAGCCATCTTTCCGAGTGTGAAACTGCGACTCGGATCACCTTCCATCAATTCAATTACACGTTTAACTCTTTCCGCCATGCTCTCCTCCGTTTTAGAGATGCTTCCGCCCCGTGAGGTTAACTGGGCAATATTGAAAGGATGTTTCGGCTCTACGCAGTCGGTTGGGGGAGTACTGCAGGCTTTTCCTGAAGGGAGTATCAAAAAAAGCGTGGCATATTTTAGCCATAAAGATGAGGAAAGTCACATGAGAAATCTTTTGTGATTTTGTTGCCGCTGGCTATGGACGTAGGCGGATGCGGGCGAGGATGTCGGTGAATTGGCGGTGAGAGCGCAGCCTCACGAAGACCGGATCGACTTTCAAGTTCATCAACCAGATGTCGCGCTCCTCGACCGCGGTCTCGAGCCACTTGAATGCCTGCTCCTGATCGCCGAGTCCGGCGTGTATAGCAGCAACTGTGTACGGTGAGACGTAACGCTGGCCTTGCAACTCCTGTAGATCGTTGAGTACCTGTCTGGCTTCGGCAGTCTTGCCTGATACAGCATAAGCATGTCCCAGCAACGCAAGCATGAGGGGACTCCCCGAAAGCTTCACGCCCGTTTGGAACTCAGCGATCGCCTCCGGGTACATTCCCTTCGCTTCGTAAGCGAGACCGAGATAACGGCGCGCCGGGAACGAACTGGGATCGAGCTCAAGAATCTTCCGGCACTGCTCGATCGCTTTGTCATTCTGTCCGGCCAGATAATAGATCCAGCCGAGGTGCGAGCTCGCGACAAAGGATAACGGCTCGAGCTCGGGAAAG
>JADMIO011227345.1_pt1 | contig 14689 bp, 9 predicted proteins | sample 8958161 | NCBI WGS metagenome assembly JADMIO01 (sample SAMN16585339, study PRJNA669376) | soil metagenome | isolation source: Crop rotation soil | place: USA: Cullars Rotation, Alabama | collected 2011 | reverse complement strand
TGACGTCCCGCTCCTTGAGGACGGGGTCGGCGTCGACCATGTCATCGAGGGCGTCATGGATCCTGCCGTCGAGATCACCTGCGGTGCGATCGTTGAGCCCGGCCACCAGCACTTCGTTGAGCACCTGCCCGGTCGTGCCGACCGCCGCAGTGGCGAGTTCTTCAGCGCGTGTCCGGTCGGCCATGCTGGCAACGACGCCGGTGAGGTGGACGATTTGCTCGTCGTTGTCGACCGCGACCTCGACCGTTTGCATGTTGGCCTGGTCGAGCGCCTGGCGGACGTTGTTTTCGGTATCGGGTGTCCGGTTGCACCCCACGGCCAACGCCACGATGACCGCCGCCGTCCAGGCCAGTCTCCTCATTGCTGCCTCCCCATTGGTGGATAGCAACGTTCGGACCGTTCGGGACGGTCGGCTCATGCGAAGCCTTCAGTCCGGTTCGCGTTCCCGCTCCGGTGCGACGTGCGTAATCAGGCGGACGCTCCGCTGAAAAGTGAAATACGCGACTGCCCACTGTAGGAGGACAACCACCCGATTGCGGAAACCGATGAGCATGAAGATGTGCAGGAACAGCCACGACAGCCACGCGAGCGGCCCTCCAAACCGAATCCAGTTGAGGTCGGCCACCGCGGACCCGCGGCCGACGATCGCCATGCTTCCCCTGTCGTGGTACACGAAGCGCGAGGTCGGCTCGCCGCGCATGCGCGCGAGCACCATCCTGGCAGCATGCACGCCGCCCTGCATCGCCGTCTGCGCGACGCCGGGCAGCGGCTTGCCGTCCTGCTCGAAGAACGCAGCATCGCCGACCACGAACACTTCGGGATGGCCAGGCACCGACAGATCGGGCTCGACGCGCACGCGGCCCGCCCGGTCCTGTGGCGCCTTGAGACTGGAGACCAGTGGTGAGGCCGCGACGCCCGCTGCCCAGAGCACAGTTCCGGCCGCAATCTGCTCGCCGCCTGCAATCACCCCATGCTGGTGCACGCCGGTGACCGCGGTGCGTTCGCGCACATCGATGCCGAGGTTGCGAAGCGACGCACGCGCGGAGTCGCGCAGTTGTTCGGGAAAACTGGACAGGATTGTCGGTCCTGCCTCGAGCAGGATGATGCGCGCGCGGGACGGATCGATGGTGCGAAATTCGTTGCGCAGCGTCCGTCGCGATATTTCGGCGAGCGTCCCGGCGAGTTCCACACCCGTTGGCCCTCCGCCCACCAGCACAAACGTCAACAGCTCGTTCTGCCGCACGGGATCGGCCTCCCGCTCGGCGCGCTCGAATGCCAATAGCACCCGCCGCCGGATGCTGAGCGCATCCTCGAGCGTCTTGAGTCCGGGCGCGTTGGGCGCCCACTCCTCGTGACCGAAGTAGGCGTGGCTGGCCCCGGTTGCGACGATCAGGTAGTCGTAGGAGAGGGCCTCACCGTCGGCGAGAGTAATCCGGCGCGCCTCGGTGTCGATGGCGCGTGCGTCTGCCAGCAGGACGCGGACGTTGCTGTTGTGGCGAAAAATCCACCGGAGGGGCGAGGCGATGTCGCCCGGTGACAGAGTTGCCGTGGCCACCTGATAGAGCAGCGGCTGAAACAAGTGATAGTTGTGGCGATCGAGCAGCGTGACCTGCACCGGCTGCCGCCGAAGCGCTTTTGTGGCCATCAACCCGCCAAACCCGCCGCCGAGAATCACAATGTGGGGAGTCATGAGAAAATTGAACTTCAGCTTTCATGAAGACCACAGAACTTTTTGCACCCGAACATACGGTCGAGACCGTTTGTCCGCTCGATTGCCCGGATTCCTGCAGCCTCAACGTGACCGTGCAGGACGGCCGGATCAGCGGCATTGACGGCTCGCACCTCAACCCGGTCACCGCCGGATATATCTGCGCCAAGGTTCGGCGATTCACCGAGCGGCTGTACGGGCAGGACCGCCTGCTCTATCCAGCCGTGCGGAAGGGGCCGAAGGGCCTGTCGCGTTTCGAGCGCGTGTCCTGGGAAGAGGCGCTGGCGTTGATTGCCGACAGGATCCGCGAGACACGCGACACCTGGGGCGGTGAATCGATCCTTCCCTACTCGTACGGCGGTTCCAACGGTCTGCTGACGCAGGACACCAGCGACGCGACCCTCTTCCGTCGTCTCGGCACCTCGCGACTGGCACGCACGATCTGCGCCGCGCCGACGGGTGCCGCCAACATGGCGCTCTACGGCAAGATGCCGTCAGTTACCTACGACGACTTTCCGGAAGCGCGCCTGCTGATCATCTGGGGCGCCAACCCGTCCGCATCCGGCATCCATCTCATCCCGTACATTCGAGAGGCGCAAAAACGTGGCGCTCGCCTGATCGTGATCGATCCGCGCACCACGACGCTTGCCAAGCAGGCTGACATTCACCTGGCGCTGAAGCCAGGCACCGATCTGCCGGTGGCGCTCTCGATCCATCGCTACCTGTTTGAAGAAGGGCACGCCGACCAGAACTTCATCGCCGCGCACACGCGCGGCGCCGAGCGCCTGCGCGAGCGCGCCCAGCCGTGGACCTTCGAGCGTGCCGCCGCGGAAGCCGACGTCCCTGCTGACGCCATTCGCGCGATCGCCGAGGCCTACGTCTCGACCAATCCAGCGCTGGTCCGCTGCGGCTGGGGACAGGAACGCAATCGCAACGGCGGCAACTCGTCGATGGCCATTCTCGCGCTGCCGGCTGTCGCCGGAAAGTTCGGCATCCGGGGCGGCGGCTTCGCCATGAGCAATACCAACTCGTGGGGCATCACCCGCAACTGGATCGGCGCCGATGAACCCACGACGCGCGTCGTCAACATGAATCAGCTCGGACAGGCACTGGTCGACTACACCGACCCACCAGTGAAGATGCTGTTCGTCTACAACAGCAACGCCGCAGTGACCGCTCCAAACCAGGCCAAGGTGCTGCGCGGCCTCGAGCGCGACGATCTCTTTACCGTCGTCTTCGAGCAGGTAATGACGGATACCGCGCGCTACGCGGACGTGATCCTGCCGAACACCACGTTCTTCGAAGGATATGACCTGGTGCGCGGATACGGTCCGATCAGCCTGCGGCTGGGCAAACCGGTCGTCGAACCGATTGGCGAGGCGCGACCGAACGCCGATGTGTTCGGCGATTTGCTGGCGCGACTCGACCTAGCCGAGGATGACGACCCGAAGGGCGAGCTGGAGGAAATGCTCCACGTGCTGAGCCAGCTGCCACAGGAACTCGGCGAGGAACTGCGCGACAGCGGCGCAGCGTCCCCGGCGTACAACGGCCGCCCGGTGCAGTTTGTCGACGTGTTCCCCTGGACGCCCGATCACAAGGTGAATCTTTTCTCAGAGGCGCTGGACGCCGAGGCGCCGGCGGGACTGTACGTCTATCAGCCCGACCCGGCGACGGCCGAATACCCGCTGACGCTGATTTCACCGGCAAGCGAGCGGACGATCAGCTCGACGCTCGCCGAGCTGCCGCGCCCCGAGGTGCGGCTGCAGATGAACCCGGGGGACGCGGAGAGTCGCGGACTGAAGGATGGCGACGACATCCGCGTGTTCAATCAGCGTGGTGAGGTGAGGTGCAAGGTGGCGGTCGGTGCGTGGATTAGGCGCGGCACCGTGTCGCTGCCGAAGGGACTGTGGCGCAAGCACACGGCCAACGGCTACACCGCCAATGTGCTGGCACCCGACACGCTGACCGACCTCGGCGGCGGCGCGTGCTTTAACGACGCCAGAGTACAAGTTGCCAGTTGTCAGTAACCAGTTGTCAGCGCGGAAGACAACGAGCCAGCTCGATGCGTTCTGACAACCGACAACTGACAACCGACAACTGACAACTGACAACTGACAACTAATAGCTGAAGAAAAAGATCAGATCCAGCCCGCCGCGCTCGATCCGCCGGAACTGCACACGCTGCGTGCCGCCGGCGATCTGCGCCATCGTCCCCTGTAGGCGCAGGTAGTCGGCAATCTGGTATTCGAGGATGAACTCGGTGGCCTGCTCGGCGCCGAATCCCTGGCGGACGCGGAAGTAGGTGCGCCCGCCGACCTGTTCGCCGACGCTGACCGTGGGCCCGAGGCCTTGCTCTCCCTGGGCCTGGATCTCGAACTCGTCGAGCTTGAGCGCATCACCGATGGAACGGGCAAGGCCTGACGCCAGGTAGCCGCCGGCCAGCGCGCCGGCGCGCTCGGCCAGCGTCACCTGCTGTCCCTCGCCAAGCTCGTTGATCGGCGCGTTGAAGACGATCAGCGACAGGATGTCGGCCTGATCCATCGGCGGGTTGCTGCTGAAGGTCAGCTCGGGCTGCGTCAGCGTTCCCTGCACCCGCACGAACGTCTCGACCCCCGAGATGATCCGCCGGGCGCGAAGATCGATCAGCGGATCGAGCTCCTCGGTGCCGGCAAAGCGGATGCGGCCGTCGCGGAGAATCTCGAAGCGGCGTCCCTGGAACTGGTAGTTGCCGCGCACCGTGTTGACCTCACCGGTCAGCCGGATCTTCTCGCCGGGCGCCTTGCGGATCTGCATCGCGCCGCCGACGGTCACGCTCATGTCGCCGATGTCGATCGGCGCGTTGGCCGGGCGCAGGTCCTTGCCGTTCAGCACCATGGTCGAGGGAACGCCCAGCCCGAGCTCGAGGTCGAGCGCATCGTAGATGCCCGAGAACGCCGACCCCTGCTCGGGAGCGGGCGCATCGCCAACGTTCGTCGCTTCGGTCGAATATGCGTCGCTGGTGGTCTGGTCCAGCAGCAGCGCCACGTCGACGGTGCCTTTGTCCACGTCCACCGATCCAACCAGCTTCGGCTTGCGCAGCTCGCCGGTCACCTGGATGTTGGTGTCGAGGTTCAACGTCGCCAGCTTGTTGTGGATCACCTCGAAGTGGTGCGACTCGATCTTCAGGTCCACGGCGCCGACCTCGCGCTGGTGCACGCCGAGCGTGCCGCCAATCGTCATCAGGTGCGCGTGGTCGTCCATGATGCGCATCTCACTGACGGTGAGCCCGTCCTGCTTCAGATCGATTCGCGTATCGAGACCGGTGTACTTGGTGCCGAGATCCGGCACCGCGAAGCTGCCGCCGCGAATGTCGACGGCGCCGTCGAGGTGCGGATCAGTACCCGACCCGGTCACCTTGACGTTGGCCTGCATGACGCCGGTCACGTCGGTCACGTAGGAGGTGAACCCCTGGACGATGCCGAGGTCGATCTGGCTGCTGGTGAGCTGCAGATCGATGGCCTCGCCTGGCGCCGGCTCGCGATGCCCCTCGACGCCGGGCGGGTTCGGCTGCAGCAGCGTGACCGGCGCGTAGCCCTTCGCCTGAATCCACGCGGCTGGCGACTGCTGCAGGCGCACGTCCACATTGACGCCGCGCCCCGCATAGTCGACCTTGCCGCCAAAGGATTCGAACTTGAACTGGCGGAAGGCGCCCTGGGTCAGCGAGAACTGGCCTTCGGCCTTCGGCGCGCTGGTCGTGCCCATGATCCGCGCGTCGGCGTTGAGACGGCCGGCGAGACGCTGATCGCCAAGGAACAGCTGATCGAGTTGCGCGACGTCGACGTTCTCGGCCTTGACGTTGAGCGCCTCGCGGTCGGAGCCGAGGACGCCCTCGGCGTTAATCCGCTGGTCGCCGCTGACCAGGTGCAGGTTCTCGATGGCGATGCGGTTCGGCGCGTACTGAATCCTGGCTTCCTCACCGGCAACCGTCCGCCACTGAATCATCTCGGACTGCAACGCGAGGCTGCCGAGGTGCACCTCGCGATGGTCGGGATGAAACACCGCCGACCCTTCGGCCGAGAGCTGCCGCTTGCCTTCCTGCGCGGTCGCATTGAAGGTGAGCTGCGAGTCCGAATAGGTGGTGTCCGCGGTCAGCCCGGTGATCTTCTGGCCGCCCACCTCGACGAACGTCGCCTGGCTCTTTGCCTGGACCGTGCTGCGGACGGGCGTCAGCTCCGGCACCTTCAAAGTGAAGTCGCTGTTGAGCGTGAGGGCTTCGTTCTCGCCGTAGCCGATGTTGCTGCCCTTGAGATTGCCAGTAGCGGTCAATTCCGTCGCGTTGCCGGTTACCGTGGTATCGATCACCGCCGCACCCTTGAGCGGCTGACCAACCAGTTCGCCAACACGCTCGAGCGAGGGCGTCTCGACGTGCGCCGTGAGGTTCGAGGCGCCAGTCTCGTTGAGCGCAATCGCCCCCTGGCCGGTGATGTTGATGTCGGGGCCGGTGATCGTCAGCTGATGCAGTTCGCCCGCACGGTTGTTGTAGGTCCCGTCAACCACCGCGCTGTCGATCTTGAATTCGCCCAGCGTCGAGTTGGCGAGGTTCACCCGCCCGCTGGCGTCGAACGAGTCGACGGTGACGCCGTTGGCGTAGCCGCGAATCGTCGTGTCCACGTCGACTGCGCCGTCGACCATGCCGGCGAGCTTCTCGTTGGCGGTCGGGATCGACGGGTCGAGGTGCGCGAACTGACCAATCGCTTTCACGTGCAGATCGCCGTTGGCAACGTTGGTCGTGAAGTCGAGCCGCGGAAAGCTGGCGCCGAACATCTCGGAATTGACGGCCGTTCCGGTGGCGTCGATGGCGAGCGGATAGGTGACGCCGCCACCGCTACCCTTCACGTCGAAGGTCGCATTCAGCTGGCTCTTGAATCGATCCTGCTGCAGCGCCGCGATGCCGAAGCCGCGGCCGATCTGCTGCACGTCGAGATTGCTGACCTCACCCTTGGCCGCGTACTGCGGTGCGCCGTCACCAATCTTGAAGCTCGCGGTGGTCCCCGACGCGATCGAGGCGCCAGCGAGGGTCGAGGCGCCAAGGGTCGCACCGCCCGCATATACCCCATTGCGACCGGTCAGCGTGTAGCTGAATTGCAGGTTGCTCGGCACGCCCGGTGCCTTGAGTACCGGCGGCAGGTTGCGCAGATCGACGTTCACTGCGCGGCCAGAGAGATCCAGCGCCAGCGGCGACATGTTCACGGTGCCGGACACGGTTTCGCGACCGCCGTACGCCGCCGCTGAACCGTCCACCCGAACGACGTTGCCGTCGATCCGGCCGCGCGCGTTGACGTTGCGCGCCTGATAACCCATGACGTCGACATTCGACGCCTGAACCGAATAGGTGCCGCTCAGCGGCAGGCGGCTGTTCGGCAGCGCGATGTCCACCTGACCCTGGCCGGTGATGTCCGACTTCACCGTCTTCGGTTGACCCCGGTCCGGGATCAGCGGTGCGACGTTGAAGTGGTTCATCGTCACCTTGCCGGCGATGCGTTTGTCGGATCCGTTGGCGTCGACCACCAGGTCGCCGATCACGTTGCCCAGGTTCTGCTCACGAACGTTCAGGTCGACGTCCATGCGATCGAGCGGACCGCGTGCCGCGATCTCGAATGCCGGCTGCATCTGATAGCCGCGCAGCGCCGGCACCACCTTGGCGATGTCGCTCATCGTCAGCTTCTCTGAGGTGAGCGTGAGGTCGAGCGCGGGCGCACCGCCTTCGACGTTCTTCACCGTGCCGCTCACGTTGAGAGCCGTCTCAGGCGTGCGCAGCGTCACGTCCTCGAGCGTGACGGGGTTGGCCGAACGGCGAATCACCCCGGTCAGCTGATTGATCGCAAACTGGGACTCGGGCGCGCGCAGCGAAACGTGGTTGATGTTGACCTTGAGCTCATTCTCGTCGCTGGTGATGCCCACCGACGCGTCGAGCCGCTCGAGCCGAGAAGGCACCGCCACACCGGTCGTTCCCACCGGTTGATCCTCGAGATAGACGGTGCCGTCGCTGATGCCGATCTCGCCGATTTCAATCGGCTGGCGGTTCTTCGGCTCGTCGGGGTCTGGCGTGCGCGCCTTGATCAACTGCGTGATGTTCCAGCCGTTGTCGTCCTTCTCGATGCGGATCACCGGCTGGGTGATGCGGATGTTGTCGAGCACCACGTGGCCGCGCAGAAACGTCAGCATGTTGTAGTCGACGCCTAAATCCTTGATGTCGACCACCGTCTTGCCGTTCATCGTCACGTCGACATCGCCGAGGTCGACGCCAAAAAACAGGTTGCCGTCGAGCCGGCCGATCGACAGCCGGCCGTTCACGTAGTCTTCGGCCTGGCGCACGATGAAGCCGCGCAGCCACTCCTTGAACCACGTGGTCTGGGTGACGATGACCGCCATCGACGCGGTGCCGACCACCAGCGTGCAGATGAACGCGACGACCTGCAGAGACCTGCGGGCGAGTGACATCAGAAAGCCTGCCCTATGGAGAAGTGAACGCGCCAGTGACGCTTCTCAGACGCGCCATTGACCCTGAGGTTATCGATTGGCGTGAGCTGGTAGCCGAAGTCCACGCGCGCGGGACCGATCGGCGTCATATACCGCAGTCCGGGTCCGGCGGCGTATCGCAATTCGCCGAGGTTGAAGTCCCACGAGTTCGCCCAGACGTTGCCGTAGTCGAGGAAGGCGACCCCTCCGAACTTGCCGAACAGCGGCAGACGCGCCTCGGACGATCCCTCGAGCATGGTCAGGCCGCCGATCGGCAGTCCGAAGCCACTGAGCGGGCTGACCTCGAAACGCCCCCATCCGCGAATACTCGACGCCCCGCCGAGGAAGTAACGCTTGTAGAAGGGCACCGCGATGCCCGTGCCTCCGGTGGCAAGGCCGTCGATGCTGCCGAGGCGAATGCGGTTGGCGACCACCATCCTTCGACCGATCGGCAGATAGTGGCGCGCCTCGGTCAGCGCCGACCAGTAGTTGAAGTCGCCAAACATCCACTTGCCCGCCTGCTCGAGATGGCCGGACACCATGTATCCGGAGCGCGCGTCGAGCAGATTGGTGGTGGTGTTGCGGCTGACGTCGAACGCAACGGCACCGAGCGTGCCGCGCGAATCGCAGGTTTGCACGCACGGGTCGAGACCAAGGGCTATGAGCTCGTCGCGCAGTGACAGATCGTTCAGCGCGGCATCGGTGATCGAGCTGCGCTGGTACTCGTTGATGAATGCCACCGACCAGAAGTTCTGGCTGTTCGCCTGGTGCTTCAGCGTGACGCGGCCGCCAAGCGAATCAAGCGAGTACACCGGCTCGGCTGCCTGCCACGCCTGGCCTTCGAAGTTCAGCGAGAAGTGGGAGGCAAGGAAGAACGGCTCGAGGTACTCCATCCGCACGCCGCGATCGAGCGACGACCACTTCGCCTCGACCCCGCCATGCTGCGCGCCGCCGAACAAGTTGACATGATCCCAGCGAACGCGGGCCCGTGCCTGCTCTTCGGTGCCGTAGCCGACGCCAAACGTCACCTTCTGGTGCTTGGCCTCGGCCACCGTGACGCGCACCGGCACGTCAGGCGGCTGATCGGTGCGCTCCTGCTGCCCTTCGACGTTGACGAACTCGAACAGCTCGAGGCCGTACAGCTTGCGCTGGCTCTCGCGCATTTCCTTGCGCGTGAAGAGATCGCCGGTCTTGAACGTGAGCTGCCGGGTGACGATGTGCTCGCCAACGCTCTTCTCGCCGATGATTTCCACCGGGCCGAAGTGGGCGATGATGCCCGGCGTGGCGGCAAAGACGATGCGCTTGTCGCGAGTGCCGGCGTCCTGCTCGTCGAGCGTGACCTCGGCGTACGGATAGCCGCGGTCGCGCAGCGAGTTGAGCACCCGTTCACGCGACGCGAGCAGCAGCTGTCGATCGAGCGGCTTGCCAGCAATCAGTGGCAGCGAGCCTTTCAGGCTCCGCAGCTCACCCTCGGACATCGGCGGCATGAAGCCCGCCAGCTCGATCTCGGTGACCTTGATTGGCTCACCTTCGGAGATGTTGACGGTGACGTCCACCGCGTCCTGGGCGTCATTGAGCTTGACGTCAAATGAGGTGACGCGCGCATCGGGAAAGCCGCGATCGAGGTAGAACGCCTGGATGCGTTTCAGGTCAGCGTCGAAGGCGCGGCGGTCGAAGTAGCGCTTGCGCCCCCAGGGGAGCCGCGAGCCTTTCTGGGTCTCGAGCGCGCCGGCGAGCAGGCCCTTGTCGATCTGCGTGACGCCGTTGAAGTGCAGCCCCGAGATCCTGATGTCACCTTCTTCCTTGCACGCAGCGACGGTGAAGGTAACCAGGAGGAGCAAAAAGAGAAATGAAACTCGCACTCCAGCCATGCGAACTGAGCGATACCACGTACCGTGCCAGTCCCCCGGTGGTAGATGGTAGGCGGTAGCCGGTAGGCGGTAGCCGGTAGCTAGCTGGTAAGCAGATAGCGCGTAGGTCGTGTTTGCTACGGCCTACCGCCTATCGCCTATCGCCTATTCACGCGTCGTAATCGCCGGCCTGCCGGACGCCACCGCGAGCATGATGCCGAGACCGACGGCAATCAGCGCCGCAATCGCAATCCACACACCCGGAATTTGATCGAGGATGCCTGACTGAAAGAGCGCCCAGCCGGCGCCGAGTAACAGGAGGAAGTAGCCGATGAGGTAGAGCTTGAGGAATCTCATAGCCCTACGGCAAAGCAGGAACGGTGCCTAACTCAGGTCAGGGGGTCAAAGGTCAAAGGGCAAAGGTCAAAGGGCAAAGGTCGAAGGTCAAAGGTACTTTTGAAGTACCTATGACCTTTGACCTATGCCCTTTGACCTACAGACTTACTGAATGATCACCGCCAGGTGCGCACGGCGATTCATCGCGCGTCCTTCGGCGGTGTTGTTATCGGCAATCGGACGCTCTTCGCCGTAGCTCACCGTCCGCAGCCGGTTCATCGTGATGCCCCGGGTCTGGAGGTAGTCACGCACGGCGTTGGCGCGGCGCTCACCGAGTGCGAGGTTGTACTCCACCGTACCGATGCTGTCGCAATGCCCTTCGATCGTCACGTTCAGTGTCGGGTTCGCCTGCAGCTTGGTGATGGCGTCGTCGAGAATCTTCAACGCATCAGGGCGCAGGCTGTAGCGATCGAAGTCGAAGTGCACGTCCTCGAACATGATCGCTTCGCGACGCACCACCGGAATGGTGATGGTGGCGGTGGTCGATCCACCACGGTTGTCGGTCACCGTCGCGGTGAGCGGCACGTTGCCTTCCATGTTGGGCGCGATAAACCCGGTGTTGGGTGCGTTCGGGTTGGCGATCGTGCCTTGCGGCGCCGTCAAGCGATAGGTCAGCGCGTCGCCGTCCGGATCTGTCGCCTGTACCGTCACCTCGCTCCGTGCACCCGGCTCGAGCACCGGCGGGTTGGCACTAAGCGTCGCCGTCGGATTGCGGTTTGGCGGCGGCGCAGGCGCCGGGGCTGGCGCAGGTGCCGGCACTTCGCGGATCACTTCACGCACCACGGGCTCGGGCGGCGGCGGTGCCATGTAGGTCTTCACCCCCGGATGCCAGCCGATCCGCACGTCCCATCCCCACGGATGCTGTGAGTACTCGACGCCGCCGATGGTGCGGCTGCCGGTGGCAAACGTGTAGTTGAAACCGCTGTGGACGAAGAAGCCCTTCGCCGACTGCCACACGCCACCGAACTTGATCTGCGTGGGGTCGCGAATGGGGCTGGTGGCGGGTGCGACGCTGCCGTCCTCGGCAATGTACGGCCCGGCCGGATCCCAGGCAATCGTGTCCTGGTCGAACACGAACTCGCCGTGCCATTCAAACAGCGCACGGATCGGAGTCCGCGTCGGCACGCTCGCGCCGAGACCCCATTCGATGCCGTCGGATACGCTGAACTCCTTGGAGTCACCGCGAATGACGCCTTGCGCGAGGCCAGTGAGTTCGACCTTTTCACTGAACTCGCGGCTCATGACCAGGCCGATGCGCCCCGTCAGGTCATTGGTGCTGGCCCAGGAGGAGCCGGATGGGAAGGTCATCGAAAACCGCGGCGCGACGCTGAACGCATCGCCGCGGGTCTGTGAAATCAAGTTGAACTTGGCGCCGATCGTCGTCGGGCCGCCGAGCGTCTTGGACCAGCCGCGGCGGACGTAGGGATACTCCATCACCACGCCGCCGAACGCGCGGTCACGTGCGTCGAATATCGGACGCAGTGCGCGCTTGATGCGATCGGCCTGCCACGATCCAAAGATCTCCACTCGATCGGTGACGCCGAATGCGCCGGTCACGCCAAGCCATGAGATGTCAGTAAAGCCCTGGCGCCTGTCGAAGTTGGCGCGGTAGCCGCTCGCGGAGAACCCTTTCGCGGGAAGCGTTTCGGCGGTGGGGACGAACCAGAATCCCGTGTCGCCAAAGGCAGTTGGAAGGGCGGGGCGAGCAGGACCTGTCGCCGTCGGGGTCGTCGTTCGCGAGTTGCTGCTGGGGGCCGCCGTTTGCGCCGCGGCTGGCGCCGCGGCGATGGCAGTGAGGAGCAACCCGCACACAATAGTACGCACGTTCGTTCTCGCTTGTCCGGTCGGAATCACGGTTTGAAAGCCGGTGCGACCCGTTCGTTAGTCGACGCGGCCCGGCTCGATGCCGGAAACATGAGCCGTACCGAGGTTGGAGAGTTCGGCGGGAGCAGGCAGTCGCCCGCGTCCACCGCGACTGATCTGGCCGCCCTTGCGACCCGCAGCGCGCGCTTCATCGGGAGTCCATTCGTGCGCTGTGCCCTTCTCGTGGGCCGCGCGCCCCCCCTTGCTGGCAATCTCACGCTGCTTCTCAATCGACATCGAGGCAAATCCGCGGCGTTCTTTTCTCACTCCGTCCACAGCACTCCTCCTGGTTTCCGTGTCCCACAAACACCTAACGCACCCGAAAGGCGCGACCGGCTGTGGCCTGCGTAACAAGGTGTGTGCCTAGGAGCGTTCAGTGATCAAAGAGCCGCTAAGTTGTTGATTCCACGTGCGACGCGACTCTTTGCCTTCACCAAGTCCTGACGCATATCCCTACAGTTGAGGTTCCAATTCGTACAAATACCATCTGCGATACCATCAGTCTATGGACAACTGCGGAGCGCCCGCTCACACACACGCGCCAGTCGGGAACACCAGCGGTCGCACGGTGAAGTGCGTCAAGTTTCAGAAAGACCTCCCCGCCCTCGACAGCCCGCCGTGGCCTGGCGAGATCGGCCAACGCATCTACGAAAACGTGTCGGCGCAGGCCTGGAAGCTGTGGGAAGACCGGATGAAGATGATCCTCAATGAATACCGGCTGATGCCCTGGCAGAAAGAGGCCCAGGAGCTGATTGCCAAGCACATGGAGGACTTCTTTTTCGGTGAAGGCGCGGCGCTCCCGCCTGGATACGTGCCGCAGCAGACCAAGTAGGCTTTGGGCTTTAGAGAAGTTCGATTTCTCGGTCGATCGTGAACTGCAGGCGCGCGTGAGCAGCGCGAAGCGCGCGATCGACCGCGTCGGCATCCACGCCGCGCGCGAACACAAATCCTACATAACTCTTTCCTTCGGGGAGCGGCACCAGCACGGTGTCGGGTTTAGCCGTGATCTGCACGTCCTCGATACACTCTACGGCCCTGGCCTCCTCGACACCCTCCACCCGCCGGTAAATCCCACGCCTCGGAATCGGAATCATCATCACGCCTGACGCCTGGCGCTCACGACGGTAGCCGGCGACGTCCTGTCCCAGCGCGTGCCGAAGCAGCACGTCTTCGAGCGAGGCGTCGCCGTCCGGCCCCTCGAACCGCAGTGACTTCGAACAGAGGCCGCCAATCGGCCGCGGCGCCACCTCGAGGACGAAGACATCTGGCGGCCCGCCAAGAGCCGCCCCACGGCTCACGTCTACGCGACACTCCGCGTGGACCGGTCCGTGACGCAGCCCCAGCGCGGTCACTGCCCGCTGCACCGCATCGGCGATGGCGGATTGCGTCTCGTGTGACGCCCGCGACGGCGTGAGATAAATCGTTTCCTCGAAGAATGGGCCGTCGAGTGGATCTGGCTTGTCGAAGGTCGCCAGCACCTGCAGCCTGCCGTCGGTAAGCACACCCTCCACGGCGAACTCGGCGCCAGGGATGAACGACTCGATCATCACCGTCTGGTGGGCGACGTCACGCTCCGCACGCACGTCCGCCGCATCGAGCAGCCGCCGCAGCCGATCGAACGCCTCGACAAACCCCTCGGCATCGTCGGCCCGCATCACGCCGCGACTGCCCGACAGCGCGATCGGCTTGATGACCGCCGGATACGAAATGTGACCGGACAGTTCGTAGGCGTCCCGGTCCACGGGAATCGGCTGAAACCAGGGCACCGGCAGGCCGGCCGCCTTCAATGCGCGGCGGCTCGCGAGCTTGTTGCGGCTTGCGGCGGCGGCATCCGGTGGATTCCCTGGCAGTCCGAACAACGCTGCCGCGTGGGCGGCGAGAATCGCCGGCCGATCTCCCACCGCCAGAATGCCGTCGGGAGGCGCGTCGGCGAACCCCTCGCGAATGGCGTCCAGCGACCGCGCTTCGTCATGAAAACGGACAGGAATCGCGTGATCCCACCACGGATCTTCGAGCTGGTCGCAGCGATCGCTGGCAAACACCAGCTCTACCCCGTGCGTGCGTGCGGCCTCACCGAACGATCGAATCTGATACCCGGTCGTGGTCGCGAGCAGCAGGACCTTCAGATCGTCTCCATCGGCTCGGCGCAGCAGTACCAGGGCTCGGTGACGCGAGGCCCTGCGTCGACGCGGTGTACTGGTGGTGCTGACGACCGTCCCAATGACCGGCGCGCGAGCGCCGAGATCGCGTCAAAGACGTCGGACCGCGACGCGCTGCCCATCGTGCGCACGAGCGTCATGACCGCCTCGTGTAACTGGTCGACGCGGCTGTCGCGATGCTGCCAGGGCCAGGTCAGCGAGCGCGCGTCAAATGG
>JADMIO011575653.1_pt1 | contig 14692 bp, 15 predicted proteins | sample 8958161 | NCBI WGS metagenome assembly JADMIO01 (sample SAMN16585339, study PRJNA669376) | soil metagenome | isolation source: Crop rotation soil | place: USA: Cullars Rotation, Alabama | collected 2011 | reverse complement strand
GCCGCGGTGAGCGTGGGTCGGGCGTGGCGCGAGCCCTCACCCCAGCCCTCTCCCCCCCGGGGAGAGGGAGTCACACGGCGCCCTTTAGATGCCCGCCGAGACCAGTCTGGATGTCCTTGCGATCGGCGATGCGGTGGTGGACGTGATCGCCACCGCGGACGACGATTTCCTGCGCGAGGAGGGACTGGTCAAAGGCTCGATGCAGGTGCTCGACGCGGCGGGGGCGACCCGGCTTTACGCGCGGATGAGCCAGGCGCGCGAGACCAGCGGCGGCTCGGCGGCGAACACGGTGGCGGGAATCGCCGCTTTGGGCGGCCGCGCCGGCTTCGTCGGCCAGGTCGCCGCGGACCAGCTCGGCGAGATTTTCAGCCACGACATCCGCGCCCACGGCGTCGAGTTCCACACGCCGCCCAAAGCGGGCGGCGCGCCGACCGGGCGCTGCCTGATCCTGGTCACGCCCGACGCGCAGCGCACGATGAACACCTTTCGCGGCGCCGCGCACGAGCTGACCGCCGACGCGCTCGACGCCGCGCAGATCAGGGACGCCGCGATCCTCTACCTCGAAGCCTATCTCTGGCGCTCGGCCGGCCCGCGCGCGGCGATGGAGCAGGCGATGGCGATCGCCCACGAGGCAGGCCGCAAGGTCGCCTTCACCCTGTCCGACATCGCCTGCATCAAGCCGCACCGCGCGGAGATGATGGCGATGCTGGAGGCGGGCGCGGTCGACCTGCTCTTCGCCAACGAGAATGAGATATGCGAGCTGGCCGACGTGGCGGGCCGCGACGCGGCGATCGCGGCGCTCCAGGACAAGGTCCCCCTGATCGTCGTCACCTGCGGGTCGGAAGGGGCGATGGCGGTGGAGCAGGGCCGGCGGGTGAGCGTGCCGATCGCGCGGATCGGCACCGGGGTGGTCGACACGACCGGCGCCGGCGACCTGTTCGCGGCCGGCTTCCTGGTCGGCCAGGCGCAAGGCCGGAGCCTCGAGGAATCCCTGCGCATCGGTTCGATCGCGGCGGCGGAAGTGATCTCCCATTTCGGCGCGCGGCCGGAGGCGGACCTCAAGGAATTGGTGAAGAGCCTGTGAAACGCCTCGCGGTCTATTGCGGCTCCTCCATGGGCAGCGATCCCGCCTTTGCGGAGACCGCCCGGGCACTCGGCGAGGAGATGGCGCGGCGCGGCATCGCCCTCGTCTATGGCGGCGGGCGGCTCGGGCTGATGGGGGTGGTCGCCGACGCGGTGCTTGGCCATGGCGGCGAGGCCTATGGCGTGATCCCGCAGGCCCTGGTCGACCTCGAGGTCGCCCACACCGGCCTCACCGAGCTCCACCTCGTGAGCACGATGCACGAGCGCAAGGCGATGATGACCGAGCTCACCGACGCCTTCCTCGCCATTCCGGGCGGCATCGGCACGCTCGACGAATTGTTCGAGGCCTGGACCTGGTACGCGCTCGGCTATCACGCCAAGCCCTTCGCCCTCTTGAACGTCCACGGCTTCTGGGACGGGCTGACCGGCTTCATGGACCATGTTCAGACGAGCGGCTTCCTCTCGCCGTCGCGGCGCGCGCAATTGCTGGTCGCCGAGGGGATCGGCGAGGCGATCGACCGGCTCGACGCGGCGATCGGCGCGGCCGAGCCGAAAATGATCTGGTAAGCCCCAATCCGTCATTCCGGCGAAAGCCGGAATCTCACTTCTTCTCGAGCCGCAAAGGCAGGGAGATTCCAGCTTTCGCTGGAATGACGGGGAGATTCCGGCAAGGATGGGCGCAGGCCAGGGAGTGGGGGGAGAGCGCATGCAATATCTGATCGGACTGGGCGGGATCGTGCTGATTCTCGCCATCGCCGTGCTCTTCTCGGCCAATCGGCGCTGGATCCGCCTGCGCGTCGTAGGCGCCGCCTTCGCGCTCCAGGCCGGCATCGCCGCGCTGGTGCTCGGCACGCCCTGGGGCCAGAATGTGATCGGCGCGATGTCGGCCGGCGTCTCCAACCTGCTCGGTTATGCCAAGGCCGGAGTCGACTTCATCTTCGGGCCGCTCGCCGGGCCCACGATGGGCCAGAACAGCTTCGCGATCGCGGCCTTGCCGGTGATCATCTTCTTCGCGAGCCTGATCTCGATCCTCTATTATCTCGGGATCATGCAGCTGATCATCAAATGGGTCGGCGGCGCGATCCGGCTGGTGACCGGGATCACCCGCGTCGAATCGCTCGGCGCGGCGGCGAACATCTTCGTCGGCCAGTCGGAGAGCCCGCTGGTGATCAAGCCCTATCTCGCCAATCTGACGCCGTCGCAGCTCTTCCTGGTGATGACCGTCGGCATGGCGGGCGTCGCCGGCACCATCCTCGGCGCCTATGCGAGCATGATCGGCGTCGCCCTCCTGCCCTATCTGCTCGCCGCGAGCTTCATGTCGGCGCCGGGGGGCATCGTCATGGCCAAGATCATGATGCCCGACGATCCCGCGGCGCGCGATCTCGAGCCCGAGCCGGTCGACGAGACCGAGCATGGCGAGGAGCGGCCCGCCAACATCATCATGGCCGCCGCCCAGGGCGCGCAGACCGGCGTCAAGCTCGCGGTCGCGGTCGGCGCGATGGTGCTCGCCTTCGTCGCCCTGGTCGCGCTCGCCAACGGCCTGCTCGGCGGGATCGGGGCCTGGTTCGGCCATCCCGAGCTGAGCTTCCAGCTCATCCTCGGCACGATCTTCCGGCCGGTCATGTTCATGCTGAACATCCCCTGGGACCAGGCGGGGACCGCGGGCGGCCTGTTCGGCACCAAAGTGGTGCTGAACGAGTTCGTCGCCTTCAGCCAGCTGCCGACGTCGGGCCTGTCGCCGGCCAGCGTCGCCGTGGTCACCTTCATGCTCTGCGGCTTCGCCAATTTCAGCTCGATCGCGATCCAGATGGCGGTGACCGGCGGCCTCGCCCCCAACCAGCGCCCGATGATCGCGAGGATGGGCCTCAAGGCCTTGCTCGCCGGCTCCCTCTCGAACCTGATGAGCGCCGCGCTGGCCGGGCTGATCCTCACCGCCACCGGCACGGCTCCGGCGAGCCCGTTGCCGCCGCCGCCGGCCAATACGGCCGCAGCACAGCCGGCCCATTAGGACCGCGCGCTCGAAGGGCTCCCGGGCGGCCCGCGCCGCCGCCATTGGCTTCGCCGCGCGGACTCGCTAGATTTCCGCTCATGGACACGCTCACGCCCCTCAAGACCGTCGCCTCCGTCTCGCTGGTCGAGGCCGACCGCGACCCCGAAGGCTTTTCGCAGGAGCTCGGCCGCTCGTTCGAGCGCTACGGCTTCGCGATCGTCGCGGATCACGGCATTCCCGCCGACCTCATCCACCGCGCCGAGGAGAAGGCCAAGGCCTTCTTCGCCCTGCCCGACGAGGTGAAGCGCCGCTATCATCAGCAGGGCGGCGGCGGCGCCCGCGGCTACACGCCGTTCGGGATCGAGACCGCCAAGGGCGCGGTCAATTACGACCTCAAGGAATTCTGGCACGTCGCGCGCGAGCTGCCGCCCGGCCACAAATATGAGGAGTCGATGCCGCCCAACCTCTGGCCGGCGGAGGTCGAATCCTTCAAGGCGACCTTCCTCGAACTGTTCGCGGCCTTCGACCGGACCGGCGCCAAATTGCTCGAGGCGATCGCCCGCTATCTCGATCTCGCCCCGGACTATTTCGTCGACACGGTGAAGGACGGCAATTCGATCCTGCGCCTGCTCCATTATCCGCCGATCCCGGGCGACGGCCCCAACGTCCGCGCCGGCGCGCACGAGGACATCAACACGATCACCCTGCTGCTCGGCGCCGAGGAGGCGGGGCTGCAATTGCTCGACCGCGACGGAGACTGGCTGCCGGTCACGCCCCGGCCGGGCGAGCTCGCGGTCAATATCGGCGACATGCTGCAGCGGCTGACCAACAATGTGATGCGCTCGACCACCCACCGCGTCGTCAACCCGCCGCCCGAGCGGCGCGGCATCTCGCGCTACTCGATGCCCTTCTTCCTGCACTTCCGCTCGGATTTCCTGATCGAGACCCTGCCCAATTGCATCTCGGAGGACCGGCCCAACCTCTACCCCGAGCCGATCACCGCCGACGAATATCTCCAGGAGCGGCTGCGCGAGATCAAGCTGGCCTGAGGCGGGCTTTCCCTTCTTGACGGGGGCTTCAGCCCGCGTCGGCGAGGCTCGCAGGGCCGAAGCCCAGGGGGATCAGCTCCGAGATGCGATGCGCCGCGGCCTCGCTGCCCTCGCCATTGGCCGAGATCACCTCGAGGTCGCGGCCGGCGACGTGGGCCGCTTCGAGGATCGCCTGGCGGCAGCCGCCGCAGGGCGTGACCGGCGCGGCGCCGGCGAGCGTGCCGTCCGCGCCGACATGGCCGCCGGCGACCGCGATCCGGGCGATGTTGGCGAGCCCGAAGGCCTGCTGCGCCGCGGTCAGCGCCGCGATCTCGGCGCAGATGCCGAGCCGGTAGCAGGCATTTTCCAAATTCGCCCCCACCGCGATCTCGCCGCCCACCGATTCGATCGCGCAGCCGACGCTGAAGCGGGAATAAGGGGCATAGGCGGCGAGCGCCGCGGCGCGGGCGCGTTCGACGAGAGGATCGCTGGTCATGGCCTCAGCATAAAGCCATGCCCGGCAAAAAGAAGGGCGCCGCGGCCTGAGCCGCGGCGCCCGATGAGGCGAGGGCCGAAGCCCTTATCTGAACGCGACGTTCAGCGTGCCGATGAACGCACGCGGCGCGCCGATCTGCGCGAAGGGTGCGCTGGTATTGAGCAGCTGGCTGGTGACGTTGCCGACATAGAAGGTGTCGAACACGTTGGTCACGTTGAACTGGAAGTAGGTATCGTCGTTCAGGCCAAGGAAGCCGAGCGGCAATCGCGCCCCGATGTCGACGACCGTATAGGCCGGAAGGCGAGCGCCGTAGATTTGGTAGAAGTTGGCGGTCGTCAACCCCGGCGGGGGGATAGCGGCGCCCGGGCAGTCCACCACATTCACATAAGCGTTGCCGCCGGTCGCGTTCGTGCAGAGGAACAGCGGCAGATTCTCGTCGTCCACGTAACGCGGGCCGGTGCGCTTGGCCTGGATGCCGAGCTCGAGCGGGCCGAGCTGCGCCTGGAGCCGGGCGCCGAACGTGTAGATCGGGGCGCCCGATTCCCGCCGCCCGGCCGTCTGGGCGAGGATCTGCGTGCCGACAGAGCCCGCGGGGCAGCTGGCGCTGACCGTCGCGGAGCATTCGCCGGCAAGCACGTTGTCCTTGATGTTCGACCACAGATAGGAGCCGAACACATAGACCTGGAGCTGCGGAATCGCCTGCCAGGTCAGGCTTGCGTCGATCCCGTATTTGTCGACCCGGCCGAGGTTGCGGAACACGTTCTGGTCGAGCTCTGGATCGTAGGCCGAGGCCAGCCGGTTCTGGAAGATCGTGTACCAGAAGCTGGCCTGGGCCTGGATGTTCCGTGACCGGTAGCGAATGCCGGCATCGAAATTGTCGGTCGTTTCCGGGTTCGGACGCGCCCGTGCATTGTCGACCGGATAGAAGAAGCTGTTGTAGAGATTGTCCGTGCTCGGCACCTGGATGCCCCGCGAATAATTCGCGAAGATGCTGGTGTGCGGCGCCACGTCGAAGATCATGCCGACGTTCGGCAGGATCTTGTGATAGTGGAAGGTGCGGTTCTGCGGGCCCTGCGGCGCCACCAGTGTGTTATTGCCGATATTGACCGTGTTGGTGGCGAGATAGGTTGCCAGGCCCGCCGTATTGGCGCCGAAGCATTCGACGAAGCCGCTGGCGCTCGAGGTCGCGCAATGGTTGGTCAGGTCGCGCGAGAACCAGGGCGAGCGGACGCCGGCATTGACGGTGAACCGGCCGTCCATGAACACACCGCGATATTCGGCGCCAACCTGGTTGAGCAGGGCGATCGAGATGCGGTCGCGCTTCTGGAGTATGTCTCCGTTCGAGCCGGTGAGCGGGTTGAGATTCGGAAACGCGTCGAAGGGCACGCCGTTTATTTGAAGCAGGCCGGTCTCGCCGGTCTGGCGGTGCCAGCCGCGGTCGAACGAATAGGTGACGCGGACCGTATTATGCTCGTCGATATCGTAGCGCAGCGAGGCGCTGACACCCCAGCGATGGGTTCGTGTCGTGCTCGGCGCGAGGACGCGCACGGTGTCGAGGCGGTCGCCGTCGCCGTTCAGATCCCGGCCGTAAAAGGGCGTGCCCGCGAGATAGCCGACCTGGCAGCTCGAATTGGCGGGCGGGGCAGCGCTGACGCACTGGTTCGGCGTGGCGGTGCCGCCGGCCGGGTTGACGTCGCGCAGGCCTTCCTGTGCCACGACCGTGCCGCCGCCATTGGCCTTCACCCACTGGAAGCTCGGATCGACGGTGAGGACGAGGCCGTCCGCCAGGGTGAAGCGCGACTGCATGCGCACGTTGCCGGTGTCGGACGGGTTGAGGCGCTCCTCGAAGTCGCTGCCGCAGCCGTTGGCCGAGTCGACGATGCCGGCCCGGGCGACCTGGTTGGTCTGGCAGCGCGCGATCGTATAGTCGCGCTGGTCGCCGTTCAGCGGGAAGCGGTTGTTCGACGCCGACCCGACGTTGCGAGGAGCGCTGCACGTCGCCGCCTGCGCTAGGGTCTGGTTCCCGGTCGGCTGGCACTGGACCAGATCGGTGCGCAGCGGCAGCGAGCCGAAGAAATTGTTGCGGTTCTGGTTGTAGTGGACGGCGAGCGAGATGAAGTCGCCATTGGTGCCGATCGGCTGATAGAGGCGGCCGTTATACTGCTGCTTGTAGATGATGCCGCGGTGACCGTAGACATTGTCGTTCGTGGCCATCGAGGCCGAGAACCAGGCCCGCGTGTCCCAGGGCGTGAAATTGCCCGTGTCGAGCACGCCGAAGGTGCGGAAATAGTCGCCGTCGTGGAACCAGCCGTAGGAGCCTAGGAGGCGCAGGCCGAAATGCTCGAACGGCAGGCGGCTCTGATAGGCCAGGGTGCTGCCCGAGGCCGCCGCGCTCGGCGTGTCGACGTCGGTCGAGCCGAGGCTGACGTTGACCTGGCTGATCAGCTCCGAATCGAGCATCTGGTTCGAGAAGATGGCGTAATTGCCGGTGTCGTTCAGCGGCATGCCGTCGAACGTCTCGGCGATGCGGCTGTTGTCGAAGCCGCGGATGATCAGTGAGCCGCCGGCCGAGCCGAACGGGTCGTTGTTGGTGAAGCTGACGCCCGGCAACTGGTTGATCACTTCGTTGATCGTCTGGCCGGGAGTCTGGCGCTGGATGAACTCGGCGTTGAGCTGCTCGCGCGTCTTCGAGGTGTCGGGCACGACGATGCCGCCGACTCCGGCGCTGCGCGTGCCGGTGACGACGATCGCGTTGTTGCTGTTCTCGAAGTCCGTGGTGCCGGTGGACTGGGCGAAGGCGGCGCCCGGCATGACAAAGGCCGTGGTGGCGCAGAGCAGTGCGATTCTCTTCATGATGGTGATTCCCCCGGGGCAGACGTGCCCGCTGATGCTTCGGCTATAGCAAGCGACTTTTTACCGTTCAAAGACTCTCTGCGACCCCCCGACAAGTTTCTGCGGACCGTTGCGCGGAGTCTTCACGTCGCTGGAAAATCGGCAGAAATCCGCCATTTCGAATCGCTCAGCGGAAGGGCGGTTCGTCGAAGCTGCGCAGCTTACGGGAGTGGAGCTGCGGCCCCTCGCGGCGCAGGATGCGCAGCGTCTCGATGCCGATTCGCAGGTGCTGGCTGATCGCCCGCTCGTAAAAGGCATTGGCCTGGCCGGGCAGCTTGATCTCGCCGTGGAGCGGCTTGTCGGAGACGCAGAGCAGGGTACCGTAGGGGACGCGGAAGCGGTAGCCCTGGGCGGCGACGGTCGCCGATTCCATGTCGATCGCGACCGCGCGCGACTGGTTGAAGCGCAGCGCCGAGAGGGTGAGCCTCAATTCCCAATTGCGGTCGTCGGTGGTGACGACGGTGCCGGTTCGCAGGCGCCGCTTCAAATCCTGGGGGTCCTCGCCGGTGACCTCGACCGCGGCCGCGAACAGGGCCTGCTGGACCTCGGCGATGGCCGGGATCGGCACCTCGGTCGGCAGCACGTCGTCCATGACATGGTCGTCGCGCAGATAGGCGTGGGCGAGGACATAGTCGCCGATCGACTGGCTCGGGCGAAGGCCGCCGCAATGGCCGATCATCAGCCAGGCCTCGGGCCGCATCACCGCGATATGGTCGCAGATCGTCTTGGCGTTGGAGGGGCCGACCCCGATGTTGATCAGGGTGATGCCCTCGCCGTTCGGAGCGATCAGGTGGTAAGCGGGCATCTGGTGCTTGCGCCAGCCGCCCTCGGCGACCTGGGCGACGGCGTCCGGCGTGTCCTTCGTGACGTAGACGCCGCCCGCGGCCGAGAGGCCCTCATAGGGGCTGCCCTCGCTGCGCAGCTCCTCGACCGCCCAGCGGACGAACTCGTCGACATAGCGGACATAATTGGTGAACAGAAGGTAGCGCTGGGTGTGCTGCGCGGGCGTGCCGGTATAGTGGCGCAGCCGCGCCAGGCTGAAATCGACCCGCGGCCCGTCGAACAAAGAGAGCGGGCGCGCCAGGTCCGGGCTCTGCTGCCAGGCGCCGTCGGCGATCTCGTCGCCGATATGGGCGAGCTCGGTCGAGGGGAACCACATGGCGAGATCGGCGGCCTGGGCGCCGTCGAGCCGGAGGTCGTCGGTGCCGTCGAGGACGTAGGGATAGGGGATTTCGCGCCGCGAGCGGCCGACCGAGATCTCGACATCGTAATCCTGGATCAGGTAGCGGAGCTGCTCGGTGATATATTTGCGGAAGAGGTAGGGCTGGGCGACGCTGGTCGCGTAGCGGCCCGGCTGATTGAGCCGGCCATAGGCGCGCGCCGGGAAATTGGGCGGGCTGCCATAGGGATAGTCGATCCTGAGCTCTGGATAGGCGAAGCTGCCCTCGGCGCGGGCTTTCGGAGCGGGGCGCTCGCCGTTCTTCAGATAATGGGCGAGCGCCGTGCGCAGGCTGGCGACCGATTCGTCGTACATCTCGCAGAGACGGTCGATCACCTGCGGAATGTCGTCGAGCTTGGCGGTGATGCGGGTTTCCTTGTTCATGCCCCGTCATTCCGCCCGGCAGGCGGACATGTCAAACGCGCGCAGTGTCGCTCTATTGCGCGCCGATGATCCGCGGGTTGATCCGGCTCGAGCCGCAGGTGTGGAGCAGCGCCACGATCGCGCTCTGGGTCTCGCCGATCGGGAAATCCGCGTCGAAGGTGCGGTTCTCGATGTCGCGGGTGCGCAGGACGAGGCGGTGCGCGCGCATCAGCATGCCGACGAAGGCGATCACCCGGCCGCGATCGTCGAAGCTCGCGGTGCGGTCGCGCACGTGCCAGAGCCGGCGGACCGGCGCATGATCGTCGAATCGGTAAGTGATCGGCTGGAGCCCCGAGAGGAAATTGCCGCGGGCGATCCAGTGGCGCGAATGATATTGGACACTGACCTCGCCCCAGTCGGGCGCCCGGCAGCGTATCTCGATCCGCTCGCCATTGGCGCGCAGGATCGCGGTCGCCCGGAGCCGGTCGTTGATCGCGTCGCGGACGATCTCGACCGTCATCGGCTGCGGGGGAGGCTCCGGCCGGGCGGCCGGCTCGGCCTGGATGGCGGCGAGGGCCAGGACGATCGAAAACATCGAAAAATACTCCGTCGCGGCTGGAATAGGTCGCCGGGCCGCGCGGAGCAATGGCGCGAAGCTTTGGCTTGCGTCGCGGGCCGCGCTTGCCTACATCGCGGGCGAAAGCCGGCCGCTCCGTGAAGGGGCGGCCAATATTGTTTCTGGAGGACCAATTGGCCCAGCCCCTCATGCCCCACGCGACCGCTTCCTGGCTGGTCGACAACAGCTCGCTCACCTTCCAGCAGATCGCCGAATTCTGCGGCCTGCACATATTGGAGGTGCAGGCGATCGCCGACGACACCGCCGCGACCAAGCTGACCGGGCGCGACCCTCTGCGCTCAGGGGAGCTCACCCAGGAGGAGATCGAGCGCGGCCAGAACGATCCCGATTACAAGCTCCAGATGCACCGCGAGCCGGACCAGGCGGTGCGCACCAAGGGGCCGCGCTACACGCCCGTCTCCAAGCGCCAGGACAAGCCGGACGGCGTCGCCTGGCTGATCCGCAATCATCCCAACCTCACCGACGGGCAGATCGGCAAGCTGATCGGCACCACCCGCTCGACGATCCAGGCGATCCGCGAGCGCAGCCACTGGAACATCGCCAACATCCAGCCCAAGGACCCAGTCACCCTCGGCCTGACCTCCCAGCGCGAGCTCGACGCGGCGGTCGCCAAGGCGGCCAAGGCGGCCGGCGCGGAGGCGCCGCGCGACCTCACCTTCGACGAGGACCGCGAGGCGCTGATCGAGGAGCTGCGCGCCGAGCGCGAGGCCCATGCCCGCGAGGCGGAAGCCGCGCTAGCCGCCGAGAGCGGCGAGGACGCCCCGGCGCCGGACCTGAACGCTGACACCCTCTTCAAAAGCTGAGGCTCACGCGGGCGGAGCCGAGCCGGCGACCCCGGACGCGTCGTTCGCGCCAGACGCGCCTTACTCGCACAAGGGCCTGACCTATCCGTTCGGGCGGACGGGCCCGGCCTATGGCGACCTGATCCCGCTCGCCGAGGGGATCGGCTGGACGCGCTCGCCGGTGCCCGGGTCGCTCAATCACATCAACCTCTGGCTTCTGGAGGACGGTGAAGGCATCGCGATCGTCGACACCGGGCTCAATCTTCCGGCGGCGCGCGAGGCCTGGGACGCGCTCTTCGCCGGGCCGCTGGCGGGGCGCTCGGTCACCCGCATCTTCTGCACCCATTTCCATCCCGACCATCTCGGCCTCGCCGGCTGGCTGGCGGAAAGGTGGGCCGTGCGGTTGTGGATGACCCGCGGCGAATGGCTGTTCGGCCGGATGCTGACCGCGGACGTGCGCGACGCGCCGCCGGCCGAGGCGCAGGCCTACCAGCGCGCCGCCGGCTGGAGCGAGGCGCGGATCGCGGAGGAAGCGGCCAAGGGCTGGGGCCGCTTCGCCGCGATGGTGAGCCCGATGCCCGTCTCGGTCGTCCGCATCCGGGACGGCGACGAGATCGACATCGGCGCGCGAAGCTGGCGGGTGGTGGTCGGCAGCGGCCATTCGCCCGAACATGCCTGCCTGGTCGACGATGTGGGCAAGCTGCTGATCGCCGGCGACCAGGTGCTGCCGCGGATCACCTCCAACGTCTCGCTGAGCCTCAGCGAGCCCGAGGCCGATCCGCTCGGCGAGTGGCTGGCCTCGATCGCGAAGCTGAAAAAGCTGCCGGACGACCTACTGGTCCTCCCGTCGCACGGCGAGCCCTTTTACGGCCTCCACGCCCGCCTCGACGCGCTCGCCGCCGGCCATCGCGGCCGGCTCGACGCGCTCCACGCCTTTCTCGCCGAGCCGCGGCGCGCGCTCGACTGCTTCACGACCCTGTTCGGCCGCAAGATCGAGGACGGCTCGCTCGGCCTCGCCACCGGCGAGGCGATGGCGCATTTGAGGCATCTCGAGGTCGAGGGCAGGGCGGTGCGCGAGGTGCGGGACGGCGTCTATTGGTATCGCTCCGCTTGACCAAGTAGCTACCGGTAGCTATTTTCCGCTTATGACCATCCACGTTCCGCTGAAGGAGGCGAAAAACCGTCTCAGCGAGCTCGTCCGCTGCATGGAGAATGGCGAACGGGTCATCGTCACCCGGCATGGCGAGCCGGTGTTCGAAATGGTCGCGCCTCGCCGCGGCGGCATCGATTTCGAAGCGCTCGATCGCTGGAAGGAGGCGCGCGGCCTCCCGCAATTCCTCACGGGCCCGATTCCCCCTGATTTCGATGATCCGCTTCCGGAAGATTTCCTGATCACGCCGATCCGATATCCGGACGAAGCCGAGCCGAAGTGAGGCTGCTGCTCGATACCAACATCCTGGTGCCAATGGTCGATGGTGCCGGGCGAAGCCTCCCAGAGCGGATTTTCCGGGCTCTGCGCGCCGACGATGTCGAGCCGTGGGCGAGCGCCGTTTCGATTTGGGAGGTTGCAATCAAGCATCGCCTCGGAAAGCTAGTCTTGCCTTGTGCGCTCGCCGATTGGCCGGACGCCCTTGCGCAGCTCAACGTCGCCGTGCTTCCGATCCGGACCGCGCATGTCATCCAGCCGGTCGAGCCCGATATCCCGGTTAGGGACCCGTTCGATCGATTGCTGCTCGCAATTTGCGCCACCGAACGCCTGCAGCTGCTGACGACGGACCGGATTCTGGCTGCGCATCCGCTTGCCTGGCGCGATGGCGCCGCTTGACCGGGGGCAGGCGGCGGACCATTGCTCGTCTCATGGCCAGCCAGGAAGATGTCGCCACGCTCTCCTTCGAAGCGGCGCTGAAGCGGCTCGAGGAGATCGTGCACAAGCTCGAGAGCGGCGAAGCTTCGCTCGACGAGGCGATCGCGCTTTACGGCGAGGGCGATCGCCTGAGGCAGCAATGCGAGGCGCGGCTGAAGGCGGCGCAGGCGCGCATCGAGCAGATCCAGATCGGGCGCGACGGCAGCCCCACAGGCACCGCGCCCTTCGGCGGCGAATGAGCCTCCGTGCCGCGCTCGACGAGGTGGGCGCCGGCATCGACCGCGCCTTCGACGGCCTGCTCGCCGTCCCCCGCGACCCGCGCGCCCGGCTCTACGAGGCGATGCGCTACGCCGCGATCGGCGGCGGCAAGCGAATCCGCCCGATGCTGGTCGTCGCCGCCTGCGACCTCTTCCGGGTCGATCGCGAGCGGGCGATGCGGGTCGCGCTCGCGGTCGAGTGCATCCACGTTTACTCGCTGATCCACGACGACCTGCCGAGCATGGACGACGACGACCTGCGCCGCGGCAAGCCGACCTTGCACCGTGCTTTCGAGGAATCCACCGCGATCCTCGCCGGCGATTCGCTCCATGCGCTCGCCTTCGAGATCCTCGCCGACGAGGCGACCCACGAGGACCCCTTCGTCCGCGCCGAGCTGGTCGTCGAGCTCGCCCGCGCCTCCGGGCCGGCGGGCATGGCGGGCGGCCAGATGATGGACCTGATGGCGGCCGAGATGGACCTCGATCTCGCCGCGGTCACCCGCCTCCAGCAGCTCAAGACCGGCGCCTTGATCGGCTGGTGCGTCGAGGCCGGGGCGATCATGGGCCGGGTGCCGGCAGAGGGGCGCAAGGCCCTGCGCGGCTTCGCGCGCGATGTCGGCCTCGCCTTCCAGATCGTCGACGATCTGATCGATCATGAGGGCGCCGAGGAGAAAGCGGGCAAGCGCGTCGGCAAGGACGTCGCCGCCGGCAAGCAGACCTTCGTCTCCCTGCTCGGCCCGGAACGGGCGCGGCTTCAGGCGGACATGCTGATCGGCCAGGCGATCGAGCAGATCCAGGCGTTCGGCGAGGAGGCGGACCTGCTCCGCGCCGTCGCGCGCTTTGCGGTGGAGCGCGACCATTGATGCCTCTATGGATAGGCGGATGAGGACAGGCGTCTATCCCGGCACGTTCGACCCGATCACGCTCGGCCATATGGACATCATCAGGCGCGCGACCCACCTCGTCGACCGGCTGGTGATCGGAGTCACCACCAACCCCTCCAAGTCGCCGATGTTCACGGTCGAGGAGCGCCTCGCGATGGTCGGCCGCGAGATGGCGGCGATCACGGATTGCGGCGGCGCCGAGATCCGGGTCGTCGCGTTCGATTCGCTGCTGATGGATTTCGCGGTGCGCGAGGGCGCGTCGATGATCATCCGCGGGCTGCGCGCGGTCGCCGACTTCGAATATGAGTTCCAGATGGCGGGCATGAACCAGCAGCTCAACGACGATATCGAGACCGTCTTCCTGATGGCCGGCGTGTCGCTGCAGCCGATCGCCTCCAAGCTGGTCAAGGAGATCGCGCTCTTCGGCGGCGAGATCGGCCGGTTCGTCACCCCCGCCGTCGCCGCGGATGTCCGCGCGCGGGTCGAGAAGATGGGGCGCAAGGGCGCTTGAGGCTTGGGCCGCGCCGCCCTAGAGAGCTAATCATCGGGAATCGGGGTCAAAACATCATGCCGCGTCTGTTGTCGTTCCTTTTCGCCCTCGCGGGCCTGTTCATCGCGAGCCTCGCGCCCGCCCAGACACCGGCGACCGCGCCGCAGCCGAGCATCGCCCCGCCGCCGCTCACCCCCGAAAACACCTGGAACCTCGATCTCTCGACCGGCGGCCGGGTGGTGATCCAGCTTCGGCCCGACGCCGCGCCCAACACGGTGGAGCGGATCAAGACCCTGACGCGCCAGGGTTTCTACAACGGCCTCGCCTTCTTTCGCGTGATCGACGGCTTCATGGCGCAGGGCGGCGATCCGCGTAACAACGGCACCGGCGGCTCGACGCTTCCCGATCTGCCGGCCGAGATTCACGGCCTGCTCCACGTCCGCGGCGCGGTCGCGATGGCGCGGGCGCAGGACATGAACAGCGCCAACAGCCAATTCTACATCATGTTCGTCCCGCGCCTGCAGATGGACACGCAATATACCGTCTTCGGGCGGGTGGTGAGCGGGATGAACTTCGTCGACACGATCGAGCGCGGCGAGCCGCCCGCCAATCCGAGCCGGATCGTGCGCGCCTCGCTCGGCACCGACAATCTGCCGCCGATGACGGCCCAGGAGCTCCAGGCCGCCGCCGCGCAGCTCGCCGCGGCC
>JADMIO010607283.1_pt1 | contig 14693 bp, 14 predicted proteins | sample 8958161 | NCBI WGS metagenome assembly JADMIO01 (sample SAMN16585339, study PRJNA669376) | soil metagenome | isolation source: Crop rotation soil | place: USA: Cullars Rotation, Alabama | collected 2011 | reverse complement strand
CCGCGACAACTTGTCCACGTGGAATTCTAAGCTTAGGATCCCAATGTGCTGGAAAGCGGCCATCTCGACCCTGGACGACCGGCCGAGTCGGGCATCGACTGGCCGGGCCTGGCGACCCACGCCGGGACGCTGGTCCTGATGATGGCGATGGACCGGCTGGACCTGATCGCCGCCGAACTCGTCGCGCACGGCCGCCCCGCGCGGACGCCGGCCGCCGTTGTGCATCGCGCCACGTTGGCCGGTCAGCAGGTGCTTCGCGGCACGCTCGCCGACATCGCCGACATCGCCCAGAAGTCGGGGGTAGGGGCCCCTGCCGTGGTGATCATCGGCGAGGTCGTGGACGTCCTGGCCTGACGAGCCTGTGGGCGACACCACCGCACGACAACTGGTCCGAAATTCGAATTGTGTCAGTGCCGCGCGGTAGTATACGAACAATAGTTCGAATGCGAGGTGTTGACCATGCCAGCCATGACGCGAGGACCGCTGAGCCTGCTCACCCAGGCTCGGGGACTACTCGACGACGCCCGGATCACGCCGGACGCCGGCGAGCGTTTCCGGCTCGCGCACTTCGCCGCGCTGCGTATCGCTGCGGCACTCATCGCCGAGCACGACGCCACGCCGCCGACCCGCCGGCGCCTGGTCAGCGTGTGGGTCCAGCTCGAGAAGGCGATGCCCGAGCACGCCGGGTGGGCGAACTTCTTCGCGGCGGGCGCACCCGTGCGAATGGCGATCGAGTCCGGCGCCAACTATGCGGTGTCGCAGGCCGCTGCCGACGCGCAGCTGCAGGCGGCCGAGATCTTCCTCGCCGCGGTCGAAGCCTCGGTGGGTCTGCTCGCGGCGTGACGGGCCGTGTCGGTTCTCGGGGCTAGGCTCGCGGCATGCGGGTCGAGGCCGGACGGGAGCGTGCTCGCACCGGTCGTCTCGGACTGATTTCCCGGCTTCTCGACGACGCACTCGCCCAGGTGACCGAAGAGGGCCGGGCGCCGCTGCTGCTCGACTGCGGTGGCGGCAGCGGCACCTTCGCGGTGCCGCTGGCGGTCGCCGGCGCGCACGTGACCGTGGTCGACATCAGCGCCGATGCGCTGGCCACGCTGAGCCTGCGCGCGGCCGAGGCGGGCGTCGCCGACCGGGTCAATCCGGTGCCCGGCGACGTCGAGGCGCTCGGCGACCTGCTCGCCGACAGCCAGTTCGATCTCGTGCTCGCGCACGGCATCCTCGAAGCGGTCGACGACGTCGCGGTTGCGTTTGCCGGCATCGCGGCTCGCGTTCGCCCGGCCGGTCTGATGAGCGTCCTCGTGAGCAATCCCGCGGCGTCCGTCATCGCGCGCGCCCTCGCCGGCGAGCCGTCCGCGGCCCTCGCCGAACTCGACGACCTCGACGCGACGGCCGGCCGGGCCGGTCCCGACGCCGTCGAACGGCTGTGCCGGGGTGCCGGTCTGCAAGTGGTGTCCAGGCACGGCATCGGCGTCTTCTCCGACCTCGTCCCCGGGTCGGCGCTTGACCAGCCCGGCGCGCGGGACGCCCTCGACCGGCTCGATGCCGACGCAGCGGGGCGCTCGCCGTTCGCCGAGATCGCCGCACGGGTGCACCTGCTCGTCCGCCGCCCCGCGTAACCGTGGGCCGCAGCCACGACCTGCCGCGCACCGCCGGACTCTTCGACGGCGACGACACCGGCTGCACGATGTTGCACGTCGACATGGACGCGTTCTTCGCCAGCGTCGAGATCAAGCGACGACCCGAACTGCGTGGTCGTCCGGTCGTGGTCGGAGGCGGACAGCGCGGGGTGGTCGCAGCCGCGTCCTACGAGGCCCGCAAGTACGGCGTGCACAGCGCCATGTCGATGTCCCAAGCCCTGCGTCGCTGCCCGGGGGCCGTCGTGCTCCCACCCGACCGTGCCGCCTATTCGGCGGCGTCGGCCGAGGTCATGGCGATCCTGCGCGACGTGACGCCGTTGGTCGAGCCGCTCTCGCTCGACGAGGCGTTCCTGGACGTTGCGGGTGCGGTCCGACTGCTCGGCCGGCCCGGTGTCATCGCGGCGACGATCCGGGCGCGCATCGCCGAGCAACTCGGGCTCACCTGCTCCGTGGGCGTCGCGTCCACCAAGTTCGTCGCGAAGCTCGCTTCGGCCCGGTGCAAGCCCGACGGCATGCTCGTCGTCCCGGCCGCTCGGGTGCTCGAGTTCCTGCACCCACTCCCGGTCACCGCCCTGTGGGGCGTGGGCGAGCGAACCGCCGAGTCGCTGCATCGGCTCGGCATCCGCAGCGTCGGTGACCTCGCCGGCACCCCGCTCGACACGCTGCGCCGTGCGGTCGGCTCCGCGAGCGCCGACCATCTGGCTGCCCTCGCCGCGGGTATCGACCCGAGAGCCGTCGAACCCGACGAGGTCGAGAAGTCGATCAGCGCAGACCGGACACTAGACACCGATGTGACCGACGAGCCGGACGTGCGGCGCGAACTGCTCCGGCTGTCCGAGGAGGTGGGTGGCCGTCTGCGCGCGAGGCACTTCGTCGCCCGCACCGTCGGGATCAAGATCCGGTTCGCCGACTTCCGCACCGTGACGCGGGTGCGAACGCTGCCCCGCTGGACCGACGCGACGGGCGACATCTTCGACACCGCCGTCGACCTCTACCGCGGTCTCGACCTCGACCGCCCCCGCATCCGGTTGGTGGGCGTCAAGTGCGAGGGCCTGCATGAGTCGGGCGACGTCGCCGAGCAACTCACCTTCGACCTCGACACCGACGCGGTGAGCGCAACCGGCCGCAGCCGCGCCGACTCCGCGGTGGACGCCGCGCGTGAGCGGTTTGGCGCGAGCGCGGTTCGGCCGGGCTCGTTGTTGCCGCCCCGGGCCTGACCGGTCCAGGCCGCCGCGGACCTGGTCGAAGGTGGCGGCGGAGCACCCGGCGAACGCGCCTCGACCGGGGCAGTTCGGTCGGCCGGTGGCGATCGGCTTTCGATCGAGCGATTTGGCTCGTATGCTCGACGATGTAGCCGATGGGATGTGCGGGTACATTTCAGCAACCGGAACGAGGAACGCCTACGACTGGCCGGTCGGGGCGACGAAGGAGGGCCACGTGCCGCTCTCCGATCACGAGCAGAGACTGCTGGATCAGATCGAGCAGGCGCTGTACGCGGAGGACCCCAAGTTCGCCGCTTCCGTGCGCTCCGCGCGCACCCGCTCACGCACGCGGCGCTCCGCGGCGCTGTGCGTCCTCGGCGTGATCGCCGGCCTCGCTCTCGTCCTCGTCGGCCTGGTTGCGAACATCGTCGCGCTGAGCGTCGTCGGCTTCGTAGCCGTGGTCGCAGCCTGCGGCTTCGGCGTGCAGCTCATCCGTGGCCGGCGCACCGGCACCACGGCACCAGCCGCCGCCACCCCGATCCGCGCACAGCGGCAGAGCGGGCTCAAGACCCGCATGGAGGAGCGCCTGCGCCGTCGCTTCGACGACCCGCAGAGCTGACGCGCAGACCGATCGGGCGTTCCGGCTGGCACTTCCTGGCTGGCCTTCCTGGTTGATCAGTGCCGGCGGAACCGACCGCGCACCGAATCGATCCGCCGTCCCCACCCGAGTGAGGCAGGCCAGAGCCGTGCGCGCAGCCGAGCGCGGCCGCTGCGACGTGACCACAGTCGATCGGTCACCGCGCGCAGCCCTTCGCTGAGGGCCGGCCCGTCGCCGGGCGGCATGTCGCGGGCGAAGCGACGGTGCTCGACGGCCGTGGCGAGTGCCGTCAGCTGCGGAGCGGCGTCGCCCGCGTCGCTGGCGAGCCACGACGCAACCTGGCGGGGTGTCCGCGCGGCCGACCAGACGTAGCCGAGGTCGAGCGCGGTGTCGGACAGCTCGGCCCAGAGTGCGTCGGTGTCGCCCCGTCGGGCGGCGGTCAACCGGCTTCGCCGCCGTGTCCAGCGCACGGTCGCCGGGATCAACAGGATGCCTATCGCCGCGACGATCACCAGCGCCACGATGAACGGGGCCAGGTCGGTGTCGGAGGAGCCACCGCCACCGCCCGACCCGGCAACCGGGGGAGCCGACTGCGAGACGGACGGGCCCTGGCCGATGGTGTTCTGCCCGGTGGGCACCTGGATGCCGCCGTCGCTGCCGTACGAGTGTTGCGCCCACGGCAGGTCGGTCTGCCGGCCGCCGACCAGGCCGGCCGTCGGCGTCGGGTCGAACGGGATCCAGCCGGCGCCGGGGAAGAACGCCTCGACCCACGAGTGCGCGTTGAACGTGGTGATCGTGAAGTTCCCGGAGCTGTCGGGCGGGGAGTGCATGTAGCCGAGGACGATTCGCGTCGGCACTCCGGCGGCGCGCAGCATGACGCCCATCGCGCCGGCGTACTGCTGGCAGAAACCGTTCCGGTTCTGCAGGAAGTCGACGAGGTCGCTACCGGAGTCGCCCTGCTTCGTCTCGAGGGTGTAGCGGAACTTGTTCGCCGGGTCCGCGAAGTAGTCGAAGACGGCCCGCGCCCGGTCGTAGGAGGTGCCGGCCCTCGCCGTCAGCCGGTTGACCAGGTTGGTGACGTAGGCGGGCAGGGGCGGCAATGCCAGCCAGCGGCTCATGTCCGGCTGGGGAAGATCGGACACAGATGCTCGCAGCTGCGCGGTCGTCGGGTTCGGCTGGTCCACGGTCTCGGTGATGCGCTGCCCGCTGTGCACGCCCGTGCCGAGCAGTAGCTGGTCCTGCGGGCTCCAGGTCGTGCCGCCCTCGAGCCCCGAGATGCTGGCCGGTCGGTTGAACACCGGCGCATTGCCGGACAGGTTGGTGATGTCGATGGTCGCGGTGAATCTGCTCGTGTCCGGCGACAGGCTGGGCGGGAACGGGGCGTAGGTGGAGCTCGCCACCGGCTCGCTGATCCCGTGGTCGGGACCCGGCCGCCAGCCCTCGCCGGTGAACGAGTCGAGCACGTTCAGACGCACGTAGAACGGCATGACGTCGGGCGTGGAGATGTGGACGTCCATGACCGGGATGGGGTTCTTGCGATCGAGTTGGCCCTTGAGCTCGATGTACGGGCTGATCGAGGTCCCACTGGTTCCGACCGCGCCGATCGTGCCGAGGCCGTTGTTGTGCTTGTCGTGAAACGCGTCCGCCAACAGGTTGCGCGCGTCGGCCGGCACCAGCACCGGGATCGCGACGGCAGCGGCGACGGCGATGACACCGATGCGCTGCGCCGAGAAGGTGAGTCCCAACCGGCTGCGGTTGGCGCCCGCCCGGGACACCCGGCGTCCCCAGTCGCGCAGTTCGTCGGGCGCATCGAGGCCGAGCAGGATCAGGAAACCGACGGCGGCGACGACGAACCACACCCAGCTCACCGGCTCACGCGGGACTGCACCCGACACGGTGAACAGGACGAGTAGCGGGACGCCGGCAAGCGCTCCGCGCCGGCCGACGACCGCGACGAGGTCGACCAGTGCGGCCAGCAGGCCGAGCAGCGCGCTGATGACGAGTCGCGCGGCAACGGTGCTGTGGATCGGCGCGACCTCGTGCGCCGTCGTGTCGTGCAGATCGTTCATGAGGTGGCGGATGTCGTCGAACGTCGCACCGGTCGGGATGAAGCCGTGCCACGCGTGGTCAGGCAGGTAGATCCAGGTGAGCCACGGGACGAGCAGCAGCACGCCCGGCCAGACGTCGAGCGCTCCCGGTGCACGGCGCAGGCGCAGCAACACGGCCGGCAGGATGACGATGGCCATCGCCGCCCACGCCTCGAACAGCCAGCGGGTGTCATCGAGCAGGGACATCAACGGGAAGACGCCCAGCGCGCAGGCGAGCAGGGCGAGCAGCGTCCGCCGCGCGCCCGGGCGGCGGACGTCGACGGCGAGCGCGGTGTCCGTCATCGGAGCACCGCCGAACCACGCCCGGTACTGACCAGGCCGGCCAGCAGGAGCTCCCACGCCAACGCGGTCGGTTCGCCGTGCCGCGCGACCACGACGCGCCAACCGGCGTTGCGCAGCACCGCCGCCGACGCACTGACTGCCGCGCTCTGCTCGTCGAGCAACGGGTCGCGCCACGTGTCGACGTCCAGCAGGATCGCGAACGCGGGTGACGAACGACCGCGGGGATGCGCATCGGCGAGCACTCGGAGCGAGTTCGGGTCGAGCCGGCCCAGGACCGCGACGAGCGAGGAGTCACGTACCGACGTACGGATCGACCCGCCGAGGACGGTCAGGTCCGGGTGGCCCAGTGGGCGGACCCCGGCGAGGTGGTTGGCGAGCACGCTCGAGTTCGCGATGCGCATCCGATCGCCGCTCGGGTCACCGAGCAGACCGAGATCGCGGCCGCGGGCGACCAGATGACTGCCGATGCTGGCAACCGCGCTGACCGCCCACTCGAAGCTGCTGCCGAGCCGCGGGTCACCGGAGTCGGGCATGCCGGTGTCGGCAGCCGCCGCATGTGCGCTCGCCCGGAAATCGAGCAGGACGCTGCTCTGTCCGCGCCACGGACGCTCCTCCTGCCGCACCATGAGCGCACCGGTGCGTGCCGACGAGCGCCAGTGGATCTTGCGCAGGTCGTCGCCGATCCGGTACTCGCGCGTCGACTGGTCGTCCGCACCGTGCGTGCCGACCGAGTGGCTGCCGCCGCTGTCGCCCAACTCGTCCGAGCGGGGCGGCTCGATCGGCGGCAGCGCGTCGATCACCGGTGCCACGACGAACTCGCTGGTCGCCGTGAACGACCGGTTGACGTCGACGAGCCGGAACGGATCGCTCAGGTGGATGCGCAACGGGCCGACGCGGTAGCGACCGCGACCGAGCCCGGGCATCCGGTAGGACACCGTGCGCGACTCGTGTGCGCCGAGCGGATCCAGCACGAAGCGCGCCCGGCCGAGCAGCCGCTCCGGCAACTGGTCCTCGAGCAGCAGCGTGCCGGTGCGCAGGACCGACCGGTTGCTCACCACCAGGTTGACGGTGATCGCCTCTCCGGCGGAGGCACGCACCGGCTCCACGCTGCGCTTGTTGGCGATCTGGACCTGCGTGCGGCGAACGATCAACGCCGCGACGACCGGAATCGCCGCGGCCAGCACGCCGGCCCGGATCAGGTCGACCTCGCCGAGCAGGAAGCCGCAGAGCACGGCGGTGATCCCGGCGGCGAGCAGGCAGCTCGCCCGGGTCGTGAAGCCCGTGCGGCGACGCTCGGCCACGGCCCGGCTCCTAGCGTGCGGAGCGGTCGGCGGCGGAGGCCGGGATCGGCACGCTGCGCACGATGCGGGTGATCACGTCCGCGACCGTCCGGCCGCCGACATGTGCCTCGGCGGTCAGCAGGAGGCGGTGACCGAGCACCGGCCCGAGCAGGTACTGGAGGTCGTCGGGAATGACGTAGTCGCGGCCGCCGAGAGCCGCCCAGGCCTTCGAGGCACGGACGAGCTGCAGCGCAGCACGTGGCGACGCACCGAGGCGCACGTCGTTGGCCCGCCTGCTGGCGTCGGCGAGGTCGACCGCGTAGGCCTTGATCGAGTCGGAGACGAAGACGGTGCGGACGGCGGCGATCAGCGAGCGCACCTCGGTGGCGTCGGACACCGGGTGCAGCGAGTCGAGCGGATCGAGCGCCGCGTGCTCGCCGAGCATGAGGATCTCGGCGCTGCGGTCGGGGTAGCCCATCGAGATGCGGGCCGTGAACCGGTCGCGCTGTGCCTCGGGCAGGGGATAGGTCCCCTCCATGTCGATCGGGTTCTGGGTAGCCAGCACCATGAACGGTGCTTCGAGGCCGTAGGTGACGCCGTCGACGGTGACCTGCCGTTCCTCCATGCACTCCAGCAACGCTGCCTGGGTCTTCGGCGACGCCCGGTTGATCTCGTCGCCCACCACGATGTTGGCGAACACCGGCCCGGGCTTGAACTCGAAGTCGCGGTCCTCGGCGTTGTAGACGCTCACGCCGGTGATGTCGCTCGGCAGCAGATCCGGCGTGAACTGCACGCGGCGCACCGAACAGTCGATCGAGCGGGCGAGAGCCTTGGCGAACTTCGTCTTCCCGACTCCGGGCACGTCCTCGATCAGCAGGTGACCTTCGGCGAGCAGTACGGCGAGGCCCAGGGTGACGGCCTCCGGCTTGCCCTCGATGACGCGCTCGATGTTGGACGCGATCCGGCTGCCGATGTCCCGCACGACGGCCACGGAGGGCGGCGCTGCGTCCCGCACCGAATCCAGCGGATCCGGTTCGGCATGACGGGCCGCGGAATGGAGGTCGTCCACGTTTGCGTCCTTCTGTTGTCTCGCGGGGTTCCCGCGGTCAGTCGAGTATGCCGAGCGAGTCAATCACCGTTCGATCACTGTCCGGTCACGCCGCTAGGCGGCGCTTCGGCGAGCGAATCCCTGTCTCAGTAGACGTGTGACCGGCCCGTTCCGGTTCGTCCGGATCCATCAGCCCGATTGGTTCCACTCGTGGAGTGCGACGCGCCGCTAGAACGTTGACCGTGGCCGGATGTGGGTTAGAGTGGGGAGCAGTGGGGATTGTGGGAAGAAGGTGGTCGGCGTGTTCCTGGGAACGCACACGCCCCGCCTCGACGACAAGGGCCGGCTCGCACTCCCCGCGAGGTTCCGCCCCGAGCTGGAAGGAGGCCTGGTGATCTGCAAGGGACAGGACCGGTGCCTATACGTCTTCCCGGTCACCGAGTTCAGCCGGGTGACCGACGCCTTGCGCACCGCGCCGGTCACCGACCGCCGGGTGCGGGACTACAGCCGGGTGCTGTTCGCGAGCGCGTCCAACGAGAAGCCCGACGGGCAGGGCCGGATCACCGTCCCGCCGCCGCTGCGCAGCTATGCGGGACTCAGCAAGGACTGCGTCGTGATCGGTGCGAACACCCGGATCGAGGTCTGGGACGCGGCCGCCTGGCAGGAGTACCTCGAGAACACCGAGCCGGCCTTCGCCGACATCGCCGAGGAGGTGCTGCCCGGCGTCCTGTGACCGCTGACCACGCTGCGTCCCCCGGACGTCACGTTGGGTCCGGCCTCCTCCCGCTACCGGCTGGCGCACCTTCCCCGGTGCCAGATGTAACGGGCGGGGACCCGATCGAACGAGACCTCCCCACTACTCCCCACAGGTGGCCGCACCCCGGCCCGAACCCGAATTCACCTTCGCGAGAGAGCGGCACGAATGGCAGAGCGGAACGGCGGCACTGATGCGGTGCACGTTCCGGTGCTGCTCGACCGGGTGCTGGCGTTGATGGCACCCGCACTCGCCGATCGAGCGGCGGTCGTCGTGGACGCCACTCTGGGCCTCGGCGGACACGCCGAGGCCCTCTTGCAGGCGCACCCGGAGCTGACACTGGTCGGACTGGACCGCGACCGCGACGCCCTGGCCCGCAGCCGAGAGCGGTTGACCCCCTACGCCGAACGCATCCACCTGGTGCACGCCGTCTACGACCGCATGCCCGAGGTACTGGACGAGCTCGGGCTCGCCGGCGCCGACGGCGTCCTGTTCGACCTCGGCGTCTCGTCCATGCAGCTGGATCTCGCCGAGCGGGGCTTCGCCTACGCCCAGGACGCGCCGCTGGACATGCGCATGGACCAGAGCGGCGGGCCGACCGCCGCCGACGTGCTGAACGAATACCCGGTCGCCGACCTGGCGCGGGTCCTTCGGGAGTACGGGGAAGAACGCTTCGCATTGCGCATCGCGCAGGCAATCGACCGCGCGCGCCGGGTGGCCCCGCTGCAGTCGACCGCACAACTGGCCGAGCTGGTGCGCGAGGCGATTCCCGCCGCGACGCGCCGGCACGGGGGCCACCCGGCCAAACGCACCTTCCAGGCACTGCGCATCGAGGTGAACGCGGAACTGGCCACCGTGCGCTCCGCGGTGCCCGCAGCCCTGGACGCCCTGACCGTCGGCGGCCGGATCGTCGTTCTCGCCTATCACTCGCTGGAGGACCGGATCGTGAAGCAGGCCCTCGCCGAGCGAGCCATGGACACGACACCACCCGACCTCCCGGTGCCGCTGCCTGATCGCGGACCGCAGCTGCGACTCCTCACCCGCGGGTCCGAGCAGGCGAGTGAGGCGGAGATCGCCGCCAACCCGCGCGCCGCCTCGGTCCGCCTTCGCGCCGCCGAACGCCTCCGGATCTCGGCATGATCAAGTCCACGAAATCGCCGCGGAAGAGCCCGCCCCGGCACGCACCGCGGATCCCGTTCGCGCTGCTCATCGGTGGGCTCATCGCCGCCGGCATGGGCTTGCTGCTGCTGCTGAACACCGCGTCGGCGGCCAACGAGGTGCAGCGCCACGACATCGCCGTGCAGGACGAGAGCATCGCCGCCGAGGTGCAGGAATTGCAGAACGAAGTGGCCGCGAGCGCCGCCCCGCAGAACCTCGCGCAGGCCGCCGCCGCGCTCGGCATGGTGCCGGCGCTCAACCCGGCGTTCCTCGTCATCGCGAGTGACGGGACGGTGAAGGTGATGGGCAGCCCGGCACCCGCGAGTCCGGCGTGGGTGCCGCCACCACCCACCCCGACCGAGTCGTCGACCGCGACGAGCACGACGACCTCGACCTCTACGTCGACCGCCACCCCGGCCGAGAACACCAGTGAGAGTTCGACCCCCACCCCGACACCCACTCCCACGCCGACACCCACCCTTACGCTGCCCGGGGGCAACCGATGACGACTCGCCGCCCACCGCAGCAGCCGCCGCGTCGGCCCGCCGGCCCACCTCCGGCGCGCCGCTTCGGACCGCCGCCACCGCCCGCCCGCCGGCCCAGCCGTCCGCCGCAGCGGCCCGTCCAGCGCAAGCCGGTCCGGCGCAAGCAGCGCAAGCCATTGCGGCTCGGCGGACTCAACGGACGACTGCGCTACGGCTTCGCCGCGGTATGTACGTTGCTGCTGATCATCAGTGGCCGGCTCGTCCAGCTGCAGGGCGTCGAGCAGGATCACCTCGCCGGCCAGGCCGCAGCCCAGCGGGTCGACACGATCACCTTGCACGCACTGCGTGGCTCGATCCTCGACCGGTTCGGCGTCCCGCTCGCGTTCACGTCCGACGCGCAGGACATCACCGCCGACCCGCAGCAGGTGCCGGAGGCCGAGCGTCGGCACTACGCCGAGGTGCTGGCACCGCTCCTGCACGTCTCCCAGGCCTCGATCGTCGCCGGCCTGTCGCGCCCGGGTCAGTACGCGCTGCTGGCGCGTGCACTCTCGCCGACGGCGGCGCAGCACGTCGAGGACCTCGGGTTGGCCGGTATCTACACACAGGCGACGACCGAGCGTCAGTACCCCGGTCGCCACACGGCGGCGAACATCGTCGGCACGGTGCACTCGGACGGCACCGGGGCAGCCGGCATCGAGGCGAGTCTCGAGAAGTTGCTCGCCGGGCACGACGGCACGATGACCTACTCCGTCGACAACCTGGGCAACACGAACCCGGCCAGCCGGACGACGACCGATCCGGCCCGCAACGGCGCCACCGTGCAGCTCACGATCGACCAGAACCTGCAGTACACCGCCCAGCAGATCCTCGACGAGGACGTGCGTGAGTCCGGCGCGCGCGGCGCGCAGATGGCGATCCTCGACGTGCACACCGGCCAGGTGCTCGCCCTTGCCGCGTCGGGCACGTTCGACGCCGCCGACCCGGACACGATCGACCCGTACGCCCCGATCAACCCGCCGATCATGTCCGCCTTCGAGCCGGGCTCGGTGCAGAAGGCCATCACCTTCGCCGCCGCGTTGCAGGAGAAGGTCATCACGCCGCAGACGGTCATCAACGTCCCCGGCTCGATGTACATGGGCGGGGTGACGATCAGCGACGCTTGGGCGCACGGCACCCAGCCGTTCACCGCGACGGGCATCCTCGCCGAGTCGTCCAACGTCGGCACGCTGAAGATCGCGAAGCTGCTTGGCAAGCGCACCTGGTACCGCTACGAGAAGGCCTTCGGTGTCGGCATCAAGACCGGCATCGAGCTGCCGGGGGAGAGCAGCGGCTACGTGCCCCCGCTGGCGGACTGGTCCGCGTCGACCTTCGCCAACGTGCCGTTCGGCCAGGGCGAGAGCATGACGGTGCTCCAGCTCGCGTCGATCTACCAGACGATCGCCAACGACGGAGTCCGCATCCCGCCACGGATCGTCCACTCCGTCACCGACTCCGACGGCACGGTCACCGACACCCGGCAACCGACCGGGATCCGGGTGATCAAGCCGTCCACCGCGCTCACCCTGCGCACGATGCTGGAGTCGGTCACCATGCCGGGCGGCACCGGGACCAAGGCCGCCATCCCCGGCTACCGAGTGGCCGGCAAGACCGGTACCGCACAGCAGCCCGACCCGAACCGCGGCGGCGCGTACTCGGACTGGATGTACTGGGACACCTTCGCCGGCATGGTGCCGGCCGACGACCCGCAGTTCGTCGTGGCGATCATGGTCGACAACCCCGCGAGCGGCCTGCACGGCGGCGACGTAGCGGCACCCCTGTTCCACGACATCGCCAGCTACGAGCTGCAGCACGCGCACATCCCGCCGACCGGGTCGGAATCCAAGCACGTGACGCTCGAGGACTGCACCAGAATGGATCCGCGGTATCTGCCCGCTAACGTCTGCTGACGTGGCTGGCACGCGGGTACCTCGTCCGACGCGGGTCACCCCGGTGCCGATCAGTGCGCTCGGCGTCGGCGAAGTGGTTGGTGCTGACCTCGCCGTCACCGGCGTAACGTCCGGCACGTCGTTCGTACGCCCCGGCGACCTGTTCGCGGCGGTCCCCGGCCGTTCCGCACACGGCGCGACCTATGCCGCCCCGGCCTTGTCGGAGGGGGCCGTCGCCGTGCTGACCGACACGGCCGGAGCCGCTCTACTGCCCGACGGCGTGCCGACCCTCGTGGTCGAGGACGTACGCCGCGTGCTGGGGCCGGTGAGTGCCGCCGTGTACGGCCACCCGAGTCGCAGCATGCGGGTCCTGGGCGTGACCGGGACGAGCGGAAAGACCACCACGACCTTTCTCATGCGCGCAGGACTCCTCGCCGCCGGCCGGGTGCCCGGCTTGATCGGCACGGTCGCGACGATGATCGGCGACGACGAGATCAAGACCGGCTTCACGACCCCGGAGGCACCGGAGGTGCAGGCGCTGCTCGCCGTGATGCTGGAGCGAGGGGTCACCGACGTGGCGATGGAGGTGTCGAGTCACGCGGTCGCCATGCACCGCGTCGACGGCATCGAGTTCCCGGTCGGTGCGTTCCTGAACCTCTCCGAGGACCATCTCGACTTCCATGCCGACATGGAGGATTACTTCGCCGCGAAGCTCCGCTTCGTCGCATCCACGGCGCGGGCCGTCGTGGTGATCGACGACGTGTGGGGGCGACGGGTTGCCGACGCCTGTCCGACCGCCACGACGGCGAGTACGACGGGTGATCCGGCAGCGTGGACGACCCGTGACGTCACCGAACTGCCCGACGGGACGACGACGTTCACCGTCGCCTGGCCGGGCGGCGAGTTGCTTGCGGGCTGCGCGATCCCGGGGCGCTACAACGTCGCGAACGTGGTGGTTGCCCTCGCGATGCTGCACGAGGCCGGGATCGACCCGGGTGACGTCGCACCGGCGATCGCGGCCGCAGCCGTCCCGGGCCGGATGGAGCGCATCGACGCCGGACAGCCGTTCCTGGCGGTCGTCGACTACAGCCACAAGCCGGCCGCGGTCGAGGGCGCGCTCCGTGCGCTGCGTCCGCTGACGGCGGGGCGGCTGATCGTGGTGCTCGGCTGTGGCGGCGACCGGGACCGCGGCAAGCGCCCGCACATGGGTGAGATCGCCGCCCGCGAGGCCGACGAGCTCATCGTCACCGACGACAACCCGCGCTCCGAGGATCCAGCGGCCATCCGCCGCGCGATGCTCGAGGGCGCCCTCGCCGTGCCGGTCGCCGAGCGTGGTGAGGTGCGCGAGATCGGCGACCGCGCCGAGGCGATCGCGGCTGCCGTCGCGGCGGCGCGAGAGGGTGACACCGTGCTGATCGCCGGGAAGGGCCACGAGACCGGGCAGGAAGTGGCTGGGATCGTGCACCCGTTCGACGACCGGGTCGTGCTCCGCGGTGCCCTCGAGGGGCGAGCATGATCGAGCTCACCCTGGGCGAGGTCGCCGACATCGTGGGCGGACGGCTGCAGGATGCCGACCCGGACGTGGTCGTCACCGGCAGCGTCGAGTTCGACTCCCGCAAGGTGACGCCCGGGGGCCTCTTCCTGGCCATCCCGGGCGAGCGCGTCGACGGTCACGACTACGTCGACACGGCTATCGCCGCCGGCGCGGTCGCCGGCATCGTCACGCGCGAGGTCGCGGCCGCGTCGATCGTGGTCGAGGACGGTTTCACCGCGCTCGCGGACCTCGCCGCCGCAGTCGTCCGGCGGCTGCCGCAGCTGACGATCGTCGGCGTCACCGGCTCGTCCGGCAAGACGTCGACCAAGGACCTGCTCGACCAGCTGTTGCGTCAGGCCGGCCCCACCGTCGCCCCGCCGGGCTCGTTCAACAACGAGCTGGGTCACCCGTACACGGTCCTGCGGGCCACGCCCGAGACCCGCTTCCTCGTCCTCGAGACGAGTGCGCGGGGGATCGGGCACATCCGCTACCTCACCGAGATCGCGCGCCCGGACATCGGCGTCGTGCTCAACGTGGGCAGCGCACACCTCGGCGGGTTCGGCTCCCGCGAAGCGATCGCGCAGGCCAAGGGCGAACTGGTCGAGGCGCTGACCGACGACGGCGTGGCCGCTTTCCAGCACAGTGGGATCCGAAGCTTGGAATTCACGTGACTTGAAGTCGCGGC
>JADMIO011374092.1_pt1 | contig 14695 bp, 9 predicted proteins | sample 8958161 | NCBI WGS metagenome assembly JADMIO01 (sample SAMN16585339, study PRJNA669376) | soil metagenome | isolation source: Crop rotation soil | place: USA: Cullars Rotation, Alabama | collected 2011 | reverse complement strand
CGCGACAACTTGTCCACGTGGAATTCTAAGCTTAGGATCCCAATGTGCTGGAAAGTCGATCGGCCGCACCTCGCCTACAAGGCGCTCGTCGAGTACACCGGCAAAGAGGGCCACACCCTCGAAGAGCTGTACGCCGACGCCGAAGACGGCCACGTGCTGGCGCGTCACTCGCAGATCTACCGCGTCGGCCTCGATCGCAAGGTCTACGACCTGGCCAAGAAGTGCCTCGTCGACGGCTCCGAGCTGCCCGGCACGCTGCAGATCAGCGAGGGCGGCACGACGACCAACCTGCCGGCCAAGCGCGCCTACGACAACAGCGGCAACGTGTACTGGTTCTACAAGCACATGTTCGGCCGCTCGAGCTACGACGGCGCCGACGCCACCATCATCTCGTCGGTGATGAGCACCTTCGACATCGGCCTGGGCATGGGCCTGTGCAACGGCGGCAACGCGGCCTGGATCCCCGATCCCTTCAACCAGATGGTCTACGGCACCGGCGGCCTCATCATCAAGGAGCTGACGCTGGGCTTCGACGTCGCGGCGCACGAGATGACCCACGCCGTCACCTTCGCCACCTCCAAGCTCGTGTACATGAACGAGCCCGGCGCCCTCAACGAGGCCAACAGCGACATCATGGGCGCGGCCATCGAGGCCTGGCGCGCCTCCGGCGGCGGCGCGGCGGGCAATCCGTCGAGCATCACCACCAGCGACAACACCTGGAAGATCGGCGAGGAAGTCGCCACCATGCTGCTGCCCGGCGGTGTCATCCGTCAGATGTCCAACCCCACCATCGACAAGGTGAGCAAGGACTACTACCCCGAGCGCACCACCGACCCGGCGGACAACGGCGGCGTGCACATCAACAGCGGCATCGCCAACCTGGCCTTCTATCTCATGGCCGCCGGCGGCAGCCACCCGGGCGGCAAGACGCCGGGCATCGCGGTCAGCGGCCTCGGCATCGAGAAGGCGGCGCGCATCCTGTACCTGGCCAACGTGTCGCTGTACACCTCGATGACCGACTTCCAGGGCGCTCGCTACGCCACGGCGCGCGCCGCCGAGACCCTGTACGGCCGCTGCGGCAGCGAGTGGGCCAACGTCCACCGCGCCTGGGACGCCGTCGGTGTGCCCGGCACCTGGTCGCTGTGCGTGTCGCCCCCGGGCGGCTTTTAGTAATTAATAATTGGGGCACTTTCCCGTGCCCCCTCAACTGGAGCGATCTAATTTCTGGCAGTTGAGCCTCCCCCCCGCCGCGCGTTTCTCGCGCGAGAATAAAGGACGAAGTCCGTGGCGACGCGCAGCTTCTGGGCCTGGGGTTATGAAGAGCAGCTTCCCGACGCGGATGGACGCGCGGCGCTGGCCTCGGCGCTGACTGCCGTTTTAGGCGTCGCGCCGCGGCAACCTCGACCCCTGCCCCGCTTTTCCGACGTCAAGCTGCCGTCGCCACGCATTGCCGCGCCCGGCCCGCTCGCCGAATTTTCGACGGTGGACGCGCACGAGCGCGCGCTGCACACCTACGGCAAAAGTTACTGCGATCAGCTGCGCGCCTTTGCCCTCGACTTTGCGCCGGCCCCCGACTTCGTACTGCTGCCGCGCGACGAGGCCGAGGTCCTTGCGGCGCTAAACGAGTGCGCCGACGCCGGCATCGCCATGATTCCCTTCGGCGGCGGCACCAGCGTCGTCGGCGGCGTCGAGGGCGAGGTCGGTCCCGGCTATCGCGGCGTCGCGTCGCTCGATCTGCGCCGGCTCGATCGCGTCCTCGAGGTCGATCCCGTCTCGCGCGCCGCGCGCATTCAGGCCGGCGCCACCGGGCCGGGGCTGGAGTCGCAGCTCGCCGCGCACGGCCTGACGCTGCGCCACTATCCGCAGAGCTTCGAATTTTCGACGCTGGGCGGCTGGCTCGCGACGCGCGCCGGCGGACACTTCGCGACGCTGTACACGCACATCGACGACCTGGTCGAATCGGTGCGCATGGTCACGCCCAGCGCGCGCGGCGCCGCTGCGGTGCTGCAGACGCGACGGCTGCCCGCTTCGGGCGCCGGACCTGCGCCGGAGCGCCTGCTGCTAGGTTCCGAAGGCGCTTTCGGCGTCTTTACCGAGGCCTGGCTGCGGGTGCAGGCGCGGCCGCGCTTTCGCAGCTCCGCCAGCGTCGACTTCACCGACTTCGACAGCGCCGTCGCCGCGGTGCGCGCCGTGGCGCAGGCCGGACTGCATCCGTCGAACTGCCGGCTGCTCGACGCCAGCGAGGCGATGCTGCACGGCGCCTCGATGAGCGGCGGTCCGGTGCTGCTGCTCGGCTTCGAGTCCGCCGAGCACTCCGTCGAAGGACCGCTTACGCGGGCCCTGGCCATCGTCACCGCGGCGCCGTTTTGCGGCAGCTGTCCGCGCGGGCCGCAGCATCGCGAGTCCGGTCAGCGCGGCGGCGACGGCGCGGCGGAGTCCTGGCGCCAGGCCTTCTTCGCCGCGCCCTATCGTCAGAGCGCCTTGCTGAGCCTGGGCCTCATGGCCGACACCTTCGAGACGGCCTGCACCTGGGCGCAGTTTCCGCGGCTGCACGCGGCGGTGCGCGAGGCGGTGCGCGGCGCGCTGCAAGCGACCTGCGGCGGCGGCTTCATCAGCCTGCGCTTCACGCACGTCTATCCCGACGGGCCGGCGCCTTACTTCACCTTCATCGGCGCGCCGCCCGAAGACGCCGACCTGGCGACGCGGATGTCGATCTGGCGCACCGTCAAGCAGGCGGCCAGCGACGCGCTAATCGAAAGCGGCGGCACCATCACCCATCACCACGCCGTCGGCCGCACCCACCGCCCGCACTACGAGCGCGAGCGCGCGCCGCTCTTCGCCGACGCCCTCGCCGCCGTCAAGCGCACCCTCGACCCGGCGTCCATCATGAACCCCGGCGTCCTATTGAAATAGGGGGGCACCTTCCCGTGCCCCCTCATTGGGCAAAGCCCAATGAGCCTCCCCCCCGCCGCGCGTTTCTCGCGCGAGGAGTTAGCGGCAGTGCTCGTCGACGACGTGTAACAAATCGTCGGCGCGGAAGGGATTCGGCAGGTAGTCGTCGATGCCGAGCTGGCTCGCTTCCATCAGCTCGCTGTGATCGGCGGAGATGACGATCATCGGCAGGTGCGAGTGCGGACTGCGCCGTCGCAGCTCGTCGATGAGCTTGCTGCCGCCGAGCCGCGTCAAGAGCCGCCAGTTCAGCAGCACCACCGCCACCTGCCGCTTCTGCGCCAGCGCACAGGCCGTCTCGACCTGCGACGCGGCCAGCGTGCGGTAGTCGCCCTGGCTCAGACACTGCGCAACCCGCGTCGCCACCTCGGGATCGTCCTCGAGCAGGAGCACCGTCGGATATGCGCCGACGGCCAACACCTCGCCCGAACCGTTCTCACGGCCCGCGCCGCGGTCACTTCCAGATGAGGTCGCTTGACCGAGTAGTACCGATTTAGCGGACTGGACAATGCTGCCTGTCGAATCCATGTGCGACAAGTACCTCCATTTGATCTCACGGGTCAAGCAATTATCTGAAAGGTCTTTGTAAGCGTGATCTCCAAAGGGCGCCAATTGTAGCGGGCTCATCGTCGAGCTTGGGCGTTGAGCGGCGCAGCTCACAACGAAGATCCGGCCAATTCGCCCGGTGCAAGCTCGCGCTCGACGGTCGGCTCAAGGCTGCGGTCGAGTCCGCTTGCCGCGCTCAGTTGCGCTGGCGGCTGCGCTCGCGCGACAGGCGCTCGATGCCGCTGCGCGCCTCGGCGTCGTCGGGCACGGCCGCCAGCACCGCCTGATAAGCCGTCAGCGCTTCGTCGCGCAGCCCCAGCCGCTCGGCGGCGGAGCCGAGGATGCGCTGCGCCGCGATCTCGCCGGCCGGCGCATAGCGCACGATCGAATAGGCAGTGCGAAAGCTGCGCTCGGCGCGCTCGGGCTGCCCCAGGCCGGACAGCGCCAGCCCGCGCAACAGGAAAGTCAGCGCCCCCGTCGAGCCCTCGACGGACTGCTGCAGGGTGATGACGGCCTGCAGGGCATCGTCGTAATGCCCTCGATCGATGAGGTCGCGGATGCGGTGAAGCTCAGCCTGCTGCGCCTCGTTTCTGCGAGCTAACGCCATGGCCAATGCCTGTTAACGAGCCGATTGTAGCGCGCCAGGCCAAATTTTGTGTATTTAGAGAAACTCATGTCCGTCGCCAAGCTCGCCACCCTGCGCTTCTATCTCTATTATTCGCCGCTCTGGATGGGCATCGTCGGGGTCGTCCTCGTCACGCAGGCGTTTTCCCGCTGGCGCGACCTCGGCCATATGCTGCTCGGCATCGGACTGGCAGCGCCGATCCTCATCTGGCCCTTGCTGCGTGAACGCGAGGTGCCGTTTTCCCGTCGCTACGCCACCAAGGCGGCGCTGTTCGTGCTGCTCTTGTCGTTCCTTCAGAACTACTTCGGCACGCCGCTGTACTTTCGCCACTTCGGCCTCACCTACCGCTTTCCGGTGACCCTCGCCGGCAACGGCTCGCCGTGGTTTCTGTCGTTTATGACCGTGGCCTACTTCGCGACCTACTTCGCGCTGATGGCCACCGGCCTGCACCGCGTCGAAAAATGGCTCTCCGGCCTGGCTGCGCCGTGGCTGCGCGGCCTGCTGCGCCTCGGCGCGGCGGCGGGGATGTCCTATTTCATGGCGCTGTGCGAGACGCTGTCGATGCAGAACCACTACCTGGCCGACTACTTTTACTACGGCAACAAAGAACACATGATGTTCATCGGCTCGCTGGCCTACGGGACGCTGCTTCTGTGCGGGCTGCTGGTCTTTGTGCGCATCGATGCCGACGCGCGGCGGCCGACGACGCTCACCGACGTGGCCTGGCAGGCGCTGGGCGTAAACAGCCTGGTGCTGTGCGCCTACGAGGTCTACGCTCACCTGTTGCCGTCGGTTTGACGCGGAGCTCGCCATGAAAAACCGTCTCCAGGACGAAACCAGCCCCTACCTGCGCCAGCACATGGACAACCCCGTCGACTGGTATCCCTGGGGCGCCGAGGCGTTCGCGCGCGCCCGCGCCGAGGACAAGCCGATCCTCTTGTCCATCGGCTACTCGGCCTGCCACTGGTGCCACGTCATGGCGCACGAGTCCTTCGAGGACGCCGAAACCGCGGCGCAGATGAACCGCGACTTCATCAACATCAAGGTCGACCGCGAAGAGCATCCCGACGTCGATCAGGTCTATCAGCACGCGCTGAACCTGTTCGATCAGCACGGCGGCTGGCCGCTGACCATGTTCTTATTGCCGTCGGGAGAGCCCTTCTTCGGCGGCACCTATTTTCCGCCGCGCGACGCCTACGGCCGGCCGTCGTTTCGCCGCCTCATGGACGCGATGAAGAACGCCTATCAGCAGAAGCGCGGCGACGTCGACGAGCAGGCGCGGCAGCTGACCGCGGCGCTGTCCCAGCTCGAGTCGCGCGGCGCCGCCGCGGACGACGAAACCCGGCTGCCGCCCGACGTCGCCGTCCGCGTCGCGGCGCGGCTGGAGACGCGCATCGATCGCCGGCGCGGCGGCTTTAGCGGGGCGCCGAAGTTTCCCAATCCCACGTCGCTGTCGTTGTTTCTGCGCGCTTTTTCGAGAAGCCGTGACGCCGATCAGGCGACCCCGACGCTGCTCACCCTGCACGAGATGGGCCTGGGCGGCATCTACGATCACCTGGGCGGCGGCTTCGCGCGCTATTCCACCGACGAGAAATGGCTGGTGCCGCACTTCGAAAAGATGCTGTACGACAACGCGCAGCTGTTTCGCTTGTACGCCGAGTCGAACCGCGTCGCCGTCGAGATCGGCGATCCCAACGCCGAGCGCTACGCGCAGATCGTCGCCGAGTCGCACGAGTGGCTGGAGCGCGAGATGCGCGATCCCTCGGGCGGCCTGTACGCGGCGCAGGACGCCGACAGCGAGGGCGTCGAAGGCAAGTACTTCGTCTGGTCGCCCGAGGAGATCGCCGCGGTGCTGCCGCCAAAAAGCGCCGAGCTGTTCTGTCGCGCCTACGACATCGTGCCCGGCGGCAACTGGAACGATCCGCACGGCCACGGTCCGCGCGGCAAGAGCATCCCGCACCTCGTCGAGCCGCCCGCAGACGAAGCGACGCGCGCCCTGCTCGCCGAAGCGCAAAAGCAGCTGCTCTCGGCGCGGCGCCAGCGCGTACCGCCGAGCACCGACGACAAGATCCTGTGCGGCTGGAACGGCCTGACCATCACGGGTCTCGCCGAAGCCGGGCGCCTGCTCGGCGAGCCGCGCTATGTGCAGGCGGCCAGGCGCACCGCCGACTTCGTTCTCGAGCGCATGCGCGACGAAAAGGGGCAGCTCCTGCGCACCTTCAAGGCCGGGGCGGCCAAGCTGCCGGCGACGCTCGACGACCACGCCTTTTTCGCCGAGGGGCTGTTTTACCTGGCCCACGCGACGCGGGAGCTGCGCTATTTCGACGAGATGCGGCGCCTCATGGAGGCCCTCCTCGCCGGCTTTTACGACGCGGAAAAGCGCCTGTTCTACCTCGGCCCCGACGAGAGCGCCGGCGTGCGCCTGTGCACCCGTCCGGTCAGCCTGCACGACTCGGCCATTCCCTCGGGACTGTCCGTCGCCTGCCTCAACCTGCTGCGCATCGCGGCGCTCTGCGACGTCACCGACGAGGCGCGTGAGCGTTATCAGCGCATCGCGGAAAAAACCCTCCTCGGGCTGTCGGAGCAGGCGCTGAAAAACCCCTTCGGCCTGTCGAATCTCGTCGCCGCGCTCGATCTATTGCAAAACGGCCTGGTGGTGGCGGTCATCGTCGACCCCGAGCTGTCTCAAAGCGGCGCGCTCAGCGTCGCGGGCAAGGCGCTGTGGGCGGCGACGGCGGTGCGCTACGTGCCCGATCTGTTCACCATCGTCTGCCACCCCGATCGGCCCCTGCCCAGCTCGCTCGATCACCTGCGCCAAGGCAAGTCGGCGCGGGACGGCCGGGCCACGGCCTACGTCTGTCGCGGTCCGCGCTGCACGCCGCCCATCACCGATGAAAGCGAGCTCACGAGGCGCCTGTTGACCGACTGACGAGGCCGGCATTTCGGCCGACTGCAGTTGCCTGCTGAGCGACTGAAAATCGCCGGCAATCGCTAAGCACTCTTTCGTAGTCAAATTTTTTACCCAGTTTTTCCCTCGGCAAATCTTGCTATTTGTGCGAGTTTTCGCTACTTTGCCCCCCCGAAATGGGGCCCATAGCTCAGCTGGTCAGAGCGGCCGGCTCATAACCGGCTGGTCCCTGGTTCAAGTCCAGGTGGGCCCACCGACGAGAAAAAACCGGAGGAATTCTTTTGCGCGACCAACTCAAGCTGCTCGAAGAGCTGCAGCGACACGACGCCCGCATGCAAGAGCTCGAGGGCGTCATGAAAGAGCTGCCTCAGAAGCTCACGGCGGCGGAGAACGCCATCTCGGAGCTGGAAAAACTCCTCGCCCGCGAGCGCAACGAGCTAAACGACACCGAAGCGTTTCGTAAGAGCCAGGAAGACGATCAGCGCGAGGCGGCGGAGCTGCTGAACAAGGCCAAGGCCAAGCTCTCGCAGGTCAAGAACCTGCGCGAATCGAACGCCGTGCAGCGCGAACTCGAGACGACGCGCCGGCAGATCGACACCCGCGACGAAGAAGTGCAGAAGCTGGCCGCCGCGCTGTCGCAGCAGCGCGACAAGATCAGCGAGCACGAAGCGACGCTGCTCAACGAGCGACAGGCGCTGCTGGCGCAGCGGCAGGTGGTGACGCAGCGGCTGGCCGAGCTCGAAGGGCAGATCGCCGAAGCCAAGCGCGAGCGCGAAGCCACGGCGAAGCTTCTGCGGCCCGACGTGCTGCGCAAGTACGGCACCATTCGCATGCGGCGCGGCATGGCCGTCGTCGCCGTCAAGGATGGCACCTGTCGCGGCTGCAACATGAACATTCCGCCACAGCTTTACAACGTGCTGCAGCGCGGCAGCTCCCTGGAGCTGTGTCCGAACTGCAACCGCATCATCTATTGGTCCAAGCTGCTTGAAGAAGCGACTGCCTAAAGTTCGACGGAGTGCCGGCGTTGTCGGTCCGTTCCTGCTGACGCTGGCTTCGGCCAGCTGCACGGTCATTCCACCGCTCGGCCCCGCTTGCCGGCCCTGGCAAAGCAGCGGCGGCAACGCACCTCCGACCCACTGCTTCTATTTTCCCGAGAGCCTGGCCATCGATCCGCTGGGCGACGTGCTGTACGTCGCCAACGACAACACCGACCTGTCCTTCGGCGGCGCCACCGTGGTCCCCGTCGACCTTCTGCGCCAGGAGCGCGCCGTCGAGTGCTTTCGCCGCCTGGGCCGCGACAAGCGCACGGATCCGCTGACCGACCCCAAGGGCGAGTGCGGCAGCGTGTCCTGCGCCGACTCCGGCGCCGCGATGGGCGACGCCGAGCCGGTCGAGTCGACCGAGCTCATCGAGTCGCGCACCGGCAAGCCCGCCGCCGACTACGATCGCTGCTACTGCAAGTGGGACGTCGACGATCCCAGCGTCGTCAACTGCGAGTCGCAGCGCTTCATCCTGGCCAAAGAAGGGGTCAAGATCGGCTTCTACCCCGCCAGCATGACCGTCCTCGCCGAGGATCCGCCGAACTGGACGGCGGCGGCGGCGGATAATACGACGCTTCTGCACCGCGGACTTTATCTGTCGGTGCGCGGCGATCCTTCGATCACCTTCATCGACGTGACGCGGCCGCTGCCCGCCGAGCACAGCGGCACCACGCCCCCCGATGTACGCCTCGACTGCGGCTTCGACAGCGGGCCCACTCAGCACAGCGTCGGCGAGCCCTATGGCTTAAAGACCTGCGCCGACGTCAACCACGTGCAGCAGACCGCCGACGAGGTGCTGATCGATCCCAACGACGCCAACGCCGGCACGCGACCGCGCTTCACCGTGCCGCCGGAGCCGAGTGGCGTCTACATCGATCGCGGCTGCGTCGAGCGCGGCTACCGTCACGAGCGCGGCACCTTCGGCGATTCGGCGCAGAACCCGCAGGGCAAGCCGCCGTGCTACCGCGAGCCCACCCCCGGCAACTACGTCGCCGGAACCTATTACCAGTACCTGGTCAGCAGCCATCGCTCGACGGGCCAGGTGTCGGCCTACGACCTCGGCAAGAGCCCCATCTCGCCGGTGCCGGCGACGCTGCAGGACGTCAGCGACACCCTGTTTTCGCGCGGCGACGCCGCCGGCCGTCGCGGCGGTTTCAGCATCGCGCCGCGCGTCTACGGCGACCTCAGCCAGCCGTGGTACATGACCTCCCGCGTGAGCGGCGACATCGCCACCTTCCGTCTCGCCGCCGCCGCCGGGCCCAAGGTGGTGCAGGGGCTGACGCTGTCGGTCAGCAATCAGTTCTCGCTGCAGAGCGACGACGTGCGCGATCTGGTGTTCTCCGACGATGGCTCGAAGGCCTTCGCCGCGCTGTTCGCGCCGCCGGCCCTGGCCATCATCGACACCAGCACGCGGGCGCAGAGCGGCGTGCCGCTGAACCAGATCACCGGCATCGTCAACCTGTGCCTGGGTCCGTCGCGCATCGCCTTGGCCGACGTGCCGCGCCGCGACATGGGCGCCGCGGTGCGCTCGACGCGGCTTTACGTCACCTGCTATAACTCGGGCCAGGTCGCCGAGGTCGATGGCGACAGCGGCGACCTCCTCAGCACCATCTCCGTCGGGCGCGGGCCTTTGGCCATTGCGCTGAACTTCGGTCAGTCGCAGGGCGGCCAGGGCGTCGATCCCTGCGTCGATCCCTATATCAGCGACGGTGAAGCAGCCAAACGCGGCATCACCTGCCCCGCCGGCAACAAGCTGCGCCCGATGCCGCCGCGTCCGGCGACCGTGCCCGGACAGCTCGGTCCGCGCGCCTATATCAGCGCCTATCTCGACAACGCCATCGCGGTCATCGACCTCGATCCGCGCAGCCCGAGCTATCGCCGCGTCATTTCGCGCATCGGTTACCCCATCCCCAAACAGGTTCAGTAAATATGCACCCGCGGTCTCTGGCTCCGGTCCTCGCAGCCCTTCTCGGCACTGCGCTCGCCGGCTGTAGCAATCCGACGGTCACGACGCCGACTCGCACCCTCGATAGACCCAGCGACATCGCGATGTACTGCGTCGACATCGAGGTGCCGGACTGCCTGCCCCACGTCAATCCGGAGCTCGATCCCGAGGGCTACCTGGCCGCCTACTGCGACCAGGGCACCATCGACTACGCCAACAACACCCACCCCCACGTCACGGTGCTGACCGTCGACGAGTGCGATCAGGATCACCGCAGCACGCGCAACAACGACTACCTCGGCGCGGTGTACAAGGCGGCGCGGCTCACCGGCCGCGATCCCAACGCGCCGTGCTGTCCCGCCGACAACCCCACCTGCGGCACCCCGGCGCCGGTGTGCTCGCGCCGCATGCTGGCCAGCCTCATCGCCAACACCGCGCGCGGTGAGCTGGCGGTGGCTGACACCGAGTCGCAAGCTCCGGGCCTGCCGACGCGCGGCCGCTTCGAAAACCTGCACGGCGGCCAGCCCGGCTTCGGCTTTTTGCCGACGGGACTTCTGCCCGAGCACGTGCGTTCCTTCTCGCCCTCCAGCAACAGCGGCCCCGGCGGCCGGCGCGAGTCGGCCTTCGCCTGGGCCGTGACCGCCAACGCCGGATCCTGCGACTTCTCCGTCGTCAGGCTGCAGGAAGTCGCCAACCTGGCTTCGCGCCCGGCCTACTGCTTTCTGCAGAACAACTGGTGCGAGAACCGCTCCTGCGACGCCAAGACCTGTCCGCAGCGCGTCGAGGCGTGGCTGCCCGGCAAAAAGCCCCTGCGCGCCCGCCCGGCCTGGATCGAGCCGGCGCCGTGGTCGAGCAGCAAGCCGCGCCGCACCGCCGTCGTCGCCTATCCGACTTGCGGCATCGTCGCCACCGTCGATCTGGGCTGCGCCAATCCGCGCGATCCGGGCTGCGATCAGACGATCGAGCCCGGCGCCGTGACCGATGCCGTGGGCTTCGACGCCCTCGGCGCCCCACGCGTCCTCACCGCCCCGGAGCTTGCCGGCCTCAACTGCGCCGCCGACTGCGGCGGTGCCGCCGGCGGGCTGATGCCCGATTCCAACACCCTTCCCGACGGCGGCGCGCCCAACGTCGCGGCCTATCCGGCGTCCCTGGGCATCGAGGCGGCCAGCCAGCGCCTGATCATCGGCGACACCGTCGGCGACAGCCTGACGGTGGTCGACTTCGACGGCAGCGCCGCGGACGGCAGCCGCTTTCCCAGCGCGCCGCGCCGCATCAAGCTCGACTTCAACGTGCTGCAAGAGAGCCTGCGCGGCGGGCAGAAGGGCTCGCAGTCGATTCGCATCTCGCCGCGCACGCCGGCCGGTCAGTTCGCCTACGTCACGGCCAACGACAGCACGGTGCGCGTCGTCGATCTCGATCGCGAGCTCGAGTGCGAGACCAACCCCGAGCCGCGCTTTTTGCAAGATCACGCCGGCGACATCGCGCGCGTCCTCCCCGACGAATTAAACGGCAGCAATCAGCGCCGGCTGAGCTGCTTTCCCGTCGGCACCACGCCGCGCTCGCCGCTGGCCTTCGGACCCGGCATCTCGCTGCCCAACGGCAGCCTGCCGCGCGATGCCGGCTTCGTGCACGTCGATGCCATCTCCTGCGATGTCAGCGACGGCTCGAACTGCAGCTACGCGCCGAACGCCATCTCAGACATCTGGGTCTCGGCGCGCACCTCGCTGTGGATCGGCGACTACGCCTGGCTGCTCGGCGGCGGCGGCGTGCTGACGGCGGTGCAGATGGCCGATGCCTGTCCCGCGCCGTCGTATCGCGCCTGCTTTCCCAACTTCGCCGCGCTACGCCGCGTCTTCTTTTTGCACACGCGCTCGCAGAACCAGCCCAGCCCGGAAACGCTGAACCTGCCGGCGCTCGACGAGGCCATGACGGTCCGGCCCAGCGATCGCCTGACCAACGTACGGCGCATGATCTCGCGCTTCGAAGACGGCAGCGCCTTTGGTCCGCGCACCGATCACGACACCGCGGGGCTGCCGGTGCTCGCGACGCGCGTGCTCGGCACCACGGTGGCCTACGCCGAGCTGATGAGCGACGCGACGATCAAGACCGGCCGGCCGCGCATGACCCTGCCGGCGCTGGCCTCGTACTATTATCTGCCGGTCGATCCGGTGTGCGACGTGGCGCTCGAGACGCAGGCGCTGACGCGGGGCAGCCCCGATACGCAGCTGTCGCTGTCCTTCGAGCCGACGCGGCGGCCGCTGAGCATGGTGCAGTTTACCAACCCGCAGGCGATTTCCGACACGCTGTGGACGCTCGACTGGGAAGGGACGCTGGCCGGGCTGTCGCGCACCACGGGCAACCTGATCGAAGGCGGCATCCTCACCGACTTGAACGGCCTGTACTGCAGCCGCGGCGTCGAAGAGGGCGACAAGCTGCGCCTGGCCGGCTGCCAGACCGACGCCGACTGTCCGCTGGGCAGCATCTGCCAGCGCGAAGCGGCGCAGGGGGACACGCCCGGCATCTGCCTGACCACGTCGCAGCGCACCGCCTGCCACGACATCTCGGAGCGCCTGCTCTACCGGGCCACCGACGACACGTCCTGGCTCGCCACCTGGCGCCGGCACTACCGCATCGTGCGCGCCGAGCAGCAGGTCAGCGTCAGCGGCGGTGACATCGCCGATCGCCTGACCCTCGACGAGATTCCCGAGCCGGAATATTCCATCGAGCGCGAGAGCTGCACCACGGTCGACGCCGCGTGCAACGCCGACGCCGTGTCCTTTCCCGGACGCACCTCGACCGCGCCGAAAGAGTACGTCTGCGCCGTCACCGACTACACCGACTGGAAGGCGCGCAGCGGCCAGCGCCTGGGCTGCGTCCTGCGCTGCGCGACCAACGCCGAGTGCGGCGAGGGCTTCGTCTGCGCCCGCTCGCACTACGACAACCGGCCGCGCTGCATGCGCGCGCCGCTGCTCAACACCGAGACGCTGCGCGCCTGCTTTCCGGACCCGGTTCGCTACGAAGTGCGCGGCGGCGATGCCTTCGTCGTGCGCGGCGATCGCTCGGGTTCGCCGGTGCTGGTGCAGCGCGCCATGGACGGCTCGTGCCAGCGGCCCAAGCCCGGCGATCCGTCGTATGCCGCGGGCCGCGTGATGGAGCCGCGCCTGCGCCTGGGACCGCGCGACAGCCTGCCGGACACCGACGCGCAGCGCTGCTCGACCGATCTCAAGGACTGGATCTCGCACCGCGTGCCCAAGAGCGACGAAGCGCTGCGCCAGCCCAGCTGCCAGAGCGTGCGTCCCGCCGAGCGCGGCGCCTGCACCAGCGCGACGGACTCGCCGCCGAACAAGCCCGTCATCCTGGCCGAGCCGCTCAACAGCACGCTGAACACCGTGGCCGGCAGCGAATTTCCGCTGCGCAGTCGTCCCGATCCCAAGTGCCCGGCGCCCGATCCCTGGCTGCGCACCGAGCACGAGCTGCTCTCGAGCCTGCGGCTCGACGAGCCGGCTGGACGCAATCAGTGCATCCTGACCGGCAAGACGGATGAGGACTATCCCATCGGCGCGGAGCTTGTCGACTGCTATAACCCCAACGCCGAGTCGTCGCGCTTCTGCCGCTTCCCGGGCGACCACACCGAGGCCCTGGGCGTGCGCCGCATCCACTACGAAAATGCGCTCGGCAACCTGGTGATGCGCCTGCCGCGCGTGCTCATCGATCCGATGAAGCCGTTCAGCGACTGCACCGATCCGAGCAGCCCGCGCTGCGTGTGTTCCGTCGACACGCGGCCCTGTCCGGCGGACAAGCAGGCCGCGCCGAACCTGGCGATCTGGGCCGTGCCGCCCGATGGCTACTCCGTGACCTTCTCGGTGGTGGGCACGCTGCGCTCGTATGAAGTGCTGGCGCAGACCGCGGCGCAAGACGTGTCCAGCGGCATTCTGGCGCAAGGGCTGCGCTCGGCCACCGTGGCGCCCTCGGGCGTCCTCTTCATCGTCGACGAAGGCCGCACCGGCGGCATCAGCAGCCTGCGCGGCCAGGTCCTACGCGTCGTCGGCAGCCAGGTCGACCCGATCTTCCTCCTGCGCTAACCCCGCATCCCCCTCTCGACACACAACCCTCCCCCACGCAGCCCACGCAACTCACTCTGCCCACGCTGCACGCTCGCTACAACGACACTCCCCCACGGCAGTGGGGGAGTCGGCGCTGAAAGCGCCGGAGGGGGCGGCAGGCCGCGATGTTTGCGGCCGCACGGCACGCCAAGGACGGCGCTTCGAGACCAAGAACGCCCGTCGTTCCTCGCGGGACCGACCTTGGGCGATCGCGCGCTGGTGAACACCGCGGCTGCTCGCCCCCACCGGCACCGCCTTCGTCGGTGCCGACTCCCCCACTTGCGTGGTGGAGTAATTGGGCGCAGGTGTGTTGAGGACTGGCTAGCTCTTGCGTTCCATCGCGCGCTGGCCGATGGTCGGTAAGAGCGGGATGGCGCGCACGGCGGGCGGCGCGGCGGGCGGCGCTGCAGGTGCCGGAGCGGGTGTCGCTGCGGGCGGCGCGGCGGAAGTCGCTGCGGCTGCCGGAGCGGGCGCAGGCGGTGCGGCTTGCGCTTGCACCGGCGCGGGCGCGGGCGGCGTCTTCACCGCAACCGGCGCGGGCGCGGCAGCGACGGGCGCAGCGGGCGCTGGCGGCGGCGC
>JADMIO010634648.1_pt1 | contig 14697 bp, 8 predicted proteins | sample 8958161 | NCBI WGS metagenome assembly JADMIO01 (sample SAMN16585339, study PRJNA669376) | soil metagenome | isolation source: Crop rotation soil | place: USA: Cullars Rotation, Alabama | collected 2011 | reverse complement strand
GAAGCGGTTCAAAAGCGTGTCAAAATCGCGCTGGACCGGGTCAAATGCGACGTCGCCCAGCGATCGTGCAACTCGTGTAGGCAGTGCCATGGTCAGTACCTCCTTTGTTGAGTTAAGATTCGTTCCGCGCCAGTGAATTGAACAAACGTCATGCCAGCGCCGGACCGCGTTTTTCGCACGGCAGGGCAGGGCGAAACTGCAAGTTTGACAGTCGTTGCCGAGATGGCAGGAACGACCCCAAACATCCTCGTGGTTCTGGGACCCACAGCCTCCGGTAAGAGCGCGCTGGCGATGTCACTGGCCCAGCGAATCGGTGTGGATCATGCGGAAATCCTCTCCGTCGATTCGATGCAGGTCTACCGCGGCATGGACATCGGCACCGCCAAGCCGACGGCCCAGGAGCAAAGCCGGGTGCGGCATCATCTGATCGATGTGGCGGAGCCGAGTCAGACCTTCGCGGTGGCGAAGTTTGTTGAGCTTGCTGACGCCGTGATCGCCGATGCGGCACAGCGCGGCGTGACGCTCATCGCGACCGGCGGCACGCCGCTGTACTACAAGGCGTTGTTTGAGGGATTGTTTGAAGGACCGGGAGCGGATGAGCAGGTTCGGTCCAGACTCACCAATCGTCCGCTCGAATCGCTGCACGAGGAGCTCACGCGAGTCGATCCCACGGCGGCAGCGCGAATCCACGTCAACGACCGCAAACGGCTCGTGCGCGCTCTTGAGGTCTATGAACTGACGGGCCAACCGATCTCATCGTTCCAAACCGCGTGGACCAATGGCAGTTCACGACATTCCGCCCAGTGGTTTGGCTTGGACTGGGAGCGCGAGGCTCTGAACCGACGAATCAATGCTCGCGTCAAGCAGATGATCCAGCAGGGCTGGCTCGAGGAAACCCGCCAGCTGCTCGCTCGCCACAGCTCGCTTTCGAAAACGGCCGCGGAAGCGACAGGGTATCGCGAATTGATCGATCACCTGGAAGGTCGCGTTTCCCTCGACGATGCCATCGAACAAATCAAAATCGCCACCCGCCAGCTCGCGCGGCGGCAGATGAAATGGTTTCGCCGGTTCAAAGAGGTGCGCTGGCTTTCGGGCGATCAGCCGATCGAACAACTTCTCAATGACGTCGCCGCGAGCCTTTCGCCTCGGGCTTTGCCGTGAGTGGATCTTCTGGCCAGGAGTGCTTGGGATATCTGGTGCGCAGGTCTTTGCGTACCTGGAAATAGGTCGTCGACCAGAAACTTCTGAGATCATCCGTGATCTGCACGGGACGGTAATTCGGACCCAGCAGGTGCAGCACGACCGGCACGCGCCCGCCAGCGATGCGCGGAGTGTCGGTCCAGCCGAAAAGCTCCTGCAACCGGACGGCGAGCACTGGCGGCTGACCGATTGTGTATTGGATGCGGATGCGGTTGCCAGTGGGCACCTCGACGGCATCCGGGGCATGCTCGTCGAGCAGACGATCAAGCGGGTAGGGCAGCCGCGCCTGAAAAAATGGGATCGGTGAAACGCGATCCAGTTCCTCAACACTTCGCTTGCCCTGGCACATCTCCGTCAGGATTTCGGCGAGATCCAGATCGGGCCAGCGATGTTCGGGCATCGCGCGGCGGAGGAGGTCGACGCGCGCAAGGAACGTGGCGGTGGCTTCGTTTTTTGAAAAACGCTCCGCCGCGAGCGGCGACAACGCGGCCGCCAGGATCGGTCCGGCCTCATCGGGATCGACTGGCGCGTCACGATCTTCACGGAGAACCAGATCACGGTACATCAGCGTGCCGCGTCCGACGACGCGCTGGCGCTGCGGATCGAAGACGAGGGATCGCTGTCGAGTGATCTGGTGCGGGAAGAATTCTTCGAGCCATTCCTCTTCGATCCCGCTCGCGATTCGGACGATCGCCTCGCGGTTGGCGCTGCGATCGTCCTGACGGGCGTCGAGGGCGACGAAGAATTCGTGCTGACGGACGACGGATTCGGCCGCGAGCCGCACACCGCCGCCGCCTACCATGACGCCGGCAGAGGGGTCGCTCGCGCGGCGGCGACAGACGCGGTCCGGGTACGCAAGCAGCGCCAGGCGAAGCATCGCTTCGTCCGGATCATGGCGACGCGAATGCCTTGACGGTTTGATCGACTTGCCCAGACGAATCAGCTCATCCCGCAATCGCGACACCTGCGGGGACGAATCGATCAGATCCATCCGCACCACCAAATCGCTCGCCGCCTGGGTCTTGAGCGTGCGATCGGCCGGGGCGAGGTCCTTTTCACTCAGCAGGGCGGCCATGGCGGCGCCTTGTTCGAGAATTCCTTCGTCAACCGCGCCGATGAGGAGTCGCGCCAGTCGCGGATGCACGGGAAGCGAAACGATCTGCCGGCCAAGCGGCGTGATCCTACCGGTCTCGATCGCCCCGAGCATTTCGAGCAGCCGCTCGGCCGCGACCAGGGCGGACTCAGGCGGCGGGTCATACCAGCCGAAGGCGCGGGGGTCGGGCTTGCCCCACGCGTGCAGTGCCAGCACCGTGCCCGCCAGATCGACGCGACGGATCTCCGGCAGCTCAAAATCGCTCATCGCGTGAAACTCGCGCGCCGTGTAAAGCCGGATGCATCGCCCGGGCGCGGTTCGACCGGCTCGACCGGCACGCTGCGTCGCAGACGCTTTGCTGATCCGTTTTAGATCCAGACGATCCAGTCCTCGCTCGGCGTCGTAACCCGCAACCCGCGCGACGCCACCATCGATCACCGTTCGCACGCCTTCAATGGTCAGCGATGTCTCGGCGATGTTCGTCGAGAGAATGATCTTGCGCTGGTTTGACGGTTGAATGGCGCGGATCTGCTCTTCGGCCGGCAGGGAGCCGTGCAGCGGCAGGACGCGGGTGTCGTGTCGATCCGCAATCGGCGCGATCTCCCGCGACGCCCGGTTGATTTCCTGCACGCCGGGCAGAAAGACCAGAACATCGCCGTCCGCCTGTTCGAGCGTCTGATCCATCGCCCGTGCCACGCGCGACGGCAGGGGATCGCCCGAAGGGGCCGCGGCATGCTCAATATCAATGGGAAACGTCCGTCCGGGGACATTGACGATCGGGCAGCCGCCGAGGAACTGGGCAACGGGCCCGGCATCGAGCGTCGCGGACATCACGATCAGCATGAGATCGTTCCGCACCGTCTGTCGGACTTCGCGCAGCAGGGCGATCGTCAGATCGGTGTGGATGCTGCGCTCGTGAAATTCGTCGAGCACGACGGCGCCGATCCCTTCGAGGAAGGGATCATCGACGAGCTGCCGCGTGAGAATCCCTTCGGTGAGCACGCGTAGCCGCGTGCGCGGACCGATGCGGCGGTCGAATCGCACGTGCCAGCCGACTTCTTCGCCGATCTTCCAACCATTTTCGTCCGCGATCCGCATCGCAGCCGCTCGCGCTGCGACCCGGCGGGGCTGGAGCATGACGAGATTCGGGTGCTCGACTCCGAGCAATCCTGCTTTCACGATCGCTGGCGGCACGCGCGTGGTTTTCCCTGCGCCAGGCTCGGCGACGAGCACGAGCGCGCGGTGCCGCTTCAACTCGTCGATGAGTCGCGGCAAATGAGAATCAATGGGCAGCGGCGTCACGTCGCCGGAGGATACCGTCGGGGGTTTACGAAGAAAGAGATGAGCCTCGGTGCAGTTGGCGCTTTGTTGGTCTGGATTTCCGTTGACGTGCTCGACTCCCATTGTATCATTGAACTAATACAAGGGTACGTCGCGATGAACCTCCACATTAATCCCGCCGACGGCGTCCCGATTTATCTGCAAATCGTGAACCAGGTGAAGTATCTGATTTCGTCGGGACGCATGCCTGCGGGACAGGAGCTGCCGGCGATCCGTGTGCTGGCCGAGGAACTGCTCGTGAATCCGAACACCGTCGCCCGGGCGTACCGCGAGCTGGAGATGGCGGGACTGGTGGTCAAACGTCGCACGACCGGCACGTACGTATCCGAAACCCGGCCGCGGCTGTCGCGGCCGGAGCGCGTGAAGATCATCAACCAGCGGATCGACGCGCTGTTGGCCGAGGCGAGGCAGATGGATATTCCACTCGATGAACTCGTCGAGCTGCTTCACAAGCGTGACGAAGTGATGCAACTGCGGGAGGACTGACATCATGGTCGCGATCGCACGTTCACTCACCGATGCCGACGATAACGGTGCGGATGATACGACGCCGGTGATCCGGGTTTCGCACCTCTGTCGACAATTTCGCGACAAGCTCGCGCTCAGCGACGTCTCGCTGGAGCTTCGCCCCGGCACGGTGATGGGTCTGGTCGGCGAAAACGGGGCCGGAAAGACGACGCTCATCAAACACATCCTGGGTCTTCTCAAAGCACAGGCCGGCAAGGTACGGGTGTTCGGCCTGGATCCAACGCAAGCGCCGACGGCCGTGCTCTCGCGCATCGGTTATCTCTCCGAAGAGCCGGAACTGCCCGGCTGGATGCGAGTGCACGAGCTGATCCGCTACGTGTCCGCGTTTTATCCCGGCTGGGACCACGAGTACGCGAACGAGCTTCAGCGCGAATTCGAACTCGATCTGAACGCAAAGGTGAAGAACCTCTCCAAGGGGCAGCGGGCGCGGGCGGGGCTGCTCGTCGCTCTGGCGTATCGTCCGCCGCTCCTCGTGCTCGATGAGCCGTCGTCGGGGCTGGATCCGATTGTTCGTCGAGACATTCTGGGCGCGATCGTGCGGACGATCGCGGATGAGGGTCGCACGGTGTTGTTCTCCTCACACCTGCTCGCCGAAGTTGAGCGCGTTTGCGATCGCGTCGCGATGATCCGCAACGGTCGAGTGCTCTTCTGCGATTCGCTCGAGGACGTGAAACGCTCGCACGTGCGGCTGACGCTGCGATTCGATCAGCCCCGCACCGCGCCGCCAACGCTCGACGGGGCACTGACGTGGCACGGGTCCGGGTTGGAATGGACGACGGTTTACACCGGGGCGACGCAGGACTTGCCCACGGCCGCTAGTGGGATCGGCGCTCGGCTCGTGGAGCAGGCGTCGCTTTCGCTGGACGAGATATTCCTGGCGCGGGCCGGCGCGGTTGCGCATGGCGCTTTGTCGGAGGGTTAACGTCGTGATCGCCGCGCCGGACGCCGCCATCGGCGTCGCTTATTTTCTGTGGCGTCGGACGCGCTGGACGCTGGTCGCGCTGGCGGCGAATCTCCTGCTTCTGGCGATCCTCGCCCGCGCGCTGCCGGAAAAGCTGGTCCCCGTCTTCGTCATTGCGCCCGGGCTGATGCTGCTCGTCTGGGGCACGCAACTGCTGGGCGCGTTCACGTTTGGTCCGACCGACTTCGGCGCTCGCGCGTCGGGATTCCCCGCCTACATGCTTGGCCTGCCCGCACGCACCGCTGCTCTGGTCGGCTGGCCGATGCTTTACTCGGCGGCGACGATCCTGATCGGGTTCGTCGCACTTCGACTGGCGATTCATCCGGATTTCGACGTGCTCGTGGGGGCCGGCTATTGCGTGGCGTTGTTTGCGTGGTTTCAGGTGGCGGCGTGGTTCCCGTTTCCGATCCCGATCGTTCGGGGGATCGTCGCCGTCGGCGCGGCATTCGGATTGGTGCTCGTCGGCGGCCTGACGCTGCTGGTGGGCTACTCCTACAACGTCGTGGCGGGGTTTTACCTCGCATCGACGCTCACGGCGTTCGGCGTTGCGTGGTACGGCGTGCACCTCACGCGCCGGGGCGAGGGGCAGGAATCCTTCGTCCTCCCTCGGCTTGCGCGGCTGATTCCGGCTCGCCGAATCCCGCAGAGCGCGATCTTTCGATCCGCAGCCGCCGCGCAACTCTGGTACGAATGCCGCCGGAACATGATTTACCTGCCCGCGCTGATGACGATCTTCGGTGCGGTCGTCGCCTACGGCCTGTCTCAACCGGATCTTGGCGGGGAATTCATCAGCGAGTCTATTTCAAAGCACGAACTGCTGGTCCTGGTCCTTTTCGCTGCCCCGATCGTGTTCGGCCAGATGCTCGCGGGCGGCCTCGGGAAGTTCGAGTTCTGGTCGAACAAGGCTCCGACGTTTACCGCGTTCTTCTCGACGCGCCCGATGCCCACGACCGAGTTCGTTCTGGTCAAGCTGCGCGCCGCCGCAAGAAGCACGTTGATCACCTGGCTGATCGTGCAGATCGCGCTGGGTTGCGGGATGCTTTGGGGAAAATGGCAGCGCCCCGGCGAGCCCGTCTTCGCAAACATCCGCCTCGACACGCTTCGCCCGTGGCTGATCGCCGCGGCGGCGGTGCCGGTGTTGATGTTCATGACCTGGCGGAGCATTGCCATCGGACTCTACATGCCGCTGTGCGGCCGGCCGTGGGTGACCAACACGCTCTCGTTCCTCAGCTTCGTGCCGATCCTCGCGGCCGGGCCCGTTTGGCTCTGGTGGGACCGGCATCCGGCTCACAGAGACATTGTGGTCGGCGCAATTCCGTGGCTCGCGGTGTCGGCGGCTGCAATAAAAGTGATCGTCTTCGTATGCGTGTGCAACACGTTGGGACGCAGGGGCCTGCTTTCGCCAAATGGGGCAAATGGTCTGGCGTGTGGCTGGCTCGGGTTGGCGAACATTTTGATGCTCTTCGCGTCAGCTCTTACAGGATTTGCCCCCCTGGCTGCTCCGGCGATGATATTGCTGCTGCCCGGCGTGCGGGTGGCACTGGGGCCGCTGGCGCTGCAATGGAATCGACATCGCAGTGGACGAACCGGCGGGCAACCATTTCTGCCTGCGCTTTTTGAGTTGTGGTCCGCGCGGCGTTATCTTGAGGTATCGGCCGTACATGTGCGGGTGCCGGTCAAGGCGGCCAACGAGCCGGTCCAGCAGGTAATCACTTTGAAAACAACCCTCATCGTCGTCGTGACCCTGGTCGTGGTCGGCGCACTGGCCGGCGGCGGCGCATGGCTGCGCGGGCGAAGCGCGGCCGAGGCCGATCAAAACGTCAAAGCGGTCCGCGTCGAACCCGTCGAGCGCGGTGAACTCGTCGAACTGGTCCAGGCGCCTGGCGAAATTCAACCCCGAAACAAGGTCTCGATCAGCGCCAAGATCTCCTCCCGCATCGTCGAAATTCCGCCCAAGGAAGGCGATCAGATCAAGCAGGGGAACGTGCTCGTCAAACTCGACGCCTCCGACCTCGAAGCGGTGCTCCGCTCGGCCCAGGCGCGATACGCCGCCCAGGAGTCGAGCATCGGAGTGGCCCAGTCCCGCGTCGCGGCACAGCGGGCGCAGATCGAAGGGCTCAAAGCGAGCCTCAAGGAAGCAGAGCTGGACCTCGAGCGACAAAAGGGGCTGATCACCTCTCACGACGTGAGTCAATCCGTTGTCGACACCGCCGAGCGGCGCGTCCAGGAACAGAACGCCTCGCTCCTCTCGGCCGAGCACAATCTCAAAGCCGAAGAGACGAACCTTCAGGTCTTGAGACACAACCTCGATGCTGCCGACGCGGAAATCGCTCGGGCGAAGGAAGATTTGAGCTACACGATCATCGAATCGCCGATCGACGGCGTCGTGACGGTGCTCAACGCGAAAGTCGGCGAGCTGGTGATGACCGGGACGATGAACAATGCGGGAACCGTCATCATGGAGGTCGCGGACCTGTCGCAGATGCTGGTCGTCGCGCGCGTCGACGAAACCGACGTCGCCAACGTCGAGGTCGGCCAGCACGCGCGGGTGCACGTGCAGGCGTATCCGAACCGCACCTTCAATGGCACCGTGACCGCGGTCGCGTTGGCGCGGTCCGTCGAACGCAACAACAACAATTTCATGAGCGGCGACGCCAAGACCTTTAAGGTCGAGATCCTACTCGACACGCAAGGCCAGCGCATTTATTCCGGTCTGACGGCCGACGTCGAAATCGAGGCCCATCGCCACGCCGCAGTGCTGAAAGTTCCCAGCCAGGCCGTTCTGGGCCGAGCGACCGATGATCTTCCGCAGGCCATTCGCGACGGCAACGCCAACGTCGACAAGATCAAAACGCTTACGACGGTCGTGTACCGTATCGTCGACGGCAAGGCGATCGTCACGCCGGTGAAGGTCGGGCCCAGTGACGTGAGCAACACGCTGATCGAATCGGGATTGAACGATGGCGACCGCGTGATCACTGGGCCGTACAAGATCCTCGAGAGCTTGGCGAACGACCAGAAGGTGAAGGAAGAAGCGAAACCCGCGACGACGCAGCCGACGACGGCACCGGCGATAGCCAAATTGTAGCGGCCGCCGACGCGGCGGCTTCTCTTGGTCAAGAAACCGCAAGCCGCGCCGGGTCGGCGGACGCTACAAGAATATCAAGCATGACCCTCTCCTATATGCCAGCCCGGCCGTCGAAGGATGACGTGGTCATCCGTCTCGCCGACGTGACCAAGGTGTATCGGGTCGGCGTGGAGGAGATTCGGGCGCTGGCGGGCGTGAACCTGGAAGTCCGGTTGAACGAATACGTCGCCGTGATGGGCGCGTCCGGCTCGGGCAAGAGCACGTTGATGAACATCGTCGGCTGCCTGGACCGTCCCACCAGCGGTCGCTACGAGCTGGACGGGCGATTGACCACGTCACTCGGCGCCGCGGCGCTCGCTCAGGTGAGAAACGAACGAATTGGCTTTGTCTTTCAATCGTTCGAGTTGTTGCCTCGACTGTCGGCCCTGAAGAATGTCGAGCTGCCGCTGCTGTATTCGCCTTCGGGGTGGTGGAATCGTCGCAAGCTCGCGCGGTCGGCGCTGGAACGTGTCGGGCTCAAGGAGAGAATGCGTCATCGTCCCAATCAGCTCTCCGGCGGGCAGAAACAACGCGTCGCCATCGCCCGGGCGCTGGTCTCGGAGCCGGCAATCCTGCTGGCGGACGAGCCGACCGGGAACCTCGACAGCGCCACGAGCGAAGAAATCCTCGCGCTCTTCGCCCAACTGCACGCCGAGGGGCAAACGATCATTCTCGTCACACACGAGGCAGACGTCGCGCGGCACGCCAAGCGGGTCATCCGCATGCGCGACGGCAAAGTCTTCTCCGATCTTCCGGTCGAACAGGACGCCGTCAGCATAGCGCAAACCTCGGAGGTGCCCGCGTAATGCGCCTCCTGTTCTACCTTCTCGCGCCGCTCCGGCTGGTTTACCAGAGCGCCATGCTCGCCATGTCGCAGATCTGGGCCAACAAGATGCGCGCGATCCTTACCACGATCGGCATCATCATCGGCGTCGCATCCGTCACGGCGGTGATCGCGGCACTCACGGGCTTGCGGACGAAAGTCCTCTCCGAATTTGAAACGATCGGCACCAACAAGATTTTCATCATCCCGCAGCGCCCCGACTACGGCACGAAGCGATTCGTTTCCTGGTGGTCGTTCCGCCTCAAGCCGTGGGAATTTGACGGGCTGCTCGAGCACTGCCCGTCGGTCTCGCGCTTCACGCGCATCACGCAGTTCAGCCGCATGGTCAGCTTCGAGGACCGGCAGGAAGACAACGTCAGCGTGATGGGCATCGAACCGTCGTGGCACCAGATCGAAAGCCGCTCGATCCAGGAAGGCCGGCCTTTTTCGTTGATCGACGACACGCAGGCCAGGCCGGTCTGTCTGATCAGCCCGGCCCTGCGGGATAAGCTGCGGCTGGACCGCAATTGCGTCGGCCAATCGATCATGGTGCAGGCCGATCGCTACCTGATCGTCGGCATCATCGAGCCACGCCCGCAGATGGCGATCTTCGGTGAAGGCGGACCGGGGCTCGAAGTGTTCATTCCGTTTAACACCGCCTGGCGTCGATATCGGCCTGGCGTGTTCTGCATCGCCTCCAGCCGCTCGCCGGACGTCTCCGAAGAGGCCCGGGCAGAGCTGACATTTTTCCTGCGCAAAACGCGTCACATCAAGCCCGAAGAGCCGAACAACTTCCGCCTCGAGGTCGTCGAGCAATACATCCAGCAGTTCAATCGCGTCGCGATCGCGATCACGATGGTGGCGGCTGGCGTCGTCGGGATCTCGCTGCTGGTGGGCGGCGTGGGGATCATGAACATCATGCTCGTGAGCGTCTCGGAGCGCACCCGCGAGATCGGCCTGCGAAAAGCAGTGGGAGCCAGGCCGGCCGCGATCCTGCTTCAGTTCCTCGTCGAGGCAGTGATGATCTGCCTGTTCGGGGGGTTGATCGGTGTACTGTGCGGGCACCTGCTCACTCGCGGAATGGCAAGCATTCCCAACGCTCAGCTCGACAAGGCGTACGTACCCGCCTGGGCCGTCGCCATCTCATTCGGCTTCGCCGCCTCCGTCGGGCTCATCTTCGGCATGTTCCCCGCGATCAAGGCATCGAGGCTCGATCCGATCGAGGCACTGCGACATGAGTAGGAAAAGGACGAAGGATGAAGGCAGAAGGATGAAGAAGATCCGAATTCTGAAACGCGGCATTTTTCATCCTTCACTCTTTATCCTTTTGCCGTTGATCTGCGGCTGCTCCGATTTCGGCACCGGCGGCACTGGGGAGCTGGTCGTTCCCAAGGAACAACTGCACGACATCCAAGGCATGGATCTCCAGCAGCTGGCGACCACCCGGCCCGCAACGACCGAACCCAGCACCCAGCCCGCCACACAACCGGCCGCCGAAGTCACGATCACGCTCGACGAAGTCCGGCAGATGGCACTGCAGAACAACCTCCAGCTCAAGGTCGACCTGCTGAGCCCGACGATCGCGCAAACGCAGGTGAGCGAAGAACAGGCACGTTACGAGTCGCTCTTCACGACCAACACCAACTATCAGGTGACCGACACGCCGACTTCAACGCGGCTGACCGGCTCGCAGGGGAAGAATCTCCAGATCACGCCCGGCGTGGTGGTGCCGCTTCAGACGGGCGGGACGCTGCGGTTTGACCTGCCGATGTCGCGCTCGGAGACGAACAATTCGTTCGCGACCCTCAACCCCGCATATACGTCGGACTTCGAGGCGTCCATCTCACATCCGCTGCTGCGGGGCGCCGGATTGGCCGTCAATGCACAGGGCATCCGCGTGGCGTTCTACAACTATCAGATCACCCAGGCTCAGACGAAGCTCAGCGTGATCACCGTGCTGGCGGCGGCGGAACGGGTGTATTGGCGGCTCTACGCGGCGCGGCTGGAGCTGGAAGTTCGCAGGAAAGAATACGACCTGGCTGTCGCGCAGCTCGAACGGGCGCGACGGCAGGTGCAGTTCGGGGCGGCGGCGGAAGTCGAGGTCGTGCGCGCCGAATCGGGTGTCGCCGACACGATCGAAACGATCATCACCGCAGAAAACGCCCTGCGCGACCGCCAGCGCGAGATGAAGCGCATCATCAACCAGCCGGGGCTGGAGATGGGCACGCCGACGATCCTGCTGCCCGGCACGCTGCCGCGGCCGGTGCCGTACGAGGTCGATCCGCAGAAGCTCGTGCAGGTCGCGTTGGACCAGCGCATGGAAATGCTCGAGCAGCAAATCCTCATCGCGGAGGCGACGAGCAACGTCGCTGTCGCCCGCAACGACCTGCTGCCCCTGCTGACGCTGGATTACACGTACGGCGTCAACGGCCTGGGCCCCAGTTGGGACGACTCGTTCGGCATGGTGGCGGACAAGGATTTCGAAGACCACCGGGTCGGTTTCCAACTCGAAGTGCCGCTGGGCAACCAGGCCGCGCGCAGCCGGCTGCGCCGAGCGCTGGCGAGCCGATTGCAGCAGCTTGCCACCCGCGAGCAGCGGGCGGTGGCGATCCAGCAGGAAGTCTACAACGCCGTCGACCAGCTTGAAGCCAACTGGCAGCGCATCCTCGCCGCCCAGAAGCGCACGATCCTCGCCGCCCGCGTGCTCGACGCGGAGATCCGGCAATTCAGCCAGCAGTTGAGAACCTCGACCGACGTGCTCCAGGCGCAGACGAACCTGGCCGATGCGCAGCTCGCCGAGATCAACGCGCTGACCGAGTACCAAATCTCACAAGTGGATATCGCCTTCGCGACGGGTATGCTGCTTGGCGCGTCGCACGTGTCGTGGCAGCCGATCGTGGCGCCGACTCGATGATAGCGGGCGACGCTCACAGGAGCGCCCACCATGAAGAAGCACGTCATCCTGCGCGCACTCGCGAAGGATCTTCTGTCGAAGTCTAGTGCCAGATCCTTCGGGTATATCCTCAGGATGACGGTGTGCTGTCTTTGCGCCGTGTTGCTTGCGACGCACGTGTTTGCTGCAGATGTGCTGGAGCAGGGCTTTGCATCACCTCCCGACGAGGCCAAGCCGCGCACCTGGTGGCACTGGGTCAATGGAAACATCAGCAAGGAAGGGATCACCGCGGACCTGGAGGCGATGAAGCGGGTGGGCGTCGGTGGGGCGCAGATCCTGAACGTCGCCCCCGGAAATCCTGCGGGACCCGTGAAGTTCGAGTCGCCGCAGTGGTGGGACATGATGCGCCACGCCGCGCGCGAGTGCGACCGGCTGGGGCTGGAGTTGACGATCGCCGACTGCGCCGGCTGGAGCGAATCCGGCGGCACCTGGGTCACGCCGGAGCAGTCCATGCAAAAGCTGGTATGGAGTCAGCGAATCGTCAGCGGCCCATCTAAATTCTCCGGCACGCTCGATCAGCCGCCGACGATCCGTGAGTTCTATCGAGACGTGAAGGTCCTCGCATTTCCGACACCCGCCGGCGACGAATCGACGATGAAAGACGCGAAGCCGGCCGTCACGGCAAGCAGCGATCAGTCCAATGCTGGCAACGTGACCGACGGGAAATCCAACACGCTCCTGCAGATCGACGCGGCGACGGCGGAGAAACCGCAGTGGATCCAGCTTGAATTTCCCAAACCGTTCACGGCCCGCCTGTTCACCATCGCGCGCGAGGGCAACAATAATCCGACGGCGCAGCTGGAGACCAGCGACGACGGGCAAAACTGGAAGATGGCCTGCAACGTGCCGTTCGGTCGGGGCGCGGGGACCAGCATTCCGTTTCCGCAGGTGACGGCTAAATCCTTCCGGCTCTACATGACGCAGGTCAGCCGCCCGCAGGAAAAAGTGCAGTTCGACGAGATCACCCTGAGCAACGAATGGCGGCTGGACCAGTGGCAGGCGAAGGCGGGATTCGTGTCGGCGTTCGTCGATGAAAAGATCACAAACGCTCCGCCCGACGTGTGCATCGCCAAGGATCGGATCGTCGATTTATCTGATCGAATGAGCAACGACGGCAAGCTCGAATGGGACGTGCCGGCCGGAAGCTGGACGATCCTGCGCCTGGGCCACACGTCGACCGGAAAAACCATCTCCCCCGCGCCGCCCGAAGCGGTGGGCCTTGAATGCGACAAGATGAGCCGCGAGGCGGTGCAGGCGCATTTCGACGCGCACGTCGCGAAGATCGCCAAGGACTTTGGCGAGCTGACCGGCAAGTCGTTTCAAAACGTCTTGCTCGACAGCTGGGAAGCCCGCAGCCAGAACTGGACCCCGGCATTTCTGGACGAATTCAATAAGCGGCGCGGCTACGACGCCACGCTCTACCTGCCAGCGATGACCGGCCGCGTCGTTGAGAATGCCGAGGTGACCGAGCGATTCCTCTGGGATGTGCGTCGAACCATCGGCGACCTCATCGCCGAAAACCACTACGGCCTGATCCAGGAACTCTGTCACAAAATGGGTTTGAAAGTTCAGGCCGAAGCGCCGGGCATCAACCTTCCGACGATCGCGGAGGCGTTCCAGTGCAAGGAGAAGACGGACATCACGATGGGCGAGTTCTGGGTCGGCAAGAACGCGGCGACCTACGAACTGGATTGTAAGGAAGCTTCTTCCGCCGCACACATTCAAGGCGTGAAATGGGCGTCGGCCGAGTCGTTCACGGCTTCCAACACCGTGAGCAAATGGACGAATGATCCGTACAGCCTCAAAGCGATCGGCGATCTGCATTTCACTGCCGGGATCAACCGCTACGTTTTCCACCGCTACGCGCATCAGCCGTGGCTCGATCGCGTGCCTGGGCAGACGATGGGGCCGTGGGGGATTCACTTCGAACGTACGGAAACGTGGTGGGAGCCCGGCGCGGCGTGGTTGAAGTACATCGCGCGCTGCCAGTACATGCTCTCGCAGGGGACATTCGTCGCCGATTTCGTTTACTACTACGGTCAGGATGTTCCCAACCGCCTGAACTGGCGTGCGGTCCCGGCCGGCTACGACTTCGACGGCTGCGGCACCGATGCATTGATGCGCATGAGCGTGAAGCAGGGCCGGATCTTCCTGCCCAGCGGCATGAGCTATCGGGCGCTGGTTCTCGCGGACAAGCAAACCATGACCCCGCCGGTGGCGCAAAAGATTCGTGATCTGATCAAGGCCGGCGCCAAGGTGATCGGCCCCAAGCCGACGCGGTCGCCGAGCCTCAGCGGATATCCGGCGAACGATCAGGAAGTTCAAGCGGCGACGAGTGGAGGATGGGCTTCCGAAAAAATCGAGATCGACGTCCCGCCGGACTTTGAATCCGACCTGGGGAAGATCGCTTACATCCATCGGCGCACCGACGACGCCGAAATCTACTTCGTCTCGAACCAACTGGATAAATCCGAACAAGCGAACTGCACATTTCGCGTCGACGGAAAGGCTCCAGAGTTGTGGCACCCGGACACCGGCGTGATCGAACAATGCGGTGCTTACACCCGCAACGCGGGCCGAACAACCCTGCCGTTGCAACTCGATCCCGCCGGATCGGTCTTCGTCGTGTTCCGCAAACCAGCCGGCCGGTCGATTGCCAGTGTCGACCCGC
>JADMIO010957528.1_pt1 | contig 14698 bp, 12 predicted proteins | sample 8958161 | NCBI WGS metagenome assembly JADMIO01 (sample SAMN16585339, study PRJNA669376) | soil metagenome | isolation source: Crop rotation soil | place: USA: Cullars Rotation, Alabama | collected 2011 | reverse complement strand
GCAGCCGCGTAGACTTCCTGTGGATCGATTCCACTCAGAACATAGGAGTAGCGGCCGAATTGGCTCCCTGTCGCGCCAATGTTTATTTGCAGAACTGGCGACGGATTCAATGTGGGAAAAACTCCAGGTATACCGCTGGTTGCCGCGCGCAGTTCGCCGGCGATCTGCTCAATACCGGCTCGATCACTTGCATTTTTTAGAAAAATAACGGTAAACACCCCTGCCGTTTGACCGGCGCGCCCCGCCACAGTGAAGTACTTATCGACGGCTTTGTTCGCTTGCAGGATAGGGTCAAGCTTATCCTGCAACTGCCGCTGCTGTTGTGGCGAAGCACCTTCCTGGACGATAAAGAACCCGCGAATCACACCGCTGTCGCCTGTCGGAAGCAGGGTGAACGGGAGAACCTTGAAAAAGAACCAGACGCCAAGAATGCAGCTGATAACAATGGGCGCAGCCAGCCATCCGTGATCGAGAAACCAATCGAGGCTACGGCCGTAGAACTGAAGTACCCATTTGAAGAACCGTCCAACGGTGTTTTCGACCCAAGTCTTAACATGTCCCGGGCCGCGCTCGGCCAGAAGTCGCGCGCACATCAAAGGAGTAAGTGTGAGTGAAACCAGACCAGACGCAAAAATAGCTACGATGATGGTAACGGAAAACTCACGGAAAATTCGTCCAAGAAGTCCCGGCATGAATGCGAGTGGAATAAAAACAGACGCGAGCGAGAGCGTCATCGAAAGGATCGTAAACGAGATTTCTCCCGCACTGTTCAAAGTTGCCTTGTAAATAGATTCTCCGTGCTCGGCTCGCCGGACGACGTTCTCCAGAAAGACAATTGCATCATCAACCAGAAAGCCGATGGCCAGAGTCATAGCCATCAAGGTCAGGTTGTTAATGGAATAATTCAGGACCCACATGATCAGGAAGGTGATCAAGAGGGAGAGCGGCAAGGCGACCACTGGGATGAGGGTGTCGGCCGCGCGGCCCAAGAACATAAAGATTACCATGATCACGAGGACGAACGCGATTGCGAGAGTGGTCTGCACATCAGAGACGGAGTGCACAATCGTCGCAGATCGATCAAAAGTTGGAATCAGGTTGATCGAACCCGGAAGCTCCAAACGCAGCTGTGGAAGGAGATTCCGAACAGATTCAGCCACTGCGACGGCATTGGCGCCAGCCTGACGGGAGACTGCCAGGACGATGGTCGAAGCGGGGGGATTAAACCCGCGGGCAAAGAAACGGCGCGAGAGGCGCTCATCTTGGACGCCATCGACCACTTCTGCCACATCCCGGAGATAAACTGGGGAGTTGTCCTTCCCTCGAGCCACGATCACATCACGATAGCCTTCCGCGTCAGTGATCTGTCCATTCGGCCGAAGGACGAAAGATTGTGTCTTGCCATCAAACTGTCCGGCTCCCGAATAAGCGGTACTGGACCGGATCGCAGTTGCCACGTCGTCCAAGGTCAAATTTCTCGCCGCCAGGGCTCCGGGGTTAGCCTTGATTCGAATGGCCCCCTTCACGCCGTAAACGTTTACTTGCGAGACGCCTGGTAGGATATTGATACGTTGTTGAACCTGAGTAGTGGCATACTTATATAGAGAGCCATCGGTCAACGTGTCGCTGGTCAAGGCAATGTACGTGACCGCCTGATCGTTGGGATTCGTCTTAACGAACGTGGGCGGACTTGGAAGATCGCTTGGCAATTGCCCGGTCGCTCGCTGAATAGCAGACTGAACATCGGTGGCGGCCGCATCGATGCCCTTCGTAAGCTCGAATTGCAGAGTGATGTTGGTGTTGCCCTGCGTGCTGGAGCTGGTCGATAGGGTGAGCCCAGGAATTTGGGTAAACTGTTTCTCCAATGGAGTGGCGATCGTGTTCGCCATCGTTTCCGGGTTCGCACCCGGATAAGAGACACTGACTGAAATGACCGGATAATCGACAGCGGGGAGATCATTCACTGCCAGTTGTCCGTAGGTCACTATGCCAAAGACAATGATGGAGAGCGTCAATAGCGTGGTCATGACCGGCCGCTGAATGAAGGGCTTGGAAAGTCCGGACGAAAACTGAACAAGCTTTCCAGTTAGAGTGCCTTCGCCTCCTGGAGCGTGACTCTTTGTCCGATTCTTTCCCGATCCAACGGTCCCACCCGTCGAGGACGAAGACTCACCATCGTTAGGTGAATAACTCATGGCGAACTAGTCAGTCGCTTTGGGACTGGCAGTGGATCCATGGTCGATTTCCTTCGCCGCCACTTTCGCCCCCGGCGCCAATTGTAACTGGCCGGAAATCACCACGGTCTCACCAGTCTTCACACCCTCGTTGATTACGGTTAAATCGCCGTCCTGTTTTTGCCCGGGTTTCACCTGGCGGAGATCAAGGGTTGAATCGGGTTTAACGACGAAAAGGTAGGGCCCGTTTTGTCCAATCTGAACCGCGCTGCTTGGGACCAGCTTCGAGTCCCGCAAAATGTCGAGAATGAGGCGGACATGAACAAACTGCAACGGCCAAAGGGCACGGTCCGGATTTGGCGTAACCCCACGTGCCTTAATCGTGCCCGAACCAGGCTGAACCGCATTATCAATAAAGGAAAGAGTTCCTTCTCGCGCCGGAAACTGATCATTCTCGGCATCGGTCATCACCCGCACGTTCGGGCCACCGAGATACTTTCTCACTAATGGAATATCGGGCTCCGCAATTGTGAAATCAGTATAGATCGGATCGATCCCTTGAATCGTAACCAGGACAGCCCCATTCCCATTGTTGCCGCTACTGACCACGTTACCCACATCGACCAAACGAAGCCCGGCTCGACCATCGATAGGCGATCGGACAGTGCAATTATCTACGTTCCATTGTGCCGCGACCACCGACCCTTCCGCAGTTTTCACTTTGGCTTCGTCGTTGTTAACTGTGCCTTGAGCCGTATCCACATCTTGCGGTGAATTGACGCCTTTCGCCCGCAAATCTTGTTGTCGCCGAAGGGTAATCTGGTCCAAGACCAACTGGGATTTCGCCTGCGCGAGTTGCCCTTGGGCTTGCTCGAGCACCGCTTGGTAAGGTTTCGAATCAATTGTAAAAAGGATGTCCCCTTTTTTTACGTCCGCTCCGTCCTGGAAATTGCGGGCGGTAATCTGACCATTTACTTGAGCTTGCACCTGAACCGTTTCAAACGCCGCGCAGGTCCCGATTTCATCTAAATAAAAGGGAACGTCCTTTTGGATTACCTTGGCCACCTCCACTGGACGCGGTGCTGGCGGAGGTGTCGCTTTTTGTCTGCCCACAAAAGTGCGAAGCGATATCAGCAGAACAACGGCAGCCAAGATTCCTCCCACCACGTGGACACGTTTGCGCCCGAATCGGTGCTCTAGATGTCCAACCGCTTGACGCGTTGCCACATTGACTCGGGTTAATGTCGTCACGGCGCTTAGTTTCTGGATGAGATGGTTCGGCGACCATTTCCCCCTCGAGCGTCCTTCGCGCCAGGGGCGGGTTCTTCCGCCTTTTTCCGGATCTGGGTCAGAACCCGAACACACGCCTCCAGGTCATGCGGTGGAATATCCTCAATAAGTTCGTGTCGCAAGCCATGAGCGGTGTTGAAAATTTCCTCGAGAACCGCTTTGGAACGCCGCTGGAGATGGACGATTTTACAACGCCGGTCGTTGGGCGATTCCAGTCGCTTAATCCACCCTCCTTCCTGCAGGCGGTCGAGCAGCCCGGCCAGAGTAGGTTCTTCGATGCCCATTCGCTCGGCGATTTCCTTCTGGGTCAACTTATTCCCGCCTTGGGAAAGATGAATGAGTGTTCGCCATTTGCCCTGGCTCAAACCGAGGGGGCGGAGTCGTTGATCTAGTTTGGTGCGCCAGGCCCGGGCGGTCCCGAACAGGAGGAGGCCGAATTCGTTAGTGTTGGTGGGAGGCATGGGCGGGAATTGGTTAGCGTGCTAACTAATCAGAAGATGGAGGGATTGTCAAACCAGGCACTATCGCCCGGCGCCTCCCGGTCGTCACGGATCGGCGCTCGCTATTTCGGCCAGGATTACTGTCTGTGTTCGATAATCCGTGACATCAAGAACTCGTCGCGCATGACGTGGTGCCCAACGTTCGCTTTTGACGAGCTCGTTCTCTTTTTCCGGCCGAACGAGCACATATCGCGCGGTGAGCGGCACATCATCAATCCGACTCGCATACATGACACGCCGTTTAATATAAAAGAGGAAGGGCTGATAATCTGGGTCGACTGCATAAAGCGGCTCAGATCCCGACATGACGAGGTCGATTCTCGCGGCAACCGACTTCACTTTAGATCGCTGCCGAAGTGCGGGCACCAGCCAAAGCAGATAGATTGCGCCTAACAGAGCCACAAGGGACCCAAATCCAAGGATGAATTTGGGCAAAACCGATTTCCAATTGATCGAAAAAATTGGCCAAGGCCACCGTGCTGGCGGCCGAATCTTGTTTGCGGTCAAGGTCATCGCCATCAACCAGGCCGCTGGAACCAAAACGGGCATCGAATAGCGGGGTAAAGCTCCCGGTAACAAGTTCACAATCAGAAACGGAACGGCACACCCAAAAATCAACGCGCGATGAAGGTTCGTTTCACGCGCGGACGACTGTTCAGCACCCGGCACCAAAGGCAATAACAACGTCCATGGGAGAAAATAGGCCAGGCCACGCGGAATATTTAAAAGCCAGTTGCCCAACTTAAAATCGTCACCGGTGAACCGGCCGGTTAGTTGAACGGACCAGTTTTGGGCAAGACTCGCACCTTGCATGACCCGCCAGTACGGAATGGCCCAAGCGGCAAAGATTCCAATCACAATTAGGATCCCGATAAAATGCGCGGGGTGAAGAATTTTGCGCAACTCCCCTTCCCGACACAAAACAGCAACGACGACTGCATAGAAAAAAAACAAATGAACCGGCCCTTTTGCGAGGGCACCTAATCCCAGAAAAACTGATGGCACGATCCAAGTGAGCCAGGGCGATCGTTGTCGCTCATAGCAAGTCAGCCAACAAATAATCGCGAGACCAAAGAGGGACACGTAGATCGCTTCGATTTCGATTAAGCGCCCTTTTTCGATCATGCCGAAATTCACCATCCAGAAGAAGGCAGCGAGGAGCGATCCGATGGAGCCAAGACTTGCGCGGGCGACAAAGATGAAAGCGAGTGCGACCACGAGGATCGCAAGGACAGATGGAAGACGAGCGGTCCATTCGTTCCGATGTCCGGTTAGGCAAAAAGAGGTCGCAATCAGCCAATTCACCAACGGAGGCTTGCGAAAGTAAGGCTCGCTCCCTACCTGTGGGACCAGCCAGTTCCCTGTTTCGATCATCGTTATCGCAGGAAGAATGCGCCGACCTTCCTCGCCCTTAATTTCTAAGGAACCCAGTGCTGGAAGATAAATCGCCCCCCAGCAAACGATGACAAACAGGAAGTTGAACAGCGTGCGAGGCATGGGATCTCTGGGCGTGCAAACCGGCCTACGCCGAAAGCTCTCTCGTGGCAAGCCTTGACCCTGTCCGGATGGACAGATGTAGTTCAAAGCAACTCAACTCACGCCACTTCTGCGCCAAACAGGATCCGACCTTGACGAAAGGCCTGTCAAAAATTAAGGTAAGCGCCTAGTCCGCGCTGATTAGGGTGGGAGCTGGTGTCCCACTCTTTTTAGTCTGCGGGCTAGATGCTTTTTATGAACGCCGAGTTTATTGCCATGTTGGATTACCTGGAACGGGAGCGCGGAATCAAGCGCGAGATCCTGCTCGAGGCCGTTTCAAACGCACTCCTTTCGGCATCGAAAAAAAGCGTTAGCGCTTCACGCGACCTTCGTATCGATATCAATCCGAAGACGGGGGAGATTCGGGCTCTGGCCAAATTGCTAGTGGCGGACGACGTGGGAAACCCGGCCGATGAGATCTCGCTGGCGAAGGCTCGGAAGATCGATCCAAATGCGACCGTGGGCACTGAAGTGGAAGTGGAAGTAACTCCGAAGAATTTTGGTCGCATTGCCGCGCAGACTGCCAAACAGGCGATGATGCAACGCATCCGCCAGGTCGAGAAGGAAATGATTTACGAGGAATTCAAGGACCGGGCCGGAGAAATTGTCAGCGGCACCGTTCGCCGATTCGATCGGTCTGACGTTATTTTGGATTTGGGGAAATTTGAAGCGGTCATGCCGCAAAGGGAGCGGGTGGTAGTTGAGGACTATAATGTGGGCGATCGTTTGCGTGCCTATGTCGTGGCAGTTGAAAATGGAATTCGGGGTCCAGAAATCATTGTATCGCGGAGCCACCCAAATTTTGTCCGACGCCTATTCGAACTTGAAGTCAGCGAGATCAATGATGGCACAGTTGAGATTCGCGGGATAGCGCGCGAAGCCGGTTACCGAACGAAAATTGCAGTTACCAGCGCGAACGAAAAAGTGGATCCGGTAGGCGCTTGCGTTGGGATGCGTGGTTCGCGCGTAAAGAACATAGTGCGCGAGCTGAACAACGAGAAGGTCGACATTATTCGGTGGAGCTCTGATCCCAAGGAGTTTGTTCTTGAGGCCCTTAAGCCGGCAAAAGTAAAGAATTTAGTTTTCGATCCTGAGAAGAAGAGCGTCCAGATATCCGTTGACGAAGACCAGCTTTCGCTTGCAATCGGCAAGAAGGGCCAAAATGCACGGTTGACCTCCCGGCTCACCGGCTGGGAAATCAATATTGATCGTGACACGTCTGCGACCACGGCAGTTGAACAAAAAGTCGCGCAGGCGGCACAGGCGCTCTCGAGCGCCCTTCCAATCACAGAAGAACAAGGACTAACGCTCGTTAAATCGGGCTTTACGAATCTGGAAGGCTTACGCGACGCGACCGTGGAGGACTTGGTTGAAATCCTCTCGGTAGATGAAGAAAAGGCTCGGGAGATTCATGGAGCGACTCATCAACAATAGTTTCTCCTTAAATTAAGCCCGGGATGACGAGAGGTTTTTCAAGACAGAGATGGCAACAAAAACGACGAGTAAAACTGCAGCACGCAAGCCAACGACCGTTCGCAAACCGGTGAAGGCTGCTGCTGCGACCCCATCCGCCACAAAGCCAAAGGAGACGAAAAAGGCAAAGGTAGAGGTTCCTGCAAAATCACCTCGTATCTCCACAAGCGCGGCAACCAAGCCACGACCAACGGAACAGCCGCCGAAGGTTCGTCCTGAACCTCCGAAATCCGAGCCACCTCCACCTGCTCCTCGCAAACCGGCAATGGAAACGGTTTCGTTGATTGACGCGAAAAAGCCGCGGCCGAAACGTGCCGAAGGAGACGGAACGAGCCCGCGACAAATTCTGCCACCGATTTCCCGAATCCGCGGCGCGGTGGAGACTCCGGGCCCCGTTCAACAACCTGCCGTCCCCGCACCCAAACCCGAAGAGCCTCCAATTCCTGTCTCAAGCGTCCCGCCGGCAGAAGAGGAGCCGACTTCTTCGGCCGAATCTGAAGGAGAACAGCAGAAAGTCATCCATATCAAGCCGCCGATCATAGTGAAGGAGCTAGCGGCGCAACTTGGAATAAAAGCGCATCAGCTCATCGCTGAATTAATGGCGCTGAATATTTTCGCGAATATCAATCAGACCATCGAACCCGATATCACGAGTCAGATCTGCGCGAAGCACGGGTTTCAATTTGAAATGGAACGTCGCGAGAAAGGGGCGGGCGTTCATAAGGTCGAGCAGGTTGTCGTGGCTCCCCCGCCGCCGGTCATAGAAAAGAAGGAAGAACTAAAGGCTCGTGGTCCGATTATCACCTTTATGGGCCACGTCGATCACGGCAAGACTTCACTCATGGACGCGATTCGGAAAACGCGAGTCGCCGCAGGTGAAGCCGGAGGAATCACACAACACATCGGCGCTTACGCGGTCGATTACAAAGGTTCGCGCATCACCTTCCTCGATACTCCCGGCCATGCTGCTTTTACCGCGATGCGAGCGCGGGGCGCAACGGTGACTGACATCGTCGTCCTCGTCGTCGCTGCGGATGATGGACTGATGCCTCAGACGTTGGAAGCGATCAGCCATGCCAAGGCTGCGTCACATGTCAAAATCATCGTCGCGATTAATAAGATCGACCTGCCATCCGCAAATGTGGATCGCGTGAAGAAGCAGTTGCAAGAGCGAGAACTCACGCCTGAAGACTGGGGGGGCGAAACAATCGTGTGCGAAGTCTCCGCGACAAAAGGCACCGGCATCGACCACCTTCTCGAAATGATGGTGCTACAGGCGGAAGTCATGGAATTGAAAGCCTCCCCGACTGCAACACCACGGGGCACGGTGATTGAGGCCCAAGTCGAACCTGGCCGCGGACCGACGGCGACTGTGATCGTGCAGATGGGAACTCTCAAGACGGGCGATCCGTTTATCTGTGGCGATTATGGCGGCAAGATCAAGTCGCTCATGGACGACCGAGGAAAACCTATCAAGTTGGCGGGTCCATCAACGCCGGTCAAAGTTTTGGGATTTAGCGGGCTTCCGCAAGCGGGCGACGAATTCCTGGTGATGGAATCCGAGCGCTCAGCAAAGGCCCTCAGTGAAGAACGTTTGTTAGAACGGCGAGCGGATAAGTTGAGCGCTCCTCAACGGGCCACTCTCGAAAGCTTGCTTGAAGCGGCCGATGGCAAAAAACATCTCCGAATCGTTCTGAAATGCGACGCACAGGGTTCGCTCGAAGCGCTCACTGGCGCGTTAAGTCAAATCGAGAGCAAGAAGGTTGATCTCGAGATTGTGCATGCGGGCGTGGGCCCCATTTCTGAATCGGATATCCTGCTTGCCAGCGCATCGAACGCTGTCGTTATCGGCTTCAATATCAAGGTTGAGAGCATGGCTGTCAGTGTTGCAAAGCGCGAGGCGGTCCAAGTGAAGCTCTACAGTATTATTTACGAGCTGATTGACCAGATAAAGGAAGCCATGGCGGGCCTGCTCGATCCCGAACATCGGGAAACGGTGATTGGACACGCGGAGGTGAAACAAATCTTTAAGTTAAGCAAGGGGATCGTGGCGGGGTGTTTAGTGACCGACGGGCGAATTGCGCGTTCCGCTCGGGCGCGAGTGCTGCGGCGACGTCAGCCAGTCTACGACGGTGGCTTATCTACCCTGCGCCGTTTCCAGGACGATGTAAAGGAAGTGCGCGTCGGTCTCGAATGCGGGATCAAGCTCGGTGATTTTATTGAATATCAAGTGGGCGACGTAATCGAGTGCTATCAACTCGAAGCCGTTCCACAGAAGCTGTGAGGAGAAGTTGAGAGGCTTAGTTGAGAGTTGAAAGATTCTTAGCTGGCCATGATTCCTCTCAACTAACGACTCTCAACTCTCAACTCTCCATGAAACATCGATTACTGCGCGTAAACGAATTGGTCAAACGCGAGCTGAGCACCATCATTCCACGCGAGATTAACTTCGAAGGCGCCCTCGTGACCGTTAATCAGGTGGATGTCACACCCGATTTGAAGCACGCGCATGTTTACGTCAGCGTCCTTGAAAAGGAGGGCCAGTCTACTGCAATGGCAAAACTCGAGGAAAATCGCAAAGCTCTCCAAGCCGTACTGGCCAAAAGTATTGTTTTGAAATACACACCCCACCTTGTTTTCCACCTCGATGATTCAATCGAACGTGGCGCCCGCGTGTTTGAAATTCTGCGGGAAATTGAGACGCCCGCAAACGACAAAGAATGAGTCAAGCCACGTTCTCGCAGATCGGTTCCGCCCTCCGCGATAATCAGAGTTTTGCAATCCTGAGCCACGTCCGTCCGGACGGTGATGCACTCGGTAGTCAGCTTGCTGTGGCCCTATCGCTTCAAGCCTTGGGCAAAGACGTCATGGTATGGAACGAGGATGGGTTGCTCGAAAAATACAACTTTCTCCCAGGAGGTTCGCGATTGACGCGACCTCCACTCGACCCACAGGATTTCGACATTGCGATCGCTTTGGACACCGCGACCGAAAACCGCCTCGGGTTGGCAGCCAATTCTATCCGACGCGCAAAGACGTGGATCAACATCGATCATCATCGCAGTAACCCTGGCTACGGCGATCTGGTTTATATCGATCCAAACTCACCCGCCACTGGCCAGATACTGTTTGAATTAATCCAGAACCAGAAATTGCCGATGGATCCCGCCATCGCCGAAAATCTCTTTGTCGCGATCTCCACAGACACGGGTTCGTTTCAATATCCAAATACAACCGCACGAACGTTTGAGATCGGCGCGGAATTAGTACGAATTGGGATAGACGTGGGCCGCGTCAGCCAGCTCCTTTATGAGGATTACCCACGCCGTCGCACGGAACTGCTTCGAGAACTCCTCTCAACGATGCGCTTTGAAGCTAACGACAGGATAGCGAGTTTTAGTCTCAGCCTCAGCACTGCATCCCGGCTCGGCACAAAAGCAGAAGATACTGAAGGATTGATCGATCATCTGCGTGCAATTCACGGAGTAATCGTGGCCATCTTTTTTGAAGAACTGCTCGATGGCAAGGTCCGCGTCAGCGTTCGTTCCAAAAGCGAGGCGGTCGATGTCTCGGCCATCTGCCAGAAATTTGGAGGCGGCGGGCACAAGCTTGCGGCAGGTGCCCGTGTTCGTGGCACCCTAACCGAGGTAGAAGAAAAAGTTTTGAAGGCTATTTGCGATGTCATTGACTGCAACACCTGACGGAGTCCTGCTAGTCGACAAGGCAACTGGGATGACGTCACACGATGTGGTGGCGATTGTTCGGCGACGCTTGCAAATCAAGAAGGTCGGGCACTGCGGTACCCTCGACCCGATCGCGACCGGTTTGCTCCTTCTCACATTGGGACGTGGAACGAAAATTCAGGATCTCCTCATGAGCGAAGACAAGGAGTATGCCGGGACAATGGTACTCGGAATCTCAACGGACACACAAGATCGCGCCGGCAGACCAGTGGCCGAGCGTCCGGTTCCACCGTTGGATGACGCAACTGTCCGAGCCGCGTTTGAAAAATATTCCGGCGATTTTTACCAGATGCCTCCGATGGTTTCGGCTATCAAACAAGCGGGTGTTCCGCTCTACAAACTCGCCCGTGAAGGAAAGGTCGTTGAACGCGAACCACGCCTTGTCCACGTTTACCGCCATTCGATTGATCGAATTGCAGCACCGGAAATCGAATTCCATGTTCTTTGCAGCAAAGGCTTTTACGTTCGCACTTACGCGCATGACATCGGTGAAACGCTGGGCTGCGGAGCGCACCTCAAGGATCTCCGGCGTTTGAAGTCGGGGCGATTCAGCGTGGAAGGAGCAACCACGGTGGATCAGCTGCAAACTTTGGAGCCGGTGGAGATTCTCAGCCGAATTTTGACGTTGCCGGAAGTGTCTCGCATGCGTGGGGCCTAACAGTAGGATGTTTCACAAGAATAGGACGACGCGTCAATCGAACGCTCATTTTAAGAACCAGAGATAGCAATGCAGATCCTGCATTCGATTCCCGAACTGAGCCAACTGCCCGGACCGCTCTTCCTCGCGATTGGAGTTTTTGACGGCGTCCACCTCGGTCACCAGGCGGTCATCTCCACCTCTGCCCGCCATGCGCAGAAGATCGCTGGCACTCCCGTCGTAGTCACCTTCGATCCGCATCCCGCCAAAGTCTTGCGGCCCGAGACGGCACCGCACCTGTTGACCGCGACCCAGCATAAGATCGCCCTTATTCGTGATCTCGGAGTCGCTCACTTGCTGGTCCAGAAGTTCGATCGAGAATTCGCCGCAACCTCGCCTGAGGATTTTGTCGGCCAATTGGTGACTCATGCCAAACCGTTACGCGAAATTTGCGTCGGTCACGAATGGTCCTTTGGAAAAGGGCGCACGGGCAATCTTGCTCTACTGAAACAACTCGGGATGAAATCTCATTTCGACGTGGTCGGGGTCCATGCAGTTACATTGAATGGTGAGGTGGTCAGCAGTACTGCGATACGACGTGCCGTGGCCGGTGGTGACTTAGTCAAGGCGACCCAGATGCTCGGGCGCGAATACACCATCCTCGGAACGGTCAAGCGAGGCGATCAACTTGGACGGAAGCTGGGATTTCCAACCGCCAATCTCAGTGCGCACAGTGAGCAGTTTCCACCAAACGGAGTTTATGTAGCCGAGGCGCGATTGGCCGGCACCTTATACCGAGGTGTCGCCAACCTTGGCTATCGGCCGACGGTGAGTGCGGCGAACCCGGAACGACTGCTCGAACTGCATTTATTCGACCTGAACAAAGAGATATATGGCGACGAAGTGGAGGTCCGTTTTCTCCGCTATCTTCGAGGCGAACAAAAGTTCGAGAATCTGGAGGCGCTCGCGGCGCAGATTGCTCTGGACGTGAAAACCGCGCGCGAATCGCTTTCGTAGCCTATCGAGAACGGCCACCGACCTTGGCGATGGCGGCCAAAAGCCCGCCGGCCATAACGAGGATAGTCGCTCCGGCGGCGTAGAGCCAAATCAAAGGAAGTGGCAGGAATGCCAATCTCGTTACTTCCTCGGCGATAAACCAGCCGCCACCGGAGAGTAAATAAGTAACCGCGGACGCAAAGAGCGTTAGGCCGAGAAGGATCACTACGCGGAGCCAATTGCGAACAGGGCGAGCCGGCAATTTTTGCATTACCTGAGCAGTGAAGCCGGCGTCGTCAATATAGGCCGCTTCATCGCGCAGTCGTGAATCGAGCCAATCTTCCTGGAGGTTTTCAGCCATAACTAATTCGGTCCCCACGCTGCCAAAGCGCGTTTGAGCTTCTCTCTACCTCTTAACACATTCGTCTTCACAGTGCCAAGTGGAATCTCCAAAACCCGGGCTGCTTCATCATGGGAGAGGCCATTCTGACAACATAGGACGACGGCTGTTCGCTCGTGCAGTGGAAGCAATTGAAGGGCCTGGGCCAGGTCATGGCGCAGAGCAGGATCGGTGGTCTGCGGGTCATGTTCGGCCTCCAATTGAGCTTCATCGATGCCAACAAGTTCCTTTCTTTTTCGAGCCTCTTCTCGAAAACAGTTATAGGCAATCCGATAGAGCCAAGTTGAAAAGCGTGCCTCACCCCGAAAGCTGCGGAGATTCTTGTAGGCGCGTAAGAACGTTTCCTGAGCGAGATCATCAGCCAGTGAAACGTCGTTGCGAACGAGCTGTCGGAGCAGACCCCGCACACTCGACTGATGGTTTCGAACCAATTCCGCAAAGGCGTAATGGTCGTCATCGAGAAGAACGCGTGCAACGAGGTCTGCATCGGTTAACGGCACCCTGCCATGTTAGGGCAACGGCGGAACTTTGTCTCTACGGCTCTCCAACTTCCAAACGAGCAAATAACCGAGGCCAATTACGAACGGAATCACGCCCAAACTCCAAACGCCATTTTCCCAGTCATTGACCGCGCCAAAGAAGATCATCAGTCCCAGTCCAACCATGAGAAGGACGACTCCCCGCCGCAGATCAGATCGCGCGCGCACTACCGGAGGAGGAGCAAAGAGAGCAGCCGGCACTTCCTGACCCTTCTCGACCATCATCCGAACTGTGCGATGCAGTGACCGTGACTTCAGATAGCTAAAGAACATGACTGCGGCTACCACCAAGACCGGAGCACCAAAAAGGGTGGTAAAGATGATTCCGACAATCGGGATTGCCATCAACGGCCCAAAATCTTCGTCATCGCCATCGTCGTTACCGTTGTGATGGCGGCTGACATGAGTACGCCCCTTATCGGTGTCGATCGTAATCCCAAGTTTCCCAAACTTGTGCTTCAGCTTTCGCTCGACCTCGCTCTGGATCGAGTCCTCCTCCCCCGCCGTCGCAGAGGCGGTTCCCGACGCCGTAGGCAAGGGCGTCGATGGCAAGTTTGGCGTCGCAGTCTGGCCAAACGTGCTCAAGGCCAAAGCAATCGAGCTAAAGCAGATAAGATACATTTTTTTCATAGTTATCCTTTGGTAGTGAGATGCGGCATCCCCCCTTTTTGGATTCAAAAATCCCCTCTGTGCCGATAAAATCTCGGGGAATATGGCCATATCGTAGCCGGGGAGCCGGCCAGACAAAAGCCTTGCGCGGCCGGGGGCAGTGGACATTATTCCTACCCGCCGCGGATATGCGGGTGTAGCTCAGTGGTAGAGCACCTCCTTGCCAAGGAGGACGTCGTGAGTTCGAATCTCATCACCCGCTCCAATCCGACCGGTATTTCTTATCGAGGTGAGGCGGACGCTGCCCATTTCTGGTTAGGCCAATCTCGCGGCGAGCTCCTTCCCTAACGACTGAGAAAGGTAACAGTCGCGTTACCTTTGATCGATGGACCCTCCGTGCCTTCCGCACTATCTCGGAACCAACCACAGAAAACCGGAAGGAAAAAACAATGACAATTATTCTAAATCATCATCAGCCCACGGAACCCCGTCGCTCTACCAAGGCGCAACGGGTGAGACAACCGATCTTGGTTCCATTACTGGTTGTAATCCTCAGCGTATTGTTCGTTAGCGTTGCGACCACGGTAACACAGGCGAAAGGGAACGGCGGCCTGAACCCAAACCGCACGACCGGAGGCCCATCCCCCAGCCCAAGCCCGTCCCCCAGCCCATCACCGGGTCCGAGTCCTTCCCCCAGCCCATCACCGGGTCCGAGTCCTTCCCCCAGCCCAAGTCCAGGGCCTAGTTGCAGTCCAATCGCCAATGCCAATATGACGATTGCAGGCGGTGGTGGCCCATTCA
>JADMIO011525507.1_pt1 | contig 14699 bp, 5 predicted proteins | sample 8958161 | NCBI WGS metagenome assembly JADMIO01 (sample SAMN16585339, study PRJNA669376) | soil metagenome | isolation source: Crop rotation soil | place: USA: Cullars Rotation, Alabama | collected 2011 | reverse complement strand
GGACAACTTAAACGCGGCGATCCGACGATCACGCTCGCGACAGTTTCTTTTCCAAACTGCGGCCAAGATCGCAACCATGCGAGCCAATGCGGTCGCGGAAAGCGCGCCCACTACCTTTGGTGTCATTGCTGGTATGGCGGGTGGCGTAATTACTGATCCGGGATTCGGAGTGCGCGCAGCCTCGCTTTTCAGTGCCAGTGTCATTTCCGAAGTCTTATCCGCTGCTGGCAATGTGGAGTCTTTAATCGAGTTGGATCATCAGCAAGCCAAAGAAGCTGCGCAAACGCTTCAGAGCATTACCCTGACGACTCTGCACCAGGAACTCGCGATTCAACAACAAGTCGCTCAACTCGAGCAACTGGTTCGGCAGGAGGCGTTGCTGCGATTAGAAATTTATAATCAACAGGAAGCCATGCAGCAGTCTGGTGGCCGATATGCTGGAGCCCTGGCCCGCGGTCAAAGACTGCTCGAAGAACGCTTTCGCTTCCGTCAGCAAACTGCCCAGCGGGTGACGGATTACCGCTACAAAGATATGGCCTTCAGAGTATTCCGAAATGAAGCCATACAACAATACCGCGCCGCCTTCGACATTGCCTCGCGCTACGTTTATCTGGCCACTGCGGCGTATGATTACGAGACCAATCTGCGAGATTCGGAAACTCGCTGGAAGCCAGGGTCCACAATTATGACTGATATCGTGAGGGCTCGGTCCATCGGCGTGATCGGGTCCGATGGCCAACCGCAACCGGGTCCAGGCGCCGGGCACCGGGGTGACGGCGGATTGGCTGCCTCATTGTACGATCTCAATTTTAACTGGTCGGACAACCAGCGGAATCTCAAAGGTCAACTTGGGTTCAACAATCCGGCTCGCGAGCATCTTACCTTCTCGCTGCGATTCGGTTGTTTCCGGGCGTTGACAAACGATTCCGGGGACGCCAGTTGGCGTGCCTGGCTAAAGTCATATCAAGTCGCCAATGCCGCTGCTAATCCCGAGTTTTCCCGCTACTGCAAGCCGCCGAATGAATTCGGCCTGAATGGTCGCAACGAACCGGCGATCATTATTCCGTTTAGCACCGCAATTAAGTACCGATATAACTTCTTTGGCTGGCCGGAGGCCGGTGGAGGAGCAAACTTCAGCTCGTCCTATTTCACCACCAAGATCAAAGGCTTGTCCGTGCGTTTCGTGGGTTACGACGGGATCAATCTAAGTTCGACGCCGTACGTTTACGTGGTGCCGGTCGGCAATGACTTCCTGCTCCCGCCCATTACCACCGGTGTTACACAACCTCGCGGTTGGAAAATCCTGGACGAATTTCTGCCGGCCTCGCTGTCGGTTACCAACGCGCAATCGCAATTTCCCAATCCGTCCTGGATTCCGATCGCTGAAATGGAAGGACCGAACAGCATATTCGCGATCCGGCGTTACGCACAGATGCGCGCTTATCACGACGGCCCAGTCAACGGCAACCCGACTTCGCCGGAACTGGAATCGTACAAGCGGCTGATTGGTCGTTCGGTTTGGAATGATCGTTGGTTGCTGGTGATTCTGGGTGGCGACTTAAAAGGTGCTGATCCCCGCCAGGGCATCCAAACCTTTATTAATGGCGCCAATGCGAACTCAGAAGGTGTTGCAGACATCCTGCTGGACTTTTTCACTTACTCGTACTCGGGCAACTGAGTTTGATCATCGCAAAATTCCAAGGTGAAGTGATGCGGATCGCGAAACCACTGAGGATTGCGCTCACGATTTTACTCGTGATGAAGAGCGGCTTGTCCGCCTTCAGCGCTGATAAAAACGGCGTTTCACCGAATACGATTTCGTTGCCTAAAGGTCCCGGATCTTTGGAAGGGCTGGGGGAATCGTTCCAGCCCAATCTGAATACGGGAACCGCCAAGTATTCCATTTCCCTGGCCGTGCCTCCGGGCACGGCGGGCCAAACTCCAGGGCTGGCGCTCAGTTATGAAGCGGGTGGCGGCAATGGCACCCTCGGCTTTGGGTGGACAATCGCTACGCCCTTTGTGCAGCGCCGCACCGATAAAGGCATACCGCTTTACCCTGGCGACATTCCCCCGACGGCTGCTGACGATTGGTCCGCTCGCTATTCCTCGTTTATCAACGACATGAAAGAGGAACTGGTGCCAACTTCCGAGGGATATTATTTTTGCAAAAACGAAGGGGCTTTCATTCGCTACCGACCCAACGGCGCAGCCTGGCAAGCTACCCTTCCGGATGGAACACTCCAGGATTTAGGCCTGAGTGGAAATGCTCGAATTGCTGCTGGCACAAATCGAGTTTTTAGTTGGTTGATCGAAAAAGAAACGGATCTGCACGGGAACACGATTGTCTATTCCTACACCAACTTCGTTGACGATCATAACCTCAATCAAAAATATTTGGCCTCGATCCAGTATGGGCCCGGCGCGCCACCCTGGGCCAATTCGCACTTCGTCCAATTTCTGTATGAAGACCGGCCGGATTGGTTTGAGGATTGTCGGGCGGGATTTGTCGTTCGCACCGGCAAGCGGGTGAAGCAAATCGTGATTGGAACCCAGGGACCGGTTTTGCCAGGACATTTGGCCGGCGACTTTAACCTGGATGGAATCCCGGACTGCCTGGATCGGAGATACGATTTGCAATACCTGGATTACGCCGGCACAAACTCGCATTGGTCATTGCTAGCGAAAGTCATCCAGGTGGGCGCGGATGGGGTGAGCACTTTGCCTTCGCCCGGTTTTGATTACAACGTTTGCAACCCGCCAGACACCGTGTCAGCGGCTGGTAAAGTTATCCCAGGAGTCAATGAACCGGCGCTGGTGATGGATGGAGGCAGCACGAATGTGGAACTCATCGACCTGAATGGGGATGCGCTGCCCGACCTGCTCCGGACGTTTCCGGGAGGTACGCCGCAAATGGCGTTTACCAACCAAGGGATGCGCGTCGTTGGCGGCACAAATGCGATTTCCTGGAGCAGCGGTGTGCAGATGGGGGGCGATCCTTCCGCCGCCGCCTACACTTTGTCAGACCCGAATGTGCATCTGGCGGACATGACGGGTGATGGTCTTTCGGATTTAGTTTTGAAATCAGGCGGTTCAGTTTTTTATTTCACGAACCTGGGAAATTTTCAGTGGGGCACCAAAAGGCTGATGCAGGTTACGGATATCGTTCCGCCCAGCCCTTTTGCCGATTCAACGGTCAGAACAGCGGACATTGATTTTGACAAAAATATCGATGTGATTCAAAGCGTCCTCGTCGGCGGGGAGGTTCGTTACTTCGTCTGGCTCAATTTGGGCGATAACCATTTTGCCGCCCGAAAATCTCAAACCAATCTGGCCGGTTTCATGTTCTCCTCCGCAGGAGTGCAGGTTGCGGATTTCAACGGCGATCGAGTGCCCGATGTATGCCGGATTGCCACGTCATTTGTCTCCGTTACAGCCGGGCTCGGCTATGGAAAATTCGCCGACCCCGTGAATGTGGCGTTGCCCGGGGGAATTGATTCCAGCCTCATCGCCAAAGCAACGCTGCAGGATGTCACGGGAGATGGATTGGCCGACCTGGTGGTCGATCGTCCCGTTCCCGGAGAACTTTGGTATTGGATCAACCTGGGAAATTATTCGTTTGGCGCGCGAAAGACCGTAGTGAATTTGCCAGTGGTATCGAGTGTCAACACTGTAACCCGCTGGGCCGATCTAAATGGCAATGGATCTACTGACCTGATTTATTCCGATTCCTTAGCCACACCCAAATTGCGCACGATCGATCTCGGAGATTTGTTGGTGGGAGGCACGTCGCCAAATGCGCTCCTGGTCATCTCGAATGGACTCGGACGGGTTACCTCGGTGCATTACACATCCTCAACCGCGATGCGTGTTCAGGATTTGCAACAAGGTATCTCGTGGACAAATGGCTTGCCGCTGTCGCTCCAAGTCGTTTCCAGCGTTACGAATCTCGATTCGCTCGGTCATACCTACGCCACACATTTTTATTATCATGACGGTTATTATGATCCGGTAGAAAAGCAGTTTCGGGGATTTAGCCGTGTTGAGCAGGAAGATGTGGGTGATTCAACAGCGCCATCGCTGATTACTCGCTCCTATTTTGATACCGGTCGTACGCATGAGGCCAGAAAGGGCAAATTGCTTCGCCTGACCACGATGCAATCCGATCTTGGCGTATTCGATGATGCTGCTACGGAATGGCTATCAACTCCTCTCTCACTTTATTTGGGCACCAACGGCGTGCCGGTGAGTTATGTATTCCCCGTTAGCTCAACGAAAATAATTCATGAACTGGGCCAGGGAATTGAGCGTCGTTTGGAATCCGAATTTAGCTACGATCGGTTTGGCAATAAAACCACCAATGCGGATTACGGCATTGTGGTGAACGGCGACCGCTCCGCTTTTGACGACGAGCGGATTTCAGTGACTGAATATGCAGTCAATACGAACGCCTGGATCCTGCATCATCCTTCGCGTTCTCAAATTCAGGATGAGCACGGGGTTGTGCTCTCGCGAGAGGCGTATTTCTACGACGACGAAACATTCTCAGGCGTTAACGCTGGGTTGATCACCATCGGAAATCTGACCATGAGACGGGAGTGGCGCGACCCTGCCAACCCGAATGCCTACGTCATAGCCGGCCGCACCAGGTTCGATCCTTACGGCAACGCCACGCTGCTTTTGGATCCATTAGGCACGGCGGACCTATCGCTCGGTCATGGGCGTGCAGTGACTTACGACACGCGATTTCACACATTTCCGACGACGGAAACGATTCATCTCGGTGGCACCAATGCGCCGCTGGTGTTTCAGGCAAGCTATGACGAAGGCTTCGGCACGGTGTCCACTTCCACGGATTTCAATGGCAACGTCACAACTTACGGCTACGACGTGTTCGCTCGGTTTGTGCACGTGATCAAACCGCTCGATACGCCGGCATATCCCAGTGTGGAATATGATTACGTGCTGGCGCTGCCAGTAGGAAATACGGGGCTGGTGAACTACGTGGAGACGCGCATGCTGGATAAGGATCCGCAATTGCCTTTGCCAGATCATCGCGCGCATTACTTCATCTCGCGCCAGTTTGTGGACGGCATGGGGCGATCGCTCATGACCAAAACTGAAGCGGAGCCGGCAGCGGGATCCAGCACGCCGCGAGTCACCATCCAGGGAGCCACTGCTTTTAACGCACGACTGAAACCGGTCATGGCGCTAAACCCATGCTTCTCGACCCTCACCGGATCGCTCGAAGATCAGTTGACGTATGAAAGCATCGAAGCCCCCGGTTGGCAGGGTATCTTTCAGGAACTCGGTACCCTCGTAAGTTTAAATCTAGTGCAAGCGCACAAGACCGTAACCTTGTTCGATCCCACGTTACGCCCGCTGGTTGTGACTAACGCGGATGGCACATTCCGCCGGAATGTTTACGAACCTTTGCTGACCAGGTCGTTTGATGAAAACCAGACGGACCCGGCTTCCACTTATTTTGGCGCCTCCATGGCTCACTCCTCGGATGGTTTGGGCCGGCTGATCCAGGTGGATGAAGTCACCCGCATGAGCGATGACGGCACTCGCGGTGGCAGCCTCGCACCTTGGACGACCCGCTATGAGTATGACCTCAACGATCAACTCACACGCATCACCGATTCGCAGAATAATCGCAAAATGTTCGCTTACGATGGTCTGAAGCGGAAGCTCTTCATGAACGATCCAGACCGTGGCGTGATGCATTTTGCCTATGATGACGCGTCGAACCTGATCGAGACAACCGATGCGAAGGGTCAGCGAATCGCCTTTGCTTACGATGGTGCGAATCGCATCCGGTCGGAAAAATACTTTGACGGCAAACCCGCACCGCGCTGGCGGAGCGACCAGAATTTAGAAGGTCAGACCAATTCGGTGGTTTATCACTATGATTTTCCAATCCCTGCACTGTCGCAGGGTGATAACACCTCCGCGACTGCCCGAAATGTGAAGGGCAACCTGGCGTGGGTCGAAGATTTATCCGGGGAAGAACACACATCTTACGATGAACGCGGACGCGTCGAATGCGTGATCAAACGCGTGCCCGATCTACTCCTGCTCTCCGCTTATCCCGATGCCCCCGCCTCGCTCGCCAGCTATACTACACGCTTCGCTTACGACTTACTTGATCGTCTCACCAACCTGACTTATCCCGATGCCGACCAACTTCGTTACGAATATAATGACCGGAACCTGGTTTCGCGGATTCCTGGTGGACCAAGCGGGAGCATTATCTCAAGCATCCAGTATCAGCCGTCCGCGCAAATGGGGGAAATCAACTACGGCAACGGTGTCCGAACCTCCTATACCTACGATTCTCGGCAGCGCTTGAAGAATCTGCTTACGGTTTCGCAACCGAACGGCGTCAATCAACAGTTTATTAATTTCGGCTACGACTTTGATGGCATATCCAATATCAAAACCATTTCGGATCTTCGCCCCGCAAGCGCTGTTTCGGCTGGGGATCCGCGCCGCAACACACAACTCTTTCAATATGACGATCTGTATCGCCTCACTCGGGCGCAATATTCATTCGCCCTGCCGGGAGACCTTGCTCGCAATGACGGCGAAATCAATTATCGATACGACCGCATTGGGAATATGCTGGCTCAGACCAGCACTTTGACCAACCACCTGGAGCGCGGCCTGCCGGTAGCAAACCTTGGCCAAATGGAGAGCGGCGGAGCCATGGGTCGCTGGAATCGTTCCGGACGCGCATCCACGGACCCGCCTGGCCCTCATGCGCTGACGAGTATTCAAAACTCGGAGGCCACCAATCAAACTCGGCTTTATCCCTACGATCCGAATGGCAACATGACGAACATTGACGGCTTGGTTTGCACGTGGGATTTCAAAGATCGACTCATCGCGGTGGAGAACGATGAGATGCAAGCCTCCTATGCATACGATTATTCGGATCGGCGTATTCTGAAAGACGTTTCTTACAAACCCGGAAGCGCAAATGCCACTAATCACGACGCCAGAATTACCACTCTATATATCAATAAGTATTTTGAGGTGCGCGAGCATGATGCCCCAACCAAATACGTTTGGAACGGAGCTACTCGAGTTGCGAAAGTCACTGGATCGCTCAGCGCCAACCTGCGTGTTCAGCGACTGCGGGTGTATCCCGGCTGGAATTTGGTAAGCCTGGCTGTGACGGCAACGAATGCGCTTACCCAACTTTCCCCTCCTCCATATCAACTAATCGAATCTGGCCATAAGTGGGATCCTCTTAGCCGCACTTGGATTTTATTGGAGCCTGGCGAAAATTTGCCTGCTGGCTCCGTGCTTTGGCTTAAAGCCACCATGAATACGGTGCTTAGTGTACAGGGATCTTATTCGGCTCCAACAAACATCACGATTGCCCCTGGTGGAGATTTTATTGGCAGTGGGTCTCTCGAGAATTGGAATTGGCACTCGACTACATTAAGTCCTTTAATAAAATCGATAGTCGGCTACGACACGCTGACACGAAGCTGGCTTTCCTGGTTACCTCCACCTTTCGAGTTATCTAACATTCCGAAATTCGTTTCTCCAGGAGCAGTAGTGTTTGCCATGAATGAATCTAGTTTATCATTCCCAGCCCCTGAAGCGTCGGGTGGGATTCGATACTATCATTCGGATCACCTTGCCTCTTCAACATGCATAAGCGATACACAGGGAGCTTTAGTAGAGACAGCAGCCTATTTTCCTTTCGGAATTCCACGCCTCGAAAAGTTATTAAGTCAGCTTGAAGAGCGCTTCAAGTTTGGTGAGAAAGAACGCGACAAAGAGAGTGGTTTGGGACATTTCGAAGCGCGCTTTCTAGCGAGCGCCCTTGGTCGATTCATACGCGTAGATCCAATTTGTGCGGCGATTCGTCCAAGTTGGATCCGAGAACCGCAGAGGATGAACGTTTATTCATTCTGCGGAGCCAATCCGGTTAGTCGAATGGATCCCTTAGGTTTGGATTATGCGGATAATGCAGTTGCTTTTGGTGTTGGTTTGGGAAAAGGCGTACTTCTTGGAGTCGGAGTTACACTGGTTGCAGTTGCAGCAGCCCCAATAGTTGCTGCAGTTGCCGCAGCAGGAGCCGTTGGGGCCGCGACTGTCGCTATTGGAGGGGTCGCGTTAGCAGCCGCAAGCGGGTACGGTTTAGGAAAGGCGGGTTACGAAGTCGTAACAGGAGATAAACTGGATTGGAAGCTTCAAAACGTAGGCAAACTATCGACTGAGCAACGCTTTGAGGGGGCAGGAATGATTACGGGCGGCATACTTATCGGTGCCTGGAATGCTAGAGGCTCATCCGCAACCACGGCTTCTCGCTGGGGCAGACCAGGACTCCGTGAAAACGACTGGGTAATGCCCGGTGAGGCAAATCAATCCAACTACAGGCTTTCTTTCAAATGGGAGTCAACGCCGTTTAATGAAAAGGCCGCTATCGAGACTGGAGAAACGTTCGAAGTTGCTTCAGGGTCGCTGAAATGGCCGCGGGGAATCGAGTCGTTTAAAGGCCTTTTTGGCCAGCGACAATATATTCCTTCTGCAGGAGTCTCTCCTCAAGCAATGGGCTTGGTTTCGGGCATGATCACAGCACCACTAGCTGCCGATTTGACCGAAAATCAAAAACCCACAACAAATCGCAAATGACTTCGAACGGATTGGTTTCTGTTGCCGGTGTTATTATTTTTGCAACATTTTCGATCTACAATGGGAGCGTTCTCTGGAAAACGTTCCTTCGAAAAAATTCCAATCACTCATGGGTGCCGCTATTTGGTGGCTTAGCTGGCGTTGTCGCATTCTTAATGATTCGAAATCCCTTGCTTCATAAAGTCTGGTGGCTTCCATTGTTAATCGATCCAGGCACCGCTTTAGGCATGAGTTACGTAATTTATTGCAAGTTGTCCAAAAAATGAACTGGATGCGTGACTTTCTTTTGCGATTCAGTCGAAAACGCCGCTTTGAACTTTGAGCTTAAGACTATTTGCCTGTAGAGAAAGGCAACGTATGAGCAAGCAACAACGGCGGCAGATCACTGCCGAGGAGAAAGTCAAAATTCTGAGATTGCATTTGCTGGAAGGCAAAGCGGTTTCGGCCCTTTGCGAAGAGCATGGAATTCAGCCCAGCCTGTTTTACACCTGGCAGAAAAGCTTCTTTGAAAACGGGAGCCGGGCGTTTGGCAGTCCGGACACGCCGGGAAGTCGAACGGAACACAGGCTGCAAAAGCAGATTGAGCAGCTGGAAAGCCGCCTGGTTCGCAAACACGAGGCGCTTTCGGAGTTGCTGGAGCAGCACATCCGTTTAAAAAAAGAACTTGGGGAAAGCTCAATATGAACTGGGTAGCACACGACGTTCGGGATGACATCGTGGACTTTGTCCAGCGCTGAGCTGAGGCCCGCCGAGCTGGCCTGGGTGCAATTGTTGAGGTGGATTGGCCTGGACGCTCGCAAATTTCGGGACTGGCGGGCGCGCTACGGCAAAGCCAACGAGCACAACCACCTCGTGCCGCGGGACCACGGGCTGGAAGAGTGGGAGCGGGAACTCACCGTCCGAAGTCGCATAAGACACCGAACGGACAACCAAAAATCAATGACAAAAAGTACTTAAGCTTTTTGAGCCATGCGGCGTTTCACGCTGAACCAGTACAGTAACAGTCACTCCGCCCGCCAGGATAACAGGGCTCGCCCGGAGCCTCGCCCCACCCCAGTGACAGGGAATCTTTGTGATCCGTTGGCAGGGCGTTCCGCGACTGTGGTTGCATATCTCGCACGGTGAGTTGGGATGGGAAAAAACGAACGAACAAAGTATCTCGCCGCTCCTTTGAAGCGGGGTGACAAGGTGAAGATGCTCAGGACTGTCTTTCACCGAGCGGGTCGTTTCCCTGCGCAGGCGAACTGCTAACAGCACCTTGGCCGGATCATGTTTGCCACGGGACAGCAGATCGTCTCGCTTCCGGCATAACCTCTGCATTTCCTCAGCGATTATCGGTTCCCCTTCCCCGGCGCGATGCATCGATCGATGGACCGCAGCGACCGGCGCAAGGACATCTTCCGCACCGACTGCCACTTGCACTTCGACAGTCGGACGCCCCTCAATGTCACGGTGATACCGCTCTATAGAATCGTTGCGCACGAGGGGTGTCGTCCAGGACATGCGTGGTGCTGCTCAAATTCGTCCAAAAGGACAAATCTTCCCATGCTCCTGTCGCCAGGTTTGTGGTGGCTTGAAGGCGGTAGGCGCGGCCAAGCTCTCCCGTGACGGTCACTCGGAAAAGATTTTCTTGCGGGATGGGCTGGCCGGCCAAAGTGGCGTGCGCAAAACTGTCGGATTGAAGAATAGTGCCGTTGTCGCCAGCCATTATCCACGTGCTGTTGTGATATACCGCGGCCCACATATCCCTCATCGATTTCGTTTGTCGCGTGACCCAGTTGGTTCCATTCGTGGAAGTCAAAATTGTGCCATAATCAGCGCAGGCCACGAATTGCCCATTCGCATAGGTGATGTCAGAAATGGAAAAATAAACTCCCGATGGAAAAGCTGCCCAGTTCGTCAAGTCGGTGGACACTCTGAACGTCGTTCCGGGAAATCCGGCAGTGATCCATAGCCCATTACCATAACAGGCGGTATATAACTGGATGCTGGGGGCTGGCAAGAATTGTGACCACCAATTTGTTCCATCGGTGGAGGTTAAAAGAGTCCGGTTATTTCCAATCACCACAAATCGGTTGTTTGCGAACACGATTCCCTCAAGGATGATGTTAGTAGTGCGCCGAATCCAGCTTCCAGGCGAAGCGTCTGGCGATGTAAACACTCCGTGCTCCCCTGAAATAGCAAAAACACCATTGCCTGCCGCAATCCCCACAAGGGCCAAGTTCGTGAGGGGCGGCTGGCTAACCCAGTTTGTCAGATCGACGGAGGTAAGGATAGTTCCTTCCAACCCCACAACCACATATTGGGAGCCTTGGGCGGCCACAGAGAACAGCTGGTTGGTGACACCTGAGACACGTTCCTGCCAGGCAACTCCATTCGAGGAAGTAAAAATAGTTCCTGCCGTACCTACCGCGATTAATTGTCCATTCGCTACAATTAAATCTCGAAAGTTTGAAAAGTTACCTCCATCCGAACGCGCCCAATTGGTGCCATTGGTGGATGCATAGATAAAACCGTTGGTGGTGCCGGCGACAAACAGTCCGTTGCCGTAGGTGACACTGGTCAACGATACCTCTGGTTCAATATTGTAGCGGGTCCAGGAAGTTGCATTCGTGGACACAAGAAAGCTACCAAACCTCGACGACGACGCGACGACCAACGATCCATCCGTTGCCAGGGCTGAAACCGAGTCAGGTAAACTCGTAGAAGTCCAGTCCAAACCATTGCTGGAAATCCTGCCGCCGTTAACCCCCGCCGCCACAAACAAACCGGGTCGAAATGTCACCGCGTTCAGATCAAAGCCAGTACCGGAGTTTTGCGTGGTCCAGGAAACGCCATTGCTGGAAGTCAGAATCGCCCCCTTACTACCGCCAATGACGAACATTCCATTGCCATAAGCAACCCCGGCAAGGTGTCGCACACTGCCTGATGTTTGATTTGTCCATTTAGCTCCATCCCCGGAGGTGAGGATGGTTCCATTGCTTCCGGCCGCGACAAACAATCCATCGCCAAATCCAACGGCCAGCAGCGAGTTCGTATTGCCAGAATCGCTCAGCGTCCACGCGAGTCCGTCGGACGACTTCAGTATAGTTCCGCTGGCGCCGACTGCCACAAAGCTGCCGTTTGCGGCAGCGACACCATACAATTGATTCGTGCTGGGCGCATTGCCAACACTCCAGTTGGTTCCGTTGGTGGAAATGCCGACACTCGCAATTCCTCCCGCGAACACAAACACGCCGTTGCCATAAGCCATGGCGCGAATGTCATTGCCTTGAGGCGGCGGGTTGCGCCACGTCCAGTTGTCCAGCGCATCTGCACAGACATTCGCTGCAAAGCCTGCACAAAAAATGAGCGACATGCCTCCCTTAAAAGCTCTCATGGTTACGTCAGATTCAAGCACCACGCGAGAAACGTCAAACCTTCTTCGCGAGCAATTGAATATTCAAACCCCAAGTGCTTGTCGATACCGCTCCACCGCATTATGCTGTTAACGCTCAAGTTTCGACGCCGCACTGGCTTATGAATCAAATTTGCTATCCGTCCCGACCGCCGTCGCATTTACGCCATCTCGCCTCGCTGCTCCTCGCCCTGGCGCTTTGGATAAATTTAAGCCCGGCACTCCCGGCACAGACTAATTTTGTAAACCTGCGCCCGGATGGCGCCTGGACGTGGTACAACGATCCCCGGGCGGTTTGGCACAATGGAAATCTTTACTTCGGTTACGTGCGCACGGCGGGTGCGAAATCGGTGCTCAGCGTGTTCAATCCCACCAACGGCGTCGTAACCGACCTGTGGACCAGCGGGTTTTCCCAATTCGACGATCATAATAATCCGGGCCTGCTCGCGCGGCAGGATGGCACCCTCCTCGCCCTCTATGCCCGCCACGGCACGGACCAGACTTTTTCCTATCGCTACTCGCTCAACACCAATCCCGTGACTCCCGCGGATTGGTCCGGGGAACTGGTCATCCCCGCTACAGGTGCTGGCGTGACTTATGCGAATCCGTATCAACTCAGCGGCGAAGGTGGAATGACTTATGATTATGCGCGGGACCTGAACTTTAACCCTACGGTGTTCACTTCCGCCGATAATGGCGTAACGTGGTCCGCGCCAAAATTATTCATCCAGACGGGAACGGGAGGCATTCGGCCTTACGTGAAGTATTGCTCGGATTATGCTCAGCGGATCGATTTTCTCTATACGGATGGCCACCCACGCGACGTAAACAATTCCCTTTATCACCTCTATTATCAGGGGGGAAACTATTATCAGTCGGACGGCACCCTGGTAAAAAGTTTTGCGAATCTGCCGTTGCAGCATGATTCCGGCGAGCGCGGTTCCGTAATTTATCAATACAACAGTGCTGCGCAGACGGACCCAAATGAGTGGATTCCCACGGGCCGCGCATGGTGCTGGGAAATCGTGCCGGGAACGAACAATCAGCCGATCGCCCTTTTCACGGTGCAACGCGACCAGGTTACCGGGTCGAACTGGTTCGACGATCGCATTTATTATTACTACGCACGTTGGACCGGCACGAATTGGCAGAAACGCTTTATCGCGCATGCGGGCCGCCCGCTTTACGAGGCCGAGGATGACTACGCCGGCGGCCTTTGCGCGGATCCGGAAAACCCGAACGTCGTTTACATTTCGAGCAACGCTCAGGATCCCTTCAACTTGAGTGATACCACCAACGTGCCTTTGCGCGCCGGTTCGCGTTATGAACTCTGGCGAGGCGTCACTTCGGATGGCGGGCTCACTTTTACCTGGACGCAGATCACCACGAACTCCGCCCAGGATAATTTCCGGCCGTACATTCCTCGCCGGCATAACGGCTCGTCCGCGGTCATTTGGTTCCGGGGGAGCTATCCGTCTTTCACGAGTTTCGCATGCGAGATCGTCGGGCTTTTCCAAAACCCTGTGCCGGTCGCGCCGCAAGTCGGAATTTTTTCGCCGATGATCAGTTCGGTATTTATCACAAACCCAGCTAACGGACTGGTATTGCGCGCAGCGATCACCAATGGCCAGCCCGGGTCGCTCATCTGGACAACGGTCAGCGGTCCCACTAATGCGATTTTTGCCAGCGCCACCGCCGCTACGAATTATGCGGTATTTCCGCTTGCCGGTTCATACGTGCTCCGCGCGACGGCTGCCAACGGTCCGCTTTCGGGCGTTGCGGAGGTGAACGTGAATGTGGGTCCCGATCCAAGTTTCCAAGCCGATGCCACTCGGGTGGAGTGGCTCAAGTTTGACGAAACTTCCGGAAACACGGCGGCGGACGCATCCGGCAATGGCAACCAGGGAACCGTGAGTGGCACGCCGGGCTGGCTGCCGTCGGGAGGGGTACGCGCCGGCGCGCTGGATTTCAACGGCACAAACACGGAAGTAGTAGTGCCGGATGCCAATTCGCTCGATAACACCACTGCCTTTACTCTGAGTTACTGGTTCAAGGCCCGGGCATTTACGGTCGATTCCGGCGGTTTGGTTAGCAAACGCGACAGCGTGAGTGTGAACAATGCCTACACGACGTACCTGAAACGTCCGGACCAGCATATTTACGTGGACATCGACGGGAGCGGCGATCGCTTTGCCAGCACCGCGACCATCAACACCGGCCTGTGGTACCACGTGGCGGTGGTTTACGATGGCGCCTTGCCCGCGGCATCACGCGTGAAGTTTTGGATTAACGGCACGCTCGACAGCACGCATGCTGAAACCAGCGCAACCATTCCAAATTATGGTTCGAGCTTCCGCGTCGGCAATACACAAGCCGGCACAGCGAACTGGTTTGATGGCCAGATCGATGACGTGCGCTTTTACCGGCGCGCGTTGAGCGATGCGGAAGTTCGTTACCTGGCTGTGACCAACCTCGAGCCGGTGGTTAACGCCGGCGGAGCGCCATCCGCCACCAGCGGCGTGGCCGCCGGCTTGAATGGCAATGTAATCGACGATGGCAAAGGCGGGCCGCTTACCGTGCGCTGGCAGCTTGCGAGCGGTCCTGGCGCCGCGACTTTTGCCAATTCGAACAATCCCGTCACTGCCGTAAC